>Ga0224510_10002489_pt1 | contig 11015 bp, 18 predicted proteins | sample SF_May12_sed_USG_FD_170161 | JGI IMG/M metagenome (GOLD analysis project Ga0224510, IMG submission 170161) | Sediment microbial communities from San Francisco Bay, California, United States - SF_May12_sed_USGS_4_1 | ecosystem: Environmental > Aquatic > Marine > Sediment | place: USA: California... | reverse complement strand
GACAAATCTCTTTAATTCACATCTCTATAAGGCGTATCGGCATTTTGAACGGGAGGTGATCCTAACCTTGTTAGCATTTAACGGTCACAGAAGTATCCGGGTTCAACGGAGACTGACTGGATTCGGCTTGGATGTAGGAGAGACAATGAAGGACTCTTGCCGTCACCGGTTTTTCCCACATTTCCCCATTTCCAGCAATCGCATGCATTGGGCAACCATTCGAAGGAGACTGAACCCTATTTAGCTTAGGTGGACAAGACCGCGCCTGGTGTTCATCTGCGGTCTTCTCGTTTTCCAATGACTGAGCTCGGTGAAGTTGCATGGCTAGGCTGACCGGTTAAAAGCCCAGAATGTTGAAATGGGTAACCCGGCTTCTTGGAGGGCGAGCGCTACATACTGATGACAATGATGAAAGAGGTGGTAAGGACGAGCTGCTCTGAAAAAGCGAGAATTTCTCACCGTCTCTATAGGATCAGATGAAATAATAGTGGAGCGAAGATGCCGACGAAGCCTTTGATATCCTTCTTGGCTTATCCGAAAAATGAATAGATCCGAGGGTGGTTGGGGGGTGCGGTCAGCCCAGACTTGGTTATATGCAGCAATTTCTACGACGCCATCAGTTGGCCAGAACAAGGCCCGTAAGATATCACTCAACCCCTGTCGACCGTTTAAATACCAAGCCCGTTCCGCATATCCCCATTCTTCAAATGCTGGCTGTTCAGCGGCTGGGGTTTTTAAGCCGGGCATGTCGCTGAAATGGTGATGATCCCGAAGGTTTTTCTGGGGAAAGGCGATCATGGCGTGCCATGTATCAAGGGAGACATAAATTTCTTCAGTAGAGGTGCCAGGAGTCGGTGGCCAAAGTTCCACATCGGATATGGCACAGCCACCGAGTAAAAAGGCTAGACTCAGAAGACCTGCACTAATTCCAAGCGATTTTCTCGCCATGATATTTCCGCTGCTCCCATGGTCTTGAGAAGAAATTTTTGGAAGCCGACCCGTTTCCTACACACTTGGTTGCTGCGATATGGTCAAAAAACTAATTCGCCCCTTAGAAAAGCCTCATGCGGGAGTCCATCGGAACAGATCCCACAACAGGTTTGGTGACATTCGGCGCCCGGGCAAAGCCTTCACCGGGAAAAAGTTTTCTCCCCCCGCTGACGGGAGATCAGTGAGTCGCTGGAATTGGTTCCCTTCAGAGTCAGATGGATGCTCGCTCTGGTGCGAGCCTGGGTTGAAAGGGGCAGGTCCCATTTTCATTTTTGAAATGGACCTCACCATCTTGCCCTCGCATCCGACAAAATCAAACAATCATTTTCTTATGGAAAATTTCCCGTCCAATTTTTTGAGTTTTTCCACGATGCCGGTGTATTCCAGTTCCGCCATGGGGAGCATAGCGGCTCCAAAAAAACCTTGGCGGCGCATGTCAATGGCTTTTTCGGACACCCGGGTTCGCACGTGTTCCCAAAAGGGGTGATCAAAGGCATCTGCCGGTTCCGTGAGTTTACCCTGTTGCATGGCAAAGGCCGCGCAACTCACCACCGGCGGTCCATCAAAGTAACTGATACCGGAATTGAGGGGCACCGGCATGAATGGCATGTGATGCGATCCCCGCATACCCCCGGCCACGAACGGGCCGATGGCATACGGAGCCAAAATTTCGCCGGTCGCCGGGAAGTTTTTTTGAACGCGCACGAGCATAACCGGATCATCTTTACCCGTATAGCGCCCTGCGATATTGTGGAGGCGCGAGGTGGAAACACTGACCGCCTGCTCGCCCGTGGCCCGAGTCCAAATCGACTCAACCACATAACGCTCTGGATTCCGCAACAAAGTGGCTACATCGTATAACTCCTCCGGCGTCTGCAACTCAATCACGCGGTCGCCCTCGGTATAGTTGACATCCATAATGACAAACGTAAATCCCTTTGCCATCGCCGGCGCCAGCATGAGGCCCGGTGTATTCATCGGATCCGCAAACGCCAGATACAGCGGCAAGTTATACGCCCCGGGATCTGTTTTATCGGCAGCAAAAAACAAGAAGGGTTCATTCGGGCGCTCCTCAAAGGCCATCTCGGCCACTGCCGGCCCCATACCCCGCACATTGCCGGAGAATGCGTCTTTTAAGAGGTCCTGACCCGCCCCGTAGAGCCCTTGCTCTTTCGCCACCTGGGTCCCGGCAAGAAAAGCCTCCCAGGCCAACTTATGAATCTCTTCATGACCGACACCTTTGGTGTGCGTCATGACAATGGCTATGTCGTCCCCGGTAAAACTCACATAGTGATCCAAAATCAGTTGCCGACCAGTGCCATTGGTTTCCACAAAGGATCGCACGGTCTCGAGGAGACGTTTAGACGGACAGATATGGCCTCCGATAGATCCAATATCCGCTTTGATCACACTGAGCGTCATTTTCATTGTTGGCCACTCCTCTGCTGAATGAAATCTGTCAGACTCCTTTTCGGGAAACTTTGCTCTCCTTGCTTAAATTGCACTCCGTCAGCTTCCTTTTTTCCCTTGTTCTGTTCTAGACAATGTATCAACGTATTTCAGGAATGTGGGAATTCTCTGGTTACCTTTCATATTGATTATATTCTTTTTCGCAACCTCTAAGTCTATTCCTTCGGCGGTAATGTATAACGGTTTTTTACCCCTGCCTCGAACAAGCTCTGTATTGTTCGGTGTATCCTTGAAGGATGACTTTGCAACACCGATGACGGCAATGGCGCCATTGAATTCCTCCCACAAATGTTTGCCGAGACCAGGTCGTTTCTCTAAACCAAGATACACATAGCCATCCACGACGATACAGGTGATTGGGTATGTCATCTGTTTTACCAGAGCTGTTAGACAGGGAAGTTCTCTTTGAAAAAATTTGCCCGGGATATAGTCGGCAACCGCATCGATGTGCAACGTATATTCCGCGACTAACGTTTCGCTTTCCCATGTTTCAAAAATAACGCCTGCCGCTTTGGCACCGTCATTCCGATACCCCACATCGACCGCCAGAATCATGCTCTAAGCCTTTTCATTGGCTGACTGTGCCCTTTGCTCCGGAGTACTGTTGTCGTGTAGAAGCACTTCATTAGCCTCCCCCAAAGAGCTAAACCAGGGAATCATCAAAGGAACCATCAACATACTACCCTTAATCGGAATAATCAAAAATCTCCCTTGCCCTGCGGTATCTGATACATTCCAATGTGGCAATGGATTGAGTCCAAAGTAGGGACAGCCCTTAAACATTCCAGCGACAAAGGATTCCCTGACAAGAGTACATATTATACAAAACACATCCATCATTGAGGTTCTCATGACCGGCTTCGCAGAGCGGACGGGTCGGACAATTTCGCCTCGACCTCCCCGGCGGTAACTCTGGACGGACGCATTCACCGTTTGCAACTATCTGGAACCTTTCTGCCAGACAGGCAAGACGCAATATCAACAAGATGCCTTAAACCTCATCCATCAGGTTCACAACATCATGGGGCAGCACCGCGAGGACGATTCGCGGCATGGCTGGATCAGCGGGCTGGATGGAGGATCTGGAATGGATACGAGATGGTCGGCATTTCCATTGTCTGAGCAAGTGGATGCACGCCCTGAATTGTCTAACGCGTGTGACTGAAGATCCCATGTATAACCGGTGGGCGGTCAATCTTGCCAAAACCGCTCATACCCGCTTCACCTATCAACCATGGGGCGGTGAACCCAAACACATGTATTGGAAAATGAGTATCGACCTCTCTTATCCACTGGTTACGTCCATGGGCCGGCACGATAGAGGTATCCTCAAAAGGTGTGTAAATAAGAGAGAGGCGGTGTATCCTCTCGGGTGACGGAACCCATCGGGCAAATGCCCGACAACAACAGGAGGCACCGCCATGACGAAACAGAATACAGGAGGTGCGGAGGAATCAAGCGTCCCCTGGCACAATTTGGAGCAGTGGATTCGTGGGCAGGTCCAAGAGTTTATTCAACGGATTCTGGAGGATGAAGTGACGGACTGGTGAGGTCGGCAGAAATCCGTTCGGCGGCAACCCGTCGAGACGTCAGCCGGATACCGCAATGGCTATGGGAAGCCCCGTCGGTTGACTGTGAGGTGTGGCACAATCACAGTGAAACGCCCGCGCGTGCGGGACTGTGAGGAGCGCTTTGTCAATCGGGTGCTCCCGTTGTTCAAGAAGAAAAGTACGGTCGTCGACCATGTTCTGCCGGAAATCTATCTCCATGGCTTGGCCCAAGGCGACTTTGCCCTTGCCCTCCGCGGCCTGCTCGGAGCCGACGCGCCGCTCTCCGCCTCGACCTTCGCGCGGCTGAAGGAGCAATGGCAGGAAGAGCTGACACACTGGCAAAGCCGGTCGCTGGAGGACCTGGAGGCCGTGTATCTGTGGGTCGATGGCCTGTATGTGTAAGCCGGATTAGAAAAAGACAAGGCGGCCCTCGTCGTGGTGTTGGCGGCCTTGAGTAATGGGCAGAAGATCGTTGTCGCCGTGGTCCCAGGGCATCGGGAGTCGACGGCCAGCTGGAGCGCGGTGCTGCGGGATCTCAAAGCGCGCGGGTTACGCGCCCCCCGGCTCGTGATTGGGGATGGCCATCTGGGTATTTGGGCAGGACTGCGGAATGTCTCTCCCGAGGTCGAGAAACAGCGGTGTTGGAATCACAAGATCCTCAATGTGCTGGATCAATTGCCAACGCGCGAACAGACCGCGGCCAAATCTCTCCTGTGTCAGATTCCCTATGCCCCGACTCACCGGGAGACCGAACGGCGGCAGGCGTAATTTCTACGCTGTTGTGACCAGCGCGGGCATATGGCCGCCGCCCAGTGTCTCGAGCGGGACTGGAACGCCTGATGACCTTCTCCCGATTTACGCAGCCGCACTGGCAGCATCTGCGCACGACGAATCCCGTGGAATCCCCCTTTGCGGCCGTCCGACTGCGGACCGATGCCGCCAAACGATTCAAGAAGGTGGCCAATGCCACGGCAGTCTGGAAAATGCTCAGGGTGGCGGAACAGACCTTCCGTCGCGTGAAGCATCCGGAGCTGATGGCTGAGGTGTATCGAGGGGTGAAATGTGTGGATGGGGAACACGACAAAACCGAGGTCGCCGCCTAACTCTGTTTACACACTATTTGACAGAACCTCGAGAAACAACCTAAATGGCTGGCATGAAGTAATTTTCTGAGATTCGCGATGGCAGACGGCAACAACCTCATTGGGCAGATTAAGCCTATGTGTGGCAGAGCAACAGCATTACCAATGAAGAATTTTCCCTATTTCCTTCACGTTATATCCTCCGAGGGCTTCGATTTCTCTCCTGAACGGTTGGCTGACCACCGCATCCAGAAATTGAGACATCACAGGGTGGGATTTCAGGAAATCGACCCGCATAATCAAGTCGTATTGTTCTTCGCGAAGCGGAATGAACCCCAGACCGAAGTGAAGGGCAGCGGCTTCCACGCCAATCCCCACGTCAGCCATGCCATCCCGGATGAGGCGAGCCACTTCGATGTGAGAGGCGACTTCATGGTCATATCCCGTGATCTGCTCTCCGGCTAATCCCGATTTTTGAAGCAGGGTATCCAACAGAAATCTGGCTCCTGCCCCAACCTCCCGATTGACGAGACGAAGGCCCGGCCTGCCACAATCCTCCACCCCGCGAATGTGCTTCGGGTTTCCCGGGCGGACCAACAGACCCTGGACCCAGGAGGCAAAGTGTACGCCCACAAATTCTTGTCCTCGGACATGACGTTTCAGATAGGGCAGATTGCTTTGTCCGGATTTCACATCCACAAGATGCAACCCGGCCATGTGGACTTCTCCCCGTTGAAGGGCACGGAGCGCATTGGCGCTTCCCATGGTCCAGTTGGTAATACCCGCAAGAGCATTGATCTTTCGCACATGCTCTCCAGCCAGAAATAAGGCCGGGTCGCATCCGGCAATAAGAATTCCTTTTTTGACGGCTTCAGGGGAATTGAGTAATTTGACTCGTACGCTTTGTTTTTTTCGGCCTGCCCGGTTCTTCATATATTCCAGAACCACTCCATCAGCCGGCATCACAAAATTCAACACGTCGCCAAGTTCAGCCATCGGCCGGGCCAGAATTCGCTCCCCTACCTGATTCAGCTTGACCCGCATGGGTTGATCCAGCGACGGTGTGAGACCAATCAACTCGGCTTCGACAATTTCTTCGTTGCCGGACAGACTAAAAAGATCTTCGACCCGGCATTTCAAGACACGGGCTAACCGCAAGGCAATGTGGGTACTGGGCAAATATTGGTTGCCTTCAATCGCGTAAACCGCTTGTCGAGTAAGCCCCACCTCTGCGGCCAGCTCGGCTTGAGAAATTCCCTGTTTTTTTCGGATCTCAAGCAACCTATTGCACACCGGTTCTTGATGGGGAGCCTCCGTTTTTGGGTTTCGAGCGTTTTTTGCTTTCATGATCTACCTGAAAATGACTGTATCTTATATTCTTCTATCTTTGCTGCGCCGCGGCTCATTTAAAGCATTGCCCGCTTAGCACCATATCCCAACTCTTTTATTCTACCCGTACTATCTGACACTTAAGCTTATCCCCAATGCGATGTTTATCGCTAGTTCTCTTTACCCATGCGGTGCAAGTTGGCAGGTTCAGTCAATGTAGATCGTCTACTGGAACAACACCGCGATAGGCGGGAGTTGGGCCATGTCCTCCTTGTCTCCATGACCCGTGAAGCTTGACCACCAGAGATTGCCGATCGGACAGCCAAACATGCTGCCTCTCTCCCAGGTCATGAACTCCACAAAAAGTCTGAGACATGTTAAAGATTAGGGCATCTCTCTATGCTCAACCCCATATACGAGAGGCGTCTTGTTTCACTCCACACACCCCTATCCAACCCCGTGCCTCCAATCATCTAATAGGCGTAGTAGCTGTCCGGAACGCGATTCTTACATTTTCATCATCGACAACCGTGAAAGATCTAAGACAATTTCACCGCTATGCTCATCACCAAAAATGACATCCCAAACGCTCTCCTCTTTTGGTAACACCGTATCCGCCGCCTCATAGAGTAAATCAACATCAAGTGGTGCCAGGGAAAACAATGGATACCGCCGATCATAGATTAACCCGGCAGGAGGGACCTCATAGTTTGTACGGTGATTACTCATGATGACATGTAGGTGACCGTCTCTCACATATATCCCACCCGAGGTGACTTCCCGTTTGGTCGCATTGACCGGATGACTGACATAAAACGTGACCAGCTCCTGAGGAACTGCCAATGCCAATCCTTCCAATAATCGTGAGGCGAGCAATTCGATTTCCTCTTCATGGAAGGCCGGCTTTTGATCAGCAAGGCCCCGGACCCATCGCACGGGACCGGACCGATGCTCACGCACCCGCAACCCTCTCAAGGCCTCTGTCATTTGACGGCGAGAAAGGGTCGCGGGATGCGCATTCCAAGTCTGCGGGAGATCAGGATCAACCCATGGCGAGATTTCAAGCCGCACAAACGAGGTAGGATTTTCGTAGACGAGGTAGGAATACAACGTCGGGGGGACACACCCCGTGAATAGACAGCCAACAACTATACATAGAAGCGAGCCCCACCGACACAGCTGCACATCAGGCATTCGCTTCCGTCACACTCATGGTCATTTCAATTCGATCAAGAGGATTATCATTGCCATCGCGCTTGGCATTCACGATGCGATCCACCGTCTCCATGCCACTCACCACTTCACCAAACACGGTGTATTGGCCGTCCAGAAAATTCGAATCCGCAGCACAAATAAAAAATTGGGAACCGGCGCTATTAGGATCCTGGGACCGAGCCATCGAGAGTGTCCCCCGTTTATGCGGCCGGTTACTGAATTCCGCATTGACCCGATGGCCGGGGCCACCCATTCCATGTCGAGACCGATCATGGTTTTTACTATTGGGGTCTCCCCCTTGGATCATAAATCCCGGAATCACTCGATGGAAGGTGGTTCCATCATAAAATTTCTCTTTGGCTAACTTCACCATATTCTGCACATGCTTGGGCGCCACATCCGGGAAAAACTTCAATTGAATGTCCCCCCACGACTCCCCTTTCACCTGAATGTGAATCGTGGCAATCTGGTCCTTATTGGTTGCTTCACTCATTATGCATTCCTTTCCTATAAAAATAACTATTCATAAGGCCCCTTGGGGACCATCTGCACACCCAACCCTTGGCTGATGTCAGTCCAATGGGCACCCCCATCTTCACTTCGAAATGCCCCATTGCTCGTTCCAGCATATAACTCGCCGGTTTTTGTCAGCGTGAGACTTTGAATCGCGAGCTTCGTTAATCCGGTATTGATGCCGATCCACCGATGTTGATCATGTTGCCATCGAAAAATTCCATTTCCGGTTGCCACAATGACGTCCTCATGATCCGGGATAATACTCCTGATGGAATCATTGGGAAGATTCCGGCTGAGGGACGACCAGGATTGTCCACGATCGGTACTCCGGAAAATACCCCCATCCTGTGTGCCTAAAAATATATGTTGCGCCTGATTGACGGCAATGACTCGAAGATAGCGATGCGGCAATCGTTCACGGGGATCGACAAACGTCGATTGGGAATCAACCCATTTCGAGGGATCAGAATGTTGAGTGTCTAGATGGAACAGCCCTTTCCCCGAAGTGGCTGCTAAGAGTTTGCCATCATCCATGACGGCGAGGCCCGGTACCAGGATCCGATCCAATCCGGTTCCAACAGGCATCCATTGTTTCTCCGTTTCACCCCAGCGATACACCCCGGTTCCAGTACCTGCATACACCGTATCCTGGTGAACCAAAAAGGATTTGACTTCGGCACCATCCAATCCCGTTCCAATGGACTCCCACGTCGTCCCCTTTAACGGCAGACGATAGGCCCCTCCCCGCATCGTCCCGGCATAGATATGCTGGCCGGGAATCACCGCGAGGCACAGCAAAAATGGATCGGTCAACCCCCGGTTAAGAGCCTCCCAGGATTTCCCCTTATCCTGACTCCGAAAGAGCCCCATCCCAAATGATCCGGCATACACCACGCCATCTGGAGTGACCACCACGGTTTGGATACTGGGGGCAAATCCCTTTTGGTAATCCTCAGAATCGTCTGGATGAATAGAAGGAATATTCGAAATCGGATACAGAGCCGACAACATGGAGCGACTTTCTCCTGGCACCGAAAACCCCATAAGCCAGAACAGGAAAACCGCTCCCGCCACACACTTCGGGAGAAGCTTGATCAATGGGGGCAATCTGATAGCTGCTAGCATGACACTAAATCTTTTCCCCGTCGCCATCAGCACTATCTTCCTCATTTAATTCGCTTTTTTCCTCAGCCGGCTGAGGAACACGTCCGAAGGCCTTGGCTCCCCAAATCCCGATTTCATACAAAATAATCAAGGGGACCGCCATGAGTAACATGGTGAACATCGTGGCATCCGGGGTGATGACAGCAGAAAGTATCAACGCCACCATGGCCGCATGTTTGCGGAACTGAATGAGGACGTCCGCTTGAATCACTCCCGCGCGGGCAAGCAGAGAAACCACCAGCGGAATTTCAAACGCAAACCCGAACGCCAGAAGAAACTTGACGTTAAAATCCACATAGGTTCCGACCGCTAATTCGGGAGTAATCGCCCGATCCATGCCAAACGTCACAAAAAAGTTGATGACCAGGGGCAAGATCACCAGGTTACAGAACGCTAACCCCAGAACAAAAAATCCCAGTCCAAGGAAAAAGAGCGGCACAGCCCATCGTTGCTCTTTCTTGAGTAACGCCGGCTCAAGAAATTTCCAGAATTGATATAGAATGATCGGAACACTGGCAACCACCGCCGCTAAAAAAGAAATTTTAATAGAGGCAAATAATGCCTCCGCAGGAGCGTAAAAAATCAAATCATCTTCAAATGGCCGTTTAAACCAGTCGATGAGAATGGAAGAGTAGGAAAACGCCACGACAAAAAACACCATAATCGTGGCTCCTACAATCAGTAGCCGGCGTTTAATATCTCGAATGTGGCGCTGAAGAGGGTGCGCCAGCGAATTCATGGCCATGGTAGGAGAAAAAGCAGCCATAACAAAGAGAGGGTAAGGGTGGCGAGGCACCCAGTCTTGTTACCCGGGTGTTCCTGCCTTATCACATGAGGCACGATGTTCACGAATAAGAGCGGCCATTCGATCTTTCTTGCCGAGTTTTTCTTTTTGCAATTGTTTTTTGAGAATTTCTTCCTGAGGAGTCAGGACATGATGCTTGAGTAATTGCTGTAATTCCACATCCAACCGGTGATGGGATTCTTCCAACTCCTGATACTCCACATTGGATGCCCGCAAATTTTCGGCGATTTGTTCGTCCGTCACCATCGGTGCCCTCCTTTGTTAGCGGTTTATGGTGAAATAGTCAGTCTATTCAAGCCTCCTCGGACCCGGATTTCTCTAGTTCCGTTTGGTCAGAAACTGGCTTGGAAAGTGGTTCCAGCATCATAAGAATAGCATCCTCGGTAGGATTCGTATAGTAGGAATTTCTTGTCGCATATTCCTTGAAATTAAAGGATTCGTAGAGTTTTCTTGCCGGCAGGTTTGAGTGCCGAACCTCCAACATCCCACGACAACATCCTTGATTACTGGCAATGCGTAAGGCCTCCAGGATTAACATTTTTGCCAGTCCCTGTCGACGGAATTGGGGGTGCACCGCCAAATTCAAAAAGCGGATTTCTTCAAAGATTACCCACACGCAGATATAGGCATGTAACGACATTCCTGATGGCCCCATGGAACCAGGAACAGCCAGGATTTGACTGAATTGGTTCCCGTGCAATTCGGCTTCAAAACTTTTCCGGGACCAGGGAACAGCAAAACAGACCTCTTCCAGTTTCACCAACTCATCAAGATCCGCTAACGTCGCCGTTCTCATAACCCCCTTTTGTGATGTATCTGTTGCCATTGTTCTCTGATCCGTTTTTATTCTCTCATCCCCCTTTTTCCAACCACAAGATGCCAAAAAGGAAACCC
>Ga0224510_10002488_pt1 | contig 11015 bp, 12 predicted proteins | sample SF_May12_sed_USG_FD_170161 | JGI IMG/M metagenome (GOLD analysis project Ga0224510, IMG submission 170161) | Sediment microbial communities from San Francisco Bay, California, United States - SF_May12_sed_USGS_4_1 | ecosystem: Environmental > Aquatic > Marine > Sediment | place: USA: California... | reverse complement strand
TGTACCTGCTGGTGGACACCTCGGGCACCTACGCCGAGGAAATCGGCAAGGCGCAGCTCATCGTCAACTACCTGCTCGGCAGCCTGCAGCCCGGGGACTCGCTCGCCGTGGCGCGGGTGCGCAGCCGCAGCTTCAGCGAAAAGGACATCATTGCCAAGGCCACGTTCGACAACCGGCCCTCGCAAGCCAACGCGCAAAAACGCGTTATGAAGACTCAGGTCGAGGCTTTCACCAGTTCGGCGCGGGGCAGCGTCAACACCGACATCACCGGCGGTTTGATCCAGGGGGCCGAGTTCCTGAATGAAACCGGGGCGGGCAAGAAGACCATCCTCATCTTCTCCGACATGCAGGAGGAGCTGGACAGGGCCACGGTGCGCAATTTCCCCATCGACCTGAAGGACATCCGCGTGGTGGCGGTGAACGTGGTCAAGCTGAAGACCGACAACATCGACCCGCGGCGCTACCTGGGGCGTCTGGAGGACTGGCACAAGCGCGTGAAAGCCGCCGGCGCGCGCGAGTGGCGCGTGATCAACGACATCGAGCACCTGGACGCGCTGCTGAAGAGCTAGCGCCAGGCCTGCGGGCGAAGCTTCGCGGGCAGGTAGAGCGGATGCGCGGGCTCGCCGCTGCCGTTGAGGCGCAGCACGTGAAGTGCGATGCCGGCGCCCCGCAGCAGGCGCAGCACGGCATTCGAGCGCGCCAGGTGCCGGCCGTGGTTTCCCCAGGCGCAGACGACGAGCTGGGCCTGGTGCGCGGCGCGCAGGATCGCCGCATCGTTTTCCCTGCCCACCGGGTCCCGGGCGGACTTCATTTCGCCGGGATACGTGGCGCGCCAGGCGAAGACGTTCGTCACCAGCAGCGCCCCATAGCCCCAGCGTTCCGCATAGTCGCGCGCTCGCGCGCAGGTGGGGTCCAGCACCCGCTCGTCCGCCGTGCTCGGGTTGAGCATGAGGAAATTGACGGCCGGCTGCGACGCGTCCCAGCAGCGCCAGAGCAGCGTGCGCCAGCGGCGGCAGGCGGAGAATTCGGCGCCGGATGCGCTCGTCGACCGACGTCGCGTCACGAATTCAGGTGGCGCGCACGCGCAGCGTGCGCGCGCGCCAGACCGAGGCGCCCGCCGCGATGCCGCAGCCGGCGGCAAGGGTGAAGGCGAGCATGTAGCTTCCTGTGCGGTCGAAGAGATACCCTGCCATCCACGGGCCCAGGGCGCTGCCGACCGCGGCGCCCATCAGCCCGACGCCGACGATGCTGCCGAAGTGCGGACCGCCGAAGCGGTCGCTCACCATTGCCGGCGTGAGCGAGGCGGTGACCGAGTAGCCGACCCCGAGCAGCACGGCGTAGAAGTAGATTGCCCATGGCGTGGGCGCACCGGCAAGCGCCATCAGCGCCACGACCGCGCCCAGCATGACGACGATGCCGACAACGTAGACGTACTCGCGCTGCACGCGATCCGAGAGCCAGCCGCCGCCGGTCTTGCCGACGATGCTCGATGCGCCGATCACGCCGACCACCGAAGCGGCGATGATCCCCGCCACGCCCTGGTCGACGAGATAGGCCACCTGGTGCACGTGCAGGGTCTGCGAGCAGATGTTGCCGAAGAAGAACGCCGCCATCATCAGCCAGAAGGGCGCGCCGCGCATCGCTTCGCCGAGCGTGGCGTTCGAGAAGGTCCTCGACGGCGCAGACGCGGGAGGTGGCGTGGGCCTGGGCGCCGGCGGCAGTCGCAGCAGGAAGAGCGACGAGGGCACGATCCACAGTACGCAGATCACGCCGAGCACGCGGAACGCCACACGCCAGCCATAGGCATCGATGAGCAGTTGCGTGAGCGGCACCACCAGCAGCATGCCCACGCCCACGCCCGAGCTGATGATGCCGAGCGCAAGGCCGAGCTTGTGCTGGAAGTCGCGCTGCACCTGCACCAGCGCCGGCACCCAGCCTGCCGCCGCCACGGCAATGGCGGTGAATACGCCGAACGCGAGATACAGGTGCCAAGGCTCGGCGATGAAGCTGTCGGCCCAGAGCGCGAGGCCGAGGGCGACCCCGCCGGCGGCGATCAGGCGCAGCGGGCGCAGGCGGTCGCACAGCATCCCGACCACGGGGTTGACCGCGCCGTGCACGAGCGTGAAGACGGAAAATGCGCCGGCGAGCACGGAACGGCTCCAGCCGAATTCGTGCAACAGCGCGACCAGGACGACGCTGTAGGCGTACCAGACGCCGTAGGCAAGTGCGAGCGTGAGGGCGATGATCCCCAGTCTCAAGCGACTCCCTCGACGAGGCGCATGTCGCGCACCGCGGCGTTCTTGCCCAGGGCGTCGAGCGCCTTCTGGTACGCCGGTCCTTCATACGCCGCCATGGCCTTTGCCACGCTGTCGAACTCGACCACCACGGTGCGCTCTTTCAAGCCCGCTTCGTAGGTCTTGGCGGGCATGCCGCGCACGAGGAACCGGCCGCCCTGCGCCTGCACCGCGGGGCCGGCGAGTTTCGCATACGCCTCGAGCGCCTTGGGGTCCTTGAGCGAGCGGTAGGTGACTACCATGTAGGCCTTGGCCATCGGAATCTCCTCGGGATTGGGATTGAGGCGGCATTTTCACATGGCCGGCTCGCATCGGCGCTATAGTCGGCGCATCCCCATTCGCAAGGAGAAACAAGTGAGCACCGTGCCCAACCACGCCCTGCGCCAGCTGCGCGCCGGCAAGCTCGCCATCGGCCTCGGATTGCGCCAGGCGCGCACCGTCGACGTCGGGCAGATCCTGAAGACCGCGGGCTTCGACTGGATGTTCATCGACTGCGAGCACAATTCGATGGGCACCGACACGGCCGCCCAGATCGCCTCCGCGGCCCTCGCCATCGACATCACGCCCGTGGTGCGCGTCGCCGGCAAGGAACACTGGCTCGCCTCGCGCATGCTCGACAACGGCGCACAGGGCGTGGTCGTGCCGCACGTCGATACCGAGCTCGAGGCGAAACGCATCGCCGACCACTGCCGCTTCCCACCCGTCGGCCATCGCTCGATGGGCGGCGGGCTGCAGCAGCTCGGCTTCGCCGCCATGCCCGTGGGCGAGGCGGCGCGCATCGTCAACGAGGAGACGCTCGTCGTCGTAATGCTGGAATCGCCGAAGGGGATCGAGAATTGCGAGGCCATCGCCGCGGTGAAGGGCATCGACGCGCTGCTGATCGGCACCAACGACCTGTGCTTCGAGATGGGCATCCCGGGCAAGTTCGATGACCCGCGCGTCGCCGAGGCCTACAAGAAAGTGATCGCGGCCTGCAAGAAGCACGGCAAATTCGCCGGCATGGGCGGGATGTACACGAAGGAGCTGCTCGAGCGCCACATCGCCATGGGCGTGCAGCTGATCCTGTCGGGCTCGGATTTCTCGCTCCTGCAGCAGGCGGCGAAAGCGCGCGCAGAGCTGGTGCGTGGCTTCGAGGCGAAGTAGGCCGCCGCCTAACTCATTGCGCGGTCCAGCCGCCGTCGACGACGAGGCTGGTGCCCGTCATGAGCGAAGCCGCGGGCGACGCCGCGTACACCACGGCCGCGGCCACCTCCTCGGCCTGTCCGACCCGCGCCATGGGAATGCGTCCCTCGACCCACGCGGCAAACTCGGGCCGCGCGGCCATCTTCCGGTAAAGCGGCGTCTCGACGAACGTGGGCGCGATGGAGAGCACGCGGATGCCGAGCGCCGCGAATTCCAGCGCCATGGCCTTGGTCAGACCTTCGAGGGCGTGCTTGGTGACGCAATAGACGCTGCGGTTGGGCGCGCCCACGTGGCCCATCTGCGATGACATGTGCAGGATCGCGCCGCCGCGCGACTTCCGGTCGGCCGCCTGCAGCATCTTCTGCGCGGCCGCCTGCGCGACGAGGAAGGCGGCGCGCACGTTGAGCGTGAGCAGCTGGTCCAGGTGTTCCTCGCTCACCTCGACGAACGGCTCCGGGATGTTGAAGCCGGCGTTGTTGACGAGGACATCGAGCACCGGGATCGCGGCGACGGCCCTGCGCATCGCCGGCGTGTCGGTGACATCGCAGACCGCCGTATGCGCCTTGCCGCCCGCGGCGCGGATCTCAGCGGCGGCCTGGTCGATCTCGTCGCGCGTGCGCGCCATGAGCCAGACCTCGGCGCCAGCCTGCGCCAGTCCAAGCGCGCAGGCGCGGCCGATGCCGCGGCCCGCGCCGGTCACCAGCGCCACGCGATCGTCGAGACGGAAGCGCTGCGTGATGTCGCTCACTTGGCGCCCAGGCCCACGTTCTGGCCGCCATAGCGCCGCAGGCGCAGGTCGGCCTGCTCCTTGTGGCCCCAGAAGCGCTCGATGGCGCATAGCCGAGAGCAGTATTCGCCCACCGTGACGCTCGCTTCGCGCGTTACCTCCTGGTAAGTGCAGGTCTTCAGGAACTTGCCGACCCAGAGGCCCCCGGTGTAGCGCGCCGCACCGAGCGTGGGCAGCGTATGGTTGGTGCCGATCACCTTGTCGCCGTAGGAGACGTTGGTCTCCGGCCCGAGAAACAGCGCGCCGTAGTTGCGCATGCGCTCGAGGAAGTAACGCGGGTTCTGCGTCAGGATCTCGACGTGCTCCGCCGCGACCCGGTCGGCTTCCTGCACCGCCTCGTCGAGCGATCCCACGAGGATGATCTCGCCGTAGTCGCGCCAGGCGACACCGGCGACGTCCGCGGTAGGCAGGACCTTGAGCTGGCGCTCGATCTCCGCGGGCAGCGAATCGGCGATCTTCTTCGAGGTCGTGATGCAGATGGCGGGGCTCGTCGGACCGTGCTCGGCCTGGCCGAGCAGGTCGGTAGCGATCATCTCCGCGTCGGCCGAGTCGTCGGCCACCACCAGGATCTCGGTCGGGCCGGCGAACAGATCGATGCCCACCTTGCCGAAGAGCTGGCGCTTGGCTTCCGCCACGTAGGCATTGCCCGGGCCGCAAAGCATATCCACTGGCTTGATGGTCTCAGTGCCGAGCGCCATTGCGGCAATGGCCTGCACGCCGCCAATGACGTGGATCTCGTCGGCGCCGCCGAGCACCATCGCGGCGATGGTCTCGGCGTGCGGCTCGCCCTGGTTGGGTGGTGTGCAGGCGATGATGCGTTTCACCCCCGCGGTACGCGCGGTGACGATGCTCATGTGCGCGGAGGCCACCATCGGGTAGCGCCCGCCCGGCACGTAGCAGCCGACCGATTCGACCGGGATGTTCTTGTGCCCGAGCTTCACCCCGGGCAGGGTCTCGACCTCGATGTCGCGGATCGCGGCGCGCTGGTGCTCGGCGAAATTGCGGATCTGCGCCTGCGCGAACTTGATGTCGCTGAGCGTTCCCGGGGCGACTTTCGCCAGGATCGCGTCGATGTCCGCCTTGGAGAGCTTCTTCGGCGTCCACTTGTCGAACTGCTCGGAGTACTCGCGCACCGCCGCGTCGCCGCGCTTCTTGACTGCGGCGAGGATGCCTTCGACGGTCTGGCGCACCTTCTGGTCGATCTCGTCGGTGATGTCCTGGGCGATGCGGCGCTTGAGATGGGTGGCCATGGGGTCCTCGAATTCCGGGGTCGGTGTCGGATTCTAGCCGCGGCCCCTGCTACAGTGGCAGCAGCGCAAGTCGAACTTCGTCCGATCAACGACAGGAAGGCCGTCCTAGGAGGAAGCCATGAGCAAAGCGGTGGAATTCTTCTTCGATTTCGGCAGCCCGGCGACCTACCTCGCCTACACGCAGCTGCCGAAGATCGCTGCGGCACGCAATGCCGAGATCGTATGGCGGCCATTCCTTCTCGGCGGCGTGTTCAAGGCGATCAACAGCGCCAGCCCGGTGACGATCCCGGCGAAGGGCCGCTGGATGTTCGACGACATGCGCCAGTGGGCGAAGCGCTACGGCGTGCCCTTCGAGATGAATCCGGGCTTTCCGGTGAACACTCTGCTGCTGATGCGCGGCGCGGCCGGCCTGCAGCTGAAGCGCCCGCAGGACTTCCCGAAGTACGTCGCGGCGATGTTCGAGGCCATGTGGGTGAAGCCGCGCAACCTGAACGAGCCCGCCGAAGTCGGCGCAGTGCTGAAGCAGGCCGGCTTCGACCCGCAGGAGATGCTCGCGCTGAGCGGCGCGCAGGAGGTCAAGGACCGGCTCAAGGCGAACACCGACGAGGCCGTGTCGCGTGGCGTATTTGGCGCGCCCACCTTCTTCGTCGGCCAGAACATGTTCTGGGGCCAGGACCGGCTCACGTTCGTCGACGAAGCGCTCGCCGCCTGAGTGAAAGGGGGCAGACCATGAAATACGAAATGCTCGAATTCGACATCCAGGACCACGTCGCCTGGATCACGCTCAACCGCCCGAAGGCCTACAACGCCATCAACCTGAAGGCCGTGCAGGAGCTGTGCGATGTCGCCAACCGCTGCGGCTCGGACAAGTCGGTGCGCGCCGCGGTGCTCACCGGCGCGGGCGACAAGGCGTTCTGCGCCGGGGGCGACGTCGCCGATTTTGCCGCCAACAGCGCTCGCATCGAGCTGCTGGTGAAGGAGATGACCGGCGCGCTGCACACGGCGATCTCGCGCTTCGCGTGGATGCGCGCGCCGCTGATCGGCGCCTACAACGGCGTGGTCGCCGGCGGCGGCCTCGGGCTCGCGCTCGCGTGCGATCTCGGCATCGCCGCCGAGCACGCCAGGTTCACCAGCGCCTACACGCACATCGGCTTCACGCCGGACGGCAGCTCGACCTACTTCCTGTCGCGCCTGCTTGGGCGGCGCCGCGCCATGGAGATGTTCCTCACCAACCGCACGCTCTCTGCCCAGGAGGCGCTCGACTGGGGCATCGTCAACCGCGTCGTGCCGGGGGCCGAGCTGATGGCGGCAGCGAAGACGCTCGCGCTCGAGCTCGCGCGAGGCCCGACGCGCGCGCACGGCGGCATCAAGAAGCTGCTCAACATCGCGCCGACCGACAGCCTCGAATCGCACATGGAGCGCGAGACGCGCGCGATCGCCGATGCCGCATCGAGCCGCGACGGGCTCGAGGGCCCGCGCGCGTTCGTCGAGAAGCGAAAACCAAGATTTGCCGGAGAGTGACGCGGATTCGGGTTCGCGCCGCTGATCGGCGCCTACAACGATCATGCCGGCGGCCGCATCGTCGGACAGGCAAGGTCGCCCTTTTCGCGCTCGGGCGCCAAGAACACCACGGGTCTGTTCTCGGTAACCCGGCCAGGCCGGGACATAAAGGGGACAATCCCGTAAGGATGGGCTCCGATCCCCATCACCAGATCGCGGAACCGGCGGCTTTGGGAGCTGACCGCGAAGTCTCCCTCGAAAGACACCTTGTCGTAAGTGTCGCAGAAGGGCAGCACGACGGGGACGGGAACGATCACGAATACCCAGAGGCCGCACCAGCGGTTGCGCTCCTCATAGATCCAGGTCTCTCCCTTGGCCGTAGCCACTTTCGCCATCGGCGCGCCCCATGTATTTAGGAAGTGATTCTTCGTCAACGGCGCCGATGCCTGCGCGTCGGATTGGCAGGCCCAGCGGGCCTGCTTATCGGCGGTACCGAAGCCCCCTCCCTTTGCCATGAGCGGCACTGGATTCGGGATCTCATGGGTCGTGGGTATGTCGACCGCAAATCCGACGCAGCCCGCGCAAGCGCTGGCCAGCGCCGCAAGCAGAAGCGATCTGATGATCATGCTGGCAACGCCGACATCGGCCTGATGCGGGGGGGACTTCGCATGGCAAATTCCTTCGTGGCATGGCTGACGGCGGCATACTAACTGTCGCCACACAGTCCCACCATCACCTTATTAGGCGATGTCAATAAATCGCCACCCCGGAATTGCATTCGCCGAACGAAGACACTACGGATCGCGAATATCATTGCATGGGCCATCGACCCCACACCGAAATGACGTCGGCCGTAAGCGCCTCAGGAGACCCCATGAGCCTCAAAGGAAAGACCCTGTTCATCACCGGCGGCAGCCGCGGCATCGGCCTCGCTATCGCGGTGCGCGCGGCGCGCGACGGCGCCAACGTCGTCATCGCCGCCAAGACCAGCGACCCGCACCCGAAGCTGCCGGGGACCATCCACACCGCGGTGGCGGAGATCGAGAAGGCGGGCGGCAGGGGACTGGGCGTGCAGTGCGACATCCGCGAGGAGGCGCAGGTCGTGGCGGCCGTCGAAAAGGCGGTGGCGACGTTCGGCGGCATCGACATCCTGGTGAACAACGCCAGCGCCATCCAGCTCACCGGCACGCTCGCCTGCGACATGAAGCGCTACGATCTGATGAACGGCGTCAATGCGCGCGGCACCTACCTCACGGGGCGCACCTGCATCCCGCACCTGAAGAAGTCCGGCAATCCGCACATCCTCACCCTGAGCCCGCCTCTGGATCTGTCGCCCAAATGGTTTGCGCCGCACGTCGCCTACACCATGGCCAAGTACGGCATGAGCCTGTGCACGCTCGCCTGGGCCGAGGAGTTCCGGAAAGACGGCATTGCCGCCAACGCGCTCTGGCCGCGCACTACCATCGCCACCGCCGCGGTGCACATGCTCGGCGGCGAGGCGATGATGAAGCAGTCGCGCAAGCCGGAGATCATGGCCGACGCCGCGCACGCAATCCTTACCCGGCCGAGCCGCGAGTTCACCGGCAATTTCTGCATCGACGATCTGGTGCTGCACGCGGCGGGCGTGCGCGACTTCTCGGTGTACGCGGCGGTGCCGGGGGCGACGAAGTTCCTGCCGGACTTCTTCGTGCCGGCGAACACGCCGGCGCTCCCCGCCTAGCGCCGCGACCGCAGGCAACGCGCATGGAGCCAGACCAGGAATTGCCGCGGGCGCTGGCGGCGGCGGCCGTGCACTTCGATGCCGACGGCCAGGCATGCGACTACTCTGCGCTCGCCGCCTCCCGCGAGCGCGGCCACCTCGCCGTCTGCCTTTCCGATCTCGAGACCTTCGATCCCAAGCAGGTGCGCATCGCCGCGCAGATGGCGTTCTGGATCAACGTGTTCAACGCCGGCGTGCTGCGCGACTCGCCGGAGCTGGAATTCGCCGCCGACGCGCAAGAGGTGGACGCGTTCTTCGAGCGGCCGCGCCTCAGCATCTTCGGGCAGCGCTACTCGCTGGACGAGATCTACCACGGTCTGCTGCGCGGCAACGTGCCCGCGCACGGCAGGCTGCAGGCGCCCATGAAGCGCGATGATCCGCGCCTCGCCTACACGCCCATTGCCTTCGACGAGCGCCTGCACTTTGCCCTGTTCCGGGGCTCGCGCTCGTCGCCGGCATTTCGCGTCTTCGAGGCGGGCCAGCTCGACCGCCAGCTCGAGGAAGCCGCCGTCCGTTACATCCGGCGATTCGCGAAGGTCGAGAATGACGGCAGCATCGTGACGGCGCCCAAGCTGCTGCAGTGGTACGCGAAGGATTTCGGCGGCGAGAGCGGCGTGCTCGAGTTCGTCCTCGGTCGGCTGGACGACGCCGCGCTCGAGCGCGCCGAGCGCAACCTCGAGCGCATCAGGCTGCGCTACGGCGCGTTTGACTGGACGCTGAGTCGCCGCTGAGCAAATGGGAATGACGGGGCCGCTGCTGACTCAGGGCATACACGACCGGCTGCAAGCCGCCGTGCGCGCCGGCGCGTCCTCGCTCGAATGCTCGCTGGATCTCGAGCGCTCGCAGACCACCATCGAGCTGGACGCCACCGGATGGAGCTGGCAGGGCCGGCACTTCCCCTTGCTGGAGGACTGCAAGGACCGGACCGTCTACTATTGGGGCGGCGACGCCTTTCAGCCCGCCGCGCGTTTCACGACGTCCCTGATCAAGCTGGTGCCCACCGCGTGGGGGCCACCAACGTTCGAGATAGACGGCATCAAGATGCTGCCCACGATGCGGGTCTCGCCCTACGCGGACGCCGAACGCAAGGTCGGCCTGATCGAGCCTCGCGGCAAGATGATCCTGGATACCTGCGGCGGCCTGGGTTACTTCGCCGCGTGGTGCGTGTGCGGCGGCGCAAGCCGTGTGCAGTCCTACGAGAAGAACTCGGACGTGCTCTGGCTGCGCAGCCTCAATCCCTGGTCGCCCCCCACCGGCCCCGGCCTGGAGCTGACGCAGGCAGACATCGCCAAGGAGATCGATGCGCTTGCCGACGCTTCATTTGACGCGGTCCTGCACGATCCGCCGCGTTTCGGCATCGCCGGCGAGCTCTATGCGCAGGCCTTCTATGACCAGCTGGCGAGGGTTCTCAGGCGCAAGGGCCGGCTGTTCCACTACACCGGCACGCCGAACAAGCTGACCAGCGGGCGCGACGTGCCGAACGAGGTGGCGAAGCGCCTGCGCCGCGCCGGGTTCGCCACGGAACTGAACGGCGACGGCGTGCTGGCGATGAAGAAGTGAGCGCCTAGACCTTGAAGCGCGCCTCGCGCCAGGCGAGCGCGGCCTTCAGGCCTTTCTCCCGCGCGATGTCCATGAACTTGCGCTTGTCGGGCGAGCCGTGCGATTCGATGGCGTGGTCGATGTCGAGCGCGGTATCGAGCGCCGCGCGCATGCCCTGGATCTCGAAGCTGCGGTTGAGCGCCTTCTTCGTGTCGCGCACCAGGTCGGGGTCGATCACCGCCATCTGACGCGCGATGCGCAGCGCCGTGCTCAGGTGCTCGCCCTCGGGCACCACGCGGCTGACGATGCCGAGCGCGAGCGCGCGCTCGGCGTTCACCGCATCGTCGCCCGTGAATATGATGTCTTTGGCGGCCTTCGGCCCGACCATCCAGGGCAGGAGCAGCGTGACGATGCCGGCACCGAACTTGAGCTCGGGCTCGCCGAACACCGCGTCGCGCGAGCACACCGACAGGTCACAGGCGAGCGCCATCTCGAAGGCGCCTGCCATGCATGCGCCGTGGATCGCGGCGATGGTCGGCTTGGGCGAGTCCCAGAAGCGCATCGTGGTGGAGAAATCGAGATCCAGCACTTCGCGCCACACGGTTGCGCCCTCAGGGCGGCGCTCCATTTGCTCTTTGAGGTCGAAGCCCGAGGAAAAGCCGCGCCCCGCGCCCGTGAGCACGATCACGCGCACTGCGCCGTCG
>Ga0224510_10002487_pt1 | contig 11019 bp, 8 predicted proteins | sample SF_May12_sed_USG_FD_170161 | JGI IMG/M metagenome (GOLD analysis project Ga0224510, IMG submission 170161) | Sediment microbial communities from San Francisco Bay, California, United States - SF_May12_sed_USGS_4_1 | ecosystem: Environmental > Aquatic > Marine > Sediment | place: USA: California... | reverse complement strand
CGATGAGGCCGATGGCGGCCGACAGATCCTGCAGGTTGGCCGAGAGGGGAAGCTGCTCCCGGGGAGGCAGCCCGGCCGCAGTGATGAGCCGGTTCACCGTGGCAGTGAGGTCATAGCGGGGCACGGCGGCCCCGCCGGCACCGGCGGCCAGGATCAGCTGGTCGTCGATGGCTTTGAGCTCCCAGGGCGTGCGTTCCTGGCCCGGCGGGGCGGGCCGCTCGGTCTCCCACGGGCCGGCCGAGTAGGCGCCCCGGCTGAGCCGGCGGTCGAGCCGGAGGGCGAGCACCAGCACCACCACCAGGGCCGCCACTACGACAATGGGGAACGCGGCGGCGAGCTGGTCGGTGGACACGGCAACCAGTCTGACGGGTTCAGACACCGGCGCCCACCTCGGGACGGGCCGAAGCGGTCCCGGCGACGGTGACGGCCGGCCCCCGGCCCAGGGTGTGGAGGCGGCGCAACTCGGCCACGGCCAACCCGCGTTCGGCTGCCCTGGGCGGGGTGGGGGAGAACCGGGTGTTGGCGAAGCAGGCGCACAGCCCGGCCAGGGCCTCGGCCAGGTCGGGCTCGGTGCCGGCCACCCGGCGGTACCACTCGAACGGAGTCTCGGTGCTGCGCCGGGCGGAGAGGCGGCCCATGCCGCGCTCGGCGGCCGAGAAGGCGAGGCGGATGGCCCGGGCCGGGTCGGGGTCGGCGGCCAGCGACGCCAGCAGGGCGTCGATCTGGCTGGCCGGGATCGGGGGGGCCACGGCTTCGCCCCCGGCGGTGGCGGCGGTGGTGGCCCGGGTCCGCCGCCGGCGGCGCAGCCACAGCCGCAGCCCGGCCAGGAAGAGCGCGGCGGCGGCCAGGGCGGCCAGCTGCGCCCAACGGGGGCCGCTCAGGCCGCCCTCGGTGTCGTTCGACAGGTCGATCGGGTCCGGGGTGGGGAGGGTGACGGTGATCCCGTCGCCCACGTCGATCCGGCCCCCCTCGGCGGGTTGGAGGCCGGTGACGCGGTTGGCCGTCACCTCGCTGGCCACCAGGCCGCTGCCGTCCGACGAGGCGCCGCGGCGGATCTGCACCCGGGTCCCGTCGGGGCGCAGCACGTCGAGTCCGCCGCCCGCCGGGGCCACCACGAGGTCGCCGGGGGCGATCTGGTCTTGGCTCACCGGCTGGAGTTGGCCGTCGGCACCGAGCTTCAGCCCCACCGTGGGGGCCGCCGGGGCCGACCCGTCGCTCCCCGGTGCGGTGGTGGTTGCGGAGGTGTCCCCGGGGGTTGTTCCCGTGCTGCCGCCGGGCCCCGCCGTGCCCGGCCCGGCGCCCGGCGTCTCGGCCGCCGGCCCAAGAGGCCCTTCCACCAGCTCGGAGGGAGCGCCGGCGATGTCGTTGGCCCCGATAGGCCGGGCCACGGGGTTGGCCCCGCCGATCTGCACCCCGAGCCGCCCGGCGGGCCCGCTGACCTCCATGTTCACCGGTTCGGTGCCCGACCCGCCGTTGTCGCTGGTGGCGTCGTCGGCCCCGGCCGCCCCGTCGGTGGGGCCGGTGGTGGGGGTGGGCTCACGATCGGGCCCGCCCTCGGGCGGCGAGCTCGCCGCCCCTGGGCCCGCCGCCGGGATCTCCTGGTCGGACGGGCCGCCCGAGGGGGAACCGACCGACACCGTGTCCTGCTCGGTGCGCTGGCGGTCCTCGGCCGAGAGGGCCATTCCGATCAGGGCGAACAGCCCCATCGTGAGGGGCAAGAGGAGCCACCGGGCAGGCCGGCGCCTGGGATTGTCGCTACCCAAGCCGGTCGTCACGTGATCCTTCCCGGTGAGAACGTGGCTCCCAACCTAGCGGGCGAGCCCCCGGGCCGGGCCGGGCCCCTGCACCTACCAGTCGAGCAGCGGGGGCTTGCCCGGGGCCGGCGGAGCGCTCAGGGCCACCAGCACCGAGTAGAAGTTCTCCGAGTTGGCGATGTAGCGCACGGTACCCAGCGCCTGGTCCTGCCCGGCCGTCTCGATCCGCATCGAGGCGTAGCCCAGCAGCTCGCCCGGAATCGTCCGGTTGTAGCTGAAGTCGGTCACCCGGGTGAGGGGCATCGAGCTGATCCGGGAGCCGAAGAAGCCGCCCGACTCGATCAGGCGCTTGCTGGTGACGTAACGCCGCTCGTAGAAGGCCCACCGGGCGAGGATCGAGACGAGGCGGCCGATGACGAGGAAGACCACGATGATGCCGCCGCCCTGGAGGCCGAGCTTGTAGAACACGAGGCCGAGGGCGCCGGCAGCGGCGAAGCGGGCCACCCGGCTGGGGCCCTTGCTGGCGTTGGAGAACGGGTCGACGGCCAGGCGGGACACGAGGTCCTTGCCGTTGAGCACGAGCAGGGCGGCGTGCATGGCCGCCCCCACCAGGATGACGAGGAGTATCTGCTGGTAGCCGCGGCTGGTGCTGACCCCGCTCTGCAGGCCCACCAGCCACACCACCAGCACGAGGAACACGAAGGTCTGGTACACCGGCTGGGCCATGGCGGCCCAGTGCTGACGGTCGGCGTAGTAGACGGCCTCGTCGCCCACCAGCACCGTCCGGATATCGAGGGGGCTGAACAGCCCCGCCAGCGTCGTCTGCCCAACGCTCGCCACCGCCGCCGTCCCCCGCTAGACCGGTCGGGCTGCCGGTTGGGGCACCAGCACCTGCAGGGTGCTGAAGCCGTCGGCCGGGGTGCCGCCCGGTGGGGTGGTGGTGCCGGTGCCGCCGCCCCCGGTGGTGGGGCCGCCGGACGGGGTGTCGTCGAAGACCCCGTCGAGGAAGGTACCGACGGCGTCCAACTGTTCGCCCATCCAGCCGAAGAACGAGCGCGTCTGGGGCCCCGCCGTCTCCGGGTTCGACAGGACGAAGAACACCAGGAAGGTCAGAAGGGCCGGGTAGACCCACTTCTTGTTCACAGTTTCTCCTCCTAACCACGCTCAGCGGGGCGCGGCACGGACATCGGAAACTCCACCCGGGCGAACCCCAGCATACTGGGGCCCGGAAGGGGGAGGGGGATCGCCAGGGTCTGAGGTGGACGGGGCGGGGTCGGCCCGAGGGTCAGGTGTTGCCGGTGACGCTGTCGACCGCCTCCACCAGCTCGTTCTCGCCCAGGATGCCTTCGAACGAGGCGGCCACCTTCCCGTCGGCGCCGACCACGAACACCCATGGCTCGGTGGCCAGGTTCCACTCGGTCATGGCGTCGATCGGCACCAGCTGTCCGGCCTTGGCCTTGGCGATGTCGTAGGGCTCCACGTGCACCACCTGCACGTCGGTCCGCTTGTCCAGGGCGTCTTTCACGATGTCCATGGTGGGACCGCACAGGGCGGTCTGGCAGAAGGCGGGGGTGGCGAAAACGATGACAGTGGGCTTGCCGCTGTTCACGGCGTCGGCCACCGAGAGCTGGTAGAAGGCGAGGTCGGGGTCGGGGTCGGTGGAGATCGTGGCCAGGTCGTCGGTGGTGGCGGCGGTGAGCGTCTGCGAGGGGGGAGCAGGGTCGCCCACGTCGGGCACGGCCGAATCGTCCGACACGATGACGGTGGCCATCGACTGATCGTTGCCGCCCTTCAGCCTGACGGCCCAGATCCCGGGAGCGTCGAACGTGTAATGGGTGACGTAGAGGCCGAGGGTGGCACCGGTGGCCGACAGCCAGCTGCCCTGCACCTCCTCGACGATCGATTTGTCCTCCGACTCGAACTGGAAGGTGGCCGGTACGTCGGGGCCGCCCAGGAACTGCGACGGGCCGTCGCCCAGGAGCGCCACCATCACCCGTTGGTCGCCCCGGGTGGTGAGGGTGTCGGGGCTGTTGGCCACAACCACGACGGCGTCGTCGAGCGGGGCGTTGAACCCGAGCCCGGTCCGGGTGGTGGCCGTCGTCGTCTCGTCACCCCCGCAGGCCGTCACGGCCAGTGCCAGAGCGGCCGCCCCGGCCACCCACCGCCAACCCTTGCCTCGGGACTTCAGCGTCATGGAGACATAGTGTCGCCGGCCCGCGGTCCCGTTGCGGCGCACCATGCCCGATATCTCGATGTCGCAATCTCGGGCGCCCAATGGGTGCACTCCGGCGTTCGCCAGGGCGAGCCCCAGGCGCCGAACGGGGGCGCATTCAGTCGATCAGGCGGCCGTTGGCGTCGCGCTTCTCGGGGCCGTTGACCCGGGCCCGACCGTCGCCGAACTTGGCATCGCGTTCGGTCAGCGCCGCCCGTAGGCCCTCTTCCTTGGCCGTGCGGCGGAACTCGGCGGCCGAGGCGGCCAGGTGGCCCCGGGCATCCATCTCGGCCGCCAGCCGCTGCAGGGTCCGGGCCCCCATCAGCTCGAGGCCGATGTTGACGATGCGCTTGTTCGCAGTGAGCAGGTCGGCGTCGATCTTGGCCATCCGCTCCAAGAGCTGGTTCACCTCGCCCTCCAGGTCGGCGGCGGGGACGGCCTTGAGGGCCAGGCCGATCTGGGCCGCCTCGGCTCCGGTGATGGTGTCACCCGTGAGCAGGAGACGCTTGGCCCACTGGGGACCGATGTGATAGAGCCACATCTGGTTCGGGAGCACGCCGAGGTCGCGGGCCGGGGGGAAGCCGATCCGGGCGTCCTCGGCCACGATCACCATGTCGCACAGGGTGGCGATGTCGGTTCCACCGGCCAGGCAGTAGCCGTGGACCTGGGCGATCGTCGGCTTGTGCATGTCGAACAGCACCATGCGCAGCCGCTGGGCCTTTTCCAGCTGCCACACGTCGTCGTCGAAGGTGCGGTTCGAGCGGTACACCTTACCGTCTCGCTCGTTGGCCCCCCGGGGGGCGGCCAGGTCGTAGCCGGCGCAGAAGGCCCGGCCGGCGCCCTTGATCGCCACGGCGTGGACCGCCGTGTCGTCGTCGGCCTCCCACAGAGCGTGGTTCAGCTCCTCCAGCACCTGCTGGGAGAGGGCGTTGAGCTTCTCCGGCCGGTTGAGGGTGATGTGGGCGGCGCCGTCCCGTACCTCGTAGATGATCAGCTCGTAGTCCATGGGCCGGACACTAGTCCCGGCCGGCCTGGCGGGCCGCAGCCGCCGCCCCCGAAGCGGGCAGGTCCTTGAACGGGGTGGTGCGCTCGGGGCTGGGTTCCGACGGCAGGCCCAGCACCCGCTCGCCCAGGTGGTTGCGCTGGATTTCGTCGGTGCCGCCGGCGATCGACAGGGCCGGGGTGGACAGGGCGAAGTACTGGAAGGTGGCGGCCGGGGCGTCGTCGCCGTCGAGCATCCCGTAGGGGCCCTGGACGGCCAGTCCCAGGTCCCGCTGGGCCCGGGTCAGGGCCGACACGGTCAGCTTGGAGCCGGCCGCCTCCACCCCCGGCGCCGGCGTCGCCGGGCTGGCCTTCGCCCCCTTCCGGGCGGCTTTGACCCGCTGGTTGGTGAACGTCATCGTCTGGCGGGTGGTGTGGAGGCGGGCCAGAGACTGGCGCACCAGCGGGTCGGCCGCCCGGTCGAAGCTGGTCACCAGCTCACCGAGAACCGATCCGATGCCCCGCCCCTGGGCCGAGGTGGTGGCCTGGCGCTTGAGGTGCTCGATGAAGGCGCCGGCCGCCATGTCGGGGATCACCCGGCCGAACGGGCCGCCCTCGTGGGCGTCGGGGTTGTAGGAGTTCTTCTCGTGGGCGAGGAAGGTGCGGGTGACGGCCCAACCTCCGTCGACGTCGCCCAGCACGTCGGCCGCCGGCACCCGGGCCCCATCGAAGAAGACCTGGTTGAACTTGGCGTCGCCCGTCATCTGGCGCAAGGGTCGCACCTCCACCCCCGGCTGGTCCCGGCGGATGAGGAAGAAGGTGAGCCCGGCGTGCTTGGGCACGTCCCAGTTGGTGCGGGCCAGCAGCATGCCGTAGTCGACCGAGGCGGCGTTGGACGTCCAGATCTTGGCCCCCGTTATCACCCACTCGTCGCCGTCCTGCTCGGCCCGGGTGCGCACCCCGGCCAGGTCGGAGCCGGCGTCGGGTTCCGACAGCATCTGGGCGAAGGTCTGGTTGCCCAGCGTCATGGCCTCGATGAAGCGGCCGGTCTGCTCCGGTGTGCCGTGGGCGAACAGCATGGGGGCGAGCAGGGTGGGTCCGATACCCGACGGCGGCCCCAGGGCACCGGCGGCCCGCCGCTCGTCCCGGGCGGCCCGGGCGGCCCGGGGGCTGAGGCCCTGCCCGAACCATGTGGTGGGCCAGGCCGGGTAGCCCCAGCCTGAGCGGATGAGCGTGTCGTACCAGTCGGCCACCGAGCGCTGCGGATCCCACCGGGTCGCATAGAAGTGGCGGGCCTCGGCCCGCACGGTCTCGACGTCGTCCTGCCGGCTGGTTCCCCCTGTTGTCATACCGCCGAACGTAGGAGCTTGAGCGGCGCGGTGCGCAGCTCGAGCGTCGAAGAATCGCCGGGACGCCCAGGGACCAGGCGGGGGAGACCGATGCGCACGGTCGTACCGGGCGACCAGTAGACGATCGGGTCGCCCTCGACGTTGGGGCCGGCGGCGGCGATCAGGCCGCCACCCTCCCCAGGAGAAGCCGGAGGATGTCGTGTCGCCGGCCCGCAGCGCCACCGGGACGAGCGCTGGGACCGGCGACAGTCCTTGTGCCGGGGTCTGGGCTACAGGGCGGCCAGCTCCATGGGCTCGGTGGAGAGCTCGTGGAGGGCGGGGATCACCTCTCGGGCGAACAGGCGCAGGCTGGCCTCGGCCGTGGCCTGGGGCATCGAGCCGTAGCGGAACACGAAGGAGATCTCCGACGTGCCGAACTCGCGGGCCAGGGTGGTGACCCGCTCGACGATCTGGTCGGGCGTGCCCCAGGGGTGACCGTCGACGATCGAGCGGCGCCAGCCGGTGTCGTCGTGACGGATGATCTCGGCCATCTTGGCGTAGCCCTTGTAGCCCTTGATGCTGTCGAAGTGGGCGCCGCCCAGCTCGTAGTGGCGCAACGCCGAGTCGGTGTACTCGGTCATGTAGCGCTCGGCGCCCTCCCGGGCCGCCTCTTCGGTTTCGGCGCAGTAGGTCCAGAGGGCGAGCTTGGTCGGCACCGGGGGCAGGCCGGCGTCGTGGCGGAGGCGCATATAGTTCTGGGCCCCACCCAAGGCGACCCGCAACTGGGCCGTGGGGATCACCAGCGGCTTGATGTCGAGCTTGGCCACCACGGCCATGGTCTCGGGGGTGCCGGCGGCGCAGTACAGCACGTCGGAGATGTCGCGCCCGGGCTGGGGCCGGAGACGGACGTTCTCCACTTGGAAGTACTGGCCGTCGTAGGTGCACTCTCCCGTGGCCAGCAGCCGACGGATGATCTCGATGCCCTCGTCGAAGCGACCGCGGGCCTCGTTCTGGTCGATGCCCATGCCGGCGTACTCCCGCCGGCCGAGCCCCCGGCCCACGCCGGCCAGGACCTTGCGGTCGCCGAGGAGCGAGTCGAGCATGGCGATGTCCTCGGCCACCCGTACCGGGTTGTGCCAGGGAAGCACGATCACCATCGTGCCCAGGTCCACTCGCTCGGTACGGCCGGCCAGGTAGCTCAGCAGCTGCACCGGGTTGGTGACCATGGTGTACGGGGTGAAGTGGTGCTCGATGGTCCACACGCTGTCGAAGCCCAGCTCATCGGCCAGTAGGGCGTGGCGCACTTCCTCAGCGAAGATCTGACGGTCCGGCGTGGCCGGCCGCCCGTCCACGCTCTCCCCCCGCTCGGCGGCTTCGTAGCGGTCCCAGTCGTCGTAGTTCTGGCAGATGATGGTGGTACCGACACGCATGAACTCAGCAGACCCCGCTCGGCCCGGACCCAACAGGGTCTTTGGTCCCGCTGGCCCGCCCTGTTGCGGCCCGGAGGCGGGACCGCTACGGGACGCCGAGGATCGCGGCGGCCTGGGCGCAGGTGGCGACGGGGCGGCCGACCTCGGCGCACAGCGCCACCGCCTCCTCCAGCAGCTCGACGTTGGTGGGTTGGCGGTCGGGGTCGTAGTGTTCCTCCAGCCCCACATGGAGGTGCCCGCCGAACTCCACCGCCATGCGGGCCACCGGTGAACGCATCAGGTCGCCGCCCCAGGCCGACACCGACCAGGCCAGTCCCGACCCCTCCAGCATGTCGAGGTAGGCCAGCAGCGCATTGGCCGTCGGAGGCAAGCCGAAGCTCACCCCCCGGCTCCGGCCCAGCAGGCCCCACTCGTCGCCGAAGTACAGCTTCACCATCGCCCCCGCCGGTAGCCGCCCGGCCCGGTGGTAGGCCAGCGTGGTGTTCAGCCAGCCCGGCTCGTAGATGGCGATGGCGGGGGCCAGCCGCCGCCGCTCGCACTGCTCGAATGCGGCCCGGATGTGCTCATAGGTGTTCACGTAGGTGCCGCCCACCGGCAGCCCGTCCTCGTCGGCCCAGCCCGTGTTGGTGGAGCCGGGATCGACGTACGCCATGCGGATCAACCCCAGATCGGCCAGCAGCTCGTGGTGGCGGATGCGGTCTTCGGTGGAGGCCGCCACCACCCCGGTGGGATACCACAGGGTGTCGGGCCGCTCGTCGAGGATGTCACGCCAGGCGGCCACGTAATCGTCCACCGCCTCCTGGCCCACCAGCCGGATGCTCGAGTTGTGGGCATGGATGATGGCCGCCCCGGCGTCGAGACAGGCCAGGCTGCCGGCCTTCACCTCCTCCGGCGAGCGCGGGATGTGCGGGTTGCGCTCTTTGCGGCCCACGCCGTTGATGGCGCACTCGATGATGACCGGCTGCTCGTTCACGCTCTGTTCCCCCTGGTACGGCCGTTGTGTGGCGACTCTGACACTAGTGGACCTCCTTGCCCCAGCAGAACTGCCCAGCCACCCCGTCATAGCTCATTAGTAGTTGAACTTCGAAGAGCGAAGCACTATAACGGCATGTGGCCAAGGGTGGTGGACCCTCGCCAATGAGCTAGGTGGGCGCCGCTGGCGCTCAGGAGGGAATGGGGCAATGACAACCGGGTGCGGGCCCGCGCGCGAACACGAGCGGGCGTCTCGCGGGCGGGGACCGAACAGGTTCCTCGCTTCGCTTCGTCGTCGACCGATCGCGACGGTCGTAGGCCTCCTCAGCGTGCTCACTGCGTTGGTGGCGGTGCCGTTCCCGATCACCCCGGCCGAGGCCGCCGGGCCGGCCGTGAGCTCGGCCACGAGCGTCTTCGGGTTCCCCGACTGGTTCGAGGACTCCACCGGTACCCGCTTGGACCCGTGTCTCGATCTGGGCGACGCCCACTGCATCGTGCTCGCCAGCGACACGTTCAACCCACTCCAGCCGATGGTCTTCCCGACCAACTTCCCCGACGAGTTCTTCTACAACGTCGTGGACTCGGACAAGATCCCGACGCCCGGCTGCCCCGGCGCCGCCGATCCGCTGGCCGCCAACCCCGGTACCGCTCTGGTGAGGAACGCCCTGGAAGGGGCGTTCCTCAACGGCGCGCCGGCGCCCAGCCAGCAGATGGTGTTCGGCCGCATCCGGATCGTGGTGAAAGGCGGCCTGTGCCCGGGGCAGCAGTACACGTTCACCCACCCCTACGGCACCACCGTGCTGACGGCCGACGAAGCCGGCGGCATCAAGCCCAACGCCGGCACGGTGGACGTCGGCTGCATCGGCACGCTCCCGCCGAACACCTGCAACTTCAACGCCGCGCTCGCCTCGCCGGTGATCCAGCAGGGCTTCCTGCGGTGGGATACCGGCGCCGACCCCGGCTACCTCGGCGGTGACCCCGCCACCCTGCACACGATCACCGGCGGCATCCACAACACGTTCTCGATCGCCCAGGGGACCGGCGTCGGCGCGGTGGCTGTGGATGGCGCCAGCACCAACCTGTTCACCGTGGCCGGCCGTATCGCCGGCCCGCTCACCGCCCCCAGGCTCACCGACTTCGGTGGGGTGGAGATCGGCTCGTCGGCCGTTCGAACGGTGCGGCTCACCAACGTCGACCCGGCGGCCACCACCATCGCCACCCTCGCCAGCAGCAACCCCGAGTTCGCTGTCACCGGCGGCTCCTGCGTCGCCGGCACCACCTCATTGGCCCAGGACGCCAGCTGTGACGTGGCGGTCACCTTCACCCCGACAGCCGGTGTGACCGGGCTGCGGACCACCAACCTCATCGTCGCCTTCACCGACGGCGCCAACCCCCGGCCCCACTCGCCGATGACGATCGCGGTGCAGGGCACATCGAGCGATGTCGGCAACGAGCCGCTGCTCACCGTTACCGTGCCCAACGGCTCGGCCCCGCCCGATCCCCAGACCATGGACTTCGGCTCGGTCCGGGTGGGCGTGCTGAGCGCCACCCAGACCGTCACCATCACCAACACCGGCAACGCTCCGCTGCAGGTCACCAACCTCGAGTTCATCAACGCCCCCACCTCATTCGACTCGAACGACCGGGATGCCTTCCGCATCCTGAACAACGCCTGCGCCGGCATCTTCGTGCCGGCCGGCGGGGCCGGCAGCTGCACCTTCGGCGTGAACTTCCTGGCCCTGCACGCTCACCCCTACGCCGCCCTGCTGAAGGTGTCGGCCAACACCTCGGGCGGGCCGGTCGAGCTCAACCTGAACGCCACCGGCATCGGCGGAGTGGCCGCCGTGTCCACCGGCCCCGACGGCGCCGGCCCCGATGGCATCAACCCGAACACCGGCTTCCCCACCTGGTACCAGGACGAGAACGGTGTGCGCCTCGGTGAGTGCATCGACCCCGGCGACCCGCTGTGCGTCGTCCTGCCCGACGACTTCTACAACAGCGCCCAGCCCCTCGTCGGCGCCCCCAACTTCACCAACTTCCCGTCGGAGTACTTCTACTTCGTGTCCGACTCCGACATCGTGACCACCCCCGGCTGCGGCGGCTCCTCGCCGGGCAAGGCCTTCGTGCGCATGGCCACCGAGGCGGCCTTCGGCGGCCCCACCGGCGGTCCGGTGGACGGTGACCAGATGGTCTTCGGCCGGATCCGGTTCTCGGTCACGAGCGGCCTGTGCGCCGGCCGGACCTACAAGCTCATCTACCCCTACGGCGAGTACACCTTCCAGGCCGACTCGGCCGGCAGTCTGCGCCGCAACGCCGGCACGTCCGACATCGGATGCTTCCCG
>Ga0224510_10002486_pt1 | contig 11019 bp, 8 predicted proteins | sample SF_May12_sed_USG_FD_170161 | JGI IMG/M metagenome (GOLD analysis project Ga0224510, IMG submission 170161) | Sediment microbial communities from San Francisco Bay, California, United States - SF_May12_sed_USGS_4_1 | ecosystem: Environmental > Aquatic > Marine > Sediment | place: USA: California... | reverse complement strand
CAACCCGTCACCATTTTCAAGGACAGTCAAGAAATGCCCGGCAAACTAAACGACATCAGCAAGAGTGGTTGCCGGATCGTCATCGACGCGCCGGCAAAGGATTCCACCTTTGCCGGGCTTGCCGCCGAAAGCGAGATATTCTGCTCCCTGCAACTGCCTGGCAACAAAGAAAATCTTTACGCCAAAGGCTTGATTCGACAGGTGGAACAACTTAAAAACAAAATCCGGCTGGGGGTGCAGTTCGTGGACCTGGAAGAAAACGTCCACAGCGCCATCGAAAAGCATGTTGCCACCACCCTGGAATACCTGGAGGGGGCATAGCCGAAGCTATCCCAAGCCACTGATGACGCTGACCATCAAAGAACCGGCATTGCCGTACCTGCCTATTTTTGTCGCCCGGCAACCGATTTTCACCGTCGATGATACGATCTGGGGATACGAACTGCTCTTCCGGCACAGCGACAGCATAAGCTACGCCCAGATAGCGGATCAGGTTGTCGCCACCGCCAAGGTCATTGCCGACGGATTTTCCATCGCCACCACCGGCGTTGACCAAGATAAAAAATTTCTGATCAATTTCCCGCCCGCACTCCTGTTGCAACAGACCGCGCTCTCGCTACCCAGCGACATCTGCATCGTGGAAATCCTCGAAACGGTACAGCCTACACCCGAGATTATCTCAGCCTGCCTTAAAATGAAGGCGGACGGCTATCTACTTGCCCTGGATGATTTCATTGGCGACCCGGGCTTTGAACCATTTCTTGAAATCGCCGACATCGTCAAGGTAGACGTTCTCGGCCTCAGCCCCCCCGAAATCATCAAAATCGCCCAGCAACTACATCGATACCAATGCCAGCTCCTGGCAGAAAAAATTGAAGACCGGCAGACCTACCAACTGACACGAAGCCTCGGCTTCTCCTTCTTTCAGGGATACTTCTTCAGCAAGCCGGAGATGATCAAGGGTCGGAAGATTTCCACCGAGAATATCGGCAAGATGCAACTGATGCAGGAACTTGCCGATGAAGATTTCGAGGTGAAGAAACTTGCCGGCATCATCGCCAACGACATCTCTCTCAGCTATCGGCTCCTGAAGCATATCAATTCTTCATTCTATGCCCTGCGGCAAAAGATCCAATCCATCACCCAGGCAATTACCCTTCTCGGCAGCGAATCCCTGCGGCAGTGGCTGGCGGTGGTCCTGCTCTCCGACCTCGATCAGCGGCAACGGGCGCAGGAACAGGTTTTCACCGCTGTAAGCCGTGGCCGTTTTCTCGAAACGACCGTCAAAGGCCTCCCTGTCCCGCCCTATCCAAAAGAAACCATGTTTCTGCTGGGGCTTTTTTCAAATCTCGATGCCCTGCTTGGCCTCAGCATGCAAGAGATCATGGCTGAGATGCCTCTGCCGCTGGATATAAAAAAAGCCCTGTGCGGCGAGAAGAACACGGCCCAGGCATGGCTAACCCTGGCGGTTGATATCGACAATGGCGATTGGCCAATGATGGAGCAATTTCTCGCCAGCCATGGCCTCGACCCGAAAAAAATATCCATCATCCATGCACAGGCAAAGATATGGGCCGCGCGGATTCTGGCTCGCAACCATCAACCATAAGGAGACAGCATGCACACCAAAACCATCACCTTAGTAGTGGTCGTACTCCTGGCGTTACTCGCCGCCGCTTGTACCAACGAACCAGAAACGCCACCGTCAGCGTCCCCAACGGATTCACCGGTGGCTGCATCCCCAAGCCTTGCCGACGACGAGTCTCAAACCGTACCCCCGACAAACAACACCGCCCACGACAACACCCCGGCGCCCTGCACCGCAATCTTGAACACGCACTGCGTGGTCTGTCATCATGCCACGAGAATCTGCCAGAAACTGGGGAAAAAGAACAGGAAGGGTTGGGAACGAACGATAAGCAACATGATCAGCCATGGGGCGCAACTAACCCCGGCGGAAAAGAAAACGCTGATCGATTGCCTTGATCGGCAGACACCGGAGGTTCAGGAATACTGCCGCTAAACGCCGCCGCCCAAAAAGCCATGCCTATGGGCTTTGCGACGCGGTTCCCCGTAAGTATCAGGCCTCCCGCCGCACCGTGGACCAGGCAACGGTGCGGTTGCGACCCTCTTTTTTGGCTCGGTACAAGGCCTGATCCGCCCTGGTGATCAAGTCCTTCTTCTCTGCCCCATCCGCCGGGTAACTTGCCAGGCCAACGGAAAGGGTGACGGCAACCGTCACCCTTTCACAGGATAACGGCAACGCCCCCACCGTCTGCCGAATCCGCTCTGCCAGACGGTGGCCGCCCTTCTCATCGCAATCCTCCAGGAGAATGGCAAACTCCTCGCCGCCATAGCGGGCGGCGAGATCCACCTGCCGGACCGACTCGGCCAACACCCCGGCAACCTGCTTCAGCACCAGATCGCCAAAGGGATGCCCGAAGGTATCGTTAACCCTTTTGAAATGATCGATGTCACAGAGCAGCAGACAGAGCGGGCGACGCTGCCGCTCCGCGCGCTGGAGCATGACGTCGAAGCCGTGTTGGAAGGTCCGGTGATTGGCAAGGCCGGTGAGACCGTCGGTGGTGGCGAGAAGATTTATCTTTTCATGGGCGCGGGCCAGATCGATCTTGACCGCCACTTGGGTGGCGACCAGCTCCAGAATCTGCCGCCCCTGCTGGCTGAACACCCCGGCGGGTCGGGCCGCCACCACCAATGCGCCGATGGATTCGCCGTCTTCCTTCCGCAGCGGCACGATGAGCAGCGATTGAAAATCAGCCACCCGCTTGCCGTTGCTGAAGATAGGGGCGGCGGTACGATTGACGCCGTTGGTGGGGATAACCCGGTTCTTGGCCATCGCCTGCCCGACCAATCCGTCATCCTTGCAGAAAACCTGATCCTCAAGCCCCTCTGCGCCAAGCCCTTCGGCCCTGGCAATGCGATGACACTCACCCTCCCGCAAGGAGATGGCTACGAACTCGGCCGCCAGCACCCCCCGGACCATGCTGATGGTGGCCGCGAAGGCAGAGGCGAGATCGAGCACCCCGTTCAACTCGCGCAACCCCACCACCACCTGGGCGATGACGGCCCGCTCACGATCCATCTCACACAACCGCCGCCCCATGGTCACATCCAGACCGAGCTTGCCGGCAGCCACCCGCAAAAATTGCAATTCCCCTGGCTGCCAGGCATCCTTTTCGGCACGATCCACGCAAAGCACCCCGTAACGCTCGCTGTCCGCCGGGAAGGCATCGTCGGTGACCACCACGGCAAACACCGCCCCGACCTCCTGACGGCCGGCATAGTACGGCAAACCGCCGAAGTCAGACAGCCCGGCCAGGGCCACTTCCTTGCCGCTGCGCTGGAGGATGCCGAAGATACCGGCCCCGCGCGGGAAAGGGCCTGGTGCTATCTCGCGCCGCTCCCCGGCCATCGCCCGCAGCTTGTAGCCGGTGCCGGCGGCGTCGGGCCAGAACAGCACCGCGCTCCGCAGGGACAAGGCGCTACGGATAATCTCAAGCTGCAGCTCAAATGACCGGACAACGGTTTCAACCGTGGAGATGTTGTCGCCAAGCGCCTCGTCGCCAACGGCTACGATCTCGGCAACCGCCAGCGGCGGCTCATCAAATCCGAGATCCCTGGCATATTCGCAGGCCCGCGCCTCCCGCCGTTCGGCAACCACCTGTTCCAGGCGGCGCCGACAATAGGCCCGGCTGTCGGCGAAAAGAAGAAAACCGAGGCTGGCGCCGAGATAAGCCCCGCCGTTGAGCAGAAAATCACCCAGCCCCTGTGCACCGAAACGCCAGAGTCCGCCCTCGATGGCAAGCACCAGCAACAGCGGCCAGATCGCAATCCGCAACGGGAAAATGATACAAAAGGTGCCCAGCAGCAACACCGGCAGGATGATCGCCTGCGGGGCATAGGGCAAGGCGACCCGGAACAACAGAGCGGCGGCAACCATCCAGAGTAAAGGCGCGGCAAGCTTGGCGACAACGGAATCGGGAACCTGCCCCCGCACCAGCCCGAACCCGGCTTGAATCGCGGCGATCATCAGCAAAACGGCAAGGATCACCACGGACCAGTGCATATCGGCCAGCGATTCGCAAGCGCCGGCGCCCACCGCCAAAGCGCCGGCCGACGCCAGCGCAATGCCGCCCACCCCCTGCAACAGGCCAGGCGCGGCAAGATCATCCAAGGATGTTTTTTTTACCGGCAAAACAACTCGCCCCATGCGTGAAAATTCCGGCTGCGCAGGCTGCGCGACCGGGACGGACAACGACAGAAACTCCCCCCGAGTCCCTTGTCGCACTTGTTCATTTGCAAAAAAAGCCTCTGGCACCCGACCTCAGACGGTGGGTAAATAACGGAGGGTCAAACAACGCCATTTTCCGTCCGCGTAGCGGGCAACCGTCTGCAAACCGTAAAGCGACAACGCCTCTTCCATTTCCTCGCCCTGCCGCCCCTGCAGGCCAGAAACAATCAACCACCCACCGCTCTCCAACCGGTTAACGATCCCCTCGGCCAGCCGCAGCAACACCGAGGCGGTGACGTTGGCGATGACCATTCCGTATCGCTCGGTCAGTTCCGCGAGCGGCGTCGAGGCTAGACTCACCTGACCCCTGAGGCCGTTGGCGAGAATATTCCGCCAGGCCACGGCCAACGCCTCTTCACAGATATCGATGCCCAGCACGTGCGCACCGCCCAGTCGGGCGGCAACCAGGGCCAGGATTCCCGAACCGGTGCCGACATCGAGAGCGCGCGCGGGAAACCCTTCTTCCCGGCCGGCAACCTCTTCCATGGCCTGCACAGCCAGCTTGGTGCTGGCATGCGCGCCGGTGCCGAAGACATGGGCCGCGTCCAGGCGGATGGTGGAGGCGTCAACCGCCGCGTTCCCACCTGTTACCATGAATCGCTCGGAAAGCCGGAATCCCTCCTCTCCGGCCGGCAACTCACTTGCCCCGCGCCGCACGTCAATGACCTCGGCCTTGGAGTCAAACTGATCCACCACCGCGCCGACTGTCCGCAACAGGGGGTCCGGATCGGCATTCGCCACCCCGCACGCGGTGAGCAGCCAGCCACCGGCATACCGGCAACAACGAACCTCCTCAACCCGGCTCAACTCGATCAGCCCTTGATGCAACCGCTCAACCGCTTCATCCCCATCGACCCGGACAATAATGGCAACCGGGCCGGTGCCGTCGGCGCTTTCAGACAACCGCATGCTGACTCCTCCCCTCAATCTGCCATAATTCCCTTAATTTTTCGCTCATCGTACAGCGGCGACGCATGGCAAAAAACATGCTTCCGAAAGAATCCAGTCAAGGCCTGCCGCCGCGCCGCCATATTGACCTGCGCCGGGACCAGATCACTGATCTCGACGCGGGCGATCGCCATCTTGTATTCCACATGGGAGGCAAACCGATTATCCAGATACCAGGCATAGGTGAGACCAAAGAGGAGTCCCGGCGGGGTAAATTCCTCGCGGCCGTTAATCAACCGCAGAAAGAGATCCGGGGTCTCCGCGGACTGCCGCATCCTGGCGAGCAGAAGATAACGCCTGATATCGTCCAGTGACAGAAACGCCTGCAACGCCGACGGTTCGCGCAGGGCCAGGCAAAAGGCATGGCCAAGCGCCTCCCCGTCCTGCATGACCGGTCGCATCTCCTTCTTCGCCGCATAGTTCCCAAGCAGCGATTGGCCGAGCGCCACCAGAAAGGCGGTTTCGAACCGGGTCGGATCGTCCTGCATGTCCTGACGGATCTTGATCCGCCCGTCGCCGGGATCATAGAAGGAAAAGATGTTATCCCAACGCTGCGAGCGGCACCAGACCTCGGTATCGATCAGATCAACCCCGCCCACGTAATCGAGATGCGACAGCGGGATATCGATATGCCGCCAGAGGATCTCCAACACCTGGTCGGTGACGCCGTTGGCCGTAAACGCGCCGACACGGCGCCTGATCTCTTCATAACGACGCGACGGCGCCTGCCGTTCCGGATCAACCAGCGGTTCGGCAACCGGGCAACAAGGACCAAGGGCATACGCCGCTGAGGGCGGCAACTGCTCCCGAATCACCCACAACGCACTGATGGCGGTGGCCAGGGCCGCCGGGTCATGCTGGACGACATGCCGTTCCATAAGGGTACGCTGCGAATAGACCTTGGTTTCAATGACCGTGAACCCCATCGCCGCCACCCGATCCCGATCCAGGTAGATGGGCACCTTGTTTTCAAGGGCATAGCTCTGCAGGATATTGCCCGGCACATCCTGCAGCCCCAGCACCACCACCTCGCGGAAGAGATCGGCAACGCCGCCGGGGATATTACGCTGATAGGCGTTGAGCAGGTCCGAGACATAAAACCGCCGGTTGGGATCGTCGCGAACCAGATCGGTTTCCCCTTTCTGCCCCCAGAGGTTGGCGATCAACACCTTCATCGCCTTGCGATTGCGGCGCACCGCCTCGGCTATCCCCGGCACCTGCAAAACCGGGATGATGCTGGTGTAGAGGCTCCCCGGCGCAAAGAGGATGACATCGGCGCCGGCGATGGCCTCCATCACCTCCGGCAAAACCCGCGGCGGTTCCGCAAACTCGACGAACACTCTATCCACCGGGCAACCCCGGCGGGCCAGGCTCGATTTATGCTCGCCGGTAACCAGTACGCCGTTGGCGTAAAGCACCTTCAGCCGGGCCGGGGTGGCGGTACAGGGCAGCACCGCCCCGGAACGAACCCCGATGCAGTCGGCCAGGAAACGGAGTCCGGCCCGCACCGCCGCCTGCTCCACCGGCGCGGAGAGCGACACCGGCGGCATCTGCTGATAAATGGCCGCCGCCAAGAGGAGGTTGCCCACACAGTTAGGCCGGTCGAGGAGGACATGAAACCGCTCGTCTGCAAACAAGGTTTCGAGCAGTTCCTGCACCCCCCGGCGCATGCCGGCCGGCAACGGATGCAGATCGATGTTGCCGTCTGCGAGCAGCGCCGCCGCGGTAGCCGGACGGGATGTATAACGATGGTTAAAGAGGGCGTGGAGAGTGGCGACCACCGGCCGCACCTGCCCTGAGGAAAGATGGTACCGCTCCGCCAGCTGCTCGAAACGGATCGAGGCCAGCAACACATGGCGCAGATCGCCCAAGGCGATGAGGGGGAGATACTTCAGCAGCTCCCCGGTGGAACCGCCGTCGTCGGTAACGCAGACCACGGCGGTGGTCCGGGGAAAGATATCCTTCAAGCCCCGGAAGGGGGAGCGGGGCCAGTCCGGCGACCGTGAGTCGCCGCCGATCACGTTGGCAAGACCGGTCCCGCCGCCAAAGACCACAACCTTCAGATCAGCGACATCCGCCCGCTTCAGGGTCTCGGCCAACTCGGCGAGCCCGGCGGTGATCGCGGCTGGCCCGGCCGGCGCTCCGGTCAGGGCCAACTCGATCATCTTTTCCGCCAGGGTTGCCTGGGGGAGAAGATCAAGAGGCGTGAAACCGGCGGCGGACATGGCGGCAAGGCTTGCCGCCACCGTTTTCTGCTGGTCGCTTTTCAGCATAATCACCTGGATACTGATTACAGGCCGGTGGCGGCCATCTGCTTCCTGACCGCGGCCTCCGATTCGGCCATGGCGTTTTTCTCATCGTCGGTCAAGGAAAACTCGAGAATCCGCTCAATGCCCTTGTCGCCGATCACCACCGGCACGCCAAGGAAGCAGCCGGAGAAACCGAACTCGCCCTCGACGTAAGCGGCGCAGGGCAACACCCGCTTGCTGTCGGTGAGGACCGCCTCGGCCATCTCGACGGCGGCAAGGCCCGGAGTATAGAAGGCGCTGCCGGTTTTGAGATGGTTGACGATCTCGGCACCGCCGTGCTGGGTACGCTTGACAATGGCGGCAAGCTCGTCGGCGGAGAGCAGATCGGTCACCGGCACCCCGGCGACGTTGGCCAGCCGCACCAAGGGCAGCATGTTGTCGCCGTGGATGCCCATCACCATGGCATTGACATCACGGGGGGCAACGTTGAGCGCCTGGGCGAGAAAGGTCCGGTAACGGGCCGAGTCAAGCACCCCGGCCATGCCGATCACCCGCTCCTTGGGGAAGCCGGAAACCTTGAAGGCGGTATAGACCATGGCGTCGATGGGGTTGGTGACCACGATCAGCACCGCGTTGGGCGAATGCTTGGCCGCCTGCTCGGCGCAGGACTTGACAATGGCCACGTTCTTGGCCAAAAGATCGTCGCGGGACATCCCGGGCTTGCGGGCAAGGCCGGCGGTGATGATCACCACGTCGGAGTTGGCGGAATCGGCGAAGTCGTTGGAACCGGTCACGCGGACGGAAAACCCGTCCACCGGCCCGGATTGAGAGAGATCCAGCGCCTTGCCCTGGGGAACGCCTTCCACCACGTCCAGCAGCAGCACGTCGGCCAGTCCACGGCTTGCCGCCCAGTGGGCGGCGGTTGCGCCGACATTGCCGGCGCCGATTATCGTCAATTTTTTACGCATGATTACACCCTTGAACAGTTTATGTTGAAAAGAAAAATATATGCAAACAATTACGATTATTTTCCGGCCAGAATTATCTCTTCCACCCGGCGCAGTTCCGGCTCGGTATCCACCTCCACCGAATCATGCTCGGTGAGCACCACCTTGATCTTGTACCCGAACTCCAGTGCGCGTAGCTGCTCCAGTTTCTCAAACCGCTCCCACTCGCCCTCGGGCAGGCTGACAAAGGTCAACAGGAACCCCTTGCGATAGGCATAAAAACCGAGATGCTTATAGTAAGTCGGCGCCACCGGTTCCTCGGGATTGCGCTGGAAGGGAATCGAGGAGCGGGAAAAATAGAGTGCCATGCCATGGCGGTCAAAGACCGTTTTGACATGGTTGGGATCGTTGATCTCCTCGGGCCGGATGATCTTGTAGATCAGGGTCGCCATGGGCAGCGCCGGGTCTTCAAGAAGGGGGGTCGCCACCTGGGAGACCACCTCAGCCGGGAAGAGCGGCTGGTCGCCCTGGATGTTGACCACCACATCCTGCTCCGGGATATCCATGATGCTTGCCGCCTCGGCCAGCCGGTCGGTGCCAGAGACGTGATCGGGGCGGGTCATCACCACCTCGCCGCCAAAGGAACGCACGCAGGCGGCGATCCGCTCGTCATCGGTGGCCACCGCCACCCGGGAGAGCAACGGCACCGCCGCCGCCCGTTCGTAAACATGCTGGATCATCGGCTTGCCGACAATCTTCGCCAGGGGTTTGCCCTCGAAACGATTGGAATGGTAACGGGCCGGAATAATGGCCACCACTTTCGGTTGTGATTTATGCTCCAAATCCATTATGGTCAACTCTGCACAAAGGTTATGTACCGCCCGGCAAAGGGGGCGCGATCAAATTCAGACGACTATACCCGAAATCGAACCACCCCGCAAAACGACAAACAACAGAAGTGTGGAAAAATACGGATGACGCACGCAACCGCAATCGGCGTAACGGCAAGCCCTGAAACGCCGACCACCACCGCCGCGGCGACGGAACTGGCCGCACGGCTGGGTTTGCCGCTGGCCTCGGCCGGGGAGGCGGCCTATCCCCTGTTGCTCGCCATCACCCCGGAGCATCTGGAACTGCGCCGCACCGACGAAAAGGGTACCGGCCCGGTCTTTGTCGATTTCGTCAGCGGCGCCCTGGCCTTCCGCCGCAAGCATGGCGGCGGTCGCAGGCAGGACCTGGGCCGGGCCGTGGGGCTCAAAGGAAACCGCTGCCCGACGGTGATCGACGCCACCGGCGGCCTTGCCCGCGACGCGTTCGTGCTGGCAAGCCTCGGCTGCAGGGTAACCCTCATCGAACGCTCGCCGGTCATCGGCGCCCTGGTCGACGACGGCCTCAAAAGAGCCGCAGCCGACCCTGAAACCCACGCCGTCATCAACGATCGGCTCCGACTCCGGATCGGCGACAGTTGCATACTTTTAGCTGAAATGACCGAAGAGCAGCGGCCGGAGGTCATCTACCTCGACCCCATGTACCCGCACCGGACCAAGAGCGCCTTGGTCAAGAAAGAGATGCGAATCCTGCGGATGCTTGTGGGCGACGACCCCGACGCCCACAAACTGCTTACCGCGGCCCTTGCCGTAGCAAGGGAGCGGGTGGTGGTGAAACGGCCGATCAAGGCCGAGCCGATCAGCGGCCCCGCGCCCAGCATGGCGATCACCGGCAAGAGCGGCCGTTTCGACGTCTACCTGATCCGCCCCTAGCGATCAGATGGCGGCCGCCGCCTTCTCAAGGGCGGCGGTGATCTGCGCCAGACGCTCGGCGGAAAGCTTCACCGGCACCTGGTAGACCAGGGTGCGGTCCATGATCGCAGCCGACTGCGGCAGCGCCTTGGGATCGTAAACCACCTTGCGCTTGGAATCCGGGTCCTTGAACGGCCAGCCGTTTAAGGCCAGGGTCTTGCCGCCGAGCAGGTGCTCCCACTTGGGGAAGTAGTGCCAGGTGTTGACGGCGAAATAGACCGCGCCGGCGCCGTTGGCGCCCAATACCTCGTTGACCTTGCGGGTTTTCGCCGCATCGGGGAGCATGAAGGCGAGGAAGGTTGCCGAGTCGCCGGCTTCGTCGAGGATGGTGCGGAAGGTAACGCCGGGCAATTTTTCCACCGCCGCCTTCATCGCCGCCTTGTTCTTGCGCTGGGCGGCGATCATCCCATCCAGCTTGGCAAGCTGCGCAAGCCCGATGGCGCCCTGCAGCTCCATCATCCGGAAGTTGAAGCCGACAAAGCTCCGCCCCTCGCCGCCGCGACCGCCGGGGTTGACCGCATGGTCATGGCCGTGATCGTGGTACTCGCTCATCTGCCGCCAGAGGGTCTCGTCGTTGGTGACCACCATCCCGCCCTCGCCGGTGGTCATGGTCTTGACCGCGTCGAAGGAGAAGGTGCCGCAGGCGCCGAAGCTGCCCAGCCGCTTGCCGTTCAGAATCGCGCCGGCGGCCTGGGCGGTGTCCTCGATTACCGGGATCTTGTGCCGGGCGGCGATGGCGACGATCTCCTCGATCCGGGCCGGCG
>Ga0224510_10002485_pt1 | contig 11020 bp, 8 predicted proteins | sample SF_May12_sed_USG_FD_170161 | JGI IMG/M metagenome (GOLD analysis project Ga0224510, IMG submission 170161) | Sediment microbial communities from San Francisco Bay, California, United States - SF_May12_sed_USGS_4_1 | ecosystem: Environmental > Aquatic > Marine > Sediment | place: USA: California... | reverse complement strand
ACGTATCGGTCGAGAAGCGCTCGGGCAGCACGATCGAACCGCCCCGCGCCAGCATCGCGAAACTGAGCCCCATGCCGCCGATGTGGAACATCGGCATGTTGACGAGGAACCGATCGGCGCCGTCGATGAAGTGCCAGGACTCGGGACCCGGGTTCGTGTACATGTGCAGGTAGGACGACAGCACGCCCTTCGACGGACCGGTCGTGCCGGACGTGTAGATGATCGACTGCGTGTCCCACGGCTCGATGGGTCGTGCGAGCGGCTGCAGGTCTGCCTCATTGCCGGTCAGCGCCGCGAAGAGCACCGCGGGCAACGGCGCGGGCGGGACCTCGTCGGTACCCGTGACCACCAGTCTCTCGAGTTTCGCGAGCCTGACTTCCTGCAGCCGCGGCACGAGGTCGCCGTGCACGACCGCCAGCTTCGCATCCGAGTTCTCGATGACGTGCTCGAGCACGCCGCCGCGATACGCCGTGTTGATCGGGACGTACACCGCGCCGAGGTAATTGAGCGCGTAGTACGTGAGCAGCATCTCGGGCGTATTCGGTTGCCAGCACAGCACGTGCTCGCCCTGCTGCACGCCGGCGCGCTGCAGGCCGGCGGCAACCGCGATCACCTGCTCGCGCAGTTCGCGGTACGTCCAGTGCCGGCCGCCGTCGAAGATGACGTACGGCTGGTCGCCGCGCTCGGCGGCCCAGCGGTCGATCAGGTAGCGGACGACGCAACGATCGCGCGCCGGTACGCGCGGATCAGCGTGGCCAGTGGTTGCTGCGGCCGGCGCGCTCGGCATGATCTCCCCCCTTGAAGACGAACGCTCTTGCAGCGCAAGACGACGTTCGTCCGGCCCGGACGAACTCTACTTCCTGGTCAGCACTGCTTCCCGTTAGTAATACTTTGTACACCATCGGTAACGTCGATACAATCGCACGCGCTGGGGCTTTTCCCGGCTTTTTCGCGGAGCCGTCCATGTACCAGACGATGATCGGACTCACCCCGCTGGAGCGCGTCCACAGCGGCCGCCCGGCGGCCCAGGCCATCGCGGACGAAGCCGCGACGATCGGCGCGCAGCGCGTCTTCCTCGTCTGCAGCAACACGCTGAACAACCGGACCGACGAGATCGACAAGGTCCGCCGCGCACTCGGCGCGAGGCTCGTCGGCGTCTTCGACAGGGTGCGTCCGCACGTGCCGCGCGAAGACGTCGCCGCAGCCGTCGCAGCGGCCGAACCGCTGGCGCCCGACCTGCTGGTGTCGATCGGCGGCGGCTCGTGCACCGACCTCACCAAGATCCTCGCGGTCTGCCTCAAGCACGGGCTGCGCACGCCGGCGTCGATGGAGGCGTATCACATCGTCGTCAACGCCGATCACTCGGTCACGGCGCCCGTCTTCGCCGGGCCGGACATTCCCGTGGTGATCGCGCCGACCACGCTGTCGGGCGGCGAGTTCAACGCGCTGTCCGGCGCGACCGACAAGGTCACCAACGTCAAGCAGGGTTACGTGCACCCGAAGATGACGGCGCGGGCAGTCATCCTCGACCCGGCCCTCACGGTGCACACGCCGGAATGGATCTGGCTGTCGACCGGCGTGCGTTCCTTCGATCATGCGTTCGAGACCCTCGGTTCGCTCAATTCCAACGACTGGTACGACGGCATGGCGATGAACGCCGTGCGCCTGCTGTCGCAGGGCCTGCCGCGCGTGAAGGCCAACCCGGACGACCTCGAAGCCCGGCAGATGTGCCAGATGGGCGCCTGGTGCTCGATGACGTCGATTGTCTGCGGCCTTCCGATGGGCATCAGCCACGCCGTGGGCCACGCGCTCGGCGGCTCGTTCGACGTGCCGCACGGTTACACGTCGTGCGTGATGGCCCCGTTCGCGCTCGAGTACAACAGCGTCGTCAACGGCGAGCGCCAGAAGCTCATCAGCATCGCGTTCGGGCAGCCGAACCGCCCGGCGCACCAACTGGCCGACGAAGCGATCCGCGGGCTTGGCATGCCGCGCAGCCTCACGGCGGTCGGCCTCAAGGAAGCCGACCTCGCGCCGCTCGCGGGATACACCTTCCAGGACATCTGGTGCGGCACCAACCCGCGCCCGATCGCCAACGCCGAAGCCCTGGTGCCGCTGCTGCGCAAGGCTCTCTGAGTTGACCTTGCCGGCGGATCTGCTCGGGCGCCTGTTGCGCGGAGACCGCGCCGCACTCGCCCGGGCGATCACGCTGATCGACCGGCGGCCGCTCGAGGCCGCCGCGATCGACGCGGTGCTGGCCCCGCACACGGGCCGGGCCGCGACGGTCGGACTCACCGGCCCACCCGGCGCCGGCAAGTCCACGCTCGTCGGGTCGCTGCTCAAGTCGGCCGTGCGTCGCAACGACCGCGTCGCCGTGCTCGCGCTCGATCCGGTGTCGGCGCTCACGCGGGGCGCGGTGCTCGGCGATCGCCTGCGCATGGAGCACACCACGGCGGACGAACGCGTCTTCGTGCGCTCGATGACCGCCGACAACGGCGCGGGGGGGCTCGCGCTCGCCACGCCGTTCGCGATTCGCGCGCTCGACGCCGCCGGCTGGCCCTGGGTGCTGATCGAGACCGTCGGTGTCGGGCAGACGGAGTTCGAAATCGTCGAAGCGGCGACCACGACGGTGGTCGTGCTGAATCCAGGCGCGGGCGACGAAGTGCAGGCGGTCAAGGCCGGCCTGCTCGAAATGGCCGACATCTTCGTCATCAACAAGGCGGATCGCGAAGGCACGCAGGCCACGCGCCTCGATCTCGAACGCACCGTGAGTCAGTTGCCGCCGGCGGCCTGGCGACCACCGATCATCGAGACGGTCGCAGCCGAAGACCGCGGCACGGACGACGTCTGGGCCGCGATCGCGGCGCACCGCGCCCACCTGGTGCAGACCGGTGCGATGGCGCGGCGACAGCAGCGCCTGCTGCGGCTCGCGTTGCGCGGGCTGGTCTCGGCCCAGCTGGAGGCCCGCATCGAGACGACGCTGAAATCCGCCGAGTTCGCGCGCATGATCGACGCAGTGCAGGCAGGCAGTTCCGACCTCAATCAGGCCGGCGCGGCGTTGCTCGCGGGTGTGCTCAGCCGCTGACGTCGGAGGGTTCGGTGCCCGTCAACCGGCGCGCGCAGTCGACGATCTCGTCGAGCTGCGATCCGGGCGGAAACACTTCGACGCCGAGCGCCCGCAACCTCTTGGCCGCCCACGGAGCGATGATGCCGCCCGCGAAGACCGGCAGGTCGGCTCGCGCCGCACGCAATTCGCCGATGATGCGTTCCGCCACTTCGACGTGACCACCGACGTTCAATCCCACGAGGTCGACGTCTTCGTCGATTGCCGCGCGCACGATCTCGGTGCCGGTGCTCATGCCGCCCAGGATCACCTGGAAGCCGCCGTCGCGCAGCGCACGCGCGACGACGGAGATGCCGCGCCAGTGACCGTCGAGGGCCGTCTTCGCGAGCAGGATGCGCCGTGGTGCGCCATCCGTCGCTGCAGGGGAGCCGGTCGCATGCGTTGTTTCGTTGGCTACGGATGACATGGTGTGCCTTCTTGCTGCAGCGGCGCGTCAGACGAGCTTCGGAGTCTGCCAGTCGCCCCAGGCCTGGCGGAAGATGTCGCCGATCTCGCCGATCGTCACCTCCGCGTCCACGACCTGCATCATGACCGGCATGATGTTGCGATCAGGGTCACGGCACGTCGCCGCCAGTTCGCGCATTGCCGCGGTCGCTGCCTGCTCGTGCCGTTCGCGGCGCACGGCATTGAGCCGCTCGAGCGCGACCGGGTACGCGTCGGTCACGGGCGGAAAGCCGTCGACCTCCCAGGGCGCGATGTCTTCCTTGAAGCAGTTGACGCCGACGATCTTGCGTTCGCCGCGTGCCTCCGCGATCGCCTGCGATTCCTGGTTCTCGCGGGCGCGCGCGTGCAGCCAGCCGGAATCGAGCGTGGCAAGGAAGCCGCCCTGCGCCAGCAACTGGTCGACGAACTCCCACGCACGGCGCTCGAGTTCGGCCGTCAGCGACTCGACGTAGTACGAACCGCCGAGCGGATCCGTCACGGCCGGGATGTTGGTCTCGTGCTCGAGGATCTGCTGGATGCGCACCGACATCTGGTGCGCGTGCTCGCTCGGGATCGAAATTGCCTCGTCGTAGCCCGACACGCCGAGCGACTGCGTGCCGCCGAGCACGGCCGTCAGCGCCATCAGCGTGCCGCGCACGATGTTGTTGAACGGCTGCTGGTACTGCATGTACGCGCCCGAAGTGACGATGTGGATGCGCATGCGCAGCGCCCGCTCGTCGGTGACGCCGTAGCGCTCGGTCAGCAGCTTGTGCCACATCTTGCGGGCGGCGCGCAGCTTCGCCGCGTCCTCGAAGATTTCCATGGTCGTGCGGAAATTGACGCCGCCGACACGCTGCGCCGCGACCGTCATGTCCATGCGGCCGCGACGCTCCACCTCGTCGAGGTATTCGATCGCGTTCGCCATCACCGCGCCGAGCTCCTGCCAGGCATTGAGGCCCGTGTCGCCGCCGTTGTAACCGGCGATCGAGACCGGCACCCACTTCGGCAGGTGCTCGCTGCAGAACTCGATGATGTCGGCGTTGAGCCGCAGGCCCGGAGCCGTCGGCACCTGCTGCTTGGTGACGCAACCGAGGTACGTCAGGAAGAAATCGCTCTGCCCCGTGCCGAAGAGCTGGGCGAGCGGGATGCCGCGACGTTTTGCGACGGTCCAATAGGCGGCGAGCGCGAACGGTGCGTGCTGCACCACGGCGCCGCCGGCATGCCCGAACGTGCTCTCGATCGGCAGGTCGGCGAGGCACAACTCGGTCTCGCGCACGCTCTGCATGACCGCGCCCGTGAGGCCCACGTCTTCCTTCCGCGCGACCACGTCCGGATGGTCGACGTTGTAGAGGTGGTCGGCCGTGTTGCGATCGTGCTCCATCAGGAACCCGGTCTCGCCGTTGCGGAGCAGGAACTTGATGCGCTCGTTCTCGTCCTCGGGCTTGCCGAAGCCGCTCAACTGGAAGATGCGCCAGGGCTTGGTGCGGTAGCCTTGCGGAAACCCGCCGCGGTGATAGGGCGGCTGGCCGGGAGCGGCGCCCATGACGCGGGCATGCTCCGCCGGGACGTCTTCGGGACCGTAGCTCGCCTTGAGCTCGATGCCCGAAGCGCTGCGGTAGGCCGGCGGTCGCTGGTCGTGGCTTGGCATGGGTCGTATGGCTCCGTGCGCCCGAGTATACTAATGGTATAAAAAATCTACTAGTAGTTTTATTTTTATTGTTATCGGTCAATCCGGGGGCCAGACATGCCGCAGAACCAGCCGCAGAATCCTTACGCCGACCTGTTTTCCGTCGCGGGCAAGACCGCGGTCATCACCGGCGGCTCGTCGGGCCTCGGCCTGGCGATGGCAGAGGCCTACCTGCGCTGTGGCGCGCGCGTCTACATCACCGGACGCAAGCCCGAGCAGCTGGAAGCAGCCCGGCGGGAACTCGCGGCCTGCGGCGACGTGCGGGCCGTCCAGGGCGACGTCGCCACGGCCGAAGGCGTGGACGCCCTGCGTGCCGCGCTCGCGGGCGAGGACAAGCTGCACGTCCTGATCAACAACGCCGGCATCACCTGGGGATCGTCGGTCGAGAAGTTCCCGGCCGAGGCGTGGGACTCGGTGATGGGCGTCAACGTCAAGGCCCCGTTCGTGCTGGTCCAGGCTTTCCTGGCGAAGTTGCAGGCCGCGGCAACCGCGGCCGACCCTGCCCGCGTCATCAACATCGGTTCCGTGTACGGCGTGACCAGCCAGGTGTTGCGCGCGTGGTCGTACGCGGCCAGCAAGGCCGCGATCCACCAGCTCACCAAGGTGCTGGCCGCCGAGCTCGCGCCGCGCGGCATCGTCGTGAACGCAATCGCGCCGGGCTTCTTCCCGTCGCGGATGACGCACTTCATGACCAGCAACGAAGAGCGCATGGTGGAGATGCGCAGGACCATCCCGCTCGGCCGCGAAGGCTCGAAGGACGACATCGGCGCGCTCGCGCTCTACCTTGGCTCGCGCGCGAGTGCGTACATGACCGGCAACGTCATCCCGCTCGACGGCGGCGTGCTCGCGAAAACCTGAAGGCAGGACGACCATGGACAGGATCGAAGACTCTCCATACGAAACCTTCCGTGTCGAACGGCGCGGCGACGTCGACTGGCTGACGCTCGACCGGCCCGACGCGCTCAATGCGATGAACGCGCGCATGATCGCCGAGCTCGCCGAGTACTTCGGCGCAAGGGCGCAGGACACCGCGACACGCGTGATCGTGCTGCGAGCGACGGGCAAGGCCTTCTGTGCCGGCCTCGACCTGCGCGAGATGACGGGGCTGATCGAGGAACTCGACACGGCCGCCCGCCTGCGCTTCCAGCAGCGGCTCAGCAGCATCTTCGTCTCGATGCGCCGCTGCCCGCAGCCGATCGTCTGCCTCATGCAGGGCGCGGCCTCAGGTGGCGGTTTCGCGCTCGCGCTCGCCTCGGACATCCGGATCTGCACGCCGGAGACGCGCATGAATGCCGCATTCATCAAGGTGGGCCTGAGCGGCTGCGACGTCGGCATGAGCTACCTGCTTCCCCGCGCGGTCGGTACGTCGGTCGCGGCGGAGATGCTGATGACAGGATCGTTCCTCGACGCCGCGCGCGCCGCCGCGCTCGGGTTCGTCACGGCGGTCGTGCCGGCAGCCGAACTCGAAGCCGCGGGTGCACGGACGGTGGGCGCGCTGCTGCAGGCGGATCCGCTCGGCCTTGCGCTGACGAAACAGGGCCTGCAGGTCGGCATCGACGCACCGGGCATCGAATCCGCGATCGCGAATGAGGACCGGCAGCAGTCGCTGCTGAGCGGCACGGAGAGCTTCCGCGCCCGGATCAAGGCGTTCCTGGACCGGAAGTGAGCGGAGTTCCGGGTCAGGCCCGGCAGCGCAACTCCGTCAAGCCGCGAAACAGGAAGCCAGCCCGCCACACGGCGCCGTCGACGTCGACCTCGATGTGCGGCAGGCGCCTGGCGAGCGACGTGAACGCGACACGGCCTTCGAGCCGCGCGAGCTGCTGCCCGATGCAGTGGTGGATGCCGCCGCCGAACGACAGCATGCGTGAATCCTTGCGCGTGACGTCCATGACGTCGGCGCGCTCGAACACGGCCGGATCGCGATTGGCCGCGCCGAGCAGGCACAGCACGCGCTCGCCCGGCTGCACGCTGAAGCCCCCGACCAGCGCCGGCTGCAACGCCGTGCGGTAGGTGCCCTGCAGCGACGATTCGAAACGCAGCACTTCCTCGACCGCGCGCGGCGCGATTTCCTCCGGGTTCGCGACCAGCACCTGCCACTGCCCGGGTTCGCGGTGCATGGCAAGCATGCCGTTGCCGATCATGTGTGCCGTGGTCTCGAAGCCCGCGCCGAACATCGCCACGATCACGTTCGCGACCTCGGCCCTGGTCAGCACCGAGCCATCCTCGTCCTTCGCCTGCACCAGCGCGCTGGTCAGGTCGTCCTGCGGGCTGGCCCGCTTGCGGTCGTACACCCGGCCGAAGAAATCGTTGAGATAGTCCATCTGCGCGTCAGCCTGCGCCAGCAGCTCGGGTTCCAGCGCGCGCGTCTCGAACACGATGAACGATTCGGCCACGGCGCGTGTCAGCCTGGCCAGGCTGGCCGGCGAGCGCTCTTCGCCTTCGAGGCCGAGCATGTCGCACATGACGAGCGTCGGCAGCTGGTAAGCGAAGTCCCAGAGCAGTTCGATCCCGCCTCTGGCCAGCATGGCGTCGATCAGCCCGTCGACGATCTGCTGGATCCGCGGCTGCATCGCCGCGACGCGCTTCGGCGTGAGTGCAAACGCCACCAGCTTGCGCAGTCGCGTGTGCGCGGGCGGGTCCTGCATCACGAACACTTCGGACAGCCAGCGGTAAGACGAATGGGCCATGACGTCGAAGCCCGGGCCGTAGTACAGCTGGATGTTGCGGACGAAGTTGCCCTGCCCGAACGCCGCGTGGTTCGTGATCACGTCGCGCACGTCGGCGTAGCGCGCTGCCACGTAATACTCCGTCGCCGCCTTGTGCAGGCCTGGCGCCCCCCGCAGGTACTCGTAGTACGGCCGGTAGGGATGACGGATCAGGTCGGGATCGGCCGGATCGAAGCGGTAGCCGGCGTCGAGCGGTGCGGTTGCGTTCATGGCATCGCGAAAACGGGCTCGAACGCGTCGCCGTGGCGACGCACGCGGCAGCAATGGACGCCGCCGAAGTGAGCCGGAACGACCAGCGCACTGCGATCGGCGGCGTCTTCCAGCACGCGCCGGCGCGTCAGGCGTGCCTGTGGCTGGTCCTCGCAGAAAGGGCTGTTCCAGTCGGGGCAGTAGACCTGCGCCGGGTGATGCAGGATGTCCGCCACGAAGAGCGCGCTGTCACCGGCAGAGCGCACGTCCATGACCAGGTGACCCGGCGTGTGGCCCGGTCCGAGCCGCAGCGTGATCGACTCGCTGACGCGGTACCCCTCGCCCACCAGTTCGACGATGCCCGCGTCGAGCAGCGGTTGCACGCTGTCCTCGAAGACGTTGGTGTTCACGAACGCGCCGGCCGCCGTCGGGCGGGCGCCCTGGCCTTCCGGATCCCAGTAGTCGCGCTCGATCGCGGAAAAGAGATGACGGGCGTGCGGAAACGTCGGCACCCAGCGGCCTGCGTGCAACTGCGTGTTCCAGCCGACGTGGTCGATGTGCAGGTGCGAGCAGATGACGATGTCGATGTCGTCGGGGGCGAAGCCCGCAGCCGCCATGCGCGTCAGGAACGGCGTATCGAGGCTGCCGAAGATCGGAATGCCGGGGCGTTCCTTGGCGTTGCCGGCCCCGGTGTCGTACAGGACCCTGATGCCGTCGACCTCGAGGATCCAGCTCTGCAGGAACGCGTAGATGCTGTCCGCGTCGTCGCGGTAGTACTGCGGCGTCAGCCCGGGCGCAAAGCTCCGGAACGTCGCCTCGTCATACCCGACGAAGAACTCCGAGGGTGGCAGGAAGGTCCCCTGCCACTCCTCGACGTGATGGACCCGCACGTCGCCGATGCGCAGCATCGCGGCCGGCCCCCGCCCGCGGTCAGAAGTTCAGGGACAACGTCAATCCGTACGTGCGCGGCGGCAGCAGCGAACCCACGCGGACGCTGCCATACAGCGGCGCCGTGATGATGTTGTTGCTGTAGATGAACTCGTCGGTCGCGTTGCGGACCCAGCCCATGACGCTCCACTTGCCGTCGCCGCCCTCGTAGCCGGCCATCAGGTTCACGAGACCGTAGGCCTCCTGGTAGGCGTCGGAGTTGTTGAACTCGGTGAAGTAGACGTCGTCCTGGTACGAGGCCTCGACCCGGCCCACGAAGCTGCCGTCCTCCGTGACCGGCCGGCGGTAGTCGAGGGCGCCGTACAACGTGTACTTCGGCGCGTTCTGCAGGTAGTTGCCCGACAGGTCGACCTGGTCGAAGTTCTGGCGGTAGTCACCCGTGACGAAGTCCGTGTAGGTCGCGTCGAGCCACGTGGCCGAGAGGTTGCCGGACAGGCCTTCCGTGAAGCGCGCGAACAGCTCGACTTCGACGCCCATGATTTCGGCGGATGCGGCATTGACGGTCTGGACGACGCTCTGCTCGTTGACGAAACCGACCTGCAGGTCGGTGTAGTCGTAGTAGAACGCCGCGGTGCGCAGCGAGGCGCGGTCGCTGGCGAACGGCATCTTGTAGCCGACTTCGTACGCATCCACGAACTCGGGGTCGATGACCTCGTTGAGGCTGCCGATGTTGATCACGCCCGACTTGAAGCCCTGCGTGAACTGCAGGTAGGCCAGGCCGTCGCCAGGGGTCTTGTACTCGAGCAGCACCTTCGGCGTGACCTTGTCCCAGGACTTCTCGCGGTCCGTGGGCACGTTGACGCCGAGCGCGTCGAAGATGAACGAGCCGGAGCCTTCACGCTTCTCGTAGTTGTAGCGCGCGCCGAGCGTCAGGCCCCACGCATCCGTGAACGCGTACCTGCCCTGCACGAACAAACCGTAGGCCTCGACGTCGACGTCGCCGTTCTGCCAGTAGTTGCCGTCGTCAAAGAAGTCGGCCGGCAGGCCAAAGGCGAGGCCGAGGTTGGTGAGCGGCACCTTCACCTCGCCGTGCATCTTCTCGCTGAAGTAGTTCGCACCCATCAACCATTCGACGTTGGCCGCCGTGCCGGCGACGGTGAAGTCCTGGCTCCAGGATTCGCTGTCCTCGATGTAGTTGTTCTGGCCGAACATGTCGACGTCGGAGCCGTCAAGGTCGTCGCGCAGGAAACGGCTGAAGTCGCGCCATGCGGTGATCGACTTCAGGTTCCAGCCATCGGCGAAACCCCAGTCGATGATCGCGCTGACCGCCGTGCCGTCTCGCTCGTTGATCGGGTCCTGGTCCGACACGATGTTGTGCTGGTCGGGCTTCTTGCCCCGCGCAGCGTAGTAGTCGAAGATTGTCTCGCCGCCGAGCAGGTTGTGCGCGAGCTCGTCCTCCGGCACGACCGTCGTGCCGAAGAAGTGGAAGGCGTAGTTGTAGTCGTCTTCCTTGAAGTAGTCGCCCATCAGCACGATGTCGAGCGTGTCGCTCGGCTTGAAGCGCAGGCTGCCGCGGACGGCGTAGGCGTCCCGGTTGTCCACCGGCTTGCCGGTAGCCAGGTTCTCGCCGTAGCCATCGCGCTTCTCGACCTTGCCCGAGATGCGTCCCATCACGGTCTCGCCCGCGATCGGACCGCCGAGCGCGCCCTCGAAGGTGGTCAAGGCGTAATTGCCGAGCGTGTAGTCCAGGTAGCCGTCGAGGTCCTCGGTCGGCTTCTTGGTGACCATGTTGACCACGCCGGCGGTCGCGCCGCGGCCGTACAGCGTGCCCTGCGGGCCACGCAGCACTTCGACCCGCTCGAGGTCGTAGAAGCCGGCGAGCTGGTGCGAGGGACGCGGGATCATCGCGCCGTCCTGCAGGAACGCCACGGCGCCGTCGGCGCCGAGGTCGATGCTGGTCATGCCGATGCCGCGGATGAACGTGCG
>Ga0224510_10002483_pt1 | contig 11029 bp, 3 predicted proteins | sample SF_May12_sed_USG_FD_170161 | JGI IMG/M metagenome (GOLD analysis project Ga0224510, IMG submission 170161) | Sediment microbial communities from San Francisco Bay, California, United States - SF_May12_sed_USGS_4_1 | ecosystem: Environmental > Aquatic > Marine > Sediment | place: USA: California... | reverse complement strand
GTCCACCGGGCGCCGGTTGTCCGGGTCGACCAGGCTGAGGTCCATGAGCTCGGTGCCCTGGTAGACGTCGGGCACGCCCGGGGAGGCGTACTTGATCAGCGCCATGCTGAGGCTGTTCAGCGCGCCGAACCAGGCGATCGGCTCGGCCTGCGCGCGCAGCTCCTCGAGGAAGGGGTTGGGCGCGAGCCGCCCGAGCAGCGCGCGCACGAACGCGAGGAGCGCGTTCTCGTACTCCTCGTTCGGGCTGATCCAGCTGGTGTTCGCCTTCGCTTCGCGCGCCGCCTTGGTCATGTATTGCTCGATGCGCTCGCGCCAGGCGGCGAGCGCCGCCTCATCGAGCTCGCCCGTCGGCCGCGTGCCGAGCAGCGTCTGGTAGAGCAGGTACTCGTCGGCGGGCGCGGGCCCCGGGCCGGACTCGAGCTTCGCGCGGTGCGCGCGGTTCAGCGCGCTCCAGCGCCGCAGCATCAGGCGCCAGCCCGCCGGCATCTCCGAGAGCACGTCGATGCGGCAGCGCACGTCCTCGGCGCGCTTGTTGTCGTGCGTCGAGGTGGCGAGCATGGTGTGCGGCCAGCGCGCGGCGCGGTCGGCGCTCGCGCCGTGGAAGGCGCGCACCGTCATGCCGAACTGCGCCGGGTCCCCGCCCACCTCGTTGAGCGAGGCGAGCCGGTGGTACAGGTAGAAGGCGGTGTCCTCGACGCCCTTGGCCGCGACCGGCGAGGTGAACTGCTGGAAGCGGATGGCGAAGCGCCGCGCGAGCGCCTGCAGCTCGGGCGCTGCGCCTTCGACTGTCTGGCCGAGGAGCGCCGCGCGCACGAAGTCGAAGATCGAGATGTCGGCGGCGCGGCTGCGCCGGCGCGCGTGCGCCACCGCCCAGTTGACGTAGCGCTGGTCCTGGTCGGAGGGCGCGTCGATGATGTAGGTGCGGTACACGGGCATGCAGGCGGCGACTTCGGCGAGCGCCTGGCGCAGCGTGTTGAAGGTGTAGTCGCGCGTGCGCCGGTCGGCGCGCGCGATGCGCAGGAGCTCGGTCGAGAGCACCGTGAGCTCGGAGGCGAGCGCGCTGCGCATGATGGCGCGCTTGCCCAGGTAGGCGAGCTCCTCGAAAGTCTCGTCCTCGCGCGAGAAGGCGTGCCAGATGCGGTCGAAGCGGGCTTGCGCCGCGGTGTCGACCAGCACGCCGTTCGCCACCATGGCGAAGCGGTAGCCGGTGGTGCCGTGCACGTGCCAGCTCTCGGGCACGTCTTCGTGCGGCGCCGCGATCTTCTCCACCGCCACGTACAACGGTCGCGCGGGGCGGCCCTTGGCGTCGCGCTCTGCCAGCGGGATGCCGGCGCGCCGCGCATAGCCTTCCTGCAGGCGGCGGAAGTACTGCGCCGGGTCGTACAGGCCGTCGGGATGGTCGATGCGCAGCCCGTCGACGATGCCCTTGGCGGCGAGCTCGAGCACGAAGGCGTGCGTGGCCTCGAACACCTGCTCGCTCTCCATGCGCAGCGCGGCGAGGTCGTTGATGTCGAAGAAGCGCCGGTAGTTGATCTCGTCGGTGGCCACGCGCCAGTAGGCGAGGCGGTAGGGCTGCAGCTCGATCAGCGCGTGCAGCGCGTCGCGCGGGCCGGGGGCGTTGATCTCGGCCACCGCCGCGTCGAGCGCGCCCGCCACCGCGGCCTCGCGGCCGGCGAGGCGCGCGAGGCGCGCCTTGTGGATCTCCTTGTCGCGCACGCGCTCGGCGATGGCCGCAGCGTCGGCGGCGTCGCGCGCCGGCAGGTGGCCGAAGGCTGCGGCGAGGCTGGAGAGCGCGGCGCGCGCCTCGGCCTGCGGCAGCAGCGCCTCGGCGTGCTTCAGCAGCACCGGATAGGTCCGCGGGTCGAGCGGGAAGCGGTGCTCGTGGTAGCGCAGGGCGAAGGCGCCCGCTTCGCGCTCGAAGGCGAGCACCAGGTCCTTGCCCGCCAGCACGTTGCCGTAGTGGTCGCCGAGCGCCGGCACCAGCACCTTGCCCTCGAGGTCGGGGTTTACCGGGTGCCAGTCGATGTCGAAATACTGCGAGTAAGCCGAAGCCGCCCCGTTCTCCAGCACGTCCATCCACCAGGCGTTGTCGGCGCCGAGCACCCCCATGTGGTTGGGCACCATGTCGAGGAGCTGGCCCAGGCCGTGCCTGCGCAGCGCGGCGCTGAAGCGCTCGTAGCCCTCGGCCCCGCCGAGCTCGGGGTTGATCTCGTCGTGCGCGACGATGTCGTAGCCGTGCATGCTCCCCGGGCGCGCGCGCAAGATCGGCGAGCAGTACACGTGGCTCACGCCCAGGCGCTCGAGGTAGGGCAGGATCTTCACGGCGTCGTCGAAGGTGAAGTCCTTGTGCAGCTGCAGCCGGTAGGTGGCGCGCGGCACGCGCGCCTCGGCGGCCGGCATCGCGGCCGGGCGCTGCGCCGGGTGCGGGCGGATCCTCGACAGCGCGGCGGCCAGGCTCGCCAGGCGCTCGTCGGCGGCGAGCTGCTCGAGGGTCTCCGGGATCTTGCGCTTCCAGTTCGGGTGCTGCTCGGTGGTGCCCGGCATGTTGGCCTGCTCGGTGGCGCCGATCACGTCCTCGAGCTGCACCATCATCACGCGCGAGGGCGCCGCGGCGACGAAGGCGTGCACGGCCTCGGCGAGCGCCGGCGTCAGCGTCTGCGATCCGGTGACGTCAGGCGCGTGACCCGGCGGCAGCAGGCCCGCGTGCTGCAGCGCGAGCATCAGGCGCACGCGCTCCTGGGCGCGGTCGATGAGCTGCTTCTCGAACACGCCCTCGTCCGGGAACAGTCCGAGCTCGAGCCGCAGGCGCAGGTCGCGACCGATCCACCAGCCGGCGAGCGTCGCCAGGTCGTGCGTGCTCACCGCCACCAGCGCGTCGCGCGGGTACTCGGCGCTCGCCTTGAACACGCCGCCGTCGCCGCGCTCGAAGTACAGCAGCCGGTACGAGAGCACCGCGTAGCGCTGGAGCGCGGCGCGCATCTCCTCGGCCACCGTGCCGAGGTCCTCGCCGATCACCATGCAGCGCTGGCGCTCGCTCTCGAGGGCGACGATCGCCATCATCTCGTCGAGTGCGTAGCTCACGTAGGTGCCGTCGGCGGCGCTCTTCTCGGCCGGGATCCAGAACAGGCGCATCAGACCCATCACGTGGTCGATGCGCAGGGCGCCCGCGTCGCGCATGTTCTCGCGCAGCGTCTCGATGAACAGGCGGTAACCCTGCGCGCGCAGGCGGTCGGGCCTGAGCGGCGGCAGTCCCCAGTTCTGGCCGTTGGGATTGAACTCGTCGGGCGGCGCGCCCACGCTCGCGCCCAGCGCGTAGCACTCCTGCTGCGTCCAGGTGTCCGAGCCGGCGCGATCGACCGAGACGGCGAGATCGAGATACAGGCCGACCGCAAGGCCCCGCGCGCGGCAACGCTCGCCCACCTGCGCGAGCTGCCGCTCTGCCTGCCATTGCAGGTACTCGTAGTACTCGATGCGCTCGAGATGTTCTTGGGCGAAGCGCGTCACGTCGGGCGAATCGTGGTCGCGGAAGGCCTCCGGCCAGACCGGCCAGCCCCAGGTGGTCGGCGCCTGGGCGTGGAAATGCGCCTGCAGCGCCTCGTAAGCGGCGTGCAGCCGCAGCGCCTTGCCGCTCTTCCGCTGGAAGTCGCGGAACGCGGCGCTCGGGCCGCGCTTGCGGAAGTGCGCGTAGAGCAACTCGAGGATCTCGAACTTCGCCGCCGCCACGCCGGCGTAGTCGACCAGCGGCGCCTCGCGCAGCTGCGCGAGGCGCGCCTGGAACTCGGCCGAGCGCACGCGGCGCTGCGCCGCCTCGCACTCGCGGAAATCCTCGATCGCCTCGACATCGACGTAGAGCACGTTGAGCTGCAGGCGTGACGAGGGACTGTAGGGGCTCGCGTGCGCCGGATTGTGCGGAAACAGCGCGTGCAGGGGATTGAGGCCGATGATGCCGACGCCGCGCTCGGCGGCGAGCTCGACCAGCTTCGCCAGGTCGCCGAAGTCGCCGATGCCCCAGTTGCGCTCGGAGCGCAGCGCGTAGAGCTGCACCGCCAGGCCCCACACGCGCCCGCCGTCGGCGAGCGCCGGCGGCCGGTAGCAGCGCGGCGGCGCGGCGATCAGCAGCGTTTCTCCGGCCAGGCCCTCGATGCTCAGGCGGTGGTACCCCGGGGGCAGCGGCAGCGCGAGCTCGAGCCGGAACTCGGGCGGCGCGCAGCGCGCTTCGCCCTCGTGGGTTGCGCCGCCTTCCTCGAGCACGCGCCAGCGCAGGGTGAGCACTTCGCCCGCGACGCCGAGCGGCACCGACCAGCGCGCGGCCCGGGCCTCGATCGCGGCCGCGAGCGGCATCGCCGCTACGCTTTCCGCCTCAGGCTCGAACTCGGCGAGCAGCGCGGCGAGCGTCGCGTCGGAGGCCGTGTGCGGCTTGCCCCAGATGTCGTGGTAGTGCGTTGCGATGCGGCAGCGCGCGGCGCGACGCTCGAGCGCTTCGCGCGCGTCAGCCACGCGCCGCGTCGAGCGTGAAGCGCACGGCGCCCGGCTCGAGGCGCAGCCGGCGACCTGCCGCCTGCACCCCCGCCGCGTAGACCGGTGTGCCGCCCTGCGCCTCGGACTCGGCGTCGCCGGAACCGAAGTTCGCGAGCAAACGCCAGCGGCCGCCGTCGCCCAGCGTCCACTCGACCCGCAGCAGCGCGCCTTCGCAGGCGAAGCGGCCGCCGCCGCGCTGTCGGGCGAGGCGCGGCACGAGGTGCTGGCGGCGCAGGCCGAGGAGCTCGGTGACGTACGCCAGCCACTCGCGGTGCGGCGAGTGCATGCGCTCGCTCCACTGCAGCTTCGAGGCGGCGAAGGTGGACTCGGCGTTCGGGTCGGGAATGCGCGCGCGCGCCGCTTCGTCGCGGAACGCCGCAAAGCCCTTGAATTCCTCGCGCCGGCCGTTGCGCACCGCGTCGGCGAGCTCGTCGTGGAAATCGCAGAAGTACTGGAACGGCGTCGAGGCCGCGTACTCCTCGCCCATGAACAGCATCGGCACGTGCGGCGAGAGCAGGACGCAGGCGTAGGCCGCGCGCAGCAGCCGCTCGTCTTGGGTCAGGGCCTGGATGCGCTCGCCGAAGGCGCGGTTGCCGACCTGGTCGTGGGTCTGCAGGAACGACACGAAGGCGCCGCCCGGCAGGTGCGCGCTCGGCTCGCCGCGCGGCTGATGATCGTGGAAGGGCGAGACCTGCCCCTGGAAGATGAAGCCTTCGGCGAGCGCGCGCCCCAGCCGCGCAACCGGCGTGTCCGCAAAGTCGACGTAGTAGCCGTCCTTCTCGCCGGTGGTGATGACGTGGATGGCATGGTGGATGTCGTCGTTCCACTGCGCCGTGGCGCACTGCGGCGCGCCCTCGGGGCCGCGCTCGAGAAAGTGCGCCTCGTTGGCGCCGTTCTCGAGCACCAGATGCACGTGACGCCCGCGCCCCGGCCCGGCGGCGAGCGCTTGCGCGATCTCGCGCACGATGTGCGGATCCGAGTCGTCGCGGATGGCGTGCACGGCGTCCAGGCGCAGGCCGTCGAACGCGTACTCCTCGACCCAGTACAGCGCGTTGTGCACGTAGAAGTCGCGCACCGCGCGGCTCTCGGGCCCGTCGAAGTTGATCGCCGCGCCCCAGGGCGTCTGGCGCTTCGGGTTGAAGAACTGCGGGCAGTAGGCGTGCAGGTAGTTGCCGTCCGGGCCGAAGTGGTTGTAGACCACGTCGAGCAGCACCATCAGGCCGTGGCCGTGTGCGGCGTCGATCAGCGCCTTCAGGTCGTTGGGCGTGCCGTAGCTCGCATCGGGCGCGTAGTGCAGCACGCCGTCGTAGCCCCAGCCGCGCGCGCCCGGGAAGTCGGCCACCGGCATCAGCTCGATGGCGGTGATGCCGAGCGCAACGAGATCCGCGAGGCGCTCGCGCGCGGCGGCGAACGTGCCCTGCGGGGTGAAGGTGCCGACGTGCAGCTCGTAGATCACGGCTTCTTCCCAGGGGCGGCCGCGCCAGCCGGCGCTGCGCCACAGGTACTCGCGCGGGTCGACGAGCTGGCTTGCGCCGTGCACGTCGTCGGGATTGAAGCGCGACGCGGGGTCGGGCACCGCCACGCCGTCGGCCAGCCGGTAGCGGTAGCGCGCGCCCGCGCTCGCCGGGAGCGTCAGCTCGTGCCAGCCGTCCGCCGCGCGCTTCATGGGCGCGACCCCTTCGCCGACTTCGAGCACCACCTGCGGTTCGCCGGGCGCCCACAGCCGGAACGTGAATTGGCCGTCGCCCCGCGGCGCGGCGCCGAAGGGCATGTCGTGCGCACGCCTCATGCGGATTGCGCCGCGGTGCGCGTCAGCAGCGCCAGCGAGCGCGCCTCGAGACGATAGGGCTTTTCGGGCGTGAAGCGCTCGACGGAGGTCTTGAGCAGCTCGACCGCGGTGTCGAACAGGGCGTGCCACGGCCCGTCGCCGAGCGCGGGGAGCCGGAACTCGACCGCCTCGCTGTGCGCGTTGAACAGGATCAGGAAATCGTCGTCCGTGGCCGGCATGCCGAAGCGGTCGAGCTCGGCCAGATCGCCGCCGGCGAGGTACACGCCGAGCGAGCGCGCGTGCTCCTTGTCCCACTCGTCGTCGGTCATCTCGCTGCCATCCGGGTGCAGCCAATGGATGTCCTTCGCCTCGGTGCCATGCAGCGGCCGGCCCTCGAAAAAGTCGCGCCGGCGGAAGATGCGGTGCGAGCGCCGCAGCGAGATGAGCAGGCGCGTGAACTCCGTGAGGGCGGCGCGCTGCGGCGTGGCGCGCCAGTCGATCCAGGACGTCTCGTTGTCCTGGCAATAGGCGTTGTTGTTGCCGTTCTGGCTGTGGCCGCGCTCGTCGCCCGCGAGCAGCATCGGCACGCCCTGGGAGAGGAGCAGCGTGGCGAGGAAATTGCGCTTCTGGCGCTCGCGCAGCGCGCTGATGGCGGGATCATCGGTGGCGCCTTCGGCACCGCAGTTCCACGACAGGTTCTCGTTGTGGCCGTCGCGGTTGCCTTCGCCGTTCGCCTCGTTGTGCTTTTCGTTGTACGACACCACGTCGTGCAGCGTGAACCCGTCATGCGCCGTGACGAAATTGATGCTGGCGAAGGGCCGCCGCCCGCCGCGCCCGTACAGGTCGGACGAGCCGGTGAGGCGCCGCGCGAACTCGCCGATCACGCCGCCGTCGCCCTTCCAGTAGGCGCGCATGCCGTTGCGGTAGCGGTCGTTCCACTCCGCCCAGCCGAGAGGGAAATTGCCCACCTGATAGCCGCCTTCGCCCACGTCCCAGGGCTCGGCGATCAGCTTGACGCGGTTCAGCACCGGATCCTGGCGCACGACGGTGAAAAAGCCGCTGAGCGGCTCCACGCCGCGGCCCTCGCGCGCCAGCGCCGGGGCGAGGTCGAAGCGAAAGCCGTCGACGTGCATCTCCTCGACCCAGTAGCGCAGCGAATCCATCACCATCTGCAGCACGCGCGGGTGCTCGAGGTTGAGCGTGTTGCCGCAGCCGGTGAAGTCCATGTAGTGGCGGCGGTCGTCCTCCACCAAGCGGTAGTAGGAGGCGTTGTCGACGCCGCGGAACGACAGCGTCGGGCCGAGGTGATTGCCCTCGCAGGTATGGTTGTAGACCACGTCGATCAGCACCTCGATTCCGGCCGAATGCAGGCGCTTGACCATGGTCTTGAATTCCTTCGAGCTGCCGGTGGCCGAGTAGCGCGGCTCCGGCGCGAAGAAGCCGAGCGTGTTGTAGCCCCAGTAGTTGCGCAACTTGCGCTCGACCAGCTGCCGGTCGTCGATGAAGGCATGCACCGGCATCAGCTCGACGGTGGTCACGCCCAGGCGCTTCAGGTACTCAATCGCCGGCGCCGAGGCGAGCCCGGCGTAGGTGCCGCGCTGCGCGGGCGGTACTTCGGGATGCTGGCGCGTGAAGCCGCGCGTGTGCAGCTCGTAGATCACCATGTCGTGCCAGGGAATCCCCGGGCGGCGGTCATCGCCCCAGGTGAACGCCGAATCCACCACGCGGCACTTGGGCATGAAGGGCGCGCTGTCGCGGCCGTCCCGCTCGAGGTCCGCGTTCTCGTGCCCGACGGCGTAGCCGTGCAGCGCGTCGTCCCAGTGCACCTCGCCGACGATCTCGCGGGCGTAGGGGTCGGTGAGCAGCTTAGCCGGGTTGAAGCGGTGGCCCTCCTCGGGCTTGTAGGGCCCGTGCACTCGGCAACCGTAGAGCAGCCCCGGGCGCGCCTCGGGCAGGTAGCAGTGCCAGACGTTGTCGGTGCGCTCGCGGATCTCGATGACCTGCTGCTGGCGCTGGCCGGCCGCGTCGAACAGGCACAGCTCGACTTTCTCCGAATGCTCCGAGAACAGCGCGAAGTTGACGCCCTCGCCGTCCCAGGTCGCGCCCGGCGGATACGGCGCGCCGCGCCAGACCGCGCTGATCGGCGGGGTGTCGCTCACTGCGGCGCGCGCGGCGTCACTCGCCGCGGCCCCGTGGCCACCAGCGCTCGAGCAGTCCCGCGGCCCACTTCTGCCCGCCGATGCCGAAGGCGAGCGCGAGCCCGAGCACCACGCCGGCGAGCAGGATGAGGAAGCTGTGGCGCACGACGTCGCCGCCGATGTTCACCTGGTCGAGCGCCATCAGCACGACGAAGGCGATGATCGCGTACTGCGCCAGCTTGCCCAGAAGCTCGCCGTCCTTGATACCGACGTTTCGGCAATAGGTGGCGATCGTGTTGCCGATGAACATGGCGAAGTAGCCGCCGAAGGCAAAGAGCAGCAGCGCCACGATCACCTTGGGCACGAACAGCACCACCTGGCCGAGGAGATCGGTGATGTAGGTCAGCCCCAGTCCGTTGAAGGCGATCACCAGCGCGATGAAGATCACCAGCCAGTACACCAGCACGGCGAAGATGTCGGTGGTGTCGCTCTGCAGGCCGCCCTGCTTCAGAAAGCCGTCCATGCCGGCGCGCTCGGTGAGCACGTTGAAGTTGATGGCGCGCAGCCCTTTGGCCACGGTGAAGCGCGCGAGGCGCGCCAGTACCCAGCCGACGATGAGCACCACCACCGCCAGCCCGAGCTTGGGCAGGAACACGCCGACCTGCGTGAGAATCGCCCGCATCGGCTCCAGCATCATGTCGAAGTCCATCTGTCCTCCCGTTCTCGCTAGCGCGCGAGCGCCAGTATGCCCTGCAGCGGGATGCCGACCCAGCCCGGGCGGTTGCCGAGCTCATAGCGCAGCTCGTAGAGCGCTTTCTCCAGCTCGAGCAGCTCGAGCAGCTCGCGCATGTCGTCGAACGAGGCGAACAAGCCGCTCGCACGCACCGCTTCCTCGTAGGCCCCGAGGAAGGCGCGGCGCACGCGCGTTTCCCAGTCCGCGGCATAGGGCGCGAGCCGCTCGAAGTCGTCGTGCCCTTCGAGCGCCTGACGCAGCGCCGTCCAGCGCGCGTAATTGAAGGAGCGCAGCATGCCGGCGACGTCCTTCAGCGGCGAGTGCTTGGCGCGGCGCTCCTCGATCGGGCGCGCGGGCTCGCCCTCGAAGTCGGTGATGATGAAATCGAGCTGTTTCAGGAGAACCTGGCCGAGGTGATAATCGCCGTGGAAGCGCGTCTTGCGCGTCGCGCCCGCGGGCAGGCGGTAGCCGTCGATGTGGCGCAGCAGCGGCTCGCGGCCCTCCAGCAGTTCGGCCGCATCATCGCGCGCCGGCGCGGTGAGCTGGCCGCGCCGCGCGGCGAGCAGGTCGAGCGTCTTCGCGGCCTCGGCGCGGATGCCCGCTTTCCACTGCGAGAAATCGCGCTCGGTCACGGGTTCCGGATCGAATGCGGCGTCGCCGGTGGTCGTGGCGAGCGCGCAGTGCAGCTCGCCCGTGCGCGTGCCCAGCGTCTGGATGAGCTGCAGGTAGACGGCGTGGGCGTCGTCGGCTGCGGGGCTGGCGCGCTGCTTCTCGAGGAAGCGCTCCAGGTATTCCACGGTATGGCTCCAGCCGTCGCCCTGGTTGGGGACATAGGCTTGCAGCAGCGCGAGCGTCATCAGCGTGCCGTCGGCCGCCGTGTACTCCACGGCGCCCGCCACCGGCACGCAGTTGGCGAAGCGCGCCTTCTCGGTGAGGAAGCGCCCGACCTCGAATTCCGGGTTCACCCCCGGGCGGATGCGGCGGTAACCCTTCAGGAACAGCCGCTCGCCCAGCGTCACCACCGTATTGCTGCTCTGCGCCTTGGGCCGGCCCACGGGCAGCTTGTTGACGTCCTCGAACGCGACCTCGGCGAAGGCGCGCGTCGGCGTGAAGCGCACCGTGCCCTGGCTGCCGGCAAGCTCGCGCCCGGCGCCGATCGCCGTGACCACCGCGCGGCAGAAGGCCTCGTCGGCAAAGGCGTCGGCCATGATGCCGACGCTCGCCTGCTGGCGCACCTTGGCGATGGCGGCGCCGCCGAGCGCCTTCACGCGCTCCTCGTCGCGGTCGTCCCAGGCGAGCGTAAGCGGCGCGAAGTAGCGTGCCGGCTCGGCGCCGCCCTCGACCTCGAGGAGCATCAGCATGTAGCTTGCGCCGCCGGCTTCCCACAGCGCCCAGTCGCCCAGCCGCGGGCGCGCGCCGGCCTCGCCCTTCTGGGCGTACCAGCGCTGCACTTCCAGCCAGGCGGGCAGCACCTGCCCTTCGAAGTGCTCGCGCGTCTTCACCGCCATGTTGATGCGCCACGGCACCACGCGGTCGCGGAAGAAGCTCGTCCAGCCGTCGAACATCACCAGCATCGGCAGGTCCTCGCGCGCCAGCACCTCGGCGTGCCACACCGGCGCCTTCGCGTCCGTGGCGAGACGGAACCAGTAAAAGCCGCAGCCCGGCAGCGTGAGCAGGTACGGCAGCTCGCCGATCGGCGGAAACACCGTGCGCCCCATCAGCTCCACCGGCACGCGGCCCTTGAAGCGCCTGAGATCGAGCTCCACCGGCTGCGCCGTGCGCCCGACGTTGGCGACGCACAGGATCACCTCGTCGCCCAGTTCCCTGACGTAGGCGAGCACCTTGCGGTTGCCGGCGCGCAGGAACGAGAGC
>Ga0224510_10002480_pt1 | contig 11039 bp, 6 predicted proteins | sample SF_May12_sed_USG_FD_170161 | JGI IMG/M metagenome (GOLD analysis project Ga0224510, IMG submission 170161) | Sediment microbial communities from San Francisco Bay, California, United States - SF_May12_sed_USGS_4_1 | ecosystem: Environmental > Aquatic > Marine > Sediment | place: USA: California... | reverse complement strand
CCGCAAGTTGGACGAGGAGCAGCGGCAGCGTGCCTCTCTCACTCCGGCCCAGCGCCGAGCGCGGGAGATGGAGCTGGCTGTGGACGCATGGCTCGCCTCGGGCGACGAGGGGGCGCAGGCCGTTCGCAAGTCCGCAGAAGCCACCAGGCTGTCCCCGTTCGCCAGGCACTACGTCTTCGGAGACGCGCTCTCCACGCCTGGCTTCGACACCAGCAACCCCTGGGAGTACTTTGACGCCGCCATGCTCGGGACGATGGTGGTGAGTGCCGCTCCTGGAATGATCGGACGGGCCGCAGTCCAGCCGATCAAAGCGACTCGCGCTGCTGGAGCTGGCCTCTGGGCCGCACGCGGAGGTCGAGCCGCAGCCAAGACCGCAGCAGAACGCACGCTCACCGAGCGTGCCCTGATAAACCGAGGAGTTCGTGCAGCCTTCCGTCCTGTTGGTCGGGGGGCTGCTGCTGTTTCTGGGCGGATACGTCCGGTGGCGTCTGCGCGAGCCGCGCACCTCGCAACTAAGAAGGCAGCAGCTCGTGAGTATTTCGACAACAGGGCCACGTTTCTGAATCTCGCCGCATGGGACAAGCGCCGACTCCAGCTCATGATGGACGAAGCAGGCCAGGCCAAAATCGAAACGATGATGGCTCCGGTTACCGGAGGTGCTCGTCCTCTCCAGGCTCGTGCGGGCCTCGAACGACAACTCGGATTCTCCGGGGAGCCAGCGGCACGTTCAGCGATGGGACGCGGGTTCGAGAACTTCATTGACTCTCACCGCGACTTGCTCTCACAACTGAGCCGTGGAGTTGTGCGCGATACGGAAGCAGAAGCGGGGAAGCGTGTCGGTCGTCAGCTTGCGTTCAGGCGGCAGTTCGTCATGCGTCCGGCTATCGAGCTGCGTACTGCGCAGGCCCGGCTCAAGGGCGCGGTGGACTACACCGCCCTGCGCATGGTCGGAGAGAACACCTTTCCTGCCGACAGGATTGCGTACCACGTCGAACAGGCCGCTCTCAATCCGAAGAACCAGCTCTTCCACGAGGTGCAAGGAAGTCTTGTTTCCGATGCTGCCAAGTGGATCACTCAAGGCGCTGACGGGAGCGTGACGCTCGCAGAGAACGCACCGAAGCGTCTGCACAACATGCTCAGAGTCCTTCGTGGGAGTTCGGAAGCGCGAGAAGCCATCCTGTTGCAGCTCGGACTGCTCTCTGACAACGTCATCGAGGGACGCATCAACGCTCCTGGGGCTGTCATCAAGGGAGCGAAGTGGATGGAGAATGAAGTAGCAGCACAGCATAAGCTGCTCACGTCTCCGAACCGCGCAGCACTCCGCGAGTTCATCATCGGTGCTGGCATCCCCGAGGGGCAGGTTGACGCCTTCTTCCGTGCTGTCGCTGATCCGGCTGCCCGTTCGCATGTGGGACTCGTGAGGGCTGGGCTTGAGAAGGAAATGCGCAAGGAGCTGGACGAGCCGTTGCTCGATCCCGCAAGGATTGCGTCCATCAGGAAGGTCATCGCAAACGTGGATGACGAGATCGACCGTCACTACCAGAAGTTCGAGGAGCTGTTCTACGGGCAGCCTGGTGACCACCCCGGAATCCTCCTCAACGACATGATGGACGCGATGGGCCTGCCCGAACACGTCGATGCTGACGGCATCGCCCGCGAGATCCTCGACTCGGGCCTCAAGCTGCCAGAGCATCTTCGTGATCCTGCCGTGCTCGCCCAGCGGATCAACCAGGCGTACTCGTATGTGAAGTCAGGAGAGTTTCTCGGAGGCAAGGACTGGTACGACCGGGCTGCTGCCAACATCGAGCGTGTCACTGGCTACATCAACGAGCACCCGCGCATCCAGAGGGGAAAGGTCGCGCCGGTCACCGAGAAGCAGGTCGCGCAAATCTTCGCCATCCTCTCGGCTCAGGACAACACGGTCAACAACGTCACGCAGGTGCGCAAGGCTCTCCTGGGATGGGTGGAACACGGAGAGGTGTGGGCCGGACGAAACCCATCCATGCGCTCGCAAGAAGTCGAGAAGGTGCTCAAGGGCCAGAACTGGGACGGCCGAAAGCGCAACTCCTTCTACATGAACATCATCGAGGACATCGACCCCGAGGAGTACGCGGCGCTCATGGCCGAGCGCGGGCAGACCCTCGAAGGCGACCCCGTCACGGTGGACATGTGGATCGCTCGCATCTTCGGGGAGAAGCAGCCCGGCTCGAACTACGACGCCTATGAGCGCATCTTCCACCGGCTCGCACAGGAGACGGGCTGGCGTCCGAAGGAAGTGCAGGCCGCAGCGTGGACTGGCATCAAGGACGCAGGCATCGAAGCCATGCGCACGAAAGCAGTCTCCGAGGGCAAGAAGATTCCCCCTGCGTATTACTTGCTCAAGAAGGCCGGAGCTGCCGACGCCTTTGAGTACGGCATCAGCCGCTCGTTCGGACAGCTCCAGCTCGAAGGGCTGATGGTCAGTCCTCGCGCCGACAAGGCGCTCTCCCGTGTCATGGGGCCGAGTGCTGGGGCTACTTTGCGTCGAAGCCTCGTCAACGTGGACAAGAAGACGGGCTACTGGGTGGCGCACGGCGCTTATGAGACGAAGATCCCTACACGCAAGATGAATGCTGCCGCCATCGAGGGCTACAAGGATGCGCACTTCTCTGTCCTGGGTGAGAAAGACAACTATTTCGGTATCTACCGGGATGACGAAGACGGCTTCACCTACCTGGACGTAAGCCGCTGGTTCCGCAACCGGGACGAGGCGTTGGCGTATTCCCGCGAACAGGGACAGAACAGTATCGCGGACATCAAGGCGATCAACGCTAAGGACTGGGACAACGCTTTCCCGGAGTCGGGGCTGACAAGAGAGCAAGCAGATGAGATCAAGGTGGGATTGCGCAAAGGCCCTGAATCTACAATCCCCCACGCCGAGCGCGTGCCAGAGGATCTCGCCATGCTGGAGGCCAAGCGAGCAGAGCGGGAATGGGATGATCTGATCCAGCGCGTGATCCGGCAGCAGGGATGGCGCAACAACCAGCTCTCCCGAGAGGCCGCACACGACTGGCTGCACGAGAACCCGACCGCCTTCCCTGGCTGGGAGGATGTTCGCGCTCGCGTGCAGACGACCCGCGAAGCGACGTACCCCGAGTGGGCACAGTTCGAGAAGGGCGACAAAGACCTCGTACTCGGGTTCCTCCAGCCGAAGGAGTCCGGGAAGTTCATCCTGGGCCTCGCTCCGCACGCAGCCGACATCGCTACCGTCACCCACGAGTGGGGTCATTTCCTCCGGTTCACGAACTTCCGACCCTACGACCTCCAGAAGCTGTCCAAGTGGGCGGGCGTCAACCTGTCCGATCCTCCGTTGTTTGAGACGCGCGAGGAGTTTCTCAAGTGGGCTGCGTCTGACGCGGGAAAAAAGTGGGTAGCTGCGGAGGAGAAGATCGCGCGAGGATTTGAGGTGTACGTCCTTACCGGAGGAGGCAAGGGCCTCAAGGAAGCTGATCGCAACGCTCTCGAAGTGCTTGCCAGGCACATCGAGGAGAACTATGCCGTGCGTGGCCCTAACGCCAAAGAGGCAGTCTTCCAGATCGCAGGTCTGGAGAAGAACTACGACGAGCTGCCTGGCCCGATCCGCGACGTGTACGACTTCTTCCTCACACACGAGGAGCTGAAAGGTGGTCAGTTCCGCTTCCAGGAGGGGATGGAGCGAAGTGCTCCTGGGCAGTTCTACGTCCCCTACAAGCGTGGCCTGCCGGTCAGCGTGCGCCACCCGCTGCGTACCGCAAGGTCGTACATCGGATTCAGACGCTCACTCCCAGAGGGCCGTGGGGCACTCGGCGCGGGCACGATGGATCCCAACCTGACCCACACTTTCAAGGCAGACCTCATGCGCTCGGGCAAGTTCGACAACAGCCAGATCGCCAGCGCATCGGCACAGGGCCTCCAGAAAGCAGCGAACCTCCAGTCGATTTACGAGACGCGCCGGGCGTTGCTCGCCCGTGATGTGGATGGCAACTACGTCCTGGCTCGCGTGCGTCCCGAGCGCAGCGACGACATCGCGGTGAAGCTGAACCCACGCAAGAACAGCGGGGACGAGCTGCGGAAGATCCATGAGTACCTCTCGCAGATGGAGAAGGGGGAGAAGGTCAGCATCCGTGATCTTCAGCAACAGGATCAGGCTGTGTTCGAGCGGCTGTCGGCAGAGACATTCGGCGGCAAGGTCAGTGGATCAGGGCTGCACCCGAAGGGCACGCAGTTGGGTGACCTCAACGGACGACCCGCACGCGACGTGGCACAAGACATCATCGACGGCGTCATGGAGCCAGTGGACAACATCGTGTGGGTGCCGCGCCGCTTCCTCGACCAGCTCGGGATCTTTGAGGCCCCCCGCAACATTCGATCTGACAACGCTGTCACAAGGGGAGCGGGGATCACCTGGGACGTGGTGAACGACTACCTCAAGAGCACCCTGCTCTACCTGAATCCTCACTACTACGGCATGAACATCGTCGGCAACGCGGTGATGAACCTGCTCCACGAGGGAGTGTTCGCACCGCTCAACATGAGTCGGGCCTTCTGGCTCTCACACCAGATGGGCGAGGAGACGGCTTTCATCGACTTCCTGATGGGACGCGGCCTCATGAGCGTGGCCGAGTTGCGCTCGCTCGGGGACGTAGCTTCAGGTCGCAAGATCAGCGGGGCGCTTGGGCATCTGTCCGGGGCGCTCGTGGACATGATCCCCCGCCGGATGGCCTTCATCCACGAAGCCCGCCGGGCTGGATACCGCAACGCAGACGCCATCGCGGAGTTGCTCAACGACCCGGACGCGCTCTACCACGTTGTCACGAAGGCCAAGCGAGCGATGGTGGACTTCGATGAGTTGTCTCCGTTCGAGCGTGATGTGATGACACGCTACATCTTTGTCTACCCCTGGCTCAAGGGCGCGACGATGTGGTCGATTCGCTTCCCAAAGGAACATCCGATCCAAACTGCCGCGCTGGCCTGGGCCTACGAGAAACAGCAGAGCCTCGCTGATGAGAAGGTCGGGCCGCGTCCGTCTTACCTTGACCTCGTGCTACCCATCGGTACCGCAGAGCGGTATGGGGATAAGTACCCACTCGTGTGGAACATGCGGCAGGTATTCACCTTCTCCACCCCGTTCGAGATCATCAAGAACATCGACGCTTTCCGTTCTGGCAATCCAAACGGCGAAGCCTTGAGCGAGATGCTCCAGCCCTGGTACGGAAACGCACTCGTAGCAGTTACAGGGTGGGATCCATTCCGCCATCAGGAGGTGCCGCGCGGACTGCCGACGCTCATCAAGTCTCTCGATCCAAGGCTGTCTCCAGGCGTCCAAGCGATCCAGCGTGTGATGCGCACGGAAGAGGAGCGCCAAGAAGCTGCTGAGGCTGGGCGTCTCTATCCGCGCAACCGGCTGGACGACATCCTCCAGCTCGGGCTGGGGAGTGTGGCCTGGACTCCAGTGAACCCAGAGACGGCCCGCGAGCGGTCACAGATCGGGCCGAAGTCTCCCGAGCAGAAGCTGGACGACTGGATGAAGGGCGTGAAAGAACTGACCGGGCAGGACGCAGATCCGCAGATGGCTTCGATCCAGGCGAACAAGCTGCGCTACGACGAGGTGGTCGGTGATCTGGAGAGGGATCACACCGACTATGACCTCACGAAGGCTAGGCTCCAGGTGTTCGTTGAGCTGAATCCCGAGCAGAAGGCGAACCAGGAGGAGTGGAGCGCACAGATCGACGCAACGGACTCGAAGAACCTCAAGAAGTGGAACGCCTGGCTGGAGAAGCAGCTCGGGTGGGATCAGTTCGCCAAGTACAACGCCTATCTCAACAAGTGGAAGAAGTACCAGGAGGGCCTCAGTGGCGCGAAACCGTAAGAGCCGGTACATCGCGCTGGCCAAGCAGACCGCGCGTAAGCACAATATCCCCTGGCCCCTCTTCGCCAGCATGATCGACCACGAGTCGGGGTGGAATCCTGCCGCCGTGTCGGACGCTGGAGCTATCGGCCTCGGACAGCTCATGCCAGGCACCGCTCGTGGCATGGGTATCGACCCCTGGGATCCGAAGCAGAACTTGGAGGGTGCGGCACGTTACCTCTCGGGGCAGTTCTCGAAGACGCAGTCCTGGAAAGAGGCTCTCCGCGCGTACAACTACGGCCCGGCAGGTGCCGCTGAGAATCCGCACAACGGATTGGAGTACGCCAACAGTGTGCTTGCCGGGCGCTCGCAATACCGTATCGGTTCTCCTGCACCTAAGAAGAACGGTTACTTCACCGCCGAAGGATGGAACCCTCCTCCCCCGATGTCGCTGGGACAGCTCGCGGAAGGACTGTTCGGCGCGAACGATCCGTTCACGCAGCAGTTCCAGCAGCTCCCCGGCGTGCTCGGAGGCATGGGGCCGACCAACGGCGTCCAGCCGGATCAGATCATCCCACCGCCAGGACACAAGGGGGCAGCGTGGAACGGTGATGTGCTCGTGCTTCCGACCGGCTGGCAGGGCAGTCACATCACCGACGGACTCAACTGGAACGGTGGCAAGGGAACCGCGAAAGACATCATGGCCCACGCCGGTACTCCGGTCGGTGCTCCCGAATCGGGTACGGTTGTCTACTGGCACGCGGACGGCGCTCAAAGTGGAGGTTCGATCCTCTTCCGGGCCGACTCGGGTGCGCTCTACTGGCTCGGGCACCTGGACGACGGGATCGCCGGAGGCACGCACGTCAATCGGGGACAGGTCATAGCCGCCGTCTCTTCCCGGCACGCCAAACCACATGTCCACATCGACCGTTACTACGGGAAGAACCCAGGGAGGTACATCAAGTGAGAAGGCCCAGTGTTCAGGTCGATCTCCGTCCGTACTTCAAGGGCGAGGAGCCGACCACGCACAAGAAGACGCTGATCGTGCTGCACGAGACGGTCAGCCACGACACTCCTGGCGTCAGCGACATCAAGGCGGTCGCCGCGTTCATGGACGCGAACGGCCTGGAGATCCACGGCATCGTTGACATCGAGGGCAACAGCGGCTGGAGTTATGAGCCGGAGCACGTCTACGACCATGTGCTCGGGGCCAACCCGCAGTCCGTCGGTTTCGAGCAGGTGTCCGACGTTCCGTTCCTGCCGACCAACGCCGAGCGGATCAAGGCGTGGGATCCCCGAGGGAAGCGCCGGAAGCAGCTCAACAAGGTGGCCGAGTGGGTCGCCTGGCTGCATCAGCGTCTCGGCATCCCGATCAAGTACAGCGACGGCAGCAAGCCCGGTGTGACGACGCACTGGGACATCAGCCAGACGTTCCTCGGTGGCGTGGGTCACTGGGACTGCAAGCCGAAGCACAAGGGTGGGCACTACCCGGTGCTCTACGTCGTCCGCAAGGCGCAACAGATCAGCGAAGGGAGGTGACATGACCTTGTTCAACAAGTACAGCGCCCAGATCAAGCACACCGCGCTCGCCCTCGGGGCGGGACTCGGGGCGTTCCTGGTCAGCGTGCAGGCGACGGTGGCCCTCAGCCCCTATGCCAAAGCTGCCGCGGACGGTGCCATCGTGGCTCTCATCGGCCTCGGTGTCGGAGTTGCCAAGCGCAGTTCACCCTAACTTACCCCCTCCAGTGTCCCTAAGACATGTCCTACTTGAGGACGGTTAGGAAGACAGACGGCCCCTTTCGGGGCCGTCGTCGTTCTGGGGTAAGAGGAGGGATTACCCCAGTCTCAACGGCATGGGATCTGCCGCAGGATCTCATCGAACATCGAGTACGGCTCTGCCTCGCGCTGCGCCTCGATGTCTTCCTTGACGAGGAAGTGCAGCATCCCCTGCGCGTTGAAGATGATCGCGGAGAGGTGGGCCTTGAGCGTGCTCGGGTCACGGACATCGGAACGAGCCAGCTCCTTGTACCCGTCGTGGATCAGCTCCACGTCGTGAGCGTGTCGCACGAGCGAGCGCACGAAGGAGTCTTGTGGCATCCCGAGCTGCCAGTTGTCGGAGTCGCGCATCGTCCCGTCGGCCTGGAGCCGGTGGGCGTGCATGTACTCCCCATAGGCGTGCATCGAGAGGGGGGAGAAGAAGCCGTGGTAGTCGGGATCCGTCTCGACGTTCCGCGTGGCCCCGGTGTCGAAGATCCGCATTGTGCGGAACCTTTGACTGATGGTCTGAAACGTGTCCTCTTCACACACTTGCTCCTCCTTTACGCGCATGCTCGGGGCGTCGTCGGTCGGGTCGATCATGTGCGCGATGGAGTTTTGCGGCTGGTTGCACCAGCAGTCTTCGGAGAGAACGTGCTTCTTCTCTCCATAGCACTCGCACTCCACGAATCCAGGATCCGGGCCGAGATTCATCTTGAGCGTCTCTCCAGCGAAGATCCCTCTGATGTAGTCGGGGCTGACGTGTGATAGCTGCCAGTTCTGCTCTGAGTAGAGAGCGGGAGCGGTGCCATCCTTCCCGGTGATCTCGAACACGGGGTGCCCGATCTCGACGGCTACCATCGTCTCCAACCGTGCCCCCTGGCTGTTCTCCCAGTTAGGTAGGCAGACCACGGCCTCGTGCTGGCACACAGCAGGCAGGTCGTACTGCATGAAATAGGCCAGGTCGTGCGTGCCTTCCCAGACATGGTTCGGGTCAGACAGCGCCACGGTGGGGATGCTGTCGTCTTCCTCGTCTCGTTCGGCGGGAGAGAAGACGCCCCACCCATTCCGGCGCAGCCAGCTCGTCGCCTTGTGAAACATGGGGAAGTTGTGGTCTTCGTACCCGCGCATCGGCCCACACAGGTAGGCCGTCTTGATGGTCAGTTCAACGTCGGTCATGCCTTCTTGCCTCCCTCTTCTGGTAGTTCGTCTTCGCCCAGACCCCAGCGAGCGATCTGAGCCTTCGGCCCGAAGCGTGCCTTGTGCGTGTGCTGTCCGTATCCCAGGAGCCGGAGAGCAGCCTCCATGCGCTTCGGGTCTTTCGGTGATGATGTCCTTCCCTTCGGACAAGTTTCGCTTGGAGGACGACCACAGAGTGAGCAGACCTTCGTGCGCTCATCCCCCGCACAAACCGATCTCATGAGATCACCCTTTCTTGGAGGTCGATGTAGGCGGACTCGGTCATGCCGTACTTCTCGTTGAACACGAGCAGGAGCTGCGCCGCGTCAGCGCCGCCCCCGAGGTACTTGAGGCTGTACTCGTCCGGCCCCTTGACCGATCCGTTCACGATCACGCGCTTGTTGCGGGTGATGTTCGTCTCGTGGAAGTGCCCGAGCACGAAGTGGTCGAGCCGTCCGAAGGTGCGCTCGTGTGTCTGCGTCAGCTCGTTGGTTCGCCGGATGACTCCGCCCCACGGTACGCCCGGCATCGTGCTGCGGATGCCGTCGCCGTGAAACATGTACAGCTTGCGGCCCATCACCTCCACCACCTCGAACGGTGACTTTGGTACGTTCACCGTCACGGAGGGGTGCGCACCCAACCTCAGCTTCATGATGTGGTAGACCATCCAGTCGAAGTTGGAGTGCTGGTTCTTCGCACTCGGCTTGATCGCCGTGCGGCCGTGGTTCCCCACGATGCCGTCGAGCGTGATCTCCTCGAAGTGCGGGATGAAGGACTCGACCCACTCGGACATGTCCAGCCCGAGCTGGAGAGCCGTCTCCATGAGGATCTTCTCGTTCGTGACGCGCAGCTCGTCGTGGATGTCTCCCGACACCATGTCTCCGAGGCCCAGGATGCGTAGCCGGGGCACAGGGTAGGGCCGGTTGGTCAGGAAGGAGAGCACGCTCTTGCGCAGCTTGTCGTGCCGCTGGAGCATGACCTCCCAGTTGTACTCGTTGAGGCCGTGAACCTGATCCGGGAACACCTGTTCTGCGGCGTGCAGGTCAGACCAGAGGAGCACGAACTCATGCGGTCGGTGCTCCACCATGTCGCCCAGGTCGGCGGGCTGGTAGCGCACCGCTTTGCGAGGGATGGCACTCGCCAGCTCGGCCACCATGCGGTAGTCACGGGTCTGTCCTTCCCTCGCTCGCGCGAGTGCGTTACGCAGCTCTGTGTTCTCCTGCTTGAGCGCGGCCTCGTCCGAGTCCGGGGGAACCTGCGCCGTGAACCTGCCGTTCCCCTGGCGGTTGAACTTGATACCGTTCTCTTTGCAGAAGTTGCGCCACTTCGTAGATGACATGCCGGTGCGCTTTGTGTCCCACGCCTTGTCGATGCCGCCGTTCTCGTCTACGAGGGTTTGTGCCTGCTTGGTGGTCATAGCGACCTCGGGTAGAGGTTGGCCGGTGCGGGCACCGATCCACCCTCCATGCTGTACTCCAGGATCCGGGAACGTGCGTCCTGGCCTTCGCGCCAGCAGTCACAGATGGCCTCGAAGTCTCGGGAGTCTACGTTGTCACAGAACGGGCAACGTGACTCTCCTTCTGCCCAGAGATCCCAGTGTTCCTTCTCGGTCACGAGATCCACGGCAACCTCCCCATCGTGAAGACGTAGCCCTCGGCGTTGCGGTACTTGCCGATGGTCTTCCCGTCCCAGAACAGTGACACCTGCTCCTGCTTGAAGCCGCGCTTGAGCAGGTCGCGGAGCACCGCGTCTGCGGCGTAGTCTCCGGCGATGGTGCCGCTCGCACCCCAGAAGTTCTGCGGGACGACGCGCACCTTGAGCGCGGTGATCGCAGCCACGAACTCGGGCGACATCCAGCCGCCCTGCATCCCCTCGGGCGACCATGAGAGGCCGACGTTCGGGAACGCTGCTCGTACCTGTGTGAGCACGGCGACGATCTTGTCCGGGTCGTGGTCTTCCTCGTTGTACATCACCCGGAGCTGCTTGAGCACCGTGTTGTTCTTGGTCACGACCTTGCGCTCCGCGATGATGAAGGCCGCGATCTGCCCCGGTGTCCAGGTGGGGTGCCAGTTGTGGCCGTAGTAGATGCCCACGGCTTTCACTCCTGGCCACGAAGCTGCCTTCTGCACCTCTGTCGTGGTCGTGAGCGGATCGGCCATCGGGTAGAAGTACCCGTCGATGCCGTACTTGTCGCCCTGGCCAAAGTCAGGGTCATCGCCCGCGACCGTCCATGCGTATC
>Ga0224510_10002479_pt1 | contig 11041 bp, 9 predicted proteins | sample SF_May12_sed_USG_FD_170161 | JGI IMG/M metagenome (GOLD analysis project Ga0224510, IMG submission 170161) | Sediment microbial communities from San Francisco Bay, California, United States - SF_May12_sed_USGS_4_1 | ecosystem: Environmental > Aquatic > Marine > Sediment | place: USA: California... | reverse complement strand
GTTTGAGACACAACTCGTCCGGGCCGACGGGTCGTCGGTGCCCGTCTGGGCTCACAGTTCGATCCTCGAAGCCGACCCCGATGAGCCGACGACGGTCCTCATCCACGTCATCGATCTGACCGAACGGCAACGTATCGAGGGTGAGCGTGAAGGGGCTCGCCTGTGGATGGAGAGCCTGGCCGAGGTTCGGGCCGCGGTGCTCGACGAGCTGCCGCTCGATGAGATCCTGACCCTGGTGGCCCGTCGGGCTCGACTGCTCACCGGGGGCAACCTCGCGTTCGTGGCCGGGTCCGACCAGGGCCGGGACCGCCATCGGGTGATCGCCACCGATCCGGTCGGAAGCAGGCGGCGCCTGCCCGAAACTGTCACCGCCGATGAACCGCTGCGACGGGCGCTGGCCGGGGAGACCGTCCGTATCACCGACTTCGATCCCTTCGGCGAGATCGATCCAACCGACGGGGCCACCAACGTACGCCGACCGAACGAACCGATGAGCGGCATAGTCGTCAGGATCGCCACCTCTCACGACCCGGCGCTGCTGTTCGCGCTGAGCGATTCCGAGGACGGGTTCGACCCGGCGCGGATCGCCATGGTCGAGGCGCTGACCACGGAGGCGGCCACAGCCCTCGAGCTGACCCGGGCCCGCCAGGAGCGCTCCCGACTCGCCCTTCTCGAGGATCGGGAGCGCATGGCCCACGACTTCCACGATCTGGTCATCCAGCGGCTGTTCGCGGCCGGCATGAGCTTGCATTCGGTTCAGAGCCTGGCCGACAACGAGGAGATATCCGGCAGGGTCGACCAGGTCATCGCCGAGATCGACCATGCCATCGCCGAGCTCCGCTCGGCCATCTTCCGCCTCACCCCCGACCTGCCGGCCACATCGGCCCGGAGGTTGGCCGACACCGTGCTCCGAGCCCGGGAGTGGTTCGGATTCGAGCCGACCCTGCGCTTCGAGGGGGACACCGACGCCATTCCGGAGCCGGTGCTGGAGCAGATGATCCCCACGTTGACCGAGATGCTGTCGAACGTCGCCCGCCACGCCGAGGCCGACCGGGTCGTTGTCGTCATCAGCGTTGGTGACGACGGGACAACGCTTCGGGTGACCGACAACGGGATCGGATTCGACCCGGACTCGGTGAACCGAAGCGGGCTGGCCAACCTGGCGGCCCGGGCTCAACGACTCGGCGGCAACTGCACGATCGTGACGAGGCCCGGCGGCGGAACGGCTGTCACCTGGACCGTGCCCGGCTGACTTAATCGGCCTCCGGCTGACGAGGGGACCGACGCAGGCTCAGCTCGCTTGGTCGGCCAACTCCTTCGAGACGGCGCTCACCGACCGGGGCGTGACCTTCCACTTCCGTTCCCGCATGATCTCCTTGATGTGGGCGGTGCGGGCCACGATGTTCTTCGCCTCCGTGTAAACGAACGTGGAGGCGATGAGGTAGAGCCAGAACCACGATCGATTCGCCTTGATCGACGGATCGGCGAGGCGCCATGCGAACCAGACCTGGGCCGGGCCGACCGACAGTGTGAACACGGTGGTCGCCACGAACAACGGGATGAACCAGTCGACGGGCGGGTTGCCCCGCAGGAACCAGAAGGTGAACAGCGGAGCGACCTGCTGGGAGATCCACGGATAGATCTCCCGCCACCCGAGCAGGTGCGCCGCACCGATCCGTTGACGGAGGCCGAGTGACCCCTGCGTCATATGGGGCAGGTGGCGAAGCGACACCTGGGACCAGCCCTGGGCCCACCGCAGCCGCTGATTCCACAACGCCCCGACGGTGTCGGGTGCGAGCTCGGTCGACGTCAACCCCGGATCGGAGACGATCCGGCCGCCGTCGGTCACGACTCGCAGCGAGGAGTCGATGTCCTCGGTGAGCATGAAACCCCGCATCCGGGTGCTCTCCAACAGCTCGGTCCGCCAGTAGCCGTTCGACCCGCCGAAGATCCCGAAACCGTGCATTTGGGCGCGGCCCGGGTGGGAGACGGCATAGATGACCTCGAACTCGGCGGCGACCAGCCGGGTCAGCCGGTTCTGACCACCGTTGCGGACCACGCAGTGGCCCTGCACCACGTCGACCCCGTCGGCCAACCACCGCCAGGCTCGGTGGAAGGATCCAGGGCTGGGATGATGGTCGGCGTCGAACATGCCGACGATCTCGCCGCGGACCTGGGTCACGGCGGCGTTGACGTTCTGGGCTTTGCTAACCGAGCCCTCGACCCGCAGAGGCTCGAAGCGGGGATCCCGCTCGGCGATGGCCTGCAGCTCACGTTCGACCGGCATCGGACGCGGCGTATTGTAGGCGAGGATGATCTGCAGGTCGGGATAATCCTGGGACAGGAACGCCTCGATGGTCTCGACGATCGTCTCGGCTTCGTTTGGCAGGTAGGCGGCGATGATGGCGGAGGCCTTCGGCGGCGGTCCCGACGGTGCCAGCGGCGGCTCGGGCGGGTTGCGGGCGGCCAGGCACTCGAACCAGATGAGCGCGGCGGTGAGCGCGAGGGCGGCGACGAGGGTCAGGTAGACGAAACCGGTGATGTCGAGACCGACCCGGTCGAGGATGACGTAGGTGAAGAACGGGACCACCATGCAGATGAGCTGTTGGGCGGTGACCTGGAGCGGGGTGCGGACACGCTCGAACGCGGCCCTGACGGGACCGAAGTCATCCTGCTTGCGGAACATGGCCGATCGCCACCGGGTCGGGTGGAGATCGAGTTGATCCGCCTCGTACGACAGTGCCGTCCACGCCCGGTCCTCCAGTTCGAGGCGCGGCAGCCGGGCCTCGAGCTGGGCATGACCGATGAGTGGGGTCAGGCGGATCGGAGCACCGTCCACGGAAAAGGCGTGTCGGTGCACGAGCCTCGAGAGCCGCTCGAGGCGGATCTGCGCACCCTTGGCCGGTGTGTCGGGGAGAAGCAGAACCAGAGCCCCGCGGTCGAACCCGATGTGGTCGAGCTGGCGACCGTCGGCCTCGACCAGACGAACCACCTGTGCGAGCAGCTCGTCGCGGGCCCGTGGCCCCAGACCGGCCTGCACCCCGGGCAGCTCGTCGAGCGCCAGGTAGGCCAGGGTGCCGATCCGGCCACCGCGGGAAACCCGTTCGAGTTCGAGATCGATCTGCCGGTACAGGGCTTCGGGCGTGAGCGCTCCGGTGATCGGGTCCCGGAGCAACTCGGATCGCGGCAGCGGCGGTCGGTCCATGCGCACGGCCAGCCGGGCGATGAACTCATCGTCGGTAACGCGGCCGCTGATGACGTCATCGGCCCGACGACCGAACGCCTCGAGAACCACCGTTTGATCTCGCCGGTCGGTCACCACAACCGCAGGAACCCGATTGCCGTCAGGGTCCGCCCGCAGCTCGTCGAGGACCTTGAGTTCGGGGCCGTCGAACTCCTCCACAGCCAGGACGACGAGGCTCAGCGGGGCCGATTCGAGAGCGGCCAGTGCCTCCGATGCACTGGCCGTTGGCACGGGAACCCAGCCTCCGGCTTCGACCGTGCGGCTCAGCTTGTTGCGGCGTCGGTCGTCCTGGGCGCAGATGAGCACCGTGCGTTGGCCCGCGTCAAGCGTGAACCGGTTGGCCTGAACGGTAAGCGGGGCGGAAAGCTCCATGACAACAGCCCATCGACCGCGACGGCTGTTCGTTGAGGCGAATCGAACGCCGGTGGACGTGAACTTGGTCGGGGTTTGGGGTTGCGCCGCCGGTCGGCGGCCGCAACACTGGCCGGATGACCCCGTTATCGGCCGACGATGGGGCCTGGAGTGAGCAACTGTGGCACTCGGTCCTCACCACCGGGGCCGACCCGATCATCGTCATCGACGAAACCGGCACGATCGTGCTGGTCAACCCGGCAACGCTTGCGCTGTTCGGGTATTCGGAGGACGACCTGATCGGCTCCGACGTGAGCATGCTGATGCCCGAACCGCATCGCAGTGAGCACGGCGAGCACATCCGCCGCTATCTGGCCACCGGCGAGGCTCACGTCATCGCGATCGGCCGCGAGGTCGAGGCCCGTCGGGCCGACGGCTCGACCTTCCCGGTGGCACTCGCCGTGAGCGAGGTGGTCACCGGCGAGGGCCACCTGTTCACCGGGATCCTGCACGACCTGTCGAGGCGACAAGCCGACGAGGGGCGGTTGCGGCTGGCCAACGAGGCCTTGGAGCAGCAGGTGGCGGAACGCACCGCCGAGCTGGAGCGGTCGCTGGCGGAGCTCGGCCGCTCGAATCGTGACCTCGAACAGTTCGCCTACATCGTCTCGCATGATCTGCAGGCTCCGCTACGCAATGTGCGTCAGGGTCTCGAACTGCTCAACGTCCATCTCGCCCGATCGATCGGGCGGGGCTTCGACGACGAGGCCGTCGAGCTGCGAGATCTCGTTATCGAAGCCGTCGACACCATGGAGCATCTCATCCACGGGATGTTGTCGTATTCGAGGAGCCAGCGGGTCAGCCGGCCGCCGGTCCCCGTCGATCTCGGGCATCTGGCCGCCGATGTCCTCCGGCAGCTTCGCCTGGAGCTGGAGGACGCCGGTGTCACAGTGGAGGCCGGCGAACTGCCGACGGTGATCGGCGACGAGATCCAGCTTCGTCAGCTCGTCCAAAATCTGTTGCAGAACGCCTTGAAATACCGAGCTCCGCACCGACCGCCCATGATTCAGTTCCGGGCCGAGGAGACCGATGGCGGCTGGGTGTTCTCGGTTTCCGACAACGGGATCGGTGTCGATCCCGAGCAACACGAGCGGATCTTCGAGCTGTTCAGTCGCGCCCATCCCGGCTATGACGGGGTCGGTATCGGCCTGGCGCTGTGCCAGCGGATCGTGGAACGTCACGGCGGCACGATCTGGGTCGAGTCGGAACCGGAGCACGGGGCCACCTTCAGCTTCACCCTGCCGAAGGTCACAGAGGATCAGACGTCGGGGAACGATGCTTGAGATCGTCATCCGCCGCTCCGCACCGCAGAGGCGGTCGTGATCGAGGCGAGATCGGTTCGGGTACTCCTTGTCGAGGACAACGAGCTCGATCGCCGCATGGTGGTCCACCAGCTGACGTCCCATCCCGACGTCCGGTTCGACGTCGAGTGGGCGACGACACTGACCGAGGCGCTCCGGCTGGCGACGGACCTCCACTTCGACTGTGTCCTGCTCGACTTGACCCTTCCCGACTCGACCGGGCTGGCCTCGGTCGACGCCATGCTCGACCGCCCCGATCCGGCGCCGGTGGTCGTGCTCTCGGGTCTCGACGATCCGCTGGTTGCGCTGGAGGCGGTGCAACGGGGGGCGCAGGACTATCTGACCAAGCGCACCATGGACGCCGAGCTGCTCGCCCGCGCGATCGGGTATGCCATCACCCGGTTCGCCGCCGAGACCGAGCTGCACACGACCCGGGAACTGCTGAATCTCATGCACGAGCGGGAACGGATCGCCCGCGACCTTCAGGACACGGTCATCCAGATGCTGTTCGCAACGGGCCTCGGTCTGCAGGCGCTGGCCGCCCGCACCGACGACGGACCGGTTCGGACCCGGCTTCTGGAGTCGGCCGACGAGGTCGATGCTGCCATCCATCAGCTCCGAGAGGCGATCTTCAACATCTACAAGACGGCCGATGAGGTCACCGTCGCCGATGAACTGGGCCAGGTGGCCGGCGCAGCAGAGGGATCGCTCGGCTTCCGGCCGACGATCCGGGTCGTGCCCGGCATCGACGGCATCGGCCGGGAACTTCGCCACCGGCTGATGACGGCCGCCGGCGAGGCGTTGGCCAACGTGGCCAAACACGCAGAGGCGACCGCCGTGCAGGTGATCGCCGAGTTCGACGGCAACGAGGTCGCACTGCGGGTGATCGACAACGGTCGGGGATTCGCAGCCGACGTCGAACCCTCGATTGGCTACCTCGACGGTCAGCGGGACAGCGCTCTAGAGCGCCGGACAGCCGACCTGTCGGCCGACATGGAGATCCGCCCGGGGCCGGGGGGCGGGGCCGAACTGATCTGGCGGGCCCACATTTTCGATCGGCCCTGAAGCCCGGTCACAAGCCTCCCCCATCGGTGGCCGCGGTGGAATGGGCGGGAACGGCCTGGCCGGCGGTGTGGAGCACGGTGTCGACGAGTTCGCCGAGCATGCCCACCTCCTTGAACACGATGGCGTGGATCCCGGCCCGCTGCAGCTCGTTGGCCGTTCGTTCCGGGACGGTGGTCGCGTGCAGCACCACCCGGTGGTCGGCGCTCAACAGCTCAGAGCCGGGGAACCGGTCGACGACCACGACGTCGGGATCCAGTTGCCGGACGGGTGCAGCCGCACTCGCCGAATCGGCCGCGGATCCCACGACTCGAATACGACCGGACCGTTCGAGGAATCCGGCCACCAGGGTCCGGGTCTCCTCGGACGCTTCGACGAGATAGACGGTAATTGGTTCAGAGTTCACGGGCTCAAACAGGATCTTTATCGAACGTTGTTCGCATCGTGAATCGATCCGACGGTTTGAGCCAGGGCCCAAGGTCCCTGGCGGGGCCGGGCGTTTCGGGTGATGGTGAAACCGGAGTCGGAGGTTCACCATGCGAGTGCTCATCGTCCCCGCCAGCCGGTTCGGCGGAACCGCCGAGATCGGCCGGGCCATGGCCGCAACCCTGCGGGCCGAAGGGCTCGACGTCGACGTCAGCCAGCCCGACCAGATGTTCAATCTTTCGCCCTACGGCGCCCACATCATCGGCAGCAGCGTCTACTTCGGCGAATGGCTCGACTCGGCGGTCACGTTCGTGGAGGAACACGCTGCAGAGATCCGGTCGAAGCCGACGTGGTTGTTCAGCAGCGGCCCGTTCGGTCCAGGCACACCGGATGAACCAATCCGAGGCGACGTGGTCGAGCGGCTCACGTCCCTGACCGGTGCCGTCGACCACCACCTGTTCGGTGGCCGACTCGAACTCGACCGCCTGCCGAGCAGGGAGCGGTTCATGGCCGGCTGGGTCGGCGCCCAGGACAGCGATCTACGCGACTGGGACGAGATCGAGCAATGGACCAAGGGCATCGCCGCCACGCTGACATGAGTCGAAAAGTCGGCCGCTCCAGGTGATGTCCCCGTTCGACGACAACAGCACTTCTGTAGCCGGACGGCGACAAAGTCCCGAAATCAGCCCTCGGTGGGGATGACGACGGTGGTGGCGCGCGGCCGCTGGACCAGGGCGGTGGTGACGCTACCCACGAGAAGGTGGGCCACCGTACCGCGGCCGCGCGCTCCGAGTACGAGGAGGTCGCATCTGGCCGACCACTCCCGCAACACGGATCTGGGGTCGCCCTGGACCAGGTGGGTCCGGACCGGCGGTTCGACCGGGCCGGCCTTGGCCACCTGCGACAGCGTCTCGTCAAGCACCAGGCGGGCCCGGGCCTTGTGCACGGCCTCATGCTGGGCCGACGACAGTGCGGGAGGCTTCGGCTCCGGCGCCCACACATGCACCGCTTCGATCACCGAGGTGACGGGGACGTTGGCGGCAGCCCATTGCATTGCCTGGATCGAGTTGGGTGAGCCGTCGATGCCGACGATCACTCGACGGTGATGATCGTCGAGCGGGGCCGACGGAGGTACGACGGCGACCGGAACCTGCGACCGGGCCACGACGCCCGAAGCGACGGATCCGACGAACCCGTCGGTGAGACCGCTCCGACCACGGGTTCCGACGACGATCAGTCCGGCCGATGCACCGATCTCCATCAGGGTCGAGGCCGCCCGAGCCCGAACGACGATCGGCTCGGCGATGTCGGAGGGATGCATCGACCGGACCGAGCTGAGAGCCTGGTCGACCTCCGCCCGAGCCGCCTCCTCGAACGGATCGGCATGCGGGACCGCCGGTCCGATGTAGCTCCACCACGGATAGTGCCAGGCGATCACGGGCTGGATCGGACCGAACCGGTCGGTTCGCCGGGCCGCCCACTGCAGCGCATGGATCGAGGGGCCGGACCCGTCGACCCCGACGACCATGCCCGATGACGGACCGCGAGCCGGGATCTCGTCGATCGGTTTGCTCGTGGTCGAGGTCATGGTCCTCCCCTTTTCGATTGTTGGCTGTTCCGCCGTTACCTCGTGGGATCCACGGGCGGCCGGTTGACCAGCACCGGGCACGTGGCGGTGCGAACGACGGCCATGGCCACGCTGTCGTGCAGCACACGGTCGACCCCGGTACGGATGTGGGTGGCCATCGCCAGCATCGCGGCGTTACCCTTCCGGGCGTAGTCGACGATGGCCTCCGCCGGATCGGACCCGTGCAGTGTGTCGTAGTTGACCGGCCGATCGGTCAGATCCCTCAAGCCGCTCGCCACCCGGGCGACGGCGTTGTTCTCATAGGCCGGAGACACCCCGGCGGGGACCTTCGACGGATCGATGACTCCGACGATCATCGGGTTCAGTTCCAGCGCATCAACCCAGCGGGCGGCCACCGGCAGGATCGTATCGGCGAAGTCGGAGCCGTCGACGCAGATCATCAAATCACCTTCGGGCCATTCGTCGGGTAGCTCGACAGACGGGCCGACGAGCAGCATCGGCTCCCGGACCTGCCGCATCACCTCTTCGGCTACGTTGGCGGCCAACCCCGCCACCCGACCTCGGGCCATGGTGCTCATGACCAGGAGGGTGTCGTCCTCCTGTTCGAACACGGTGGCGATGTCATCGGCCAGCGTGTACGAGCCGGGCCGGATGTCGATCTCCCGGGCGTGGCGGACCCCGGCGACCTGGCGGGCCACGATCTCGTCGAGCCCCAGCCGCTCGTTCTCCTTGGTGAGCACCGTCAAAACGGTGATGTCGGCGTCCCAGCGATCAGCCAGTACCTCGGCGATTCCAAGCGCCGACGTCGCCCCGTGGGTGCCGTCGAGCGGCACGAGTAGACGGTCAAACATGAAAGCCTCCTCTCGACTCCTCAACAGTGTGCGCCCCGGACGTCGCTTGCTCCAGGGCCGAAGGTCCCCGGATTAAGGCGGGACCTTAGGCTCTAACGGCAGGCTGGACGGTGGGCGGAGAATGAGGACATGGCAACGAGGACAGCCCCGCGGCCGGCCGCCCACGTCCGATGAGGTCCACCGGCATGATGGCGGACACGCCGGCGGTCGAACGCGAGCGCGGTGTCATCCGGGTCTTCCTGCTCGACGACCACGAGATCGTGCGGCGGGGCCTGATCGATCTCCTCAACAGCCACGCCGATATCGAGGTCGTCGGCGAGGCGAGTTCGGCCGCCGAGGCCCTGGATGCACTGGAGGCGTGCCGGCCCGATGTGGCCGTGCTCGACGTGCGACTCGGCGACGGCACCGGGATCGAGGTGTGCCGCGAGATCCGATCGGAGCACCCCGAGGTCGCGTGCCTCATGCTCACCTCGTTCGCCGACGACCACGCCGCGATCGACGCCGCCATGGCCGGGGCCGCCGGCTACGTGCTGAAGAAGGTGGCGGGCAACGACCTGGTCGAATCGATCAGGAAGGTGGCGACCGGGGCCGTGCTGCTCGACCAGGCCGACATCCGGTTCCGGATCCGACGGCTACGTGACAGCGATGAGGGCCTGCTGCTGACCCTCACCCCCCAGGAGAACCGCATCTTCGAGCTGATCGGCGAAGGTCTGTCGAACCGCCAGATCGCCGAGGAGATGTTCCTGGCCGAGAAGACGGTCAAGAACTACGTGTCGAACCTGTTCACCAAGCTGGGCATCTCCCGCCGGACCGAAGCCGCCGCCCTGGCCGCAAGGATCGACGAACGGCAGCGGCGACGCTTCGAGTGATCGGCACCGAGGCCTCGTGACTTTCGGCAAAAAGTGACAGAGGGCCCTTCCTTGTTCGCCGCCGCCGAATGAACCTGAGATCATGGCCCCCTTCGCCTTGCCGGACTCTTCGGATGCCTCCTCGGTGATCGTCGGCGTCGACGGTTCGCCCGGCGCCATCCACGCGCTTGCCTGGACCGTGGCCAAGTCCGACGCCTTGGGTCCCGTGAGCCTCGTCCACGTCTTTCAGCAGCCCACCCGGTCCGAGCTCGACGCCTGGTACGGAACCAGGGTCGCCCGATCGACGATCCGACGAGCGGCCGAGTGCCATCTCACCAAGGCGGTCGGCGCCACCAACCCCGACCTGATCCACCGGGCCCACCTTCTCGAAGGCCACCCAGGGGTCATGCTGTGCGAGGTCGCAGTGGGGGCCCGACTCCTCGTGGTGGGCACACGAGGTCGAAGCAGCGCCGTGGCCGATCCACTCGGGTCGATCAGTTCCCACTGCGCCCAGCACGCCTCGGTGCCGGTTGCCATCATCCCGGCCAACGCTCCGGTCGACCGGCCGTTGTCCAAGGTCGTGGTCGGTGTCGATGGGTCCGAACACGGTGACCGGGCACTGCGCTGGGCCATCGACCATGTGGCCGAAGGAGGGCGAATCCACGCCGTTGGGGCCCGCCCGACCGTCGATCCGGTCGACGACGAGCAGCCGGGCCTCGGCCGCCCGACACCGGACGTCGAGGAGAAGCAGATCCGGGACCGGGTCGAGGCGGCGGTGGCCCGGGTCACCGGCTACCCCTACGACGGCCCCTCCATCAAGATCCACGCCGTGGCCGAGAATCCCCGGATCGTTCTGCGCAATCTCGCCGGCGTCGACGCCGATCTCCTCGTCATCGGAGCCCGAGGCCTCGGCCCGGTCCCCCACTTGGTGCTCGGCGCCGTGTCGAGCGCCCTCATCCATCATCCGCAAGTCCCCACGGTCGTCGTTCACGGCGACGGAACGAGGTGAACGACATGGCAGACGCCACCACCACCCAACCACCCCGACCGGCGGACGACGGCGAACACGCCGGCCCTGGCGATCCCGAGCGCCCCCGGTTCGAAAACGTCAGCTGGTTCGACGAGATCTCGATCGACGACGTCGGGTCGGTCGGCGGGAAGAACGCGTCGCTGGGCGAGATGTACCAGCAGCTCAGCGGCACCGGGGTGCGCGTACCCTTCGGTTTCGCCACCACCTCCGACGCCTTCCGCCGGTTCCTGACCACCAACGACCTCAATCGCCGCATCGCCGCCGAACTCGACCTGTGGGACGG
>Ga0224510_10002476_pt1 | contig 11055 bp, 7 predicted proteins | sample SF_May12_sed_USG_FD_170161 | JGI IMG/M metagenome (GOLD analysis project Ga0224510, IMG submission 170161) | Sediment microbial communities from San Francisco Bay, California, United States - SF_May12_sed_USGS_4_1 | ecosystem: Environmental > Aquatic > Marine > Sediment | place: USA: California... | reverse complement strand
ATGAACTGGGTCAGGGTGCGCTCCAGCATGATCACGAAAGCCAGCCGGAACAGCCCCAATGTCATGCTCCACCCCAGGTTATAGTATTCCTGGCTGAGCAGCATATTCTTGCCAGCCAGAAAGAACGGGAGGGAAATAATGAACAGCCAGTTTTCGGGATAGCTGTCATTCTTGCGGTGGGCAACAAGCGTCCACAACAGCATCGCCAGTATCAATAGCAAAAAGGCGTTGTGCAGCACAAACAGCAACACTCCCGGAAAGCTGGCGGGAAGCAGGAAGGCGAGCCTGTCCACCAGCCACAGCACGGCCAGCACAAACAGGATCGCGCCGTGATAGCCGCGGATATTGACCCAGTTTTTGGTAGCAGTCAGCAGAAATCCACCCAGCACGGCCCAGCCAAAGCCAAACAGCATTTCGTGGGCATGCCACTGGTACGGGGATAGCCCTTCCCTCAGGGTAAAATAACCCGGCAATACCAGAAGCCATGCAAACGGAAGCACAGCCCCGCTGATAATGGTCAGGATGAAAAAAGGCCTGAAGCCAACCAGCCAGACTGGGTGTTTGAAAAACGAGTAAGATGCGCTTGCTTGATCCATGACAGACTACTTAGGGGTTAGTCGAGGCGCGCTTTATATCATACCTTGCGCCACAAGGCGCCTGTTTGCAGCGGAATGTAGCCCAGAAAACACGCCCGTGCGCAACCTTGCACATTTGCTGCCAAGGCTGCATGATGCGTTGATTTGGCTCACGTGATTAGCAAATTGCTTACATGAGAACTTTCAAGCTCAAGGACAAAATTACCAGCTTGCTGCTGCTCTACTTCTTCGTTGCGCTCATCGCCATAAGCTCGACATTGTATATCTCCTGGCAGCTGGAAGGCGGCGCGGCAGCCATCAACGATGCGGGCAGCGAACGCTACCGTTCGTTCCAGATTTCCTTCCTGCTTGCCCAATATGTGCAACAGCCCACTGTGGAGGTACAACGGGATATTGAGGCAAAAATCAGGCTTTTCGAAAGGGTGATGTCCGGCCTTGAACAGGGGGATCCCAACCGTCCGCTTTCCCTGCCCAAAAACAAGGAAGTGCAGGCCCAAATGACCAAACTGCGCAAGGTGTGGCATGAAGACATCAAACCGCGCATCCGGCGCATACTTGAAACCAGGCAACAGAACGAGCAGGAGTTGATGCTGGCGGAATACCGGCCTGTCATTGGAAAATTTGTTGAAAATGTGAATGAGCTGGTGGCGATGGTGGAGCTCAGCAATGCCCGTGCCACCACCGTATTGCGCACCTTCCAGATTGTGCTGATCACCCTTGCGCTGATCGGCACGGTACTGCTGATGAAGCTGTTTTCCGTCATGGTAGTTGGCCCGGTCAACAGGCTAAGCGAAGGTATCCAGCGCATGGCCAAGGCCGACTTCAGTGTGCGCCTGAAGGCAGAAAAACGGGATGAATTCGGTGAGCTGGCCGGAGGTTTTAACAAAATGGCTGACCAGCTGCATGACCTCTATACCAACCTGGAACAGCGCGTGGAGGATAAATCCCGCAGCATCGAAATGAAAAACCGGGAACTTACGGCGCTTTACGACGTGGCAGCCTTTCTGAATTCATCCACTGCAATAGAGCCCATGTGCGATATCGTACTGGAGAAGCTGGTCACTCTGGTTGATGCGTATGATGGCGTCGTACGGCTCATGGATCACAAAGGGGAGGAACTGAAAATTGTTGCCTCCCGGGGTGTTTCAAAAACCTTTCTCAGTGAAGAGCTTTGCCTTGCGGTCGGTAATTGCCTGTGCGGCGAAGCAGCACGCGATGGTATCGCGATGAGCGCCGATTTTTCCTCCCCGTTCCAGCGGCTTCCAATGCATACCTGCAAACGCGACGGATTCCAGGCGGTTGTAGCCATCCCGATTCGCTCCAAACAGCAGGTGCTGGGAATGATCAACCTGTTCTTTGAAACTCCGCGCACCCTGCCGCCATCTGAAATTCGCTTGTTGGAATCGGTCGGCCAAAATCTCGGCGTTGCCATCGAGAACCAGCAGCTCATCGCGCGCGAAAAGGAAATGGCAATATCCGAAGAGCGCAACTTGCTGGCACAGGAGCTGCACGACAGCATCGCCCAGTCGCTCGCCTTTCTGAACATCCAGGTGCAACTGCTGCGCGATGACCTGAATCAGGGGCAGATAGCAACTGCCATGCAGGGGCTTGAACAAATACAGGAGGGCGTACAGGAAAGCTATGATGATGTGCGTGAACTACTGGTGCATTTCCGCACTCGCGTCGGCAGCGCTGACCTGGAAACCGCCGTGCGCAGCGCGCTGGAGAAATTCGAAGGCCAGACCGGCATCCGCACAACCTTCACCTATCGCGGCAAGGTGCCGGATCTTCCGCCGGAGCATGTACTCCAGGCCATGCATATTGTGCAGGAATCGCTGTCCAATGTGCGCAAGCATGCCAAGGCGAGTCACGTTGACGTGGAGCTCGCATGTGATGGAAAATGCTCCCTCACCATCCGCGACAATGGCATAGGCTTTGATGCTGCGCGCGATACGGGCGACACCCATGTCGGGCTGAGCATCATGCGGGAACGGGCATACCGCATAGACGCCGAACTCGCACTCGAATCAGCGCCGGGACGTGGCACGCTGATGCATCTTACCCTGCCGCAAAGGAACAAGATTACCGCATGAAACCGATACGCATCCTGATCGTTGACGATCACACGCTGTTTCGCAACGGCATCAAGCTGGTGCTGCAACGGCACGAAGGGTTCGAAGTAGTGGGCGAAGCCGGAGACGGACTGGAAGGCGTCAAGCGCGCAAAACAGCTCAAGCCGGATGTGGTGCTGCTGGATCTGCACATGGCAGGCACTGGCGGCCTGGAGGCACTGCGCGTGCTGGTGGAAGACGTGCCGGAATCGCAGGTCATCATGCTCACGGTTTCCGAGGATGCGGACGACTTGCTGGAGACCCTGCGCTCCGGGGCGCGCGGCTACCTGCTGAAAAATATAGACACCGATTTCCTGCTGGAGTCCATTCGCCGTGCAGCGCAAGGCGAATCGGTCATGTCACCGCAAATCGCCCACAAGCTGGCAGATTCGCTACGTATACCGCAAAAAGATGCGGTTGCTGTACCGGATATCAGTCCCGACAAGCTATCGCCGCGTGAACGGGAAATTATCGTCATGCTTGCGCGAGGTGCGAGCAACAAGGAAATCGCCAAGACCCTCGACCTCTCGGAATCCACCATCAAGATCCACGTGCAGGGTATTCTTCGCAAGCTCAATATAGCCAAGCGCGTACAAGCTGCCGTCTATGCCGTCGAACACGGCCTTATCCGGTAAGAAGCCGTGCGGATTAACTATCTGCAGCCAGATTGACATCTGTCAATCCGTGGAAATATGTTTGCCCTAAACAGGGCCGTACGGCATAATTGTAGCCAATTAAATGTAACAATTAGTAACTCCAATTCCTTTTCATTAGTGGCACTTCGCTGGCTTTTGCATTTGTTTGCTGGTAACAGTGCATTACCGGCTTCATGCGCATTGGCTACCGTTTGTTTACTTTCGAACTGGATATGGATCAACCCGCTCAGATATGTCCAGGAGGCTAGCGAGAAATGTCGGCAACCCGTAACGTAACCCCCCCGAAGTTCAACGAAATAACCGGTGCGATTCGCGCCCTGGCAATGGATGCGGTACAAAAAGCCAATTCAGGCCACCCTGGCGCACCCATGGGCATGGCTGAAATTGCCGAGACGCTGTGGAACCACCACTTGCGGCACAATCCTGCCAATCCCAAGTGGCCAGACCGCGACCGCTTTATCTTCTCCAACGGCCACGGCTCGATGCTGATTTATGCGCTGCTGCATCTGACTGGCTACAACCTGCCAATGGATGAGCTGAAGCGCTTCCGCCAGTTGCATTCCAAAACGCCGGGTCACCCCGAGTATGGATATACCGATGGCGTGGAAACAACCACCGGTCCGCTCGGCCAGGGCATCACCAATGCCGTGGGCTTTGCCATGGCGGAAAAACTGCTGGCCAGCGAATTCAACCGCCCCGGCCACGAGATCGTCAACCACCACACCTATGTGTTCCTGGGCGATGGCTGCATGATGGAAGGTATTTCGCATGAAGCCTGCGCCCTGGCTGGCACCTGGGGATTGGGTAAGCTCGTCGCCTTCTGGGACGACAATGGCATTTCCATTGACGGGCATGTCGAAGGCTGGTTTACCGAAAACGTGCCCAAGCGTTTTGAGGCCTATGGCTGGCATGTCATCCCCGACGTGCAAGGCCACGACCCGGCAGCGATCAATGCCGCCATCAACGCCGCCAAAGCCGTGACTGACAAACCCTCACTGATATGCTGCAAGACCATCATCGGCGCCGGCTCTCCGAACAAAGCCGGCACCCACGACGTGCATGGCGCAGCCCTGGGCGATGCAGAAATAGCCGCCACGCGCGAACACATCGGGTGGAAATACCCGCCCTTCGAGATACCCGCACACGTATATGCGGCATGGGATGCGCGCACCAAGGGTGCTGGCCTGGAAAAACTGTGGAACAACAAGTTTGCCGAATACCGCGCAGCCTATCCCAAGGAAGCAGCCGAATTCGAGCGTCGCATGAAGGGTGAATTGCCCGCAAGCTGGGCGCAGCATGCCGCTGACATGATCGCCAAAATCAATGAAAAAGCGGAAACCATCGCCAGCCGCAAAGCCTCGCAAAACACCATCAATGCACTGGCGCCCGCACTGCCTGAGTTCGTCGGTGGCTCCGCCGACCTGACCGGCTCCAACCTTACCAACTGGACAGGCGCCAAGCATGTACATGGCAAAAAGCCGGGCAACTACATCAGCTACGGCGTGCGCGAATTCGGCATGGCGCACATCATGAACGGTATGGCACTGCATGGCGGCGTGCTGCCGTTCGGCGGTACATTCCTGATGTTCTCGGAATATGCGCGCAACGCCCTGCGCATGTCCGCGCTGATGAAGCAGCGCGTGATCTATGTCTTCACCCACGATTCCATTGGACTGGGCGAGGATGGCCCCACCCACCAGCCAGTGGAGCAGACGGCCACGTTGCGCCTCATCCCCAACATGCATGTATGGCGCCCCTGCGACACGGTGGAGTCGGCGCTGGCCTGGGTGTCTGCAGTGGAACGCAAGGATGGCCCGTCCAGCCTGATATTCAGCCGCCAGAATCTTGCCTTCCAGAAACGCGATGCCGCCACTATTGCCAACATTTCCAAGGGGGGGTATGTTCTGGCCGATGCCGCCTCGCCCAAGCTGGTATTGGTCGCCACCGGGTCGGAAGTGCAGTTGGCGATGGAAGCAAAGAAAGCGCTGGATGGACAGGGTATTGCCACACGCGTGGTCTCGATGCCGAGCACCAGCATCTTTGACAAGCAGGACAAGGCTTACCGCGATAGCGTGCTGCTGCCCACTGTGCACAAAATTGCCATCGAGGCAGGTGTGACCGATGGCTGGTACAAATATGTTGGGCTGCGCGGCGCAGTAATCGGCATGAACCGCTTTGGCGAATCTGCACCGGCTGGTGAATTGTTCAAGGAATTTGGATTTACCGTTGACAATATCGTCAACACAGCCAAGGAAATTTTGAAATAAATGACGATATTGTCGCGCGCGAAGCGCGCACCAATTGCTACAAGCTACTAGCCACAAGCTACGAGCTAAATATTTTTAATCATTTAAGGAGCTATAAACATGGCAATCAAAGTTGGCATTAATGGATTTGGACGTATCGGGCGCATGGTGCTGCGAGCCGCCATCAAGGATTTTCCTGAAATCGAGGTTGTCGCCATCAATGACCTGCTGGAACCCGATTACCTGGCCTATATGTTCAAGTACGATTCCGTGCATGGCCGCTTTAACGGCAGTGTCCAGGTAGACGGCAACACCCTGGTTGTGAACGGCAAGAAAATCCGTCTGACCGCCATCAAGAATCCGGCTGAGTTGAAATGGAATGAAGCAGGCGCGGACATCGTGATCGAGTGCACCGGCTTGTTCCTGACCAGCGAGACCTGCCAGCCCCACCTTGCCGCTGGCGCGAAGAAAGTGGTTCAATCCGCTCCCAGCAAGGACGATACGCCAATGTATGTCTTTGGCGTCAATCACACCACCTACAAGGGCGGCAACATCATTTCCGCAGCCTCCTGCACCACCAATGCGCTCGCGCCGGTAGCCAAGGTGCTGCACGACAACTTCGGCGTCAAGCGCGGCCTGATGACCACCGTGCATGCGGCAACCGCAACGCAAAAAACCGTGGATGGCCCATCCAACAAAGATTGGCGCGGTGGCCGCGGCATCCTGGAAAACATCATCCCCTCCTCCACCGGCGCAGCCAAGGCGGTGGGCAAGGTTATCCCCGAACTGAACAAGAAGCTGACCGGCATGGCGTTCCGCGTGCCGACTTCCGATGTCTCCGTGGTTGACCTGACTGTCGAGCTGAACAAGGAAGCCACTTATGAGGATATCTGCAAGGTCATGAAGGCTGCGTCCGAAAACGGCCCATTGAAGGGTGTGCTGGGCTACACCGACGAGAAAGTGGTTGCCACCGATTTCCGTGGCTGTTCCCAGCCTTCCGTGTTTGACGCCGAAGCCGGCATCGCGCTTGACCCGACCTTTGTCAAGGTGGTGGCATGGTATGACAACGAATATGGCTATACTTGCAACCTGTTGCGCCTGGTAAGCCATATCGCAAAATAAATAAGCTGGTAGCCAGTAGCTGGTAGCAGTTGGCAAATTAAGATGCGCGCTTTGCGTGCAGCATTTAAAGCTGCTGGCTACCCGCTACAAGCTACAGGCTCCATTTCAGGAGACACTCCATGTCAAAATTTATCCGAATGACTGATCTTGATCTGAAGGGCAAGCGTGTCCTGATCCGCGCCGACCTCAATGTGCCGGTGCAGGATGGCAAGGTCACATCCGATGCCCGCATCGCCGCATCCATGCCCACCATTGCCCATGCATTAAAAGCTGGCGCCCGTGTGATGGTGACATCGCACCTGGGCCGCCCGGAAGAAGGCATCTATTCCGAGGAGAATTCACTCAAACCCGTAGCAGACAATATTGCAGCCCGCCTGGGCAAGCCGGTGCGCCTGATCAAGGATTGGGTGAATGGCGGCTTCGATGTTGCTCCCGGTGAGCTCGTGCTGCTGGAAAATTGCCGCATCAACAAGGGCGAGAAAAAGAATGTGGACGAGACCGCTAAAAAATATGCGGCGCTGTGCGATATTTTCGTGATGGATGCCTTCGGTACCGCGCATCGCGCAGAAGCCTCCACCCACGGAGTGGCAAAGTTTGCGCCGGTTGCCTGCGCCGGCATATTGCTGACCGAGGAACTGGATGCGCTGGGCAAAGCGCTGCTCAACCCGGCCCGCCCCCTGGTGGCCATTGTCGGCGGCAGCAAGGTGTCCACCAAGCTGACCGTGCTGGAATCGCTCTCCGACAAGTGCGAACAGCTGGTGGTGGGCGGCGGCATCGCCAACACCTTCCTCAAGGCAGCCGGAAAAAAAGTAGGCAAGTCGCTGTGCGAGGATGACCTGGTTCCGACTGCGCAAATGCTGATGGGAAAGATGGCTGCACGCGGCGCCAAAATCCCCATTGCAGTGGATGTGGTGACCGGCAAGAAATTTGATGCCAGCGAACCTGCTGTGCAAAAAAACGCAGATGCCGTGAACGACGACGACATGATTTTCGATATCGGCCCCAAATCTGCACAGGAACTGGCGGACATCATCATGAAGGCTGGCACGGTGGTCTGGAACGGCCCCGTTGGTGTGTTTGAATTCGACCAGTTCGGCGCAGGAACGAAAAAGATTGCCGAGGCGATTGCCGCTACGCCGGCCTTCACCCTGGCTGGCGGAGGCGATACGATTGCCGCCATCCAGAAATACGGCATCTATGACAAGGTATCCTATATCTCCACCGCAGGAGGCGCCTTCCTGGAATTCCTCGAAGGAAAAAAACTGCCTGCCGTGGAAATCCTGGAGCAGCGGGCCAACTAAGCCTGTAGCTTGTAGCGGGTAGCCGGTAGCCAAGCCGGTTTTGCTACAAGCCACGAGCTACAAGCTACGAGCTATATTTATGTTACGCAGAACAAAAATAGTCGCAACGCTGGGGCCTGCCTCCAGCGATCCCAAAGTACTTGAAGGCATGATCCGCGCCGGTGTAGATGTGGTGCGCATGAATTTCTCCCACGGCACGGTCGAAGATCACTTATCGCGTGTGGAAAAAGTCCGCTCAGCAGCAGCCCGCTGTGGGCGGCCTGTCGGTATTCTGGCCGATTTGCAGGGCCCCAAGATACGCGTGAAGAAATTTGAGAATGACAAGATCGAACTCAAGGACGGCGATACCTTCATTCTTGATGCCGCATGGGACAAGCTGGGCAACCAGGAGCGCGTTGGCCTGGACTACAAGGAGCTGCCGAACGATGTCAGCAAGGGCTCCATCCTTCTGCTCAATGACGGCATGCTGGAATTCAAGGTAACCGAGGTCAGCGGCGCGCAAGTGATCTGCAAAGTGGTGCGCGGCGGCGTGCTGTCCAACAACAAGGGCATCAACCGCAAAGGTGGCGGCCTGACTGCTCCCGCGCTGACCGAAAAAGACAAGGAAGACATCAAGACCGCGGCGCTGATCAAGGCCGATTACCTGGCCGTATCCTTCCCGCGCTCGGCAGACGACATGAAGCTCGCGCGCGAATTGATGCACCAGGCAGGCGGCAAAAGCCTGCTGATGGCCAAGATCGAGCGCGCCGAGGCCATTACCGACCTGGCCGAAATCATTGATGCATCAGATGCCATCATGGTGGCACGCGGCGACCTGTCGGTCGAGGTGGGGGACGCAGCCGTACCCGGCCTGCAGAAACGCATGATCCGCATGGCGCGTGCGCGCAACAAGCTCGTGGTTACCGCGACGCAAATGATGGAATCCATGATCAACAACCCCATCCCCACGCGCGCCGAAGTGTCGGATGTGGCAAATGCCGTGCTGGATGGCACGGATGCGGTCATGTTGTCGGCGGAAACGGCTGTCGGTGATTACCCGGTGGAAACAGTGCAGGCCATGGTACGCATCTGCGTAAGCGCAGAAAAGGAAATCGAAGAGGGCTCGATGGAGCAGCGCCTCTCCCGCAGCAAATTCACGCGGATTGACCAGTCCATTGCCATGTCGGCCCTGTATGCCGCATCGCATTTCAAGGTGAAAGCCATCGTGGCGCTGACCCAGTCCGGCTCCACCGCGCTGTGGATGTCGCGCCTGAGCGCGGGCGTGCCGATTTTTGCCCTGACCCCCGTCAAGGCAACGATCACCCGGGCCACCCTGTTCAGCGGCGTGCATCCGATCGTATTCGAGCCGAGCTCCAAACAGCCCTCTGTTGCTTTGATCGAAGCGGAAGGCGCGCTGGTGCACCTGGGACTGGTGAATGATGGCGACTTGATTGTGATGACCATAGGCGAGGCCATCGGCGCGAGTGGCCATACCAATACCATGAAAATTGTGCGTGTCGGTGACCACAAGAAGAATCATTGACAAGCTAAAGCTCGAACAACACCCCACTCAGTTTTGATTAACCAGGAAGGAGAAAAAAATGGCTCTCGTATCTATGCGTCAACTTCTGGATCACGCAGCAGAAAATGGCTACGGCCTGCCTGCTTTCAACGTCAACAATCTGGAGCAGGTCAAGGCCATCATGGAAGCGGCTGATGAGACCAACAGCCCGGTCATCATGCAAGGCTCGGCAGGCGCGCGCAAATACGCGGGCGAGGCCTTCCTGCGCCACCTCATCGAAGCGGCAGTGGAAATGTACCCGCACATTCCGGTGGTGATGCACCAGGATCACGGCGCATCGCCCGCTGTCTGCACCCAGGCGATCCGCTCCGGTTTCTCCAGCGTGATGATGGACGGCTCGCTGATGACGGATGGCAAGACACCCTCCACCTTTGAATACAACGTCAACGTCACGCGTAGCGTGGTAGAAATGTCCCACTCCATCGGCGTATCGGTCGAGGGTGAACTGGGCTGCCTCGGCTCGCTGGAATCCGGCAAGGGCGAAAAGGAAGATGGCCACGGCGCAGAAGGCAAGCTGGAGCACTCACAACTGCTGACCGATCCAGACGAGGCTGCCGAATTCGTCAAGGCCACCCAGGTGGATGCGCTGGCCATTGCCATCGGCACCTCGCATGGCGCCTACAAGTTTACCCGCCCCCCGACAGGCGCAGTGCTGCGCATTGACCGCATCAAGGAAATCAATGCCCGCATCCCCAATACCCACCTGGTGATGCATGGCTCTTCATCCGTGCCGCAGGAATGGCTGAAGATCATCAACGAATTTGGTGGCACCATGGGTGAAACCTATGGCGTGCCGGTGGAAGAAATTGTCGAGGGTATCAAGCATGGCGTACGCAAGGTCAATATTGACACCGACCTGCGCATGTCTTCGACCGGTGCGGTCCGCCGTTTCCTTGCGCAAAACACCAAGGAATTCGACCCGCGTAAATACCTGGCCGAAACCACCAAGGCAATGAGAGGCATCTGCAAGGCACGCTACGAAGCCTTTGGCTGCGCGGGCATGGCCTCGAAAATCAAGCCGATCTCGCTGGAAGCCATGGCCACCCGCTATGCCAAAGGCGAGCTGAAAGCCATCATCAAGTAAGAAGCTTGGCACTTGCTAAAAAGAAAAGCGGCCTATGGCCGCTTTTCTTTTTTCCGCCAATCTTGCTAGGCGCCGTACTGGCCCCGGAAAGCCGCCAGAAAACGATCCATGTCGCCCGTTGGAAGCCGGTTGATACCGGCAGCAGCAGCACGCCCTCCTCCCGTATCAAATTTCAGGCACAGCACATCGGCGCCCTGCGGCTTGGCTAGCGGAGCGCGCACACTGACCGTATAGTCGCCATGGCGATTGAGGGTAAATACGGCATGCGCCCGTGCAGGGCTGGAAGTAGCCAGCCGGTTGGCAAATATGCCGCTCACGCGCCGCGCCCAAGGCATATCCGGCAGCAGGTAGGCTGCGCAATGCTCATCTTCCGTCAGT
>Ga0224510_10002475_pt1 | contig 11057 bp, 6 predicted proteins | sample SF_May12_sed_USG_FD_170161 | JGI IMG/M metagenome (GOLD analysis project Ga0224510, IMG submission 170161) | Sediment microbial communities from San Francisco Bay, California, United States - SF_May12_sed_USGS_4_1 | ecosystem: Environmental > Aquatic > Marine > Sediment | place: USA: California... | reverse complement strand
TCTGTTGCGTCCTTGTTTACTCCGTGTTTTGTGATGTTCTGTGTGTTTTTGTACGGGCCATTTTGTCATGGTGCCCATAAACTTGACTTGTCCACATTGTTTACAACATTTTTTCTTTGAACATCTACTCCATTTATTTTATATGAGTGTATATCTACTAAATAAAAATATGTTATGCAAGAAGAATAGAAAGAAAAATATAGAAAACAGTGTACAAGAAAACGAACTATTAAATAGATAAATTTATTTATATCAATTCATTAAAACATAAGAGAAACGAACAACTAAGTTAAAATAAAAATAATAATAAAAAAGTTTTGCGGACGTGAGAATTCGCTCCTTAGTTACCTGGGTGCTTGGCAAGTACGTTATGCACTGCGATACCATGCTGGAATAATCTGTGCCGGTAATAGCCTTTATGAATGAATGTTAAACTATAAATTGGCATCCTCACTGACGCTAAATATAGAAAAAAACTGCAACTCCTATTTGAGACTAGCCGATCTTTGGTGTCTCAGAGGTCGTTGCTTACCTAAAGCTTTTGTGATAATATCGCATTAATTTGCGCATATTAAATCAGATTTAACAAAATAATGCCTAACCATAACCCGAGACTATGGCCTACAAAATATGGAAAAGAGTGTTTTCCGGGAAAACTTCATAGTCCTGAGGTCAATTCCGGAAGTTAGTATTGGTGGTTCTCAACATTTACAATACAGTGCATAACTATAATAAATAGAAATCGGGAACCATCACAGAAAAAGCGGCCATGTTGGAACCCCAAATCCAAACGAATATATGGGTTGCGTCTGTGATCGCAACCCAAAAATATTACTTAAAACTGAGAAGGAAGCTTAAAGCTTATACTATGGCTCGCATTGGTTGCTGATAACTCTCTGTTAATGGAACGTTACATTTAGTCACTTTGTCGTGTTCATATAACAGATATTAAACAATTATTTACTGTTTAGTTGTGAAATATTCTGTGACATGGACTAAAACAATATCATTATTGACGATGGCGATGCACACTATATATCACAGCTTATAAGTAAATATATGTTTATTAATTATGTTTTATAAGTTGCTTACAGTTGACTTCATTTTAACCAGGAATATACGGAATATCGTTCTATATACAGATTATACTGCAGTTGTTGGTGTAAGTTTTTCATTCTGAAAATAGACCGGTTAATAACGGCTGAATTTAATATCTGTATTTATTGACTCAAACATATTAGAGGCGTGACCAATCCTGTGTCATATAGTTCATTTATAGTTCATGTAAAGTTATATTGTTTTATCCACTGCATATGTTGCAGTTAGAAGTAGTTACATTTTATTTGCATTTGGGTTACGAGGAAACACATAATATTGATTTTGTATAGAAAAAAAAGAAAACAACGATGCATATTTATACACACGTCTTCCAATGTTATTCCATAGAATAAGTTATTAACGCAAATAATGTAACAGTACTTTTTATTTGTTATAATTAAAAGATCATATATTCGTTTGGATACATGTATTTTATTTAGGTTTTGAAAACAGCAGCGACTTACAGATAAACTGCCATTTAAATGTATTGGCCTTTGTATGGTAGGCAACTAAATAAACCCATTTTTATATCTTATGTAAGTACTGCTGACGACATCAGTTTTATGACATACAAAACATTTTTATTGGTGCATGTTTATGCTAAATTTAATATTTTTCTTCAGTGATAATGAGTCGTTGACCGGAACAAGTTTTGACGATGCCATGAGGAAGCACGCAGAAGACAGTTTCTTTGAGACACATGATAATCGTGATGAGTTGATCACTGGTCTATTGGAACATCTTAAAGGCATGCTACAAAAACGTTATCTGGTAAGTTGTATTAAGGCTACGTTTATCAAATTTAATTGGTACATATTCAGAAATTTCATTATTTTTTCCGGTCTTCAGTGATCATGAATTGTACATGTATGTTGCTTACATTGGGAAAATGAGTTTCGGTCATGCGCTAGGGGGCGTAAGTGAAATGGCATTCTTCATTACCACTGATGAACATCTTCAGTAAAACCGATGCTGTTTTTTTATCGTCCAGGCTATGCTCCTGGGGGCATTCCTTTTCATCAGTTAAATTTTTAGGTTTTTTTTTACTTTTGAAACAACACTTTTGGTGGCTCGATCGTTCACCAAAACCATAATTTAGCTTGTCGGATCTGTACAATTGCGTCAGAAACACGCTTACAAGAAAAAATACGTTTATAAATATGTTTATACTGTCACAGGTTCATTTTTGTAAAACAAATATTTTATCTTATTATCCTGGCTTAATTTACATAATGATCGGTACATGTATATAGTGCATGACACCTGATTGATTTTCTGTTTACTAGGTTAAAGGTTAAGGTTGCAATGTTCATATTTGAAAAATATGTAAACATGAGTTCCGCTGATTATCTTAAAAAATATTTATGACAGAGCTTTCATTTCCATCTGCTAAATGGTCTTGATAAAGACATGACAAGTTAAATTTGTTTAATTGGTTCAAAGGTTAAGGTCAATTTTGTACAAATGTTTACACGACTTTCACTTATTATCTGAAGAAATATTGCACAGAGGGATTTTTTTATTCCACATGCTTATTGGTTTTGGTAAGAACATGTTTCCTTTTCTGTTGACTTGGTCAAAGGCACGGGTCACAGTGGTTACATTTTAGATATATGTATGTAAACAGGCTTCGATTTAAGATTTTTATGCGAACATGATCCCTGATAATTTTGACTTTAACAGGGCAAAGGTCACACTTACAAAAGTCACTTTTGTGATTAACTATGTAATACAGTTTCCAATTAATAAGCTATAACAATCATTTAATTTCACCTTCAGGCACTTACCTCATACCTAATCCCCAAGTCACATTATTTTTATCATCCCACTTTTTAATATGAACCTTTTTTAACAGGCTCTCAGTAACTATTTATTACCATTCGCTATCATATTGGCTTTCCAACAATGGGAGTCAGGGGAGCACATGTGTCGAGGTACTAAATGGAATAAAGCCAACACATTACCAACGCACTATTATCAATATTTTTTAACAACATACATGTATATAATTGTATTGGTGTTGCTATAATACAGAAAATCACTATATATTTGCGTGATATTATATGTCGGTTGTATTGGAAAGGATGTGTGCTTGCAAATAAATTATAGATTTCGCGAAAGTTTGCCCATTCAATTTCATCTGAAATTAATTGCTTTATTTAAACGTTATAAAACGTTATTTCTGTGTCGTTGGTTGTCTACAGTTTCTGTAATTTTGATGTCTCATTTCTTATTTGACTTCAGTTTGATTAGACTTGTATGTGTTATGTTAATTGTAAATCATATACACTTACACCCACTTCTAACGCAACAAAATATAAATTTTAATTTCTTGACAACCGATCAAGATATTGATTTGTAATTTGGAACCGGTTATCCCACAGTTGTTCGCGATACATGTACGTTAAAATTATTCAGCCGCCACGGCCAATGACCAATCAACAGGTGCGGTTGACGATTTCCTCGTTTTGCACGTACAAATACGGGTAAGTGGACAAAACTGATTTTCTTTATGATTGTACTATTTGCTGGTAGAAATTGAACAAAAAACACATTGAAGATGTAAGAATGGCACGTCTGAGCATACATGAGCGTGGGCTAGCAGTCGGCAGGTTGCAGGCTGGCCTGTCAGTAAGCCAGGTTCGTCCATTATTTGAATTATTGTTTGACATTTTCATCATATATTTTTTCCAAGGATAATTTTTTAAACATGATCACAACATTTAAAAGAACGTTGATTTCAAATCGTTAATGAACCAAAGTGTGACAATTTGTCTTATATTTTCAGGTAGCGCGTGTGTTTGGCTGTCAGATCCATCATTTTCAGGCTGTTGCATTCATTACAAAATTTAATTATGTTAATTATATGAGGCAACGTTGTGAATATGTTGTAAAAGCCAACGGTGGACACATTAGAAATTAAGTTGTTATGACATATGTCTTTTTGTTGTTATCTGCCAATACCGGGTATTGTGATAAACTGTTGAGTGATATTTTACATTGTTTTACACCACCGTTTATATTTTTATGTCTCCCCCCTCTGGGGGAGACATATTGTATTTGCCTTGTCCGTCTGTCCGTCTGGCTGGCTGTCCGTCTGTCTGTCTGTAACACTTCGTTTCCGCTCAATAACTAAGTACCCTTTGACCCAAAGCCTTCAAATTTCATAGGGTGATAGCCTTTATTGCGTAGAAGACCCCTATTGATTTTGGGGTCAGAAGGTCAAAGGTCAAGGTCACAGTGACCCGAAGAGTGAAATCCGTTTCCGCTCAATAACTCGAGTATCATTTGAGCTAGAGCCTTCAAACTTCATAGGGGATAGCTCTCATTAAGTTTAAGAATCATAATGATTTTGGGGTCAGTAGGTTAAATGTCAAGATCACAGTGACCCGAAGAGTGAAAACCTTTTCCGCTCAATAAATCGAGTACCCTTTGATCCAGAGCCTTCAAACGTCATTGGGTGATAGTTCTGATTAAGTAAAGGTCCCTATTGATTTTGGGGTCAGTAGGTCAAAGGCCAAGGTCACAGTGACCCGAAGAGTGAAATCCGTTTCCGCTCAATAACTCGAGTACCCTTTGACCCAAAGTCTTCAAACTTCATAGGGTGATAGCCCTGATTAAATAAAAAAACCTAATGATTTTGGGGTAAGTAGGTCAAAGGTCAAGGTCACAGTGACTTGAAGAGTGAAAACATTTTCCGCTCAATAACTCGAGTACCCTTTAAGCCAGAGCCTTCAAACTTTATAGGGTAGTAGCCCTTATTGAGCAAAAGACCCCTATCGATTTTTGGGTCAGTAGGTCAAAGGTCAAGGTCACAGTGACCCAAAGAGTGAAAACCGTTTCCGCTCAATAACTCGAGTACCCTTTGAGCTAGTGACTTCAATCTTCATCGGATGATTGCTCTTTTTGAGTTGAAGAAACCGTTTGAGTTTGGTGTCAGTAGGACAAAGGTCAAGGTCACAGTGACCCGAATAGTGAAAACCATTTCCGCTCAATAACTTCAGTACCCTTAGACCCTGAGCCTTAAATCTTCATAGGATGGTAGCCCTTATTGAGTAGAAGAACCCTATTGATATTGGGTCAGTAGATCATAGGTCTAGGTCACGGTGACCCGAATAGTTAAAACTGTCTCCGCTCAATAACGCAAGTACCCTTTGACCCAGAGACTTCAAACTTCATAGGATGACAGCCCTTCTTGATGTTCATATATATATGTGCATGTTCTTCTTACCCTAATAAACGCTTCCGTTTCAAAACGGTCATATCTCGTTGTTTGCCTTCCTTCAACAGCGCGCACGGAGGAACGCGCGCGGGGGGGGAGACATGCGTTTTTCTCAAAAACATCTAGTCTTTTGTTTGTAACTTTTGAATCAGCCGATTTCAATAAAATTTTACATGTATACTTAATAATGGTTCTTTCAAAAGTACTCCAATTTTCAAATCAATAGTTTTTCGGGGTACTGAGATGTAAACATTTAAAGTCGTGTTGCGTTTGGAGTGGGTGTAAGTGTAATACTATGTACATCAAATGCTTAACTTTTTGTTCCAGCTTGATTAAAAATTTAGTCACTTGAAACATTTTAAGACTTTTGTAACTGTCACATTGAAGAAATATCAAATGTTAAACATTAGAGCTTTTTGTTCAAAATATTAAGTGCTGTTACAATGTTCTTTTTCAGATAAACATTTTCTGCATCCACATGGCAGACACGGATGACTTTGACCGTGCCATTCTAAATGCTCTTCTCAGAGGTAGGGTTCAAATAAAATAAAAATCAGTAACAATCAAAACAAGTTGGGTTTTAACAAAAACTCAATGGAATTGACTCAGTCTGCGCGTTAATTATTTTTCGACTATAGCCCCTCGGGCTATTTGCATAAACATTTCCATAGCCCGAATGAAATTGTAATAGCCCAAACATTGTGTTGTTGTCATAATTCATACAAATCATATTAGAAATCAGTTGACTTGCACTTATGTTAGTCTTGCTTGTGATTTCTTACGAACACGTAACTCCAAAATCAGTTTTTATCTTAATTTGTATCTATTTAAAAGTTTACTTCAAATTTTAAATTGACTGGTCGGGCTACCTTGCATACAATTCTTATCGACCGACCGGCCTTTTACTCAACTCGGGCTTCGGGCTTATAGACTTATTCGCAGACTGAATTGACTGTACTTGAGCGGAAACTCAAAATTTATAAAAGGATTCATTTATATAAATAAATAATGCTTAAAAAAGTAATTATAAACATTTCCTTTTACAGCCGCAATACAATACAGCACAATGTAACGTAACACTAGGCTCTTCCTTGACTCAGATTGATCATATTGTAATAAAAGGACATGCCTTATTAACTAAAAGGTCAATCAAGTATCGTACCTAAGTAGTTATGAGACCCCGTTACACCACATCAGCGTCCTTAATCGCTCACATTAAACATATTCAAAGACAATGCCGAGATGTTTTATTTGCACAGCCCGCTAGCAGGATTTTGTGAAATGTTGTGATGTCTACTAGAATGTAATGAGCGCGTTTTGGAATCTTATACTTAAACTTTACTGACAACAACTACAGTTAAACAATTGTTTAATAACCAGGTTTTTAACGAAAACGCGTGTTATTGTTATGCTGATGTCGGCGGCGGGCGGGCGTCAACTTTTGGTGTTCGCTCAATAACTTTAGTTTGCTTTGGCCTATTGACACTAAACTTGCTGTATGGATAGCTTATATCAATAGGCAGCTTGGGATTGCTAGGTGTCTGTGATCAAGGTCAAGGTCACTGAAATTATGTTTCCGCTCAAAATCTTGAGGTTGCTTTGGCCTATTGACACCAAACTTGCAGTATGGGTAGCTTACATCAAGACGCAGCTATCCTGGTGTCTGTGATCAAGGTCAATATCACTGTAACTAAAAATAGAAATTCAGTTTCTGCTTTTTAATTTTAGTTTGCTATGGCTTATTGACACCACAGTTGCTGTTTGGGTAGGTTACATCAAGACGCATCTTGGGATTGCTACCCAGGTGTCTTTGATTTAGGTAAAGGTCACTGTTACTAAAAATAGAAATTCAGTTTCTGCTCAAACATTTTTGTTTGCTGTGGCCTATTGACACCAACCTTGGTGTAGGGGTAGCTTATATCAAGAGGCAGATTGGAATTCCTGTGACATGAATTCTTGGTTGAATCGTTGAAAACCTTGTTTCGTCGGATTGCGGCGCTCCTTGATTTATATTGCACTTGTTAAAGACATAAGCTGTTGGTATACGAACTATTGTCAAAATCTAAATGCAGGGAAAAAATAAGAAACTCCCGTGAACCCCCCCCCTTTTAAGGGGTGATCACAATTTCGGGTTTTCACGTAGTTTCGCGTAGTTCGTTTTACCCGTACTTACACGTAGCGATACGTTTTCAAACGCTACCTTACTACGGATAACTCAAACATCCCGCAGTGGTTACTTCCCCTGATCACTACAGTAACCACTGCCACCACAAGTAAATCCGGCTCCATATATATGAATACTTGCTGCGCACCAGAACCAATATAAAACAACCTTTTGACAGTTTTGCTTAATGATAAGGACAACTGTAAAGCATAATTTTACGATTCAGGTGTGCATAACATTTACTTTACCCAATTAAAATGACAGTTTTCTGTGCAGCCAACAGGACGAATGCCGACGCTCAGCTTTCCCTTGCCCTGGCCTGGCACCGATGTGACATGGATCTGAACGAGATCTTCACGGTGGAAAACAGGCAGTACTGGAAGGTGAGAAAGAACTTTATTTATATGATTCAATCAACTAGTTTTGGTGATAAAAACTAATGACCAATTGTGATGATTGTTTTGTTTGATGTCATGAAAGAGAGAAAGAAACCTTGCTCAAAGAGAATGTGTTGGTTTTATACGTAGAATCGCAGCTTTGTTGTACAGAAGCTGTTCCAATTTGTCACCTTAACCTCTTAATTTAGCTCACATAGTTTATCATGTGACAACTGTAGCACTAAAAAGAGTATAAAAGAAGATTGATACAACACAGTTCCCACATTTGCGTTTATTAATAATAAAACATTATTCAAACAAAAACATCATTCTGTAATTAAGGATATAATTTATTATCTGAACCTAAATTTCTTAGAAGGACGTGATTTAAAGTGTTAAAGTGTCGAAAGTTGAACAGGCATTGGTTATTTGTAATTTTGTATATTAGCCCATATTATTATTATATTATATATTTACCAATTTAAATTTAAAAATACAATGCATATAATAAAATTATTATGTATATTGAAAGATGAGAAAAAGACTGGCGCTGGTAACGCTATAATTCTAAGCTGGGAATTCAAGTATCGTTTTTGTTGATTCCCTATAGGTGAAGACTGCTGCACGTCTTTAGATAGACCGCGTTAGACGTTTTGCATGTGTGCCATCCTTTTATTGTGGAGATGGCTCCAGATTTTGATTTGATTGCTGTGCAATAGGTATTAATCTGCATATTTGACAGCGTGAGGCATTGCACGGCCTTTACTCCCCTTTGGAAATGTCCTGTCTGGGTTTGACCTTTGCCCCGAAGAGAATGTCTTTGAGGCTTTTTAGTCGTCTGAATGCTATCATTGGTTTCTTATTTCTGAGGGAAAATACAGTTAGGCTTTGTGTTTGTTTTGTTGAACTGCCAGTGCTTGTTAATGTCTTGTATTTTGGGGTGAATAAGAGTGTATGGGATCTTCTTGCAACAGTGACATGGGTGGCAACTCGTTTGGAGCAGATACTGGTGACTTTCTGTTGGTTTTGAATACAGATCCTTAACTAACTGGCTCCCCTTAATGTGAGACTAAGTATCCAAGAATACGTGATTATCGTTTGAGATTTTGCTTGTGAATTTAATGGTCTTGTGATATGGGTACACCTTGTCTAAGAATTTATGTAGATCTTTGCGGCCATGGCGCCACTGTATGTCAATGTCGTGAGTAAAGCGCAGCCACATGTGTGGCTTTAGAGGAACTAACATGTACAGCTGTTGTTTTTGCCCAAATAACTCATGAAAATGTTGGCATATAATGAAGCCATTTTTGTACCCATGGCTGTACCTTGTACTTGAAGGTAATGATCTCCATTGAATTCAAAGAATTTGCATTTCAACACAAGGGTTAGAAGGTCTACTAATGATTTGTTCGGGGGATCCATCGTTTTCTTGTGTTTCACACCTTTCAGCATGTCTCTATGCCGTCTTCATGCGGTATGTTAGTGTATAAGGACACAACATCAAGTGAGAAAAGCAATGTCTCATCGGATATTTCGCTTGGAGATAGCTCGGTAAGATAGTCGGTGATTTCTTGGACATACAATGGTTATCTAGATACAAGTGATGTAGGTCGACAAACTGAGAGATCCGTTTGGTTGGGTGACTGTTTGCAGAGACAATTGGACATCAAGGGTTGCCAGGTTTGTGAATTTTGGGGAGGAGATAGAATCGGCCTGCTCTGGGATTTGCGACTGTGAGATATTCGATGTTGTCTTCACTGATTTCTTTTGAGGCGAGCATTTTAGTTTTTTCTTTTAGCAGTCTCTGGAGAACAGACGTTGAGTCTTGATCTAGCCGTTTGAAATAGGTTGTGTCGCCTAGCTGGCGGTTGGCTTTAGAGATATTATGCTCTTTACCCATCACAACAACGGCAAATAAGGCGAATCAAAACAACTTAGTTTTGGTGGTATTTTCAAAATGTTGACATTTTCAGATAAGGAATTGACAAATTTAATGTAAAATGCCATAAGACCCAAATAGTGTTTACAAGGATGTTGATGCACTACTATAAAATGCTTTGAGTAAACCATTATCATTCTGACACTGTTAAATACAACATAATTCAGCCAGATACTGTTTTAGATAGTGTAATATGGATATAATAGGTGTTAAAAGTTGATGACAGAATGTGTTGTTACATGTAGTTTAAAAAATGATGATTTTTTAGTATTTTGTTAAACATTGTGCTTAAAAGACACATCTGAACTAAAAAGAGCTGAAATATGTTTTAAATAAGCCCTTTGTATTTGTCAAGTCAATAAATGCATATAAATCTACACTTTATTGGAAGAATTTAACAATTATAAAGACACATGTCATTTTTATCATTTTTAGCGGCCATTTTGAAAACATGGACTGGTCCAACCGAAATACATAATTTGAATCCCCAATATTACCATATTTGATAAACTAAACCTTTGTGATCGCACCTTAGCTTTTAATAGGTTAGATTTACGGTTTTACATGTAGGCAGTTGTATAGTATGTGTCTGCATGTGATTGTTTATAATTTCGTGTGATATACACATATATTTTTATATATGTGTGTATATGACGGATTATTGTGTATGAGTTAATGTTTTATACGTCTGTAATCATATAAAATAATATATTGTATTGTCATTTAAAAGTTTTGTAAATAATGGACAGTTCCTCAACTGTTAATAACAATAATTACTTACAGTACATAGTCAATTTTCGTCGAGTGGATAAGGGTTATGAATGTAACACGACAACCTAAACTAGTATATACACAAGAACGCGTACTTCCGGATTGTAATAAACAATATTACACCAACAAAAAAAGTACATAAATATGGGGAGATTAAAGATTGGGGGAACTGTGCTTTATGTTTATAAGTGTTTATGAGCTCTCCATTCTGGGGGAAATAAATAAATTATTTATCTACATTATCAATTAACATAAACTGTTTTAGTTGACAATCGGTAACTGTTTTATCCAAATCTCGTTTAGTCATAGCATGAACAGTTGAACAAGTAAAACATTGTTATGAATGGTCAACCACGCAGTTATTATTTCAATTGTTTGCACAATTTAATTTTGGATGCTGAAAGAGTTGAGAACGATTCATCTTTCTTATGGTTAAATATACATGTATATGGTTATTTATTTAGTATGTTCCCGTTCAACTAACAA
>Ga0224510_10002474_pt1 | contig 11057 bp, 9 predicted proteins | sample SF_May12_sed_USG_FD_170161 | JGI IMG/M metagenome (GOLD analysis project Ga0224510, IMG submission 170161) | Sediment microbial communities from San Francisco Bay, California, United States - SF_May12_sed_USGS_4_1 | ecosystem: Environmental > Aquatic > Marine > Sediment | place: USA: California... | reverse complement strand
GCCAAGACGATCCGGTTGCTTCGCCGGCGGCGCCCCCGGCTGGTCTTCGTGCAGAGCCCACCAAGCTTTGCCCCTCTCGTAGTGTGGGCGATGGCGTCGATCCTGAGGATGCGTTTCGTGATCGACGCCCATAGCGACGCGTTCCAGTCGGTGTATTGGACAAGGCCGGCCTGGCTGTACCGACGCCTCGCCAGAGCGGCATTGGCGACGATCGTCACCAATGAGCACTTCGCCGAGGACCTGCGGCGGCATGGAGCGGAGGCCTTGGTGCTGCGGGACATCCCGACAGAGTTTCCCGAAGGCGGCACCTACTCGTTCCCCGACGGGTTCAATGTCGCCGTGGTGTCGACGTTCGCCGATGATGAGCCCACTGAGGAGGTGCTGGCAACGGCGGCCGCACTGCCCGAGGTCACGTTTCACATAACCGGCGACGCCGGACGAGCCGATCAGGGGCTGGTCGGGGGAGCAGCGGCAAACGTGAGGTTCACCGGGTTTCTCAGAGACGAAGACTATTACCAACTGCTGCGCGGTGCTGACGCCGTCATGTGTCTCACCACCCGCAACCACACGATGCAGAGGGGAGCGTGTGAGGCGCTGTCCTTGGGACGGCCGATCATCACCAGCGACTGGCCGCTCCTCAAGGACTACTTCCATGAAGGAACGGTCCACGTCGACAACACTGCTCACGGGATTCGCATCGGTGTCGAGGACCTCAGGATCAATCACGGCCGGTATCTCGACGGAATCCGGGACCTCAAGTCGGCTCAGGAGGACGAATGGGAAATGGCGTTCTCCATGCTGTCGGGTCTGATCGAGGGGGAGGATCGATGACCACGGTTGCCGTGTTCGGGTTGGGGTACGTCGGTGCCGTCTCCGTGGCTGCGTTGGCTGAGGCCGGCCATTCGGTTGTCGGGGTCGACACCAACGCTACGAAGGTCGAGATGATCAACGACGGCAACAGCCCCGTGATCGAGGAAGGTCTCAGCGAGTTGATGGCCGCCGGTGTCGCCGCTGGACGGATCCGCGCGACCACCGACGCCCGTGAAGCGGTCATCTCCGCTGCCGTGTCCATCGTTTGCGTCGGAACTCCGAGCCGGCCAAATGGCGGGCTGTCGCTCGATCAGGTTGAGCGTGTGGTCGCCGAGATCGGAGCGGCTCTTCCCGAGCACCAGGGTCGGCACACGGTCGTGATTCGGTCGACGATGCTTCCTACGAGCATGGCCGAGGTGGTCGTACCGACCCTCGAGAAGGCGTCGGGCATGGTTGCTGGAGCAGGGTTCGGCGTTTGTTTCAACCCGGAGTTCCTACGAGAGGGCAGTTCGATCAAGGACTTCTGGAACCCTCCGTTCACGCTCATCGGTTCGGATGACGATTCGACCGCGACCGTGGTCTCCGGGCTGTACTCGAGTGTCAAGGCCGAGACGGTGGTGGTCCCTATCGCCGTCGCCGAGATGGTGAAATACGCCTCGAACTCATATCACGCTTTGAAGGTTGCATTCGCGAATGAATTGGGCTCGATCTGCACCGAGCTCGGGATCGACAGCCATCAGGTGATGGACGTGTTCAAGAAGGACACCAAGCTCAACGTCTCGGCAGCATATCTGACACCCGGCTTCGCCTTTGGAGGGTCGTGCCTTCCCAAGGACCTGCGGGCGCTCACCCATCTGGCCCGCAGCCTCGACGTGTCCATCCCCCTGCTCGACTCGATCCTCGAGAGCAACCGAAGGCAGGTCGATCGAGCGTTCGACCTGATCCGGGGCGCGGGCGACAAGAGAGTGGCGGTGCTCGGTATGAGCTTCAAGGCCGGAACCGACGACCTGCGGGAGAGCCCGATCGTCGAGTTGATCGAGCGTCTCATTGGCAAAGGGTACGAAGTTGCGGTGTACGACCGGAACGTGTCGCTTGCCCACCTGCACGGTGCCAATCGCGAGTACATCCAACGCGAGATACCCCATATCGCCTCGATCCTCTCCACCGACCTCGAAGCAGTCGTCTCCTCGGCCGGCGTGGTTGTCATCGGCAACGCCGACCCGGAGTTTGCCGCGGTCAAGGGGCTCGCCCGCTCGGGTCAGACTGTCGTCGACCTCGTCCGCATGGGCAACGAGTACCCCGACGGCGTCGCATACCACGGGATCGCCTGGTAGATGCCTCCGCTCCACCGGCACTGCATGATCGTCCACTCCTACTACCCGGTGGGCGAGACGCGGGTTCAGCGACAAGCTCTCGCCCTTCTCGATGCCGGAATCGACGTCGACGTCATCTGTTTGCGCGGGGAGGGAGAACCCGCTCGGGAAACCGTGGAGGGAGTCAGAGTGTTCCGCCTCCCGGTACGAAGGCACAAAGGTCGCGGCGCATCGGTCCAACTGTTGGAGTATCTCGTCTTTTTCTTCGCAGCCTTCTTCAAGCTCATCAGGCTGCTCATCGCCGACCGGTATGCCACCGTCCAGGTGCACAACCTGCCGGACTTCCTGGTGTTCGCCGCACTTCCTGCCCGGCTGGTGGGCGCCAAGATCATCCTCGACCTCCATGACCTGATGCCCGAACTCTTCGCCGGCCGGTTCGAGACGGATCTGTCGGATCGGCGCGTGAAGCTGATCGCCCTCCAGGAACGGCTGGCGTGTCGCTTCGCCGACCGGGTGGTGACAGTCACCCACGAGTGGCGCGACACCCTGGTCGATCGCGGCGTCCGTGCCGAGAAGACCGCGGTGGTGATGAACCTGGCGGACGGGCGTCTGTTCTCACCTCGTGTTGAAGGGCCCGGAGAAGGGCTTCATCTCCTCTATCACGGCACTTTCACACACAGGTACGGGGTCGATGTCGCAGTCGAGGCGACCGAGATCGTGGCTCGCTCGAGGCCCGACGTTCGGCTCTCCCTACTCGGTGATGGGGAGACGAGGCCGGAACTGGTGGCGCTGGTCGACCATCTCGGGCTCGAGGCGAGGGTGACGATCTCCCCCGGCATGGTGGAAGCCGAGGAGCTCCCCGGTTTCCTGGCGACGGCCGACATCGGGCTCGTTCCAAACCGATCCAATATCTTCACGGACGGGATTCTCCCCACGAAACTGCTCGAGTACGTCGCCATGGGGATCCCCGTGGTCGTCACTCGAACACCTGGCGTGGCGGCGTACTTCGACGAGTCGATGGTGGGGTTTGCGCAACCCGGGGATGCGGCCGACCTCGCGGCCCGCATACTCGACCTGGCCTCTGATTCCGAGCTGCGACGGTCTCGCCTGGCCGCGGTCGAGTCATTCAACGAGCGGTACAACTGGGGCAGGCACGCTCGAGAGTACGTTGCCATGGTGGGTGGATTGCGGGACGGAGCGACATGACGGAATCGCTCGTCGAAGTCGATCCGACAACGGACCGCCGGTGGGCAGTCCTGGTCGCGGAGCGGAGTAGTGACGTCTTCCACTCGCCGGAATGGCTTGCGGTACTTGCCGAGACCTACGGGTTCGAGGTCCGGGCCCGCCTTCTCATGGAGGGCGAGTCCCCCATTGCCGGGTTCGCATTCGTCGAGGTCGGGGACATGATGGATCGCCGGACCGTCTCTCTTCCATTCTCGGACTTCTGTGATCCGATCATCGACACACCGGACCAGTGGAGGTCTCTGACCGACGGGTTGGTAGAGGGGCGCTTCCAGGTGAAGTGTCTTCGCACCTCGGTACCCGTCGAGGATGAACGGCTGACCGAGGTCGGCCGCCTCAAGTGGCATGCGGTTGACACCACGCGGGCCGTCGACGACGTGTGGGGGTCACTCGATCCGTCGGCTCGACGGGCAATCCGGAAAGCGGAGGCGGCGGGGATCGAGATTCGCGAAGCCGAGTCGCTGGCGGACCTGGAGGCGTTCTTCGCCCTTCACGTGCGGCTTCGCAAGTACAAGTACCACTTGCTGGCGCAGCCGTTCGACTTCTTCGAACAGATCTGGATGCGTTTCATCGCTCGCGGGCGAGGGTCGCTCCTGCTTGCCACCGTCGAATCGGACGTGGTCGGCGGTGTGCTGTTCCTGGAGTGGAAAGACACGTTCTACTACAAGTTCAATGCGTCCGACCCCGATCGACTCGACGTGCGACCCAACGACCTGGTGGTCTGGAGCGGTATCAAGGCGGCCCATGATCGGGGGTTGCAGTGGCTGGACTTCGGGGTGTCGGATCTCGACCAGGAGGGCTTGATCCGATACAAGCGCAAGTATGCGTCTCGGGAGTCCGAGGTGGTGGTGGTGCGCTCACCTGCCGGGCCGTCTGCCAGGGAGGCAGACGCCCGGAGACTGCTCGGCGGCCTCACCAATCTGTTGGTCGCCCCAGACGTGTCCGACGAGGTGAGTCGGAACGCCGGCCAGCTGCTGTATCGATACTTCGTGTAGTCGGTTCTGGTGCGGTCGTTCGACCGCGTATCAGAGCGTCCCGAGCCACAGCTTGATGAAACGACCGACGGCGTCGGGGGCGGTCTCGGGGAGAAGATGGACGCCATCGACCGTGGCCACAGTCTGATGGGGTAGGCGTGTCGCCAGCGCCCTCGCCCGTTTGTTGAGGAGGTACCCGGGTTTGCCCAGGATCAAGAGCTTGGGGGTCTCCGTCTGCTTCAACCACTTGTAGCATCCATGCATCATCTTCGACGCGTCGCTCGGTTGGCCTCCGACTGGAACGTTGGCAATTGCGGCCATGTGTGCCAGCCGCTCGGCCCCGTATTGACCCAGCGCCGTTCGATGGTCGTCGATCGTCTCCTGGTCGAGTCCTGCCGGGGCGAACATCTTGAGGGCCTCGTTCAGGTATTGGTCCGATTCGAGGAAGTACTCGTCGCCTTGTCCGGCACGGGCCCGCTTGATGGCCTCCCGCATCCAAGGCTCGACCTCCGGCCAGGCAAGTGGCCTGAGGATGGCATCTGCGTAACCGACTGCGCGGACCTGTGATTGGTGGGTACGAACCCACTCGAGCACGGGAATCGAACTCCATCCGTGGCACAGGATCGTGAGGTCCTCGGTGAGTCCCAGGGCTTCGAAACACGCGTCCAGGTAGGCGACGTGCGTTGGCCAGTCGTAGTAGGTGAGGTCGGCGTGCGGGATCCGGTCGGATGCACCGAAGCCGACCATGTCCACCGACACGGCGTGGCTCTCCTCGATCAGGTGCGGCACCACGTTTCGCCAAACGTTCATCGATCCGAACCCGCCGCCGACCAGGACCACAGGCCTCCCCTGCCCTTCGGACCGGTAGGCCAGCCTTATGCCTCCGACTGTCACGAATCGATTCGTCGTGCGCTTTCTCGTCTTGCCTATGTCTTGTAGTGGAAGGCCCAACCGGGACGCGAACTTTGGCTCCAGGCGGAACACTTTGAGTCTCGACTCCGATCGCCGGGTGTCCGTTGCGGCGGGTTGGTCGCCTGACTCCGGAGCGGGCACGATCGATCCCGGCTCCTCGCCCTGGCTCGCCCTGCCCTTGTGGTCGTCCCGACTTTCCTCGACGATGGGCTGGGGCTCCCCCCGGGCATTCTGCCGGGGTGGGGGCGGCGTCCGTAGGCGTGGAAGGAACGCCTCGGCCACCGCCGAAGGATCGTCCGCTTCAAAGCCGAAGACCCGACCGGCGAACTCGACTCTGAACGTCTGCGTCGAGGTCCGTTGCATGACGACCTCGGTAGGTGTCATTGCGCCTACGGTTTCCCCTCCGGGCATGACGATCCTGAAGAGGTCATCGAGCTCGAGCACGATGGGAATGCGCTGGGAGTTACTCCCTGCGATGTAGAGCTGCCCCGTTGCTTGCATTACCCGAACACGGTACCTGCGTGGGCGTCGGAATCCACAGGCCGGGGACCCGCTACAGGTGAATGGGTCCGTCGGGATGGCGCTGGAATGGGCAGTCCGACTCATTGCCGGCCGGGGCTCGACCTGTATCCTCGAAGAGGGTGAGAACCGGTTGGGGAGCCGTGGTCGCCGTAGCGATTCTAGGAGCGCCGTTCGTGGTGTCCGACGTCGCCGCGGCGGCGCTTGCGCCGGTGGAACCCGTCCTGGTGGAGATCATCGACCTCTCCGACGTATCTCCGGTACTCATCGATCCGACTGGGATCACCTATGCCCCGGACCTGGGCGCCCTGATCCTCGTCGACTCCGAGATCGACGAGGAGCCGGATGTGTTCGCCGGATTCAACATGATCACCATCGAGCCGGGTGCGTCGAGCGGAGTCGGTGGGCTCTCCCCGGACCCGACCGACCGTCTGGAACCGACCGGCGCCGCCTACGATCAGGAAGGTCGACGGTTGTTCCTCACGAACGACTCCACCGACGTCGTGTCCGTCGTTCATGCAGGTCCGGACGGCGCTTTCGGTTCGTCCGATGACATCGTAACCGCACCGGACTACGAGTCACTTGCCATCGACGATCTCGAAGACGTCGCCTACGCGGACGGTGACCTGCTGCTCCTGGACGCCGCAACACAGGCACTGTACCGGATCGGGCCTGGCACAAATGGAGAGCTGGACGGGACGGCGCCCGTCGGTGACGACGAGGTGACCGTCACCCAGCTGGCTCCTCTGGGCATCCTTGACGCCACCGGACTCGATTACGTCGCGGGCTCGCAGTCGACCCTGATCACCGATGCTCGACTGGACTCCGTTCTCGAGTTGTCGAGTTCGGGCGTGATCGTGCGCGACATCGACCTGTCCTTCTTGAAGCTCCCGGGTGTGTCGCTCGCGCCCAACGACGTCACGGTCGGCCCGGCCTCGGACGGCTCGGGTGCCCTCCATCTCTATATCGTCGACCGGGGGAACGACAACGGCAATCCGGATGACGGCATTCCTCCGCCCGCCGACGGCCGCCTCATCGAACTAGAGGTCGAGATCGGCGAGGGGCGTTTCACCGATGACGACAACAGTGTGTTCCAGGAAGACATCGAATGGTTGGCCGAACAGGGCATCACTGCCGGGTGCAACCCTCCTGCCAACACGCGATTCTGCCCTGAAGACGAGGTCTCGCGAGGCGCCATGGCCGCATTCCTGAATCGTGCATTGAGCCCGACCGCGACCGTTGGCGAGGTCGCATTCGTCGACGACGATGCCTCAGTGTTCGAGACCGACATCGAACGATTGGCCGCCGCCGGCGTCCTCAAGGGGTGCAATCCACCGGTCAATGACCGAGCATGTCCGGATGCTCCGGTGACCCGGGCGCAGATGGCCGCGTTCTTGGGCAGGGCGCTCGGATACTCGGCGAGCGACGGAGACCTCTTCACCGACGATGACGGATCCATCTTCGAAGTCGACATCAATCGACTTGCCACCGCAGGCGTCACGCGAGGGTGCAACCCGCCCTCCAACGACCTCTACTGTCCCGATGAAGCCGTGACCCGGGGACAGATGGCGGCGTTCCTGCGGAGGGCCCTGGACAGCTGACCGCGGCGCGTCCGCTCGGCCGCTACCGTCGGGTCGTTCGCAGAAAGGGCTTTGGTATGGCTACTCCTCACATCTCGGCCGACGCCGGCGACTTCGCAGATGCGGTTCTCCTTCCGGGCGATCCCCTCCGCGCCAAGTACATCGCGGAGAACCATCTCGAGAATGTCCGGCAGGTGACGGCCGTTCGCAACATGCTCGGGTTCACCGGTACCTGGAACGGCATGCCGGTGTCGGTGATGGGAACCGGCATGGGCGTCCCGTCTGCATCGATTTACGCCACCGAACTCGTGAAGGACTACGGCGTCCAGAAGCTGGTGAGGGTCGGCTCGGCGGGTGGAATCTCCACTTCGATTCAGCTTCGCGACGTCGTTGTGGCCACCGGTGCATGTACGGACTCGCGGGTCAACCGATCTCGATATCGCGATTGGGACTTCGCGGCCATCGCCGACTTCGGTCTGGCGAGAGCGGCAGTCGACGCTGCCAACGAGGTTGGAGTGTCGGTCAAGGTCGGCAACGTCCACACGGCCGATCTGTTCTACAGCCCGGTGGGGGACGCGTTCGACATCATGGAGTCGATGAACGTGCTCGCTGTCGAGATGGAAGCGGCCGGTCTGTACGGACTGGCGGCCGAGCACGGGGCCCGTGCCCTCGCCATCGTGACGATTTCCGACCACATCCGAACGGGTGAGGCTACGAGTTCCGACGAGCGCCAGACGACGTTCGACGACATGGTTCGCATCGCTCTCCGAGGTCTGGCCATCGACGCCGAGTGAAAACGGGTCGCTCGGCCTATTCAGTTCTTCGACCCGGCCGCGTACATTGACTCACGGGGCTTGGCTTGGGAGTGGGCCTGCAGCAAGGGCTGTTGGCTTGGGCTTGCAAAGAGAGAACGGCGGGTAACCACGGTTACCCGCCGTTCTTCGTGTTCCCGGTGTTTCCCCGGTCGTCGTCTCAGAAAGACCGGTCGGGTGTCATGACCGACAGCATCCGGGCCAGCTTGTTGCCAACAGTCTGGTCGACCCCGTTCACCGTGATCGTCACCGGACCATCAAAGGGAAGCTTGTCTTTCACCTTGATGCGGACCCCCGGGTGGACACCCAGTTCTGCCAGGTACTCGACGACCTCGGGATCGGTGTTGGAGGGGACGGCTATCTCGGCCACGTCACCCGGATCGAGTTCCACCAGGCTGCGGAGCATCGGAAGCGAGTCACTGTCGGGGGACGGAATCGGGAACCCGTGAGGACACGTCTCCGGCTTTCCGAGGGTCTCGTAGAGACGTTGAACCACGTCACGGGGGAGTGCGTGTTCGAAATGTGGGGCAAGTTCTTCGGCTTCCTCCCAGCCATATCCGAGCATGTCGACGAGGAATCGTTCCACGATCCGATGACGCCGAATGATCGTGACGGTCACCTTGATGCCCTGTTCGGTGAGGGTCACGCCCGCATAGGGGACGTGGTCTGCCAAGCCCAGGTCGTGGAGTCGCTTGAGCCGGGCCGTCACGGTGGCCGGGCTGACGTCGAGGCCGGCCACCAGCCTCCCCGGGCGTACTGTTGTTCCGTCCTCGCCGAACACCGAGATCGCTTTCAGCGTCTCCCTGTCTTGGGCTGTGAGTTCCTGCAGATGCACTTCCACCTACCTGGCTTTCGTCGACGTGAATCCCTGACACCGTAGCGGATGAAAACCTCGTTGGCTGCCCCCAGCCTCGTCACGCTCGGCCGCCGGCGGATATCTTCGATGTGGAGGTATCAGCGCGGCTACCTTCGCATCGGATCGGAGAGACTCTATGGCGAACCTCACCATCGGAACCTTCAACCTCAACAACCTCTTCGACCGGTTCAACTTCCAGGCCGAAATCGGAGCCGTACCGGCGCGCGATCGCGACGTTCGCACGACGTATCAGTGGGTTGTGACCGGTCGTGGGACCGCGCCGGGTGCCCCGCCGCCCCAACTCGACCCGACCGAGTCGACCTCCCCGGTGTACCGAATTCAGCGCGGTACCGATGGAACGTTGATCAAACCAAAGTCCGAGCGAGAGTTGGCGTCCCTGGCCGGACGAATCTCGGCGATGGACCTCGACGTCTTGTGCGTGCAAGAGGTGGAGAACCTGGATGCGTTGCGGGCGTTCAACAGATCGCACCTCGACAGTCCCTACCGATACGAAGTCCTGGTCGAAGGGAACGATCCCAGGTTCATCGATGTCGCCGTGCTGTCCCGGCTCCCTGTCGCGAACGTCACGAGCAATCGATTCGAGACCCATCCGGACGAGCCCGATGCGCCGGTGTTCGGCCGGGACGCCCTGGGCGTCGATATTCTGACGCCGACGCGATCTCGACGGCTCATCACCATCTTCGTGAACCATCTCAAATCGAACTTCGTGCGCTTCGACGATCCCGACCCCGACGCAACCCAGGCCGCCAATCGCCGCCGTCGACTTCGGCAGGCCCAAGTCCTGAGACGCGTCGTGGAGGACCGCACCCGCCCCCGTTCCAAGTTCGTGGTGCTCGGCGACATGAACGATGCGCCGGACGCGGAGTCACTCGAGCCGTTCGCCGGGTGGTTGACCGACGGCATGCAGGACGCCGTGGAGAGCGCGTTGCCGCCCCCGGCCACCAATCCCGTCGACGTTCCAGGCTCTCCGCGGTGGACGCACCGACTCTCTGTGTCGACGGGGCCAGACCGATTCGAGTTGCTGGACCAGATCTGGTTGAGCCCCTCCCTGGCTCCCCGGCTGGACCACGCCGAGATCCAGCGGCGTCCGGCGTGGTCCGCGACATCCGTCGGCGTCGGTTCCGACCACGACCCGGCCTGGGTGAGGCTCACCGGGCTCTGAGTCTGCTCCGCTCGGTATCGTCGGATCCATGCGCGCCGCAGCTCGACTCCTCGACCTCGAATCCCGGGCCCTGCCCCCCATCCTCGACGCGCTCGACCCGGCGCAGTTCCAACTGCCCACGGTGTGCGATCTGTGGTCGGTCCGTGACGTGATCGCCCACTGCGCCGCCGCCATGACCCGGCTGGCTGCGGGGACGACGAGCGGATACACGGCCGCAGACAACCAGGTCGATGTGGATACCCGCCGCGAGTGGCCGATCGAGCGCGTGATCGCGGAGCTGCGTGACGCATATCCGGCGGCCGTCGATGCCGTCGAACTCGCCAACGGGAGTGCCGACGGCGTCGGCTTGGGGGAATGGGTGCACGGAGGCGACCTGAGGGACGCCCTGGGAGTGGATGGTGCCTATGCGAGCGTCGGAGTGGACCTCGCCGTGGGACTGCTCTCCGAGCGGAGCAGACGTCTTGGGGTGCCAGGTATCCACGCCACCGTCGACGGGATCGACATACCCTTTGGTGAAGGCCCGCCTTCGGGGTGGCTCCGGACCGACACCTCTACTTTCGTGCGCCTGTGTGCCGGTCGGAAACCGGACCCGAACGCCTATACGCTCTCCGGTGTCGAACCTGGTGCGCTGGTGCTGTTCTCGTGAAGCTCCCAGGCGATGCGCCGGATCGAATCTCCGTCACCGAGGTCGCCCATTGCGTCCAGAACGGTGGGGTCCTTCGGCAGGATGATCCGGACGGTGGCGATCAGGTCGCCATCGCGCGCCCCTCGGCCCGCAAGCCTGAACTCGGTGCCTCCGTCGGTCCCCGGTGGGATCAGTAGCCGAACCGGCCCTGCGGGCGCCGGAACGTGAACG
>Ga0224510_10002473_pt1 | contig 11059 bp, 11 predicted proteins | sample SF_May12_sed_USG_FD_170161 | JGI IMG/M metagenome (GOLD analysis project Ga0224510, IMG submission 170161) | Sediment microbial communities from San Francisco Bay, California, United States - SF_May12_sed_USGS_4_1 | ecosystem: Environmental > Aquatic > Marine > Sediment | place: USA: California... | reverse complement strand
TAGCTGTGGATAATACCTCGGATCACATTGCAATCACTGATCCTAGCGGTGTGGTGGTGTATATTAATGATTCTATGAAAGAGGACATTGGATTTTCTGACGCAGAGCTTGCAAGTGGAAAAATAAAAGCAGATGATTTGTGGATGGGGCTTATGGGTGCAGAGTTCTATGAAAATGTGTGGAAAACAATCAAGGATCAAAAGAGTGTTTTTGTTGGTGAACTGACAAATCAAAAGAAAAACGGTGTGAAATATGATTCGATGATAAGCATCTCACCTGTTTTGGATCGAGATGGAAAGATTATGTTTTTCGTTAGTGTTGAAAGAGACATCACAAAAGAGAAAGAAATTGACAGAGCAAAAACCGAATTCGTTTCCTTGGCTTCTCATCAGCTTCGAACCCCGCTTTCTGCGGTGAACTGGTATGCTGAGATGCTTCTTTCGGGAGATGCCGGAAAAATAACTAAAAAACAAAGGAAATATATTGATGAGATTTACAATGGAAATCAACGCATGGTTGAATTGGTAAACGCTCTTTTGAATGTTTCTCGAATTGAGCTCGGAACATTTTCAATTGATCCAAAGCCAACTAATATAATTGCTGTTTTTGATGATTCGATAAAAGAACTCAAGCAGCAAATCAAGCTCAAAGAGCTTGATGTTGATGTTGAATATGACGAAAAATTGCCGATTATCAATTTGGATCAGAATTTGATGGGAATAATTTTTCAAAATATTTTGTCTAACGCTGTGAAGTATACTCCAGAAAAAGGAAAGATTGGAGTTAAAATTCACAAAAAAATCTCTGATATTTTGATTAGTATTTCTGATACTGGGTATGGAATACCCAAAAATCAATATGGAAGGATTTTTGAGAAGCTTTTTAGGGCGGATAATGTGAGGGAAAAAGACACTGATGGAACAGGATTGGGACTATATCTCGTAAAGTCGATTGTAGATGAAGCTGGTGGAAAAGTGTGGTTTGAATCTGAGGAAAACAAAGGAACAACTTTCTATGTCTCAATTCCAGTGTCAGGAATGAAGAAAAAAGTGGGCCAAAAAGGTTTATCCCCAGCATAAGCCTAAGGGGACTGGAAAATAAGTTGAATAATTGATAAGATGTATATAGTGGTGTAAATTTTAATAATTTTTTACTTCGAGGTATATGGAAAAAAACAAAAAAACAATTTTAGTTGTCGAAGATGAAAAGACATTGAGAGAAGTGCTGGTTGAAAAAATAAAAAATGAAGGCTTCGATGTTTTGGATGCAAAAGATGGTGAAGAGGGTCTCAAAAAAGCTATTGAAAATCAACCAGATCTAATTCTTTTGGATATTATTATGCCAAAAATGGATGGGATTACGATGTTTGGAAAACTTAAGGAAGATGAAAAAGGGAAAGATATTCCGGTTATTATTCTAACTAATCTGAGTCCAATTGAGGGTGTGAGTCAGACAATTGATCGAGATGTGAATAACTATTTGGTGAAAAGCGATTGGAAGTTAGAAGAAGTGATGGAACAGATTAGAAATACGCTTAATATGAATTAGTGCAAGTTGTGAATAATAAATACTAAATATTTATATGGAAAATAAAAAAATAATTTTGATTATTGAAGACGATGAATCTCTTTTGGAAGTGTTGGGTCAGGGAGTTTCGGATAGTGGTTTTAAAGTATTGAAAGCAAAAAATGGAGCTGATGGACTTGAAATGGCAGTTGAGAATAAGCCGGATTTGATTCTTTTGGATTTGATTATGCCAAAAATGGATGGTCTAACAATGCTTGATAAGCTCAGAGAGGATGAATGGGGAAAGGATGTTCCAGTGATTGTTCTTACTAACTTGAGTTCGCCAGAAGAAATTAGCAAAACAGTGGACAAAGGAGTGAGTAATTATTTAGTGAAGAGTAATTGGAAACTAGAAGAGATATTAAAAAAAGTTAAACAAGTATTAGAAGAAGAATAAACTATGAATGAAAAAAGAAGAATTTTAATCGCAGATGACGATAATGATTTGAGAAGTATGTCAAAAGAGATTTTTGAATCAGAAGGATTTGAGGTTATTGAGGCTGCTAATGGAGAAGATGCTCTGAAGCTTGCCCTAGAGGAAAAGCCAGATTTAGTTTTGACAGATGTGATCATGCCAAAAATGGATGGAGTGACTTTGATGCAAGAATTGAGAAAAGATGAATGGGGAAAAACAGTTCCAATCATTGCTCTTAGCAACGTTGATTCCCCAGAGGGAATACTCAAGGCTATTGATTCAAATGTGACAACATATCTCGTGAAAGGAAATTGGAAACTTGAAGAAATCGTTGGAAAAGTGAAAGAAAAATTGAATTAGACATTAACTTTGCTTGGCAATCTTGTTGAATGTTGAAATCAGATGAAAACAAGCATGATTATTTTCACATAATAAACAGTCAGGCATTTACATGAGGAATGCTCTCGTGGTTTTAATTGACTAATATATTGAAGATATGGAAACAAACAATATTCAAGAAAAAGAATATATTTATTCGAGCAAAAAATATGGAACTGTCACTGTCATTGCTTTGGTGATGATGTTCTCTTCTTTGTTTGGAGCTGTTTTTGGTTTTTTGGCGAGCAATTTCTCGGATGATTTGATGGAAAAAATGGGAATTAAAAAAGATGAAACTCAACAAGAGAAGCAGCTTGAGAGTAAAGAAACTATTTTGAGTAATCAAGGTGCTGTCATTGATGTGGTTGAAAAAAGTTCTCCGGCTGTGATTAGTATTGTTGTGACAAAAGACGTTTTGAAATATCGAAATTACTATGATAGCTACGATTGGTTTTTCAGTCCTTTTCATCAAGAAAGACAATTGAATGGTGAAGCAGAAACTGAAAGGCAAGAAATTGGAGGAGGAACAGGATTTTTTGTTTCAAGTGATGGAATGATTGTCACAAACAAGCATGTTGTGAGTGACGTTCAAGCGGATTACACCGTGATCACGGATGATGGAAGTGAATACAGCGCTCAAGTTTTGGCGCGCCATCCTGTGCTGGACATTGCACTGATCAAAATTGAAGGAGAAAACTTTCCTGTGGTTGAATTGGGAGATTCAGATAATTTGAAGGTTGGGCAAGCTGCGGTTGCTATTGGAAACTCTATGGGTGAGTTTGCAAACAGCGTCAGTCTTGGAATCGTTTCAGGTCTTGGACGAGACATTGTGGCTAGCTCAGGATTCGGACAATCAGAACGGCTGAACAACATCATTCAAACGGACGCAGCCATCAATCCAGGAAACTCAGGGGGGCCACTTTTGGATTTGAGCGGACGCGTGATCGGAGTGAATGTTGCCATTGCAAACGGAGCTCAAAGCATTGGATTTGCTCTTCCTGTGAATCGAATCAAGAACATAATTGATGAGGTGAAGTCAACTGGGAAAATCACCATCCCATACATCGGAGTGAGATATGTTCCACTGGACAAAGAAATTCAAAAAGCAAACAATTTTCCTTATGATTATGGAATCATTGTTCTTCGCGGAGAAAAAATGACGGATTTTGCAGTCATTCCAGGGTCACCTGCTGACAAAGCTGGAATTGTTGAAAATGACATCATCTTGGAAGTGGATGGGAAAAGAATAGACAGCACAAATGAGTTGCCAGAGATTATGTCAAATTACAGCATCGGTGACGAAGCGACTCTCAAGGTTTGGCACAAAGGAGAAGAGAAAGAAGTGAAAGTGAAGTTTGAAGAGAGAACTGATTCATAGAACACATAACATAGAACACATAACATAGAACATATAACACATAGCATAGAACACATAACATAAAACATATGGTGCAGAACAAAAATCCGGATTTATCCGGATTTTTTGCTCCATGTTCCATGCTCCATGTTCCATGCTCCATGTTCAATGTTGGGTCGGAGGGATTCGAACCCCCGAATGTTAGGACCAGAACCTAATGCCTTACCACTTGGCGACGACCCAGTGTTATAAATTTTCAAATATCTTTTTTAGCTCTTTTCTTCCTTTTCGAGACTTTAAATATTTTTCTCTCTGCCTTGCTCCTAATAAAGTATCAATTTCTTCGGAATATATTAATTTCAAAGGCCTTCTATTTCGCGTTGATTGTGTTTTGCCGTTATTATGCTCTATAAGTCTACGCTCAAGATTGTCAGTAGAGCCTAAATATGTTCTGTTGTCTTTTTGACTTAATAATAAATAGACATGATATTTTTTCATATTGTTAGTATGCCTTATCCGCCTCGGTGAGCCTCGGGCGAGACGGGCCACTTGGCGACGACCCAATGCTTTGTAACGCAATGTATTGTAGCATTTGTTTACATTATTTTCAATAGTAGGGTAGAATGAGAGTTGAGATGTGAGATTTGAGAGATGAGAAAAATGCAAAAAACACTTGATTTTATTATATATGTCATTCCGGAAAACATATTTTTCAAATTGAGTAAGCGAAATTTAGAAAAATAGTTTATCCGGAATCCATTCTTTATATAACCTCAGTCTAACATTATTTATTGTAACTAATGAAGGATGGATTCCGGATAGGTTATTTTTCTAGGCCTCGATTCATCAGCCTGAAAAAGATATCTTCCGGAATGACACGAAATAACTTTAACTGTATTAATTAAACAAAATGAAAATTGCAATTCATGCGGCTGATTTGGATGATGAGAGGATTGATGGCACGAGGGTGTATATTTTGAAGATGCTTGAATATTTTGGGAATATTTCTTCCGAAGATGAGTTTTTGATTTATCACAAAAGTGATTTCAATCCTGAACTTACTCCGCCTGATTTTTCAAATTATTCAATTAGCAAAAAGAATTATCCTTTTTTGTGGACTCAAACGAGATTTGCTTGGGAGGTTTTCAGGGACAATCCAGATGTTTTGTGGATGCCCGTTCACAATATTCCTTTTCTCAGAAGAGGGAAGATGAAAACGGTGGTGACTATTCATGATTTGGCTTTCAAGATTTTCCCTGAGTATTTTCCAAAAAAAGATTTGAAAAAATTGAACTTTTTGGCGGGTTTGTCCATCAGAAATTCACACAAGATCATTGCGATTTCTGAGGCTACAAAAAAAGACATTTTGAAATTCTATCCGGAAATTTCAGAAGAAAAAATCAAGGTGATTCATCACGGTTTTGATGGGGAAATGTTTTTTGAAAAAGTTCAAGAAAAGGAAATGGAAAAAGTGTTGAAGAAGTTTTCATTGTTTGACTCTCAAATCTCAAATCCCAAGTCACAATATTTGCTATATGTGGGTGCCATTCAACCCAGAAAAGACCTTGTGACTCTTGTGAAGGCTTTTGAAATTTTCAAGAAAAAAACAAATTCAGATATAAAACTAGTTCTTGCAGGTGGAAAGGCCTGGATGTGGGAGAAAACCATTGAGGTGGTTGAGAAAAGTGAGTTTAGGAGCGACATTGTTCTCACTGGAAAGGTGAGCTTCAGTGAATTGGTGGTGCTGTATCAGAATGCTGAGCTGTTTGTTTTTCCGGAAATGTATGCAGGGTTTGGAATCCCAATTTTGGAGGCTTTTGCATGTGGGGTTTCTGTGATTACTGCAAGGAATTCAAGTCTCATTGAAGTTGGAGGGGATGCTGCTCAATTTTTCAAAACCAGTGACTCGATTGATTTGAGTGAAAAAATTGAAAAAGTTCTGGGCAGTGAGGAGCTTCAAACGAGCATGATTCAAAAAGGACTCACTCATCTCAAGAATTTTTCTTGGGAAAAATGCGCAAAGGAAACTCTGGACGTTATTAAAAATTAATGATGATTGTGAGCACAAAAAAATCCACTTAGCAAAAGTGGATTTTTTTGTGCTCTATGAGCTATGTTTCATGCTACGTGCTTCATGTTTCATGAATCAGTGTTTTGTAGAAATAGAAAACAATTGCAATTGATGTGATCCCGATCACTGTGATCTCAATCGGGAAGAATTTTCGAAGGGAGACGAGCAAAGACAGGACGAAGAAGATGGATAAGAATGCGAAAAGAACTTTTTTTCTTTTTGATTTTGCAGGTGAATAGGTTATTTCATTTTTCATTCCTAGATACGTCACCAAGAGAGTTGTTGCTGTGATGATAAAAAAGAATTTCAAGAAACTGATGTGATCAGAAATGATTCCAGGGAGAATTGAATCAGCAAGAAAAGCAAGACAGAAAAAAGTCAAAAGAAGAATCAAGATATCAGTGGATATTTTGTACAAAAATAGTGAAAATTGCTTGTTTTTGATCAGTGGGTTTTTCATGAGAGTTATTTTTTTTGGTTAGCTTTTAATCGGGATTCCATATCTCAGAAATACCTTGTCTCTGATTTCTTTGAGTGACAATCTGAAGTTTTCAAAGGTGATATCTCTTTTGAATTCAACGTTGATTGATTTGATGTGATTGCCTTTGGAGATATTAGGGACATTGAATCGATAATTTCCTCCTGCTATATCTGCAATGTTTTCAGGCTTGATTTTGCAAGAATATTTTCTGGACAAAAAGATATTTTTTGAAAGCTCACATTTTTCTTTGAGTTCAGTGTTTTTTTCTACAGCAACAGACTCTTTTTTTAAGTTTGGTTTTTTGAGAGCATCTCTGCTGAGTTCATGTTTCTGATTATTTTTGATGAGAAAATATCTTTCCTCTCCTTTGATTTTGAATATTGTTCCATCAGGGTGAGGGTCATTGATGTTGAACAAGTTTTCTTTTTCAAGAGAGTTGAGGTCAATGTCTGAGTCGCTTTTGATGTTTTCCCATTTGAATCCATGAGAAATGAATGTTGTTGGGTTGTCGATAGGATATTTTTTTTCATTTCCAACTATATACACAGAATCTCCTTGTGCGACCAAAGAATTGATTTCAAAATCGTCAGGATTTGAAATATTTTCTCCTTGAGGATAAAAAAATGCTAGATAGGATTTGTCCACCTTAATGGAATTGTCTGAGAGTGGGGAAGAATCTTTTTCCAGAGACATTCTGACATTAATAACAGAAAAGTTTTCTCTGGCAATTGTGTCAAAAACAATAGAATCATTGAATGAGTTTACGTTAATGATGGAGTTACTTTTGTCACTGGGGTTTCTGAATGAATAAGTGTAGAATTCAGATGGAAAAAGTATTTTGTAAAGAAAATATGATAGAGCAAGAAAAAAGAAGACAAAGATGATGAGTTGTGCGTTGTGATATTTTTTCTGCCAAAGTGTGTTTAGCTGAATGTCTTTAGTGAGCATAGTTGTTAGTTTAGTTTGAATATTTTTCCAGAAACAGTGATGATTTCTTTTTTGGGTATTGAGTGCAAATCACTTTTTTGAAGTCGAGTAGTTGAAATTGAATAATTCCTGTGAAATTTCATTTTTTCTCCAAGAGAACTCTCTTGGTAGTAACTTATTTTTTCTTCAGGAGAAATTAAATATATGTTTTCAAAACTATCTTTGTTTATTCTATCAAAATCAGAAGGATTGAAAAAATATATTGAATTTTTTTGAAACATGAAATTCATCGGGTCACTTATCATTGACCATCCATCTCCACTTACATCTTGATCAATTAGAATTAGGTCATTTTCTGAGAAATTTTGACTGATTTTTTCTGTTTGATTCAAGAGATTTATATTTTCAGAGAATGTGAAAAAATTGATGGTTAGTGGAATATTGAATGCAATAATAAGAATGATTAGTGAATGAGCCCAGAAATGTTTTCTGTGTGATATTCTTGTGATCAGAAGTGATGAGTAAAGTATCAAGGCGGGGAATATTGCAAAAAGAAATCTGCGAAGCATCCATGGGTGATCAGATGAAATTTGTGGATTGAGAATATAAATGAAGGCCGGAAGAGTGACAAAAAGTGGGGCTAATTTGAAATATTGTTTATTTCTCAAGAGGTGAAAAGTTTCAAAGATTGCAAGGATGAGATAAATGAGTATTCCATATGTGGAAAGAATTTGAAGAATTGCAATTTTTGGGCTAATTCCGGAGCTCTCTGCTTTGATGAATGCTTTTGCCATTTCCTTGTAAAAAGCGATATCAATAAAAAAATTAATGATGAAAATAACAAAAATTGAAATGATGGGAAGGATGAGAAGCTTTGATTTGTGTTCTAGGATTGTTGTGCGAGTTTCTTTTTTGACAAAAAGTGCAACCAGCATCATGAAGAAAAATGCCAATCCTTCTATTCTAGTGAAAATCATTAGTCCCATGGTGAGGATGGAAGATGCTATGAAAAGCTTTCGACTGGATTCTTTTTGTGATTTCAGGGCAATGACGATTTGAAAAACTCCAATCCAAATCAATGCAAGAGCCATGTTTTCACTGAGGGTGAATTTGAGAAACCATGAGAACATAAATGAAGCTATCACAAAAATAGTGCAAAGAAGTGCGGGATATAGGTTTTTTGGAGATGGTGAGAAAGTGCATGCAATGAGATACAATGACATGAAAAAAAGGAAGAAAAGGATTCCATTGGCCACTGCGAAGCCACTTAGTCCAAAAATCGAATAGAATGTTGCCAGCCATGCGATATAGGGAATTGGGAATTGAGTAATGAGTTCTCCACTGCGAGTGTAATGAAATCCCGGAAAATTCAGTGCTTTTCCAATAGTATCAGTTTCTTGAAAAAATCTTTTCACAGCACTGTCTTTATTGGTAATGACAGAGTTTAGATTTTCATGATTGATTTTGAAAAATTCTTGACTTACAGGAGTTGAGAAGCGCAATTGATGATTTTCTGACAATCTAATAGCGGCCTCTGCAATTGATCCCTGATCTCTTCCAGAAAAGATTGTAGGAGTTGAAAATAGTGAAAAAGATATTGTGATTAAGAGAATGAAAACACTGATAAGTTGAATGTTTTGAGATGTTTTTTGATGATATTTTTTGAAAAAAATTTGATAGGCAAAGAAGAGAAATCCAATAGCCAAGAAAGACTCTAATATCCAAATATGAAAAAAACCAATGAGTGTCAAAATGAATGCTACCCATCCGAGCAAAACCCAAAAAAGACTGAAATATGTGAATGCCTTATAGTCACTGAAATTTATTTTTCCAATCATAATTGTTTGTATGTGAAAGTAGTTTTTGTTTTAGAAAATAGTACATCATCACTCCTTTAAATATAAAGGTTAGAGAGGTGATTGGCAAGTAGATCACATATCATATAACATGAAACATATAACAAATGAATAAATGATGTATTGGGGGGGGGGATGATAAAGTGCCGTATGCTACGTACTTTAAGTTTTTTGTGATTTTTTGTGATGATATATTAGTAGGGGGATAAAAAAAAGGCAGCGCTGATCTTGATCTGGGCGCTGCCTCTCATTCCTCCATGTCCTTTTTGAGGCTTTTTTTGAATTTTTTGATTTTTGTTCTGCTCATTGCGTCGAGCAAATCATGTACGTCATATTTGTTTTGCATCACTCCAAGGATCGTTCTGATGCCAACGATGATTATTACAATAGCAATGATCATGTACACATACGCAATAATGAAAAGCAATGTATCTAGCATTTACTCGCTCCTTCTTTGGTCATTGTCATGGAAAGAATATTAATTTTAGAGTAGCGCTAATATTTGATTTTGCCAAGTGTGTTAGTTAAAAGTCCATAAAGTCTGTAAAGTCGAAAGTCTGTAAAGTCAAAAGCAGAAAATCAAAAACAAATATAAACACGGCACACGTAAAAAAATCCTAATTTACCAATCAACTAAGTCACTAATTAACTAAATTTGAGTTTTTTTGAAAATGGTAATATACTATAAGTAGGTTATTTGAGAATATTTTCTAGCTAACTTATACTATGGGAATTCGGAGTAACATTTCGCCGTGGCGAAGTGTTCAGGATACCCACCTGGATTTTTTCTAGGTCAAATATGATCAAATAACCAAAAAAACTCTCTTGTGAAAGAGTGTTTTTTTATTGAAAAATTCGCTAAAGATAAAAAAGTAGGGATTGAAACTTGTTCAATCCCTGAAAGTTCTATTTTTTATAGTTATTTTTAGAGCAACTTTATGAAAGTGTTGCTTTTGAAACATCCCCGATCACGATGGTCAGTGTTCCAGCTTCCTTGCCTGGAGCACTGTTTTTGTCTATTCCTTTGATGGGATTTTGATAAACTCCCAAAATCCCACTGGCTATATAATCTATCTGCCATGTGGATGGGGCTTCATTGGTACATTGTATTCTTTGTATACGAGGCACATCGAAATCTGATTTCATTTGACTTAATAAATCAAACATCAGCCGAACAACAGCGAATGTTAGCTGCTCTGTTAAATCTGTTTTTGGTAATGTCAGTGTGCGATTCATTATTAGTTACGTTCCTTGTTTATTGTGTATGGTTGAAAAAAATAGAACTTGATTTATATAGTAATTCCACCGAGTGGATGTGTCAATAATTTTCTATTTGTGATAAAATTAGAGTAACAAGGGATAACTCATTTATATTATTGCAATTATGGACATTATTCAGATCTCATTAATTTTTTCTGTCTTGACTTTGGCTGTTTTGGTTTTTGTTCTTCTGAGATTGATTCGAAAAATGGAAGCGCAGTTCAAAGAAATGAAAGGGCTTAAGTTGGATGATTTGCATTTAGAGGATAGAATTGATGAGGAATCTCAAAAGCTTAAAATTGAGCAGCAAAATATTCAAAATGACATATTGAAAAGAGTGGCTGAGTTGGAGGGTGAGATTAGCGATTTGGGTGATTTTGTTGAAGCAAAGTTGGGTGAGATTGATCACTCTAATAATAATGACATTGAAATCTCTCAAATTCGCAGTGAAGAAAAAGAATTAAGAGATGATATGAAAGAGCAAATTTTCGAACTCTTTGAATCAAATGATAGCCTTGTCAATGATGACATTGAGCGTGAGCTTGGAATTTCTGATGCAATCGTTACGAGATATTTGAGTGAGCTTGAAGAAGAAGGAAAAATTGAACGCATCGGCGAGAGCGGCAGATTTGTAGAATACAAGAAAACACATAACACATAACACATAACACATAACACATAACACATAACACATAACACATAACACATAACACATAACACATAACACATAACACATAACACATAACAC
>Ga0224510_10002472_pt1 | contig 11060 bp, 7 predicted proteins | sample SF_May12_sed_USG_FD_170161 | JGI IMG/M metagenome (GOLD analysis project Ga0224510, IMG submission 170161) | Sediment microbial communities from San Francisco Bay, California, United States - SF_May12_sed_USGS_4_1 | ecosystem: Environmental > Aquatic > Marine > Sediment | place: USA: California... | reverse complement strand
GCGTCACGCACGAAACTGCCGTCGATCTTCAGCACCGAGACCGGCAGTGCCTTGAGGTAGGCAAGCGAACTCAGGCCGGTCCCGAAATCATCGAGCGCAAAATTACAGCCCAGCACGCGCAAGCGCTGCATCAACGTATCGGCGCGCGTCAGGTTCGACACCGCCGATGATTCAGTCAGCTCGAAGCACAGCGCCGCTGGCGACAATCCGCACGCCTTGACGTTGCTTTCCAGGAAATCCACGAACTCTTCCGACGCGACCGACGCGCCGGAGATGTTGATCGAGAATCGCATGCCGCAGTTGCGCAACGCTTCGGCGTGCCGGCCGAGAGTCGCAAAGGCATTCTTGATCACCCAGCAATCGATCGCAGGCAGCAGCTGGTAGCGTTCGGCCGCCGACAGGAATTTCTCCGGCGGCAGGATTTCACCGTTTGTTGCAATCATTCGCAGCAGCAACTCGAAGCGCGGCTCGGCGCGCTCCGGGCCCAACGACACTATCGGCTGCGCATAGAGCACGAATCGATCCGCCTCCAGCGCCTCGTGCAGGCTCTGCACGATCATGACGTCCGTGTGACGGCGCATGATGCTCTCGTCGGCGTCCTGGAAGAGCTCGACACGATCGCGGCCCCGGTCCTTTGCGGCCTTGCAGGCGAGTTCCGCATTCGCCATGCCGTGCGCGAGCGCGTTCTTCGAGTCCGGCAGTTCGGCAACGCCGATGCTGACCGATACCTGCACTGTGCCGTCGCCGCGCGTATGAGTCAGTTCGGTGCATTGGCGCCGCAGCATCTCGGCGATCTGCTGCGCGAATTCAAGCTTGCAATCCGGCAGGTAGACCGCGAAGCGATCACCGGCGATCCGCGCTGCCAGCGCCCCCGGCCGCGGCTTCTTGCGCAGCACCTCTGCAATCTTTCCGATCAGCTCGTCGCCCACGTGCATGCCGAAGTTGTCGTTGACGACGTGCAGGCGGTCGGTATCGATATAGAGCACGCAATCCTGGATGTTCTCGAAACGCGCGCCGATCGCGGCGCGCACCTGTGTCTCGAACGCCGCGCGTGTCAGAAGCGCGGTCAATGCATCGAAGTTGGCCTGCAGGATCGCCGTGGTCTTGCGCGACAGCAATTCCACGAGCCGTTCGGTGCGCGGCTCGAAATTATCCCCGTCCACTTCGCGAAAAAGCGCGAGGAATCCGATTACGCGGCCCGAGGCATGGCGAACCGACGTGGAAAGGAGCTTGAGCGGAGGCAATTCTATTGGCCGCGGCTTGATCTTGTTGATGACGAGATTCCGGCGCTGCAGCTGCGCCCAGTTCAGCAGGTGGCGATGAATCTTGGTCAGGAGGTCGACCCGCGGTTTGGCGCCAGCGGGCGCCTTGCAGATCGCAACATTGCGCTCGGGTACGACCAGTGCGCCTAGCATGCAGCCGAAGTGATCCACGCTGGCCTGCACGAGTGCGCCGAGTTCGTCGCCCTGCAGTGGGCTGTCCGGATCGTCCGGCGCCATGCGAAGCAGCAGCTCCAGGTCGGCGTCACGGGTGCCGAGGTCCCGCGTCAGGTTGTCCACGCTGGCGCGTGTCTCGAGTTCGCGTTGCAGGCACTCGAGCGCAGGTTGCACCAGCGACTGCACGAATGAATAGGGCCGGTCCTCACCGTCGCGGGTCAGCAGCGCTGCGACCGCAATGACTTCGCCTTCCTTGTCGCGCAACCGGAAGACGTAGGCGGGCGCGCCTTCATGGTCCTGGCTGAAGCCGTCGATACATCCGGTCGTCGCCGGCGGCACTTTCGCAAGCGCCGCGTTCACCAGGGGCTGCGGGTCCGGACCGTCGTAACCGCCGGTGATCCACAGCTGCGCGCCGTGCGCGTCATAGATACCGACGCCAAGGGCGCGTGGCATCAGCATCCGCAGCAGATGGCCGTACGGATCCAGATTCGGCTTCATGCTCGCCAGATGCAGCGGCAGGTTCACGGCAGTCGAAGCCACGGGCTCAACCCTTGTCCGGCGCAGTGCCGGGCTTGTGGCTCAGGGTCGCCGATGGAGACCCCGGCAGTCTTTGACGTAATCCGCAGTTTGTCCGGATTAGAAGCGGTTCTCAGGGCGCCGGGCGCCGGAACCAGGGAATGGGGTCCACAGGCGTCGCCCCGCGGCGGATCTCGAGGTAAAGCCCGGGCTGGCTGCGGCCCCCGCTGTCGCCCACGGTTGCAACGACTTCACCACCCTCCACGCGATCGCCGACCGCCTTGAAGAGCTGTTCATTGTGAGCGTACAGGCTCATGTACCCGCCGTGGTCGATGATCAGCAGGAGCCCCATGCCGGGCAACCAGTCGGAATAGACAATCCGGCCTTCGTACAGCGCCCGGATCTCGGTGCCGCGTCCTGCTTCGATCATTACTCCATTCCATTTCAGGCCACCGCCGCGCGGCTGACCGAAACGCGCCACAATGCGACCCCCTGCCGGCCACGCAAGCCTGCCGCGCACTTTTTCGAAGGCCTGACCGGCACCGGGCGGCAGGTCGCGGAGCGCCTGGCGCAGGTCGGCAACCAGTTTTTCGAGCGCGGCGGCTTCGCGCTTGAGCTTGGCAATCGTGTCGCTGTTGTTCCGGATCTGCGAATTGATGGCGCGAACCGCTTTGCCACGCTCCGTGCGCGCCGAATCGACGGACGACAATTCCTTGCGACTGTCCGCCTCGAGCGCGGCCAGCCGCTCCTTTTCCTCGGCCTCCTGCTGCACCGCCTGCTCGAGCGTCTTCGCTGCCGTCTCGATTTCAGCGATCTTGCCGGCCCGTGCGCGGCCCAGGTAAGAGTAATAAACCAGCATGCGCCCGAACGCCGCCGGATCTTGCTGCGAAAGCAGCAGCTTTATCTGCTCTTCGCGTCCGCTCATGTAGGCCGAGCGCAGTTGCGTGGCAAGCGCCATGCGCTGCTCACGCAGGTCCCGCTCGGTGCGTTCGCGCTCCGCCGTCAGCCGGGAAAGGCGTGCATCGCTGCCGGCGAGTTGCTTGCGAACGCCGCCGAGCCGCCCGCGAGCGTTGCGAACCTTTTCCTCGGCATCTCGCAGCTGCGCGGACAGGCTGTCGCGGCGGTCCGTGTCACGGCGAATCGAGCGTTGCAGCTCCTCGATGCGCCCGCGCACGTCCTGCAATTGCTTTTCGGGGTCGCGCTGTGCGGACGGCGCCGCCACCGCAAACAGCAGCAACAGGCAGGCGGCACCAGCAAGTCCTTGTTTTCTCAGGGCAAACCCCTCGTCCGTCACGGCCCCGGGCCGCCTTTTCCTGCGCTGATATAATGCGCGGCCGTTTTTTGCCCCGGGTCACGCGGCCGACCCGTGACCCGCCCCATGGACCGACTGCTCGATTATTTCACCAATCATCCGTTCCTGGCCGGCGGCCTGGTGCTGATGGCGCTTGTCGTCATCGCCTATGAAATGCGCCGGCAGGGCCAGGGTACAAGCGCGGTCGCGCCAAACGACGCGATTCGCATGATGAATGAAGGCGCCGTGCTCGTGGACCTGCGTCCGCCCAACCAGTTCAAGGATGGCCATGTCGCGGGTGCACGCAATGTTCCCGGCGACCAGATCGCTGATGGCGCCAAGGCGCTGGAGAAACTGGGCGGAAAGACGCTGATCATGTGCTGCGACAACGGCTCGGCGGCGGGCGCCGCGGTGCGAACGCTGGCGCGCGCCGGTTTCAAGAATGTCTTCAGCCTGCGCGGCGGCCTCGCGGCCTGGCGCAACGACAACCTCCCGATCGTGAAGGGCTGAGCCGTGCCGGTGGCACGGCAGGCTTGACCGACTGCAGGCAAATGGCGCATGAAGCGCCGTAACACTTAATTCAATGTGAGGAAAGAAGATGGCTGACGAAAATATCCCCCTGACAGGCGCCGCGGGCGATCCTGCCGCCAATGGCCAAGGTCCGGCGGTTGCGCTGCAGACGGTCTACATCAAGGACCTGTCGTTCGAGTCCCCCAAGGGTCCGTTTCTGCCGGCGCAGGCACAGGATCCGAAAATGTCGCTGAATCTCAACACGGCGTCGAATCCGGTCGGACAGGACGCCCATGAGGTCGTGCTGACAGTGACGCTCGAGGCAAAGAATGGCGAAGTCGCGGTTTACCTCGCTGAGGTCAAGCAGGCCGGCGTATTTGTCGTGCGCGGATTCGGCGCCGATGAGACGCGGAGAATCCTGGGCTCATTCGCGCCCAACATCCTGTTCCCGTACATCCGTCAAACCGTGTCGGATATCGTGACCAAGGGTGGATTCCCCCCGTTCCTGCTGCCGCACGTCAATTTCGATGCGCTGTTCGAGCGCTCGTTGCAGGAGCGCGCCGCGCGCCAGGCGCAGCAGGGCCCGGCACCGGAACAGGCGAACTGAGCGGCGCAATGCGCCCGATCGTCGTCCTTGGCGCCGGCTCCTGGGGCACGGCGCTCGCGATCCAGTTCGCACGCAGTGGCCGCAGGACCGTGTTGTGGGGCCGCCAGGAAGACGATCCCGCCGAGCTCGCGAGGGCGCGCCGCAACCAACGCTACCTGCCAGGCGCGGAATTTCCGCCGGCGCTTGCGATCGAGCCTGATCTTGCGAAGGCAATCGCCAGTGGTGACGACCTGCTGCTCGCCGTGCCTTCGAACGCTCTCAGGATCGTGCTCCAGCAGATCAAGCCGATGCTCGGCCCACGGGCGCGCGTCGCCTGGGCCAGCAAGGGCTTCGAGATTTCGACCGGCAAGCTCCCACACCAGGTCGCCAGCGAGGTGCTGGGCCCGAAGGTGCCGGTTGCGGTTCTCTCAGGACCTACATTTGCGCGCGAGGTAGGCGAAGGATTGCCGACCGCGATCGCCGTCGCATCACCACATGCGGATTTCGCACTGGAGCTGGCCAAGAGCGTTTCCGCCGGCAATTTCCGCGCCTATACGCAGTCCGACATCATCGGCGTCGAAATCGGCGGTGCGGTGAAGAACGTGATCGCGATTGCGACCGGTGTTTCCGACGGCATGGGTTACGGCTCGAACAGCCGCGTGTTCCTGATCACGCGCGGCCTTGCCGAGATGGTGCGCCTTGGCGTCGCACTGGGTGCGAAGCAGGAGACGCTGATGGGCCTCGCAGGGCTCGGCGATCTGGTCCTGACCTGCACCGATGATCAGTCGCGCAACCGCCGCTTCGGGCGCGCACTCGCCTCGGGCAAACCGATCGACCAGGCGATCGCCGAGATCGGCCAGGTAGTCGAGGGTTATCACGCGGCCAAGGCCGTGCGCATGGTCGCAAAGAAACTCGGAGTCGATATGCCCATCTGCGAACACGTCTATCGCGTGTTGTACGAGGGCTTGTCCATCCCGGACGTCGTCGAGTCGATGCTCAAGCGCGAAGTCACGCCAGAAAACTAGCCTTAGCTCCCCGCGCCCTGCGGCAGCCGGCACTTGCGGCGATGCCCGGAAGTGCGACGGGCATCACACGTCCGCATTTTGTAAAGAGCCGCCTCGCGAAATGCGTGATCCGTCGCCGACAGCCATTACTGGGGGCCGACAATCCATGAGTTATCAGCCACATCGGCGGCCGGGGTCCTTTTTGTGCCAGAGAAAGACCAATCCAGGATTGTTTCGACGGCCAATCCGCAGACCGTCTGGCGCCCCACCGGGAGCCTGTCGCGGCGATTGACGCAGCTGATCGCGTTCGCCGCCGCACCAGCGCTCCTTGTCGCCATCGTGCCGCTACTGTGGCACGTCATCGTCGACGACCGAGCAGCGCTTGCTGCGCGGGCGGACGCCGCAATCGAGGAGGGCCGGAGCGCAGCAGTCTCGGCGCTCGATGGCGATTTCAGCTACGAAGCGAAAGTGGCGGCGACAAAGATCGCAAGAATCGCCAACGCGACATCGGTCCAATTGACGGACAACGACGGTACGGTGCTCGCCAGGGTCGTCCGCGCGGCCGATGCGTCACGCCGCCCAGACTCCCGTATGCCGGGCTGGCAGCGGGTCGTGCTCGACTACCTGCCGAAGATTTCTTCACCCGACCTGCGGACCTCTCGTGTTCTGGCGATCAACGGCGACCCCGTCGGTTCGGTCGAGGTCGTGCTGTCACCCCCGCCGGTCCTCAGTTCTGCGCTGTCGCCGATGCTGCGAACACTGCTCTTCATGCTTCCGGCCGCGATCTTCATCTTCTTCCTCGCGGCCCGGATGCGCAGGCTGATCGTGACTCCCATCGGCCATCTGCTCGAGACCATGGATCAGGTCGCGCACACCCAGGACTACTCGATTCGCGCCGAGCCCGGCGGCCCCAATGAGATCGGCAGCCTGATCATCAGCTTCAACGAGATGATCCAGCAGATCCATACCCGGAACCTGCGGCTGGCTGAGCACCGCCGCAAGTTGCAGGAACTTGTCATCGAACGTACGAAAAACTTCGAGCAGGCCGCGAGTCAGGCGGAGAAAGCCAGCCAGGCCAAGGGAGACTTCCTGGCACGCATGAGCCACGAAATCCGCACCCCGATGAACGGCGTCGTGGGCATGGCCGAACTTCTGGAGAACACCGGCCTCGCCGACCAGCAGCAGCACATGGTGCAGACGATGCGTTCTTCCGCCGACGCGCTGCTTGAAATCATCAACGACATCCTCGACTTCTCGAAGATCGAGGCCGGTCAGTTGCAGGTGCTGGAAACCGCGTTTTCGCCCGTCGAATTACTGGAGGAGGTCTGCGAATTCCTGGCTCCACAGGCACACGAACGCAACCTGGAGCTGGTTTGTGACATTGCCGCGACCGTGCCCCAGAGGTGCGGCGGCGATCCGATCCGCCTGCGCCAGATCATCGTCAACCTGCTCGGCAATGCCCTCAAGTACACCGAGAAGGGGCATGTCATCGTGCGGGCCACTGCAACCGAACTCGCCGACGCAAAAATCCAGCTGCGCATCGAGGTCGAAGACACTGGCTTCGGGGTACCAGAGGAGCAGCTCGACACCATTTTCGAGGCCTTCACCCAGGGCGACTCCTTCGAGACGCGCAAGCATGGCGGCACGGGCCTGGGGTTGGCGATCACCCGTGAGCTGGTCACGCTGCTTGGCGGCGAGGTCAAGGCCACCAGCAAGCTGGGCACCGGCTCGAAATTCTGCGTCACGCTGCCGCTTGCGATCCCCGCAGCGACGCAGCAGCCGGTCAAATCCTTCAGTGTCGGCGTAAAAAGCGTGCTGGTCGTGCAGGACAACGAGGCCGCCGGCAAAGCCGTCGCGGCCTTGCTCGAGGCTGGTGGGGCCACAGTATGGATAACGCGAACGGGATATCATGCCATCGAGCGCATGGCGCTTGATAAGTTCGGTCTGGTCCTGATCGACGAACTGTTGCCCGACATGACCGGCGCGGAGCTGATCGACCGGATACGTGCTACTCCGGCAACCACGGCGGTTCCGCTCGTGTTGATGACCAGCAGCATGCCGGCCGCGGCCGCGGCCACGTTGTTGATCAAGCCGTCCAGCGCTCCTGACGCGCGAATGAGCAAGCCGGTGCGCCGGGCCCGGCTGCATGCCGCAATCGATCACGCCCTCGGGCGTGGCGGCCCGGCCCAAGAACAGTCGCATGCGGCCGCCAAACCGGCGCAGTTCAATCTCCGGGTACTCCTGGTCGAGGACAGCCAGGTCAATCGCGAAGTGGCCGTCGGCATGCTCGAGTCACTCGGATGCAAAGTCGATTGCGCGCACGACGGTAGTGTCGGAGTCGAGCAGGCCCTTTCGTGGGGCTTCGACCTGGTGCTCATGGACTGCCAGATGCCGTTGATGGACGGTTTCGAAGCTACCCGCCGCATCCGCTCGAAAGAAGCCTCGATCGGCCGCCAGCCCATGCCGATCATCGCCCTGACGGCGAACGCGCTGCAGGGCGACCGTGAGCGCTGTCTGGAGGCGGGGATGAACGACTTCATCAGCAAGCCGTTCACGATGAAAAAGCTTCGTGAGGTGCTGCGGGTGGCGACCGGCTCGATTACCACGAACACGGCTCCTGCGGCTGCGCCGGCAGTCGGTGCCGTGCCTGGGAGCGTCCGCCGCGAGGCGGCGCGTGATGAACACAGCCGGCGCGGGACCGGAAGCGCCCTGCCGATCGTCGACCTGGCTCACATCGAAGAATTGCTGTCGCTGAACCGTCCGCAAATCGTTCCGCGGGCCATTGCGCTCTTCAGGACCCAGGCGGGCAAGACCCTGGACGAGGTGGACGCCGCGTTGAATGCCTTCAGTATTGCCGACGTGGAGCGCGCCGCTCATTCGCTGAAGTCCGCCGCACTCAGTATCGGCGGACGGCGCTTTGCCGAGGCGGCCAGTGATTGTGAGCAAGCGGCCCGCAGTGGTGAATTCAAGATGGCGGCCGACCTGGCGGTCCGATTGCGACCCGAGTTTTCCGAACTCTGCGCGGCCCTGGGGGAGATCGCTGTCAATGGAGTGGCAGCGGCATGACGAAGCCTGCGCCTCGCGTCCTGATCGCCGATGATGACGCCGTCGCGCTGCTCGTGGCCCAGGCCGCGCTGGAGAGCGCCGGATTCGAGGTGCTGGGCGCCGAGAATGGCAGCGTCGCAGTCACGCTTTTCGCGGAGCACAATCCGGAATGCGTGATTCTCGACGTGATGATGCCCGAAATGAACGGCTTCGAGGCCTGCCGCACGATCCGTGCGACGGCTGCCGGCGCAAATGCGCCCATCCTCATCATGACCAGCCGCGACGATGTCGAGGCGGTGGCGCGCGCCTATGACTCCGGCGCCACAGACTTCACCAGCAAGGGCATCAGCAGCCGGCTATTGATCGAGCGTGTCCGATTCCTCCTGCGCGAGTACCAGTCGCGGCAAGCGCTGGTCGTCAGCAGGGGCCGACTCCGCATGGTGCAGAAAATGGCCCAGATCGGACACTGGGAGGTGGACAGTGCCGGCCACACGCTGCACGTTTCCAGCGTGGTGCGCTCGCTGCTGCCTGAACTGACCGCCGCCCGCAGTCACCTCGCGCAGCTCGCGTCCGCACTTCGCTCCAGGGACGGCCGCAAATTGCTCGAAGCATTCCGCGGCTGGCAGGCGTCGCGCGCACCGTTCCAGCTCGAAGCCGAGATGCGGACGGGAACCAGCCTGCACATTCATGGGACCGTAACGCCCGGCACCGATACAGCGGGAAATGCGACACTGACCCTGGCTGTGCAGGACATTTCGACATTGCGCCGCGCGCAGCAACGAGCGTACCGGCTGGCAAATTTCGACGCGTTGACGGGCCTGCCGAACCAGGCGCAGTTCCTCGACGCGCTTACCAGCGAACTTCGGATTCGCAAAACCAGCGAACCACTCGGCGTCCTCGTTTTCAGGCTGCGCGGTCTCGAGCGCCTGCAGCAGTCCCTGGGCCAGGCCGCCTGCGATGCGGCGCTCGTAAGCACTTCAAGGCTGATCCTCGACGCCATCGCCCACGAGGCTGGATCCACTTTCGCCCACCTTGGTGGAGGCGAGTTCGCATTTTGTCGCATCGGATGCAACTCACCGGCCCTCGCCGCCAGCGTCGCGAGAAATGTTGCGCGCGTGCTGGCGGTCCCGGTCACAGGCGAGGGCTGGACTGCGAACTTCCTCGTCAGCACGGGAATCGTCATGTGGCCATCGGATGGCCAGGACGCCTACACGCTTTTCGAAAATGCCCGGACGACCGCAGCACGCGGTATGTCGGCTGCGGAATCCCGCCACGAATTCTTTGCTTCCGAGGTCCAGCAACGCGCGCTGCGGCTGATCGACCTCGAATCCGCCTTGCACGGCGCCATGGCGCGTGGCGAAGTGAGCCTCGCCTACCAGCCGCGGTTCGGCTTGGCCGATCGCGCCGTGCGCGGCGTCGAAGCACTTCTTCGCTGGAATCACCCTGAACTGGGATCCGTCTCGCCTTCGGAATTCATCCCCATTGCGGAGGAATCCGGGCTCATCATGGCGATCGGTTCCTGGGTACTGCATGAGGCCTGCAGGCAGGCGGCAATCTGGCGTAGCAAGCACGGGCTGCAGTTGACCATTTCCGTCAACGTGTCCGCCTATCAACTGCGGGTGCCACGGACGCTGGTAGAGGACGTGCTTGCCGCGCTGCGCTGCTCCGGCCTGCCGGCCAGCGCCCTTGAGCTGGAACTGACGGAGTCCATGATGATCAACGCTGCGGGCGAAACGCTTGCGGCGCTGCACGAGCTCCGGAGCCTCGGGATATCGATAGCCCTGGATGACTTCGGCACCGGATATTCATCGCTTGGCTATCTGCGCCGGTTGCCGGTGGATTGCCTGAAGATCGACCGGTCCTTCGTATCGGACCTGTCTGCCGACGAGGGCGCCGAGCGCGTGCTGCAGGCGATCCTCGGCATCGCAAGCGCCCTGGAACTGCGCACGGTCGCGGAGGGCATCGAGACTCCGGCACAGCTCGAGTTCCTTCGCAGGCATGGTTGTCTGGAGGGACAGGGCTTCCTGCTCGCGAGACCGCTCAGCACTGACGCGCTCGAAGCGCTGCTGACGGAATCCGTGGCAATCACCGCCACCAGTTCCTCGAACGCGGCCTGATTGTCGTTTGCCGCCCCCTACGACCCACCGGCGAAACCCAGCTGACGCCAGGCTTCGAACAGAACGATAGCCGCGGCGTTTGACATGTTGATGCTGCGATTGCCCGGAATCATCGGCAGCCGAATGACATTTTCGACCGGGAATTGCGCCAGCACGGGCCCCGGCAGGCCGCTGGTCTCGCGCCCGAACAGGAAAGCGTCGCCCGCCTGGTATTGCCGGTCAGTGTGGCGCGCACCACTCCCCGTCTCGACCGCGAAGATGCGAGTCCCGCCCAATAGTGCGAGGCAGACAGCAAGATTTGCGTGTACGCGCAGTTGCGCGAGGTCGCGATAGTCGAGTCCCGCGCGCCGCAGTTGCGCATCGTCCAGCGAAAACCCGAGCGGCTGCACCAGATGCAGAACCGCGCCGGTATTTGCGCACAGCCGGATGATATTGCCGGTATTTGGCGGTATTTCCGGCTCGAACAGGATCAGGTGGAACATCGGGCCCGGCCGCTGATGCGGGGTTCCTGGAACCCCTCCACTATAATCGCGCCGTGGCCCACATCGCCCCCCG
>Ga0224510_10002469_pt1 | contig 11064 bp, 10 predicted proteins | sample SF_May12_sed_USG_FD_170161 | JGI IMG/M metagenome (GOLD analysis project Ga0224510, IMG submission 170161) | Sediment microbial communities from San Francisco Bay, California, United States - SF_May12_sed_USGS_4_1 | ecosystem: Environmental > Aquatic > Marine > Sediment | place: USA: California... | reverse complement strand
CATGGCCAACCGACCGCCGAGAGCCACCAGGAGGCCGGCAACGGCCAGCACCAGGCAGGCGGCGAACACCGGGGCCACGGTGCGGTGGCGGAGCTCGGCCCGGGCCTCGTCGGCCTCGTGCTGCCAGGCCGCTTCCCGGGCCTGGCGCTGGGCCGACCGTTCCTCCAGCAGCGAGCGGGCGACATCCACCGCGGCCTGGCACGACGCCACCTTGGCCGCCAACGCCACCTCCCCCTGGGCCACCAAGAGGTGGTCCACATCGCGCCCGAGGCTGCGGGAGGGGGCGGCGTCGTCGGGCCGGCCCGAGGTGCGGTCAAGCCGGCGCACCTCGGCGATGGCCCGTTCCAGCTGATTGATCTCCCATTCGATGCGGAACCGGTGCTCGGTGCTCACCTCCCGGTCGGGCTGGAGGCCGAGGGCCAGCAGGTCGGCCTCCACCATCGGATCGACGTCGAGGGCGGCTTCGCCCCACGAGCGCCGTTCGGGCTCCAGGCGGGCCAGGTGCAGCGTGATGGCGGGGCACGGCCGGTCGAGCCGGTCCGCCGCCTCGACGAGCAGCTGGTGGGCCCGGGCCACATCTCCCAGGCGCTCTTGCACCGCAGCGGCCAGGATGGCAACGTAGGCCGATCCGGCTTGGTCGGTGGCCGCCAGGTAGCGGCTGGCCAGATTGAAGTGGTCGGCGGCCCGGACCGAGCGCCGCCGCCAGGCGGCCAGCCCGGCCCCGCAGCGAAGGCCGGGATCGGTGGGATCGAGCCGGGCACCGGCCACGAAGAGCTGCTCGGCCTCCTCGAACCATCCCCGGGCCAGGGCCCGGCATCCCTGTTCGGCCTTCTCGTGGGCCGCCATCGTGGCTGGGGTGGCCAGGAGGTCGGCCAGGTTGGCCGGATGGGCCGAATCGACCGGATCGGCCGTGGGCCCCGGAGCGATTTGGAGATACACGCCCTCGGTCATCGCCGCGATCGTGAGGTCCAACTCCTGCGCCAGGGCGCTAGCGGCCGCCGTCTCTCCGCCCTGCTCGGGGTCCCAGGCGAAGCGGAAGGCACTGGCCGACTGGTACAGGGGCGGGTTGGGACCGGCCAGGAACCGCATCTCGTCGGCCAGGTCGCCGAAGCGCGCCAACAGGGCGGAGACCACCGTCCCGTCCCCGTCCCCGTCAGCGGACCCGCCGGCCGCCACCGTGCTCCGCTCCCGCCTGTCGTCTTCCGCCTGGTGCCGCCCCTCAGCGGATCGGGTTCTTGTAGGTGTCGAGGTAGGTGATCTCCGCCACCGGCGGGCGCTCGGCCGGCTTGAAGTCGGTTCCCTTGGTGTAGGCCACCGGCAGCAGCCCGGCCTGGGTCATGTGGGCCGGGATGCCGAGCAGTTCGGCCGCCTCGGCCTCGTGGGCCAGGTGCAGCGTAGTATAGCACGAGCCGAGACCGCGGCTGCGCAGCGCCAGCTGGAAGCTCCACATGGCGGGGATGATCGAGCCGAACAGGCCGGCGGCGCTGGTGCCGGGCTCGACCCGGCCGATGATCAGGGGGATGACCATGACCGGCACCCGGGCCAGGTTCTGGGCCAGGAACAGGGCCGAGTCCATCACCCGTCCGGTCTGGCTGCCCTCGTCGGCCGACTTGGCCGCTTCGGTGAGGTAGCCGAGCGCTGTGCGGTTGTAGATCTCGGCCAGCTTGTCCTTCTTGTCCTGATCCCGGATCACCATCCACCGCCAGCCCTGGCGGTTGGAGCCGGTTGGGGCCTGGACGGCCAGCTGGAGGCACTCGAGCAGCACGTCGTCGGGTACCTCGCGGTCGAAGTCGAGCCGCTTGCGCACCGCCCGGGTCGTGCTCAACAGGTGGTCCACTTGTGCCAGATCGAAGTCCATGGCCCAAGAGTCTGGCCGGCCCGGCCCACCCCGGCAACAGGCGCACCCCGGGCCCGGCCGATCCCCCGACGCCGCGCCGCCGCCCCGATCGTCATCGGCCGTGGCAGACTCTGGCCCCATGCAACGCACCTTCGCCCCGCCGGGCCGTGGCCGGTCGGTGGCCGGCGCCCTGGCGCTGGGCCTGGCCCTGGCCGCCTGCGGCGCGGGCACCGACAGCTCCGGCGCCCCATCGTCGTTCGCCGCCCCCCAGGCCGGCAACGGTGCCACCCCGTCGTCGGCCACGCCGCCCCCACCGCCCGGCGACAGCGCCACTTCGGTCGCAGCCGGTGGGAGCGCCGCTACCAAGACCCCGGCCGACCCGAACGCACCCCGGCTCGATCCGGGTGCCCTCCGGGGGCAGGCCGTCACGATCGACGGCACCTCGTTCGATCTGGGCTCCCTGGCCGGCAAGGATCTGGTCGTCTGGTTCTGGGCCCCGTGGTGAGGGGCGTGCCGAGCCGAAGGCCCTGCGGTCGCAGCGGTCGCTGACACCAACGCCGGTGCCGACGTCCAGTTCGTGGGCATTGCCGGCCTCGCCCCCGGCGCCGACTTCGGTGAGTTCGTCGACTACACCGGCACCGGCGCCATCACCCATCTCAACGACGAGACCGGCGAGCTGTGGCCCCGCTTCGGCGCCACCGGCCGCTCTACCTTCCTGTTCGTGAACGACGACGGCACGATCCTCGACCGTACCGAGTACGGCGACATGGACGAGGCGCGCCTCGCCGAAGAGGTCGAGCGGCTCAAGAGCTCCTAGCTTCGCCGATCTGGTGTCCCACGGTGCCAGGGGCGACGGCCCCGGACATGAGATCGGAGGTCAGCGGCGGATCAACTCGGGTGGGTCGAACGCTCGGACCGGGGGCGGCTCGCCGTCGAGGCGGGTCACCTCCACCAGGCACGTCTGGGCGCTGGGGCCCTGGGCCAGCTGCGACGTGCCCTTGTCGGCCGTGAGCACATTGGGGTTCCCGTGGCGGCAGGTGCCGTCGGGCCCGGGGTCGTACCAGGCGCCGGTGGCCAGCTCCACCACGCCGGGGGCCACCGCCCCGCTCACCACGGCCCCGGCCAGGCACGCCCCCCGGTCGTTGTGGATTCGCACCACCTCACCCGTGGCGATCCCCCGGGCGGCGGCGTCGGCCGGGTTGATCCGCACCGGCTCCCGCCCCGCCACCTTGGCCGCCTGGCTGGTCGGGCCGTGGTCGTACTGGCTGTGGAGCCGCCACCGGGGCTGGTTCGACACCAGGTGGAGGGGCCACCGGTCGGCCCCGGCCCCGCCCAGGCGCTCGAAGGGCTCGTACCAGCGAGGGTGGCCGGCGCAGTCGTCGTAGCCGTAGCCGTCGATGGTCGACGACCACAGCTCGATCCGGCCCGACGGGGTGCGCAGCGGGTTGGCCTCGGGGTCGGCCCGGAACCGCTCCAGGAACACCTGCCCGGTCCGACCCATCGGGGGCATCGGATGGGCCACCGACCCCTGGGCCCAGAAGCGGTCGAAGGGCGGAGCGTCGGGGTTGGCCCGCCGGTAGCGGTCGTACAGGTGGCGGATCCACTCCCCCGCCGTGCGGCCTTCGGTGAAGGCGTCGCCGAACCCGAGCCGCCCGGCCAGGGCGGCGAACACGTCGTGGTCGTGGCGGGCTTCACCCACCGGCTCGATGGCCTTGACCATCGCCACCAGCATCGTCTCGGCCCCACCCAGGTCGTCGCGCTCCAGCGGTGTGGTGACGGGCAGCACGATGTCGGCCCGGCGGGCGGTGGCTGTCCAGAACGGCTCGTGGACCACGATGGTCTCCGGCCGGCGCCACAGGCGGGCCAGGCGGTTGAGGTCCTGGTGGTGGTGGAACACGTTGCCGCCGGTCCAGTAGACGAGACGCACGTCGGGGTACAGGTCGTAGCCGCCGTCGACATGGAATCCCCGGCTCGGATGCTCCAGCATGTCGGCCACCCGGGCCACCGGGATCACCGGGCCCGGCGGCAGGGGTGGCACGGGCAGGCCCGGCACCGGCTCCCTTGTGTGGCCCGCCCCCACGTTGCCGGCGGCCCCGAACGGGAAGGCGATGCCGCCGCCGGGCAGGCCGATCTGGCCCAGGGCGGCGGCCAGGGCGATGCCCATCCACCAGGTCTGCTCGCCATGGTCGGCCCGCTGGATCGACAGGGTCAGGTTCACCAGCGTGCGGTGGTCGGCCATCTCCCGGGCCAGGGCCCGGATCTGATCGGCTCCCATGCCGGTGATCCCGGCCGCCCAGTGGGCCGAGCGGGCCGGGCCGGCCCCGTCACCGTCCAGGTAGGCCCACAGGCGGTCCCAGCCGACGCACCACCGTGACAGGAAGTGGAGGTCGGCCCGGCCCTCTGCCACCAGCGTGTGGATCAGGCCGCACATGAGGGCCACGTCGGTGCCGGGCCGAATCGGGCACCACCGTCGGGCCAGACCGGCCGGCAGGTCGTCGTCCACCGGGGCCACGTTGACCACCCGCAGGCCCCGCTGGGCCGCCTGGCCCAGCCAGGAGCGGGTGAGATGGGGGCCTTGACCACCGTAGGTGACATCGGTGTTGCTGAGGCGCAGCCCGCCGAAGCTCACCAGCAGCTCGGTATGGGCGGCGATGCGGGACCACGACGTCTGGGCCGCCACCGCTTCGTGGTAGGTGAGCCCGAGCACGTGGGGCACCACGACCTCGGCCGCCGCCCCGGAGTAGGTGCCCCGGCTCACCGTGCACCCGCCGAACAGGCGGAGGAACCGGGCCGTCTGGGTGGTCGGGTCGTGGAACCGGCCCGCCGAGCCCCACCCGTAGGAGCCGCCGTACACGGCGTCGTGACCGTGACGGTCCCGCACCCGGGCCAGCTCGGCCGCCACCCGGTCGAGCGCCTCGTCCCAGCCCACCTCTACGAACGGTTCGGCGCCCCGCCGGTCGGTGGCGGCACCGGGCCCGCCCTCCAGCCAGGACCGCCGGATGGCGGGCCGCTCCACCCGGCACCGGGTGACCGCGGTCAGGCCCCCGCTGATCGGTGACGGATCTGGGTCGGCCGGGTGAGGCTGGACGCCCCGCACCGACCGGCCGTCGCTGTCGACCAGGAAGGGGCCCCAGTGGGAGGCCATCGGGCTCAGCGGCACGGCGCAACGCTACCCATCCCGTTGGTCCGGACACCGATTCGGCCGCAGGTCTATCATGGCGCTATGGACCGGGCGAACGCAGCGGGCCGCGCCGCGGTCGGCGCCCATGACACCACCACCCTCGCCGACGACGCGATCACCTCCATGGCCGCCCTCGAAGCGCTCTACGGCGAGCCGGTGCCCTCCGCCGTGGTGAAGGAGATCGACCACATCTCCCCCCTGCACCAGGCGTACATCGAGGCGTCGCCGTTCCTGGTGCTGGCCACCGCCGGCCCCGACGGCCTCGACTGCTCACCCCGGGGCGATCCCGCCGGCTTCGTGCGGGTGGCCGACCGGAACACCCTGCTCCTGCCCGACCGCCGGGGCAACAACCGCCTCGACTCGCTGCGCAACATCGTGGCCGATCCCCGGGTGGCGATCCTGTTCCTCGTGCCGGGCATCGGGGTGACGCTGCGAGTCAACGGCCGGGCCCGGCTCCGCACCGACGCCGCGCTACGCGCCAGCTTCGCCATCGACGGCAAGCTCCCCACCGTGGTGGTGGAGGTCACGGCCGAACGGGTCTACACCCAGTGCCCGAAGGCGCTCATCCGCTCGAACCTGTGGGATCCGGCCCGCCACCGCACCCCCGACGAGCTGCCCTCGGTGGGCCAGATCATGGCCGGCCTCACCGACGGCGAGATCGACGGGGCCGCCTACGACGCCGCCTATCCCCAGCGCCTGAGGGAGACGATCTACTGATCCTGTCGTCTTCCCGGTCGGGCTCGGCCTACAACGACGAGCTATCGACCTCGCGCCTCGTGCTGCGGTACGCCACCACCGGCCTCGTCACCCTCATGATCGTGGCCGTCGCCACCGCCTGGGTCAGCCGCCGGGTCGGCACCCAGGACGCCATCGCCGACGCCGACCGCGTCACGTCCATCGCCGCCGAGTCGGCCGTGGAGCCGCTCCTGGACGACGGGATCGTCGACATGGACCCGGCCGTCCTGGCCGCGATCGACCACGTGGTGCGCAACCAGGTGCGGCGGGGCTCGTTGGTGCGGGTGAAGATCTGGGGGGCCGACGGCACGATCCTGTACTCCGACGAGCCCCGCCTGATCGGCGAGCGCTTCGATCTCGACTTCGACAAACTGGAAGCGCTGGCCGGCGAGGACGTCCACGCCCACGTGAGCGACCTCGACGACCCCGAGAACCGGTTCGAAGAGCAGGCCGACAAGCTGCTCGAGGTCTACCAGCTGCTGGAGACCAAGCCCGACAACAAGCCGGTGCTGTTCGAGGCGTACTTTCGCTACGCCCAGGTGGAGGAGGCGGGCCGCCGCGCCTGGCTCCGCTTCGCCCCGGTGACCCTCGGTTCGCTCGTGCTGCTCGAGCTGTTGCAGGTGCCGCTGGCCACCTCGCTGGCCCGCCGTCTGCGCCGCACCCAGGATCAGCGGGAGCAGCTGCTGCGGTCGGCGATCGAGGCCACCGACGCCGAGCGGCGCCGGATCGCCAGCGACCTCCACGACGGCGTCGTCCAAGACCTGGCCGGGGTGGCGTTCTCCCTCAGCGCCGCCGCCAGGGCCGACCATCCCCCCAACCGGGACGAGATCCGGGAGGCGGGCGACCAGGTGAGGGACTCGGTGCGGGCCCTGCGGTCGTTGCTGGTGGAGATCTACCCGCCCAACCTCTACGAGGAGGGGCTGGAGGCGGCCCTCGGCGATCTGACGGCCAAGGTGGAGACCCGCGGTATCGTGTCGTCCCTCGTGGTCGACGCTCCGGTGGAACGGCTGGCCACCGACCAGACCCAGCTGGTGTACCGGGCGGCCCAGGAGGGCCTACGGAACGTGGCCGCCCATGCCGGAGCCTCCCAGGTGGCGGTCCGGGTCAACGGAGACGGCAAGACGGTGGTGCTACAGGTGATCGACAACGGGCGGGGTATGCCGGAATCCGAGATCGAGGAGCGCAACGACCACATGGGCCTGAAGACCTTGAGCGGCCTGGCCGCCACCATGGGGGCGACGGTCAGCTTGTCGTCGGCTCCCGGCCGGGGAACCGTGCTCACCCTGAAGGTGCCGATCCGATGAACGATCCCATGAACGATTCACTCGTGGCCGACAGTGCGGCCACCGGGGCGGGCGCCACCCGTATCCGCGTGGCGGTGGCCGACGATCACGCCATCGTGCGCCAGGGACTGGAGCGGCTGTTCTCCACCGCCGGCGACATGGAGCTGGTGGGTACGGCGGCCAGCGGCAACGAGGCGGTCGACCTGGTGGAGTCGGCCCGGCCCGACGTGATCCTGATGGACCTGTCGATGCCCGACGGCGACGGGGTCGACGCCACCCGGCGCATCGTGGCCGCCGGAGCGTCCACCCGCGTGGTGATCCTCACCTCGTTCGGCGAGGAGTCCCGCATCCTGGACGCCCTCAACGCCGGCGCCCAAGGCTACCTGCTCAAGCACATCGACCCCGACATGCTGCTCGACGCCGTCCGGTCGGCGGCCCAGGGCGATGCTCCCCTCGACCCCCGGGCCGGGCGGGTGCTTTTGGAGCAGCGGCGGGCGCCGGCCGACGCCGGGTCGGGCCTGACCGATCGAGAGCTGGAGGTACTCTCGCTGGTGGGGCAGGGCCTGGCCAACAAGCAGATCGCCCGCCGCCTGGGCATCAGTGAGCGCACGGTGAAGGCCCACCTGACGAGCGTGTTCCAGCGCATCGGGGTGTCGGACCGGGTGCAGGCCGCCCTTTGGCTCCGGGACCACCAGGGCCGGTAGTCTCGGGCCCCGTAGGCGATTGGCGTTGTGGGTGCAGGCGCGTACGTCGCCCACGGCAAACTACAGAGGGAAGGTGCTCACATGGCCGAGCAGGTACCACCGATCCGGACCGACCCGGCGACCGGGCACAAGCTGTTCAACACCAGGGCGGCCAAGGCGTCGGACCGGATCGAGGGCAAGGGCTACGACGTGGTCACCGACGCCGAGCTGATCACGCTGCCGGCGTTCAAGGCCGACGCCACCTTCAACGAGGAGGCCCGGGCCCGGTACCGCCAGTTCAACGAGGTGCGCCGGGGCACCGACGACTACATGGCCATGGAGGGCACGTTCGCCCGCTACCTGGAAGACCACTACTCGGCCCCGCCGGTGCCCCGCGAGGCGCTGAACGACGAGTGCGAGGTCCTGGTGGTGGGGGGCGGCTTCTCCGGGCTGTTGCTGTGGTACAAGCTGAGCCAGGCCGGCTTCACCGACGTCCGCTTCTGCGAGAAGGGCGGTGACGTGGGCGGCACCTGGTACTGGAACCGGTACCCCGGCATCGCCTGCGACGTCGAGTCGTACTCCTACCTCCCCCTGCTCGACGAGACGGGTTACGTGCCCACGATGAAGTTCGCCTCCGGGTTCGAGATCTTCGAGTACTGCCAGCAGATCGCCGAGCGGTACGGGTTCTACGACCACTGCCTGTTCCACACCGCCGTCACCGGCACCGAGTGGGACGAGACCGCCCAACGCTGGACCGTGCGCACCGACCGGGGCGACGTGATGAAGGCCCGGTTCGTGATCCTGGCCAACGGGGTGCTCACCACTCCCCGCCTGGCCCGCATCGACGGCATGGAGCGATTCGGTGGGGCGTCGTTCCACACCTCCCGCTGGGACTACGACGTGGCCCTCGAAGGCAAGCGGGTGGGCATCATCGGCACCGGCGCCACCGCCGTGCAGGCCATCCCCGAGCTGGCCAAGATCGTGGGCGAGCTGTACGTGTTCCAGCGCACCCCGTCCACCATCGACGTGCGCGACCAGCGTCGCACGAGCCAGGCCGAGATCGACGAGTGGCGGGCTCAGCCCGGGTGGGCCCGGGCCCGCCGGGCCCGGTTCGCCAAGCTGATCGGCCGCCGGGCCCTGCAGGCCAACGACGACTACCTCGCCGGCAAGGCCGACCCCCCGGCCCGGCGGGAGCGCCGGCCCGACGCTCCCCGGCCCAGTCGGGAGGAGCAGACGCAACGTGAGCTGCAGTCGAGCTACCGGATCATGGAGCAGATCCGGGACCGGGTCGATGCCATCATCGAGGACCCGGCCACGGCCGAGGCCCTCAAGCCGTACTACCCCTACGGGTGCAAGCGGCCCACGTTCCACGACGAGTACCTGCCCACGTTCAACCTGCCCCACGTGCACCTGGTCGACACGGCGCCCCTGGGTGTGCGCCAGATCAACGAGACGGGTATCGAGCACGGCGGCGTGCAGTACGACCTCGATGTGCTGATCTACGCCACCGGGTTCGACTTCATGGCCCCGGCCACGTTCAACGTGGTGACCGGCCGCAATGGCCGGACGCTGGGCGGCAAGTGGCAGGAGGAGGGAACCCGAACCTTCCTCGGGCTGCACTCCAACGGCTTCCCCAACCTGTTCGTGATCACCGGCCCCCAGGGTGGAGGCGGCAGCTTCAACTTCATGGACGGCATCGAGGACCACAGCGACTACGTGGTGTGGCTGCTGGGCCTCATGCGCGATAACGGCCACCGCGTGGTGGACGTGCGCATAGAGGACGAGGAGCGGTGGGCCGAGCACTGCGCCGAGGCCGATCTGGCCACTGCCCCCTTGCGGGACTGCCTGTCGAACTTCAACGGCTACGGCCGGGCCGAGCCGGGCAGCCTGGGGTACTACGGCGGCGGGAACTGGCACAAGTGGCGGATCCGGGCCCAGGAGTCGCTGGAGCCCTACACCTTCGCCTGAGCATACCGGTACCGTCGGTTCCGTGACCGGAAACCGTTGGCTGCGCAGGATCGAGGAGAACCCGGGCCACTCGGCCTGGTACATCGAGCGGTTCCGCACGATGGCGGCCGAGGGCCGGGACCTGCAGGGTGAGGCCCGCCTCATCGACGCCATGGTGGGGCGGGGGGCCAGGATCCTCGATGCCGGCTGCGGGCCGGGCCGGGTGGGAGGCCGCCTGGCCGAGCTGGGCCACCACGTCGTAGGCGTCGACATCGACCCCGCGCTGATCGAGGCGGCGGAGCAGGATCACCCCGGGCCCCGCTGGCTGGTCGCCGACCTGTCGCAGCTCGAATTGGGGCATGAACGGTTCGACGCCATCGTGTGTGCCGGCAACGTGGTGACGTTCCTCGATCCTGCCACCCGTCGTACCGTGCTGGAGCGCCTCGCTGCCCACCTGGCCGACGATGGCCGGCTGGTGGTGGGGTTCGGCGGAGGACGGGACTACTCCTTCGATGAGTTCGACGCCGACGCGACGGTGGCCGGGCTGGCCATCGAGGTGCGGCTGTCGAGCTGGGACCTGCGACCGTTCACCCCCGGCTCGGAGTTCCTGGTGGCCGTGCTGGGCCGGGGCAACGGCCCCGCCTGATGGCTCCCGGGGCGGCTCCATCCGATGGTGGAGGTTTACCTCCGGGGCTGGAGCACGTGCGCACCACCGACGTGTTCGACGAGCACTCCGCCCCCGGCGGCCTGCGCCGGGCCCACCGGGTGGCCGATGGGGTGTGGGCCCGCCTCGTCGTACACAGCGGCGCTCTGTCGTTCGTCTTCGAGGACGAGCCCGACCGGTCGGTCCCGGTGACGGCCGGCGGAGCGGTGGTGATCCCACCGGCCCGCCAGCACCACGTTGACTTCGATCAGGGTCCGGTCACCTTCGCCATCGAATTCCACCGGCCGCCGACCGGGGCCGGGCCGGGCCCCGGCAGCGAGAGCACCGGCCTGTCGTCCACCTGAGGCCGCTCAGCTGACGTCGGCCAGGCGTTGATCGCCGCTCTGAAAGCCGGCCATGCGACGGTAGAGGCCGCCGGGCAGACGTAGCAGCTCGTCGTGGTTGCCCGACTCCACCAGGCGACCCTGGCTGAGCACCATGATCCGATCAGCGTCTCGGACGGTGGACAGCCGGTGGGCGATGATGATGCGGGTTCGGCCGGCGGGAAGGTTGTCGAGCGCAGCCACCAGGAGCTGTTCGGAGTTGGCGTCGAGGGCCGAGGTCGGTTCGTCGAAGATGATGATCGGAGCGTCGCGCAGGATGGCCCGGGCGATGGCCACCCGCTGGCGCTGGCCTCCCGACAGGTTGGCCCCCCGCTCCCCGATCCTGGTGTCCAGGCCGTCGGGCAGGCGGCA
>Ga0224510_10002467_pt1 | contig 11068 bp, 5 predicted proteins | sample SF_May12_sed_USG_FD_170161 | JGI IMG/M metagenome (GOLD analysis project Ga0224510, IMG submission 170161) | Sediment microbial communities from San Francisco Bay, California, United States - SF_May12_sed_USGS_4_1 | ecosystem: Environmental > Aquatic > Marine > Sediment | place: USA: California... | reverse complement strand
GCCGGAGCTGCAGCGGCCATTACCGAGTCTGTTGCTGCCGGCTTCCGACTAACCCCTAGCCCCCAGCCCCTAGCCCCTCTCCTGTGCCTGTGGCTCCCCGCCGCCCAACCCAATCCCGACGAAGCGCACTGGCTGGCGCAGCTGTTCCCGGCCCAGGTCTGGATCGCGGTCGAACTGCTCACGACGGGACGCGACCGGCGACGGCTCGCGCAACTGCAGGCGCTCGGCGAGCAACTCGAGCTGCCCCTCGTGGCGGCGGGTGACGTGCACATGCACGCCCGCGGCCGCCGCGCGCTGCAGGACGTGCTCACGGCCACGCGCATCGGCACGACGGTCGAGCAGGCGGGGTTGTCGCTCTTCCCGAACGGCGAGCGTCACCTGCGGCCCATCGCCCGCATCGCGGAACTGCATCCGCCGGAACTGCTCGCGGCCACGGTCGAGATCGCCGCGCAGTGCACGTTCTCGCTCGACGAGCTGCGCTACGAATACCCGCGCGAGATCGTACCCGACGGGTACACGCCCGCGGCCTGGTTGCGGCAGCTCACGGAGGAGGGCGCGCGGCAACGCTGGCCGCAGGGTATTCCCGCAGCGACGCGCCAGGCGGTCGAGCACGAACTCGAGCTGATCGCAGAGCTGCAGTACGAGCCGTATTTCCTCACCGTGCACGACATCGTGCGCTTCGCGCGTTCGCGCCACATCCTGTGCCAGGGCCGCGGTTCGGCGGCCAACTCCGCCGTCTGCTTCTGCCTCGGCATCACCGAGGTCGACCCCGCGCGCATGTCGTTGCTGTTCGAGCGCTTCATCTCGAAGGAACGCAACGAACCGCCGGACATCGACGTCGACTTCGAGCACGAGCGGCGCGAGGAAGTGATCCAGTACATCTATGCGAAGTACGGGCGCGAACGCGCGGCACTCACGGCCACCGTCATCAGTTACCGGCCGCGCAGCGCGCTGCGCGACGTCGCGAAGGCGATGGGGCTCGATCCGCTGCAGGTTGCGGCACTCGCGCGCTCGATGCAATGGTGGGACGGCTCGCGCATCGACGAAACGCGCGTGCGCGAGGCGGGCCTCGATCCCGCGAGCCCGGTGCTGTCGAAGGTGCTGACGCTGGCGCGCACGCTGCTCGGGTTTCCGCGCCACCTGTCGCAGCACGTCGGCGGCTTCGTGATCGCACGCGACCTGCTAGAGGAACTGGTACCGGTCGAGAACGCCACGATGCCCGACCGCACCGTGATCCAGTGGGACAAGGATGACCTCGACGCGCTCGGCCTGCTCAAGGTGGACGTGCTGGGGCTGGGGATGCTCGCCGCGATCCGCCGCGCATTCGACCTCGTGCACGGATTCCGTGGCCAGCGCTGGACGCTCGCAACCGTTCCGGCCGAAGACCCCGCCGTCTACGACATGATCGGCCACGCCGACACCGTGGGCGTGTTCCAGATCGAATCGCGCGCGCAGATGGCGATGCTGCCGCGCCTGCGGCCACGCTCGTATTACGACCTGGTCATCGAAGTCGCGATCATCCGGCCCGGCCCGATCCAAGGTGACATGGTGCATCCCTACCTGCGCCGCCGCGCGGGCGAGGAGCCCGTCTCGTATCCCAGTGCGGAAGTCGAAGGCGTACTGAAGCGCACGCTCGGCGTGCCCATTTTCCAGGAGCAGGTGATGCAGCTTGCGATCGTGGCGGCGGGTTTCACGCCGGGCGAGGCGGATCAGTTGCGGCGCGCGATGGCAGCGTGGAAGCGCAAGGGCGGTCTCGGTCATTTCGAGGAGCGTCTCATCGAGGGCATGCGCGTGCGTGGCTACACCGAAGAATTCGCGCGACGCATCTTTCAGCAGATCCTCGGCTTCGGTGAGTACGGTTTCCCTGAATCGCACGCAGCCAGCTTCGCGCTGCTCGTGTATGTCTCGGCGTGGCTGAAGAAGCACGAGCCCGCGGCATTCGCGGCGGCGCTGATCAACAGCCAGCCGATGGGGTTCTATGCGCCGTCGCAGATCGTGCAGGACGCGCAGCGGCACGGTGTCGAAGTGCGTCCCGTGGACGTACGGACGAGTGACTGGGATTGCACGCTCGAGCCGCGCGACGATGGTTCGCCCGAGCCCGCGCTGCGATTGGGATTGCGGCTGGTAAAAGGGCTGGCAGAGGAGGCCGCGCAGCGGCTGGTCGCAGTGCGCACGCGCCGGCAGAACGCAGCATTCGCCACCGCACAGGAACTCGCCGAGCAGGCGGGACTCGATCGTCGCGTGATGGGTTGTTTGGCTGCGGCGGGCGCGCTCGCCGGGCTGGGTGGCCATCGGCACCGTGCCGCCTGGCAGGTCGCGGGCCTCGAAGACGCGCTGCCCGTGCTGCCCGAGGTGCGCATCGCCGAAGGCATCCCGCTGCTGCGGGCGCCGCGCGAAGGCGAGGACATCGTCGCTGATTACGCCCACGTGGGCCTGACGTTGCGCCGTCATCCCATCGCGCTGCTGCGTGAATCCCTTGGCGCCCGCGGTTACGTCGATTCCGCGCAATTGCGCGAACTGCCCGACGACACGACGGTGCGCACCGCGGGTCTCGTCATCACGCGACAGCGTCCTGGCAGCGCAGAAGGCGTCACGTTCGTGACGCTCGAGGACGAGCACGGTTCGATCAACCTCATCGTGTGGCGCGACGTGGCCCAGCGGCAGCGGCAGGCGCTGATCGGCTCGCGCCTGATGGGCGTGGCCGGCAAGCTGCAGCGGCAGGGTGAGGTGATGCACGTGATCGCGCACCGGCTGGTGGACCTGAGTCCGTGGCTGGGACGGCTGCGCTCAGCGTCGCGTGACTTCCACTGAGCGGAAGCGGCGAGAGGAGAGTGGCTGGTGGATGGCGGTTAGCGGCGATGACGACGCAACATGCGCACCGAGCTCGTGAGGCCGTCGTCGACTGCGACGCGCTTGTCGTCGGCCGAGTCGAGCAGCGACTGGAGGTGGCCGCGCATATCGCGGACCTGTCCGATGACTGCAGACTGATCGGCCGGCCTGGCGACCAGGAAGCCCTGCACGGACACCTCGCCGCAGGCCGACAGGAAGTCGAGTTGTGCGAGCCGCTCGACACCCTCGATCGTCACCTGCAATCCCAGGTTGCGGCACAGGTGGATCATCGAATGCACGATCGCCGCCGACCGCGGGTTGCTGTCGATTGCAGCGATCACGCTGCGGTCGAGCTTGACGCGGCTGAGCGGCAGCCGCTCGATCGAGGTCAGCGACGAGAAACCGGTACCGAAATCGTCGAGCGCCGTATCGATGTTCATCAGGCGCAGCCCGTGCAGGGCTTCGACGGTCACGGCGCCGGTCTGCAGCATCGTCTCCGTCAGTTCGAGTTCGATGGCCTCGGGTGGCAAGGCATGGCGCTCCAGCAGCCGCTCGATGTAGAGGGGAAAGTTCCCGGTCAGGAACTGCTGTGCCGTAACGTTGATCGCGACGCGCGCATCGGGCCAGCCGTCGCGACGCCAGCGCGCAACCGCTTCGGCGGCAGTCTCGAGGATCCAGTCGTTGAGGTCGAGCATCAGGCCGGACTGTTCGGCGATTTCGATGAATTCGCCCGCCGCGACGATCTGGTTGTCGCTGCGCTTCCAGCGCAGGAGCGCCTCGACCGCTGTGACGCACTGCTTGCCCAGGCATACCAGCGGCTGGTAGTGGAGCACTAGTTCACCGCCCTCGATGGCTTTCCGCAGCGCCTGTTCCACACGGAACCGATTCGAAGCCTCCACCAGCATCGATGGCTCGTGCACGCACAGGCGGTTGCGCCCGAGCTCCTTGGCGCGAAAGAGTGCCACATCCGCGGCGCGCAGCAGCGCGGTCGCATCGCGGCCGTGCTCAGGGAACGTCGCGACGCCGCAACTGACGCCCACGGAGACTTCGTGCCGGTCGATGAGCAGCGGCCGTTGAAAACTGCCGACCAGCCTTTCCGCGCGCTGCCGGACTTCGTGCGAGTCGCCGGTGTACGCGAACACCAGCGTGAACTCGTCGCCGCCGAGACGCGCGATGAAGCCGGATTCGCCAGCGACCTGCCGCAGGCGTTCGCCGATCTTGGTGAGCACTCGGTCGCCGAACTCGTGACCAAGCGTATCGTTGACGGTCTTGAAGTTGTCGACGTCGAGGAACAACACCGCAAGGTGCGAAGCCGCCGTGCCCGGCAGGCGAGTGGCGTCGAGCATCTCGTTCAGGCTCTGGAACAGATGTCGCCGGTTCGGCAGGTTGGTCAGCGGATCGTGCTCGGCCAGGTGCCTCAGCTGCAGCGTGCGTTCTTCGACACGATGCTCAAGTTGCGCCTGGTGAGTCTTGACCACGCGTTCCGCGGCCGCCAGCTCGCCGGCCATGTGGTTGAACGCATTGGCGAGTTCGTCAAGCTCGCGCGCCCCGCCGCGCTCCACGCGGGTCGCAAGATCGCCCAAGGCCAGGCGACGCGTTCCGGCGGTGAGCCGGCGCACCGGCCAGGTGATCGCCCAGGCGGTTGTGAGCAGCGCCAGCAGGGTCAGTGCAATCGCCTTGTAAGTTGCATTCCTGATGGTCTGTTCGGATTGCTCGACGGCCGCTTTTGCGCTTGCTGCGGCAGCGGTGAATGCGCGCCATGCGGGCGTCTCGATTTCCTCCCGGATCTGGGCTCCGAGCGTGTCGCCGTCAGCCGCGAATGCCGCCTGCAGCTCGTCGATCTCGGAGCCCAGTCGCAGAGCCTGGTGCCGCAGTCTCGAGACCGCGCCGAAGTCGTCGAGCTGCATTGCCAGCCACGCACGTCCCGGCGACACCGAATAATCCGCGTTGTGCGCGACGAGCGTCCGCCGCAGTCGTTCGACGCCGCCGTCGGGCCCGGCGGCGAAGTTTCCGCCACGGGTGAGCTCGCTTGCTACGTCGTGCCGCGCAGCTTCCAGCGCACGTGCAAGTTCGGCGAGCGATGGTCGCGCCATCACGCTTTCGCCAACGATGATGCCCGCCCCGCCTGCGCTCTTGACGCGGCGGTCGAGCGCGCCGAAGGCCGCCTCGAGCTCCACGATCGCGCGCCGGCGCTGGTCCTGCAGTTCGAGCAGGCGCAAGCCATCGACCTCGTGTTCGGCGATCCGGCGCATCACCGTCTTGATCGGCAGCGAATCACCAGCCGCATCTACCTCGACGAATTCGTTGGCGGCGTGTGAAAGCCGCTCTGCCGAGGCGACCGCGACCGCGCGGTTGTCGCGGGTATCCGCACGCAGGTAGGCGAGAGTCGCGCGATCGAAGGTGGCGAGGCCGTCGCCGAGGTCGCGCACGCTGCGCGATAGCGGTTCGAACTGCCGCTGCATGTGGGCAAGATCCACCGTCGCATTCCGTGTGCTGCGTAGTGCGACCACACTCGCGGCGGCGAAGGCGACAATGACGAGCGCAAAGCCGAGCACCAGCCAGATGCCGATCGGCAGGCCGAGCGGGTGGGCGGCTGTGATCGGCGATTCTTGCTGCGGACTCACGGGCACTGCAAAAGACGCATCGGCTCCGGTCGCTGGTCGACCTGCCGGAATACTGCTGCCGCGGGTCGCGCGGACGTGAGCAGCAGGCAACAGGACTTTGAATCAGTTCACGGATTGCGTCGGCGGAGCCGGGAATCAACCCGACGTACGGGCACCAGAAGCAACGGCACTCATCTCGGCCGGTAACCCGGCTGCCGGGTCTGTCGCTCGTCACCGGTCACTAGCCGCTGTTCACTTCCTCTTCGGCCGGTCGTCCACGTCGTAGTCGTCGAAGTCGCTGAGCAACTCCGACGTACGCTTCTGTTCCATCATGCGTTCGAGCTTGCGCCACGCGGGTTCCGCGCCCTTCGGCGCCCCGCGCTTGCGCTTGTCGAGGTCCTGCATGAGGCGATCGACGTCGAGGGCTTCGTCACCCCCAGCGGCTTCCTCGCCATCTTCGTCCTCGAACTCGTCCGCTGATTCCGGCTTCTCGATCATGCGAAAAACCCAGTGGGCAAGGTCGCCGGTCTTATACTGCGCCCGCTTGGCGCTGTGCAAGGCGGCAAACCACGACTCGCGCACACCCCGGGCAGCAGGCCCCCGTCAATGCAATAAGCTCGCCATTCGGCGCCGGTACTGGGCGACCAGTTCGTGCTGCTCGCCGAGCACGTCGAACGCCTGCAGCAGGCTGCGCCGCGCGACATCGTCGCCGTACGTCCGGTTGCGGCGCATCAAATCCAGCCATTCGGCCAGCGCCGTGGCGTAGTCGCCCGCAGCGGCGTGATGCGCTGCCAGCGCATGGCGCGCGGCCGGGTCCGCCGGGTTCGCTTCCAGTGCAGTGCGCAGTGCAACCACGTCCGGTTGGGCGTTCGCAGTTTCGACAAAGGTGAGCCGCGCGCGCAGCGCGGGCAGGGCGGGATGATCCGCCTTCGCTGCGGCGAGTGCCTCGATGGCAGCAGCGGCCCCGCCCGCGTCCCGGCGCTGCAGCAACTGCGCCGCGACCTCTTCGGGCCGCCCTGACGTTGCAGGTCCGGCGTCGCCGGCTGCGGGTTCCACGTCAGCGGCCTCGCCAGCCGGGGGCACGTGGCGGTCGAGCAGGGCGCGGATCGCCGCCTCGGGCTGCAATCCCATGAATTGTTCGACGACTTCACCGTGGTGTACCAGCATCACGGTGGGGATGCTGCGAATCTGGAAGTGCGACGCCAGCTGCGTCTGCTCTTCCGTATTGACCTTGGCCAGGATGAAGCGGCCCGCGTAATCGTCCGCGATGCGGTCGAGCAGCGGCATCAGCGTGCGGCATGGCCCGCACCAGGGTGCCCAGAAATCGACCAGCACCGGCGTGGTGTTCGACGCCTCGACGACGACCGTCATGAAATTCTCGACCGTGGCGTCGATTTTCCGTGCGGTGGCGGTCATAGCGTCGTTCTCCGGCGGCAGGGGGCGGGAATTCTTCGCGGACCGCCCGCCCGATGCAAGTTCGATCTGGCCTGAAAGCGCCGGATTTCTCGCCACGGTCCGTACCGCTATACTCGCGCGCCTTTTTTCAGTCAGCCCCCTGCCCAAGGAGTCGCCATGTCGATCGTTTCCCGTTCCCGGTTCTGCCTTGCCGTTGCATTGTGTGCCGCCGCCACGCCGGCCCTTGCCGACTGGACCGGCAAGGGCGACATCGGCGCCTCGTTCGCGACCGGCAACAGCGAAAACAAGGCCGCCAGCGCCAACCTCGAACTCAAGAACAAGGTCGGCCAGTGGCAGCACACGTTCGGATTCGCCGGCAACTATGGCCACGACGGCGACGACAAGACGGCGCAGCGCTGGGAACTGCGCGGCCAGACGCAATATGAGATCACGGAGCGCGCCTATGGTTTCGGCGCCGCCCGCTACGAGGACGACGAGTTCAGCCAGTACGACTACCAGGCCTCACTGGCCGGCGGTCTCGGCTACAAGATCATCGACACCGACCGTGCCAAGTTCTGGGTGCAGGGCGGCCCGGGTTATCGCTATGCCAAGCTCGCGGATACGGGCGAGAACGAGGACGGCGTGATCTTTCGCGGCGACGCGGGTTTCGAGCGGCGGCTCACCGAGACCACGAAGATCGTCGACCGCTTCCTGATCGAGGCCGGGTCGGACAACACGTACCTGCAGAACGACCTGGGGCTGGAGGTCACGATCACGGGTGCGCTCGGCCTGCGTGTCGGCTACCAGGTGCGCCACAACACCGACGTCGCGCCCACGATCGAGAATACCGATACGCTGCTCACGGTCGGCCTGCTGTATGAGACCAAGTAGGCCTTAATGCGCTGCAGTATGCGGACCCGCGGCGGGCGACCCCGCGGGTCCGTTTTCGATAGAATCGCGGGATCACCTTTGCAGGCGTATCCCCTATGTCCGGTCCCTCCCGCGAAGTTTCGCAGTCGCGCTTTCTGTTCGCCGATTCCAAGGACTTCCTGACCCCGGTCGGGCAGGCCATCAACGCCGATTTCCTCGGCGATGAAGAAGCCCTGGTCCGTTCCCTCGCTGATCAGGCGCGTTTCGACGACTGGCAACACGATGAAGTGCAGGCCACGGCCCGCAAGCTGGTCGAGGCGGTGCGCCGTGCACCCGCGGCCAAGACCGGGCTCGACGCGTTCCTGCGGCAGTACGACCTGTCCTCGCAGGAAGGCGTCATCCTCATGTGCCTGGCCGAGGCGCTGCTGCGGATCCCCGACGACGAAACCGCCGATCGCCTGATCGCCGACAAGCTGCGCGCGGGCGACTGGGCCAGTCACCTGGGTGACAGCCAGTCGCTGTTCGTCAACGCGTCCACGTGGGGCTTGATGCTGACGGGGCGCATCGTGCGTCTCGATCCGAACGACGTGGCCGCCCCCGAAAGCGTGATGGGCCGCATCGTGGGACGCGTGGGCGAACCCGTCGTGCGTACCGCGATGCGCCAGGCGATGCGCATCATGGGTCACCAGTTCGTCATGGGCCGCACCATGAAGGAGGCGCTCGACAACTCGCTCTCGGGCGCGAACCGCCGGTATCGCTATACGTTCGACATGCTCGGCGAGGCTGCGCTCACGACCGCGGATGCCACGCGCTACTTCGATGCCTACCGTACGGCCATCGGCGCGCTCGCGGCCCGCGTCAACGAATACCCCGATTTCGAGTCGCGGCCGAGCATCTCGGTCAAGCTCTCGGCCATGCATCCGCGTTTCGAGCGCGCGCATCGCCAGCGTGTGCATCGCGAACTGACGCCGCGCCTGATCGAACTGTGCCGCATGGCGCGCGACGCGGGCATCGCCCTGACGCTCGACACCGAGGAGTCCGAACGGCTCGAACTCACGATGGAACAACTCGAGGCCGTATGCCGCGAGCCGTCAATGGCCGGCTGGAACGGCTTCGGCATCGCCGTGCAGACGTACCAGAAGCGCGCGCTGCCGATGCTTCGCTACATCATGGGCCTCGCCCGCGACACCAACCGCGTGCTGCACGTGCGCCTGGTGAAGGGCGCGTATTGGGATGCCGAGATCAAGCGCGGCCAGGAACGCGGTCTGCCCGGCTATCCGCTGTACACGCGCAAGCCCAACACCGACGTTTCGTACCTTGCCTGCGCGCGCTACGTGTTCAACGAGGCCAAAGGCCTGCTGTATCCGCAGTTCGCCACGCACAACGCGCATACGGTGGCCGCTGTTGCGAGCATGGCGAAGCGCGCCGGGCTCGAGTTCGAGTTCCAGCGCCTGCACGGCATGGGTGAAGAGCTGTACACGCACGTCACCGATCCCAGCGGGCTCGGCATCCCCTGCCGCGTCTACGCGCCGGTCGGCGAGCATGAAGACCTGCTGCCGTACCTGGTACGCCGGTTGCTCGAGAACGGCTCGAACACGTCGTTCGTGAACCGCATCGTCAACGAGGGCGAGGCGATCGACTCGATCATCGCCGACCCGGTGCGTGCCGTGGACAAGCTGGAGAAGGTTGCCCATCAGCGCATCCCGCAGCCGGTCGACATCTACATGCCGGAGCGCAAGAACTCGCTCGGCGTGCACCTCGCGAACGGCGCCGTGTGCCAGGAGATGGCCACGCGCATGGAGCACGTCTCGCGTCGGCCTTGGGTCGCGACCCCGCTCGTCGGTGGCGATCAAAAGTCCGGCATCACGGACACGATTCGCAATCCGGCCAACCATGCCGACGTCGTCGGCACCGTGACGAACGCGACGGCCGACCATGTGCGCGCGGCCATCGACGTCGCGGTGCAGGCGCAGCCGGCCTGGGACGGCACGCCGGCGGCCGCACGCGGCGAGGTACTGGACAAGGCCGCCGACCTGTTCGAACAGAATACGCCGGAGCTGGTCGCGATGTGCGTGCGCGAAGCGGGCAAATCCGTGAACGACGGCATCGCCGAAGTCCGCGAGGCCGTGGATTTCCTGCGCTACTACGCGGCTCGGGCGCGCGTCGAATTCGCCGACCCCCAGAAGTTGCCGGGACCGACGGGCGAGAGCAACGAACTGAGCCTGCACGGTCGCGGCGTGTTCACGTGCATCAGCCCCTGGAACTTCCCACTCGCAATCTTCTCGGGCCAGGTCGCGGCCGCGCTCGCCGCGGGCAACACGGTGCTCGCGAAGCCTGCCGAGCAGACGCCGCTCGTTGCAGCCCACGCCGTGCGCCTGCTGCTCCAGGCGGGCGTACCGCCCGAGGTGCTGCATTTCCTGCCGGGTGATGGCGCAGTCGTCGGCGCGGCCGCCGTGGCAGATCCGCGCGTGGCAGGCGTGGCCTTCACGGGCTCGACGGAAACGGCGCGGATCATCAACCGGACGCTCGCGGGCCGTGACGGTCCGATCGGCGCGCTGATCGCCGAAACCGGTGGTCAGAACGCGATCATCGTCGATAGCTCGGCGCTGCCGGAACAGGTCGTGATCGACGCGGTCCAATCGGCATTCAACAGTGCGGGGCAGCGGTGTTCGGCGCTGCGCGTGCTATGCGTGCAGGAAGACATCGCGCCCAAGGTCAAGCGGCTGCTGTCGGGCTACATGGAAGAACTCGTGATCGGCGATCCGGCCTACCTCGAGACCGACGTGGGTCCGGTCATCGACGAAGCGGCCCGGGCCATGCTCGAAGGCCATGCGCAGGAGATCATGCGGTCGGCCGCGTGGCATCACCGCATGCAGCTGCCCGAGGCTGCGCGCGCCGGTACCTTCGTGGCACCGCTGGCCGCGGAGATCTCTTCGCTGTCGGTACTCGACCGCGAATGGTTCGGTCCGATCATGCACATCGTCACCTACAAGGCGCGCGACCTCGAGGCGCTGGTCGATGCGATCAACGCCACGGGCTTCGGGCTCACGTTCGGCATCCACAGCCGCATCGACGGCACGGTGCGTCGCGTTGCCAGCCGCGTGGCCGCCGGCAACGTGTACGTCAACCGCAACATCATCGGTGCCGTCGTCGGGACGCAACCGTTCGGCGGCTCGGGACTTTCAGGCACGGGCCCGAAGGCGGGCGGGCCGTATTACCTGCATCGTTACGCGCACGAACGCACGCTGACCATCAACACGTCGGCCGTGGGCGGCAACGCCTCGCTGCTGGCCATGGAGTAGAGCTGTTCATGAACCTGAGCGTTCTCGACATCTTCAAGGTCGGCGTCGGGCCGTCGAGTTCCCACACGA
>Ga0224510_10002465_pt1 | contig 11069 bp, 7 predicted proteins | sample SF_May12_sed_USG_FD_170161 | JGI IMG/M metagenome (GOLD analysis project Ga0224510, IMG submission 170161) | Sediment microbial communities from San Francisco Bay, California, United States - SF_May12_sed_USGS_4_1 | ecosystem: Environmental > Aquatic > Marine > Sediment | place: USA: California... | reverse complement strand
CGCCACCAGCTTCAAACCCGATGTGCTGAAGATCAGCGGCGACCTGGTCCACGCCCTGCCCAGCGACGAGGCCACCGCCATCATTCGGGCCGTCGTCGAACTCGCCCACGAAACCGGCGCCTGGGTTGTGGCCGAGGGTGTCGAGACCGAGGCCCAAGCGGCCTCGCTGGCGCGCCTCGAGGTCGACTGGGGTCAGGGAATCCTGTTCGGACGTCCGGAGCAGCTACCAGCCGGCTGATCGCCGTTCGTGGGCCGTCGGGCCTCATTCGGCATCGACTGATCTGGGCGGTCCTGCCCGGTTCTTGAGCATTTGGGGTGATTCACCCAACCGTCGGGGTCCGGGGGCTCTGGGAGCGATCCGCTCGACACTGATATCGGTTGTGTTCAAGCGATTCTCCGTCGACCATCTACGGCGGTTCGGATCGGACTCCCCCCACGGCAAGGCATCACCATGGCAACCGAACTGACCACTCCATCCGCCACGACCGTCGCTCCCCGAAGCGACATCGAGTTCCGACCCATCGACTGGTGGGTCGATCTCGAGGAACCAACCATCACGGCCGAGTCGCCGCGTCGGATCCCGCCGATCCCGGCCTTCGTCCGGCTCTCCCGTCTCATCGACCCGGAGAAGATCTCCGCGGCGCGGGGCATCGAATCGGCTGTGAAGGTCGATCCCCCGGTGGCCACGAGCGGTCCGGCGCTGCCGGAGACCGGCCCCGACCCGGCCACGACCCGGCGTTGGGCCGACTCGGCCGGTCGACCGCTGTTCCGGATCGGTCTGGCCGCAATCGTGGCCGCCGTGGTCGTCGGGGTTTCGACATTCGGTCCGAGCAGTGAACAGGTGGCTACCGTCGAATCGCCGGTAGCGCCCATCACCCTCGGGCCGGGCGAAGACGGCGGCACCGAAGGCGTCGGTAGCGACGAGCAGGCCCGCCAGGTACTCGAAGCGCTCGTTCGCCAGGCCTCGGGCGGCGAGGCCGATCTCTCGATCGTCGGCACCGCCTCGGGAACCGGGACCGACATCCGCTGGACGGCCACGATCCGCAACGAGGGACCGGAGACGGCCGAGGGACCGATCACCGTCGTCCACACCATCGGCTCGGACTTCGAGCTCGCCTCCATCGCCGGGAGCGGGTGGGACTGCGAACACCTTCGGACTGCGGGCACCATCACATGTGAACTCGACGAGGACCTCGGCACGGGCCAGCGACGACGGCTCGGGCTCGTGACCAGCATCGCCGGGGTCGAGCCCGACACGAAGATCCCCAGCACGATGTCGGTCGTCGCCGGCACCACGGATCCCGACCTCGACGACAACACCATCAACATCACCGCGGTGAGTGCACCTGCGGATGACGCTGCATCCGACGCACGCTCACCATCGACGGGCGCAGCCGGACAGTCAGGCTCCGGGACCGACGTCGACACCGACGTGGGTGCCAACGGCGGCTCGGATACCGATCAGAACGCCGGGGCCGGGATGGAGGAGCTCCCCCGCACCGGTTCCGGACTCGTCACCGTGCTCGGCGGAGCCGGCATCGGCCTGTGCCTCGCCGGACGGCGCTTGATGACCTGGAGCGCACGGGCTCAGACCCGCACCCTGCTCGTGGCAGCCAACATCGACTGACCGGCCGACGGCTTCGACCGGGCCGAGCGATCTACGTCGGTGGCCAGTCGAGAAAATCCGACAGGGGCCGCAGCGGCCGGGGCCCCATGTGGGAGATGACCTCGGCCGCGGCCAGCGACGCCAGCCGACCGGTCTGGGCCAACGGGAGACCCCGGCTCAACCCGTAGAGGGCGCCCGCCGCGTACTGATCGCCGGCTCCCGTGGTGTCGACGACCGGACCGAGCCGCTCGGCGGCGATCTCGATCACCTCACCCTCGGACAGGATCAGTGACCCGTCGGCCCCCATGGTCACGAACGCCAGGCCGACCTCGCCGGCCAGCCGCGACACCGCGGCATCGAAGTCGCACTCGTAGAGGCGGGTCAATTCGGCTCGATTGGCGAAGAGCACATCGACCGGGCCCGTAACCAGTGCCAGGAACTCACGGTGGTGACGGTCGATGCAGAAGCTGTCGGACAGGGTGAGCGACACCAGGCGCCCGGCGTCGGCCGCGATCTCCATGGCCTTCCGGATCGCCTGCTTGGCCGATTCGACGTCCCACAGGTAGCCCTCACAGAACAGGATGCGCCCGGCCGACACCACCTCGGGGTTCACGTCGGCCGGTTCCAGCATCACCGATACCCCGAGATAGGTGTTGAGTGTGCGCTGGGCATCGGGGGTGACGAGAATGATGCACCTGGCGGTCGCCGGACCTTCGCTCGCCGGCGGAATCGAGAAATCGACACCCAATGCCCGCATGTCGTCGCCGAACGTGGCACCGAGGTCGTCGTGATCGACCTTCCCGATGAAGGCGGCCCTTCCACCGAAGGAGGCCACGCCGGCCACGGTGTTGGCGGCCGAGCCGCCCGAGGCTTCGACCTCGGGATCGACCAGTCCGTAGAGCTGGTCGGCCCGATCCTCGTCGATCAGCAGCATGGAGCCCTTCGTCAGACCCTGCTCGACGACGAATTCCTCACTCGACCGGGCGATGATGTCGACAATGGCGTTGCCGACGCCAACGACGTCGAATTGCACTTCTACCACCGGATCAACCACAAGCAAGCACCGTACATGTTCACGCTGATCATGGCACAGGCACGGGGCCGATCCGTGTGGATCACGCCCCATGCCGGCCGCGGCGTTTGCGCCGGTTCGTGAACCGGCGCAAACGCTCTCACCTCACTCACCAGGAGAGGATCAGCTGCAGCCGCTCGTGTTGCCACATCCAGGGCAGGCATGGCAGCTTCCGGCGCGCTGCATGGTGATCCCGCACTGCATACAGATCGGGGCGTGGGGATCGGCTTTCGGCTCGGCCTGGCTCGCCGCCAGCGACGCCACCAGGTCATCGGCCGACTCGACCGACGGGGGGTCGGCGGGCAGGTCGCCGGTCGACGAGTTCACGGCCTCGTCGACCCCCGGCAGCGTCTGCTGGGTCCGTTCCCCGGTGGTGAAGATCCCGAGCGACGCCCGGTCCTCGTAGCTGAGGTAGAGGACCGCCAGCTTGCGGAACAGGTAGTCCATGATCGATGTGGCCAGACGGATGTCCGGATCGTCGGTCATGCCGGCCGGCTCGAACCGCATCCCGGTGTAGGTCTCGACGTAGGCCCGGAGCGGCACGCCGTACTGCAGACCGTGGCTGAGCGACAGGGCCAGGGCGTCCATGATGCCGGCCATGGTCGACCCCTGCTTCGACACCCGGAGGAAGACCTCCCCGGGGCGACCGTCGTCGTACTCACCGATGGTGGCGAACGCCTTGCAGTCGGCGACCCGGAACTCGAAGGTTCGGGATCGACGATCGCGAGGGAGCTTCTCCCGCACCGGCTTGTAGACGATCTTGGTCTCGACCACGTTGGCGAACGCCTGAGCGGGATCGGTGGTCGTGGCTTCGCCGTCGGTGTTGTCGGTGTCGGATTCCTTCTTCGCCATCGACAGTGGCTGGGCCACCTTGCAGTTGTCGCGGTAGACGGCGATGGCCTTCACACCCATCCTCCAGGCGTCGATGTGGAGCTGCTCGACATCCTCGACCGACACGTCCTCGGGCATGTTGACCGTCTTCGAGATGGCGCCGGAGATGAACGGCTGCACGGCGGCCATCATCTTGACGTGACCCAGGTAGTGAATGGGGTTGTCACCCATCGAGCAGGCGAACACATCGATGTGTTCGCGTGACAATCCGGGAGCCCCCAGGATCGTCTTGTTCTCGTCGATGTAGGCGATGATGGCGGCGACCTCGTCGATGTTGTAGCCGAGACGACGCAGCGCTCGAGGCACCGACTGGTTGACGATCATCATCGTGCCGCCACCCACCAGCTTCTTCATCTTGCACAGCCCGAGATCGGGTTCGATACCGGTGGTGTCGCAGTCCATCAGCAGGCCGATGGTTCCGGTCGGAGCCAGCACGGTGGCCTGGGCGTTGCGCACTCCGACCGTGGGGCTGAGCTCACACGTGGCGTCCCAGGCGTCGCGGGCGGCCGAAAGGATCTCGGCCGGCGCAAGGCTCTCTTCGATCTCGGCAGCCGCGGCCCGGTGCTGGTTCAACACCCGGAGCATGTGCCCCTCGTTCTCCTCGTAACCCTCGTGGGCCCCCATACGGGCCGCCGTGCGGGCGGACGTGTAATAGGCGTGGCCGGTCATCAGCGAGGTGATGGAGGCGGCCATGGCCCGACCCTCGTCGGAGTCGTAGGGCAGACCGAGGTTCATCAGCAGGGCACCGATGTTGGCGTAGCCGAGACCAAGCTGACGGAACCGACGGGACGTCTCGCCGATGCCCGCAGTCGGGTAGTCGGCCCGGCCGACCAGGATCTCCTGGGCGGTGAAGAAATGCTCGACCGCCACCTTGAACCCCTCGACGTCGAAGGTGTCGTCGTCGCCCAGGAACGTCAGGAGGTTGAGGCTGGCGAGGTTGCACGCCGAGTTGTCGAGGTGCATGTACTCCGAGCACGGGTTGGACCCGTTGATCTTGCCGGTGGCGGCGGAGGTGTGCCACCGGTTGATGGTGGAGTCGTATTGCATGCCGGGATCGGCGCACTCCCAGGTGGCCTGGGCGAACTGGCGCATGAGATCGCGGGCCTTGACGGTGCGGACGATGTCACCGGTGGTGCGGGCGACCAGGTTCCAATCGGCGTCGTCGACGACGGCCTGCATGAACTCGTCGGTCACCCGAACCGAGTTGTTGGCGTTCTGGTACTGGATCGAGTGGCTGTCGGCGCCGTCGAGGTCCATGTCGAAGCCGGCCTCACGAAGGACGCGGGCCTTGCGCTCCTCGGTGGCCTTGCACCAGATGAACTCCTCGATGTCGGGGTGGTCGATGTCGAGCATGACCATCTTGGCCGCCCGGCGGGTCTTGCCTCCGGACTTGATGGTGCCAGCCGAGGCATCGGCGCCGCGCATGAACGACACGGGGCCCGAGGCGGTACCACCGCCGCGCAGCAACTCGGAGCTGGAACGGATGCGGGACAGGTTGATGCCGGCCCCCGAGCCGCCCTTGAAGATGACGCCCTCCTCCACGTACCAGTTGAGGATGTCGTCCATCGTGTCGTCGACGGAGAGGATGAAGCAGGCCGACGCCTGCTGGGGCACGCCTCGCACACCGATGTTGAACCACACCGGCGAGTTGAAGGCGCCCATCTGATGAATGATCAGATGCTTGAGTTCGTCATTCAGAATCTGGGCTTCGGCGGCGTCGAAGTAGCCGTCTTCGATTCCCCACTTGGTGATGGTGTTGACCACCCGGTCGACGACCTGACGGAGCGACGTCTCCCGCTCCGGGGTACCGAGCGTTCCCCGGAAGTACTTCTGGGCCAGGATGTTGGTGGCGTTGACCGACCAGAAATCGGGGACCTCGACGCCGAGCTGTTCGAAGGCGACTTCACCTGTCTTCCAGTTCGCTATTCGGGCATCGCGCTTCTCCCAGGTGACCGTGTCGTACGGGTCGACTCCTGCTGTTGTGAAGTAGCGACGAAGGCCGATTCGTGTTTGCTCGGATGCGAGGGCCATGTTCCTAGTCTTCTCTTTCTGACTGTGTTCTGTGTGTCGCCCGGAAGGATCTCTCCGGGCCGGTGGATTGTTTGTACTCGGTGTCTGTGACAGTCTCCGCTCGGTGGTGCTCGTCCGTGGATCATCCGCCCCGGATTTACACACCCGACCGTGGCACCATCACTGGTGGTTGGGTCAGCACAGGAAAGCCCACCTTCCGCCCGCTGCGGACGTCCTTTGCCTGCGCCGTTGGTCTGGCTGATTGCGTATTGCTCGTGCGGTAGTAATCGATAGTCGTTTCCCGACAGTCCGTCGCCTTCGTGCCGGTACTCGATTCCAGCGTTTGTTGACGACGCTCGGACCGCAGCCGGCCATCCCGCGACAACGCACTTCCTGGACATCTCATGAATCGAACGGGATCGTCGTGGGGTTCTCGAGCCGGTGGCGGGCAAACCCTGTGGCAGGGCAGTCAGATCCAGCGCCTTCGTTCGGGGCCTGTCCTCAACCTCTCGCTGCCCGCTCCGTACCTCGCCTTCCGGCCGTACCCGCCGTGAGCGGGTTTCAGCCTTCAGTCTTTACCTGGAGCGTGCCGTGAGTTGGTTTCGGCGGACGGTGCCACAAACAACCAGCCACTAGATCTTGTGCCTGCCGCCAGCTCGACTCCGAGCGACGCACAAGATGTAGTCTCATTACATCACTGTAATTACGACCGTGTCAACACTGACCTCAAAAGAATATCGGTGGCTTGGCCCAGTAATGCAGCCCCTCTCACTCCGACTGGGTAGATCGTCTCTACACCCTGGCGGCATGGGGCGCTGCGTGACGGAGATCGGCCATTGAAGGCGACAGGTCGAGGTTCGAGCCCGGTCGGGAACGGCACAACGCCGCTGACCGGACGTAGCTTTGCAAACCCAGGGGCCCCGGTTCGGTGACCCTGCCATACTGATGCCCTCTCCGACCTCCGTCACAACATTGCCCCACGACGGGCGCAACGACCACAGTACCGACCAACGTCTGTGGATCGAAAGAGGACGACCTGTGGATTTTGTGGGGATTCGGTGGACGAGGTGGGGATTACCCCCTCGATCGACCCAAACTCGATCCGGCCCCCGAACCCATCCTCCGACAACCAACCGAGCGGCTCCATGATTCAACTCTTTCCCCCACCCGACGACAACCGAGGCGACGCTTCGGCCGCAACTCACGACACCGTCACCGAAACGGGCGACGTCGAACGGCTCGACGAAGCGACGGGGATGATGCTCCGCGTCGCCGGCGAATCCCGTGAACCCCGCACCGATCGACCGTGGGTCTACACCAACATGATCGTGGCCGCCGACGGGGCGACGGCGGTCGACGGCCTGTCCGGCGAGCTCGGCGGCGACGGCGATCGAATGATGTTTCGGGCCCTTCGAGCCCAGGCCGACGTCATCCTCGTCGGGGCGGGAACGACAAGGGCCGAGGGATACAGGCCGCCGCAGCTCTACGAGGCGGCCCAGGGGTTCCGCCGCACGCGTGGACAACGGGCCAGGCCTCGGCTGGCCATCGTGACCCGCAGCCTCGATCTCGACCCGGAAATGGCGATCTTCGACGACGACCGGCCGGACACCCGACCGCTGGTCATCAGCTCACGTCGATCATGGGACGAGCGAGGCGGCGACCTGACCGAGCGGGCCGACCGGATCGCCGCCGGCGACGAAGAGGTCGATCTGAGCGACGCCCTGGCCCAGCTCGCCGACCGGGGCTTCGCCAGGTTGTTGTGCGAAGGAGGTCCCAGCCTGAACGGCCAGCTGGTGAGCGGCGATCTCATCGACGAGTGGAATCTCACGATTGCCCCGCTCCTGGTCGGCGGCGACTCGACCCGCGCCGCGGTCGGACCGATGCCGGGAGGCCCTCCGCCCGACATGACACTCGACCGTGTCTGGCTCCGCGAGGACTACCTTTTCTGCCGCTGGATCCGGAGAGGCTGAGATCCGACAGCCGGACGGGGCACCCCGAAGCCGGCTCGCCCGCCGCTATGAGCGGGGCTCGACCTTGATCAGCCGGGCTTCGCGCTCGAAGTCGTCGATGTTCTCGAAATCCTTGTAGACGCTGGCGAAACGCAGGTAGGCGACCTGGTCGAGCCGGCCAAGCTCGTCGAGAACGGCAAGGCCGATGGCCTCCGACGTGGTCTCGGAGCCCTGGTGGCGGAGCCGCTCCTCGACCCTGGCGGCCAGGCCCTCGAAATCGACCTCGGTGAGCGGCCGCCCCTTGGATGCGGCGAGCAGACCGGTGACGATCTTCCGGGGGTCGAACGGCTGGCGTTCACCGGAGTTCTTCACCACGATCAGCGGGATCTCCTCCAAGCGCTCGAACGTGGTGAACCGATGGCCGCACTGACCACATTCGCGGCGTCGCCGAATGCACGTGTCCTCGTCCGCGGAGCGGGAATCGACGACACGGGTATCAGCTTGCACACAAACCGGACACCGCATAGCTCCTAAACTAGCGGCCAACATGAAGCTAGGGGCACCAGATCCAAACGGATCGAAGGATCAGTTCTGGAGCAGGGCAGCCGGCACGACAAGCTGCTGGCCGGCCCGGATCATGGTGGCGCCGTTCGCCTCGACGAACGCATCGACCACCGCCCTCGGATCATGCTCCGGATACCGGCTGACCGCGATCGACCAGAGGGAATCGCCGGGGTGAACCACGACGGTCGAACCGGGGCGGGCCGTTTCGTCGACGTCTGACGATGCCGCAACGCCCGACGTGGAGGTGGCGAGGGCGGCAACCGAACCCGCTTGACCGTCGAACGAACCCGACGAGGACTCCTGAGCGAAACGAAGCCCGAAGAGGGCCCCGAACACCACGACGGCGGCCAGACCCACGACAGGTCCGAGGCCGGCGAGCCAACCTGCGGGCATCAGTGAGCCGTGGCGGTTGATCCAACGCTGCCGGGCGAGACGCCAACGGGCCTCGGCCAACCGGGCCGACGACCTCAACCACGCACCGAGTTCGGCCGGAATCGACCCGGGCTCACCGGCCGCCGTTTCGAGCTGTCGATCATGAGGCATCGATCCGGCCCCGACGCCGGACATGCCCCTCGACCCACAGGCCGTGTTGTCGACCACCAACCTCAGACGTGGCCGCTGATCCCCACAGCCACCCACCGATCCCGGTTGTAGCCGACGCGACGCCGGCCGGGAACCGACCGGGCGATCCAGCGAGCGGGTGCCGGCAAAACGGGAGCTTGGATGACGTGATGCGACCATGTCCGTATTCTCCTCGTGGGGTGTGACAGTGAACTCCGACCGGGTGGTCGGCCGTGAACAGACGTTCGATCAGGCGGCCCATGGTAGCGAACGACTGTTCGCCCGTAAACACCGGACGCCGACTTTTTCGAACAGATGTTTTGCCAGGCCGCCACCACCGCCGGAAATTCCGTGACCAGAAAATTTCCGGGAAAACCGAACGCCCGTACGCCGAGTGTGGCATAGTGGTCGATGCAAACACCTGTTCGGACCGACGAGGTCCCGTGACCATTCACGGAGAGCGAACGAGCCCAGCGGGCCGGCGATCGCCTCCACAGCAACATGGGAGATTCGCCATGGGCGAGCACCAACTAACCAAACGTCAACTTGCCATCCTCGAGTTCATCGAGAGCCAGGTTCGGGAGAACGGCTTTCCCCCGTCGGTTCGCGAGATCGGTGCAGAGGTCGGCTTGAATTCACCGTCATCGGTCCATTCACAGCTGGCCACGCTGCAACGTCACGGCTATTTGAAGCGCGACCCGGCCAAGACGCGGGCCATCCGCGTTCGCTGGGATTCCACCAGTGGGGCGGTCGACGTCGAGCGTCGACCCGTTCGCCACGTCCCGCTGGTCGGTGATGTCGCCGCCGGCACCGATGTGCTGGCAGAGGAGCACATCGAGGAAACTCTGCCGGTTCCGGCAGACTTCACGGGCGACGGAGACCTGTTCATGCTGAGGGTCCGCGGCGACTCGATGATCGAGGCCGGCATCCTCGACGGCGACTACGTGGTCGCCGAGGTTCAGAACACGGCGACGAAAGGCGACATCGTCATCGCCGGCATCCCGGGCGAGGAGGCCACCGTCAAGACCTTCAGCCGATCGGGTGATCGCATCGTGCTCCTACCGGCCAACTCGTCGCTCGAACCGATGGAGTTCGCTCCCGACGAAGTCCAGATCTTCGGTCGGGTCGTCACGGTGATGCGGCGCCTCTGACCGCTGCCGCTCATCCGGCCGACGCAACCACCATAAGGCCGGACCCCAGGAGCGGATCACACTCACGAAAAACGGTGAATTGGCTCAGAGTAGGATCTGAGCCAATTCATCCGAGTGGGCCGGAAGCCCACATCCCCCTCAAGCAAGAACATTGGCCCACTCGACGACCCGACTTCGCTGGTCGAGCCGCTTGGAGTGGACTGGGCAAATGTTACCTCTGTCACGTCGGGGAATCCAGAGCGAACCGCATCTTTCGCGGTCATTGACCGTTCGTTTCGGTCTAGCCCGAGCTCGAAACGGCATGATCTCGGCTCTCGACACCGGTCCGGACACAATCATTACAGTTCCATGTCACCGTGCTTCGCTGCTCGTCCATGGTGGTGATTCAAGACGGCTCAGCGCTTCGGCCCGTGCTCCGGATCGGCGATGGCCAGCAACCGTTCGGCTCGTTCGCCGCGGTCGATCCCCCGAAGTCGAGCGACGCCGTGTTCGGTCACGACACGGTCGGCGAGGTAGCGGGGAACGGTCACCGGCACCTCATCCGACAACCGCCCAACGATTCGCGACGTCGGTGGCCCGTCGGGGTCGCTGCGACTCGGTTGCGCCGTGCTCGGCAAGGCGACGATCGAGCGGCCCTCGACACTCAACGCAGCTCCGGCGGCAAAGTCGGGCTGCCCGCCCGGACCGGAGACGATCCGACCGCCCACCTGTTCCGCATTCACGGACCCGTCGAGTGCAACCTCGATCGCCGAGTTGATGGCGACGAATCTGCGCTGGCGGCCAAGTGTCGGAACTCCGTGGCTGTAGTTGGAGGCGACGATGACGACGTCGTCCCTGCCACGGACCCAGTCGACGACTCGACCGGTTCCCAGCACAGCGCTGGCCACGTGGAGGCCCGCATCGATGGTCTTGGCCGAGCCGTCCATCACCCCGGCCTCGATCAGGGCCATCGCCGCGTCGCCGATGAGCCCGCTGTGCAGACCGAGGGCCTCGTGGCCGGCCAGCGCCTCCACCGCGGCATCGGGAATCGCCCCGATGCCGTATTCGATGGTCGACCCGTTGGCGATCTCCGCCGCAACGTGGGCGCCGATCCGAGCGGCAACGCCGTCCGGCGGCGAGGACGCGGGCGAGGGCAGCGTGAGCAGTGGGTGTTCGACCTCCACGAGAACGTCGAACGCCTCGCGATCGAATGCGGCCGGGCCGCCGATCCACGGCATCGCCGGATTGACCTCGGCGATCACCACCTCGGCCCGGCAGATGACCTC
>Ga0224510_10002464_pt1 | contig 11069 bp, 7 predicted proteins | sample SF_May12_sed_USG_FD_170161 | JGI IMG/M metagenome (GOLD analysis project Ga0224510, IMG submission 170161) | Sediment microbial communities from San Francisco Bay, California, United States - SF_May12_sed_USGS_4_1 | ecosystem: Environmental > Aquatic > Marine > Sediment | place: USA: California... | reverse complement strand
CAGGGCGTCCGACAGCTGATCGGGGTGGACCTGCAGGCGCAGCGGCGGGGCCGAGCCGACCAGATCGCCTTCGAACACCTCCACCGACTGGGCCATCAGCTTCGGCGCATCCTCGCGGTTGTCGAGCCGGCCGCGAACGATCACGATCCGGTCGTCTTCCAACAGATGGCCGTAGTCGGCGAAGGTCCGGGGGAAGATCATCGTCTCGACCGAATCGGTGAGATCCTCGAGGGTCAGCACCGCCATCAGATCGCCCTTGCGGGTCCATTTCCGCTGGAGCGCCGTTATGACACCGCCGACGGTGACCATCTCGCCGTCCTCGGAATCCGACAGATCGGCGATGACGTCACCGGCTTTCCTCTTGAGCGCCGACTCGACGCCCATGAGCGGGTGGTCCGACACGTACAGCCCGAGCATCTCCTTCTCCAGCGCCAGACGCTGGGACTTCTCGAAGGTGGCGTCGGTGATCTGCGGGCGGTCGTCGAAGGTGGGACCACCCTCGTCGCCCATGCCGCCGAACAGGGTCATGACCCCCATGTCGTGCTGGCGGCGGGCGGCCACCGTCTGGTCGACGATGCCCTCGAAGGCCAACAACAGACCCTTGCGGGCGTGACCGAGGGAGTCGAATGCCCCGGCCTTGATCAACGACTCCAGCGTCCGCTTGTTGAGCACCTGGTAGTCGACCCGCTCACAGAACTCGGGGAACGAGGTGAACGGACCGTTCTCGTCGCGCTCGGCGATGATCAGCTCGACCAGCCCCTCCCCGACGTTGCGAACCGCGGAGAGGCCGAAGGCGATGGCGTTGAGGGCGCCGCCTTCGGGATCGGGAATGGACGTGAAGTCGACGTCGGACACGTTCACGTCGGGAACCAGCACATTGATTCCGAGCTGGCGGCACTCGTTGAGATAGACGCCGGCCTTGTCGAGGTTGCTCTTGACGCTGGTGAGCAGGCAGGCCAGGTACTCGACCGGATAGTTGGCCTTCAGGTAGGCGGTCTGATAGCTGACGAAGCCGTAGCCGTAGGAGTGGCTTTTGTTGAAGGCGTAGTCGGCGAACGGTTCGATGATGTCGAACCACTCGTGGCCAAGATCCTCGCCGTAGCCGTTGGTGTCGCAGCCGGCCACGAACTTGACCCGCTCCTTGGCGATCATCTCGCGGATCTTCTTGCCGCAGGCCTTGCGCAGGTTGTCGGCGTCGGCCAGCGAGTACCCCGCGAACTTCTGGGCGATCCGCATGACCGATTCCTGGTAGATCATCAGCCCATAGGTGCTGCCAAGGATCTCCTCGGCATCGGGGTGGAGATAGCTGATCTCCTGCCGGCCGTTCTTGCGGTCGGCGTAGTCATTGTGCATGTTGGCCGCCATCGGCCCCGGCCGGTACAGGGCGACCAAGGCGGCCACGTCCTCGAACGAGGTGGGAGCCATTGACCGGATCAAGGCCCGCATCGGACCCGACTCGAGCTGGAAGACCCCGATGGAGCGGCCCTCCTGGAGCATCTTGTAGGTCTTGTCATCGTCGAGACCGACATTGTCGATGTCGACGTCGACCCCATGGACCTCCTTGATGAGGTTGAGCGTGTCGCTGATGACGTCGAGGTTTCGCAGCCCGAGGAAGTCCATCTTCAACAGGCCGAGGTCCTCGACCCCGTGCATTTCATACTGGGTGACGACCGGGGCCTCGGTGATGTCCTTGCCCGATTCCGGCTTGCGTTGGATCGGAAGGTAGGTGGTGAGCGGATCCTTGGTGATCACCACGGCCGCGGCGTGGATGCCGTCCTGGCGACGCAGGCCTTCGAGCCCCTTCGCCACCCGCACCACCTCGGCCACATCGCGGTCGGTGTCGACCATCGACCGCAACTCGGCCGCCGCCTTGTAGCCGTCGCGGTGTTTGTCCGACTGCTCGAAACAGTACTTGAGCGGGGTGTCACGGCCCATCACCAGTGGCGGCATGGCCTTGGCCACCTTGTCGCCGACGGCGTAGGGATAGCCGAGCACCCGGGCCGCGTCTCGCACCGCGGCTCGGGCCTTGATCTGGGAGAAGGTCACGATCTGGGCCACGTGATCCCGCCCGTACCGTTCGGCGGCGTAGCGGATCATCTCGTCCCGGTAGCGGGAGTCGAAGTCCATGTCGATGTCGGGCATCGAGATGCGGGACGGGTTGAGGAACCGCTCGAACAGCAGGTCGTATTCGATCGGGTCGAGGTCGGTGATCCAGAGGGTGTAGGCCACTGCGCAGCCGGCGGCCGAACCGCGACCGGGCCCGACCCGGATGCCGGCGTCTCGTGCGTAGCGTATGAGATCCCATGTGATCAGGAAATAGGAGCTGAAGCCCATGTTCTTGATCACGTCGAGTTCGTACACCAGGCGGTCGATGATGTGATCGGGAACCTGGCGCCCCGGTCCCTGACCCCAGCGTGTCTTCGCCCCCTCCATCGTGAGGTGGCGAAGGTAGTCATCCGCACCCTCGAATCCCTCAGGGATCGGGAAGTCGGGAAGTTGGGGGTTGCCGAAGTCGATCTCGACGTCGGCCCGCTCGGCGATCCAGAGGCTGGAGTCGCAGGCTTCCGGCAGCTCGGCCCACTGGGCCCGGACCTCGGCCGCCGACTTGAGGTAGTGCTGGTCGCCGTGGAACTTGAACCGGTCGGGATCGCTCATCAATGAGCCGGTCTGCACGCACAACAGTGCGTCGTGGGAGGTGTGGTCCTCCTGCTCGGTGTAGTGCGAGTCGTTGGTGACGAGGATCGGCGCCTTCAGCTTGCGGGCGATCTCGAGGAGCTGGGGGTTGGTTTCCAGTTGAGCCGGAATGCCGTGATCCTGGAGTTCGACGAAGAGGTTGTCGCGCCCGAAGATGTCCTGGAGTCGGGCCGCCTTCTCCAGCGCCCCCTTCTCGTCGCCGTTCATCAGGGTCTGCAGCACGTGGCCGCCGAGACAGCCGGTGGTGGCGATGACGCCGTCGGCGTGGTCGGCAAGCACCTCCCAGTCGACCCGGGGTTTGTAGTAGTAGCCCTCCATGAAGGCTCGGGACGCCAACTGAATGAGGTTCTTGTAGCCGGTGTTGTTCTCGGCCAGGGCGATCATGTGGTAGTAGAGCTTCTTGCCGCCGTCGGTGCTACCGCCCGAGTCGTCGACCCGCCCACGGCGGCTTGGCCGCTCGGAACGATGCTCGTCGGCCTGGTAGAGCTCGCAGCCGATGATCGGGTTGATCTCGTGTTTCTTGCACGCCCGGTAGAAGTCGAGAACCCCGTACATGTTGCCGTGGTCGGTGATGCCGAGGCCGGGCATGCCGTCGGAGGCGGCCTTGGCCACCAGCTCGTCGAGCCGGGAGGCGCCGTCAAGCATCGAGTACTCGGTGTGCACATGGAGATGTACGAATGACGAGTTCGACGATGCTGGCACAGATCCGGCTCTCACCTTGTTTCGGACTTCCGACTCTGACTACGGACGTGGGTGCTTGTGGCGTGCACGTCCACAAGTACATCCACAGGGTTTGTCCACATTCTGTGGACAAATCACACGGATGTCATTTCCTCGCCTCCGATGCTACCGAGGTTGCGGCGATCGGCCAAGCCATCGGTCGACATTCGCGCCATAACCGCTGCGCCCACTGTCGGGGACTACAGGTAGACGCCGCTACCGGGCCCCTCCTCCGGGTTGCGGCCGGCGGTCGGGAGTCCCTGCTGGGCCCGCTGCATCTGTTCCAGTTGTTGGCGGGCTGCGGCCTGCTGGGCGAACAGCGTGGCCTGTATCCCGTGAAAGAGGCCCTCGAGCCAGCCGACGAGCTGAGCCTGCGCCACCCGGAGCTCCGCCCCGGACGGCACGTCATCGTCGTCGAAGGGCAGGACCAGGCGTTCCAACTCGTCGCGGAGGTCGGGTGAAAGTGACGACGCCAGCTCTCTCACCGACGTCTCGTAGATCTCCCGCAGACGGTCGCGGCCCGGTTCGTCGAGTTCGGTCGACCGAACCTCTTCCAGGAGCTGCTTGATCATCGTCCCGATCCGCATCACCTTCGCCGGTTCGGACACACTGGCGCGCTCCTCGCCTTCGTCGGGGCTGTCGACCACCTCATCGGGGGCCGGCTGCTCCACGATTTCGGGGGTCTCGTGCTGGGGCAGGTCGCTCATGAAGTCAATCCGCTTCGGTCGTTGATCGGCACCGTGCCGACGGTGGCAGCAGGTGTCAAGGCGAAGTGTAGATCCAACCTCGCCACGGCCGACGCCGAAACCGAACTAGACGACGGTGGCCACGCACGGAACCAGCATCTCGGGCGCCGTCAAGGAACCGTGGCGCCCCACCAGCTCGAAGGGGCCGGTGTCGGCCGGATCGGCGTAGCCGATGGGATCGAACGGCAGGAGGGCCACATCGCCGAGACGGTCGACCACGCCGGCCGACATCCCGGGTCCGAACCAGCCCTCGTCGAGGATCTGATCCCTGGTCCGAATCCAGGCCTCATGCCCGTGATGAGCCTGCGCGGCCTCCGCCACCCGACCGATGTGGCCCGGCTCGCAGTGCAGCCACCGGAATCTGGCCTCCCCGGAGAACATCGTGACCTTCTCGAGGACCTCACCGTTGACGGGATGGAGCCGGTCGCCGCAATCGACCTGGCCGTGGTCGGCGGTGATGACGAGTGTCGTCTCCGACGGAAGCGCATCGACCACGTCGCCCACCATCCGGTCGACGAATGCGAGCTCGGCCTCGTACTCGGTGCCGAGCCCGTACTCGTGAGCCACTTTGTCGACGCCGTCGTAGTAGGCGTACACGACATCCTCGCCGGAGCGGACGATGCGGACCAGTTCGTGAACCAGAACGGCCGGGGTGCGGTAGCCGGTGAGGCGACCGCCACGCAGGTGGGCCCGGCTGAAGCCTGTCGTCTGGAACTCTGCCTTGGTGACGAGCGCCATGGGCCGGCCCAGGAACGGGGCGTACGGTTGGATGAGCTCGGGGGGAACGGTCGTGCGACAGTCGGGCCGCTCGGCGCTCCCCCATCGAAGTGTGTTGAACACCATGTCGTCGATCACCATGCGATAGCCGACGATGCCGTGCTGGGACGGTGGGAGCGAGGTGGTTATCGAGGTGAGGGCGGAGGCGGTGGTCGACGGAGCGACCGTGGTGATCGAGTCACCGAGGAAGGAGCTGAGGTTGGGAAGCAGGTGGCGCCATCTGGCCATCTGCTCCCAGCCGAGTCCGTCGAGCACGAACAGCACCCGGGGGCCGGACCCGAAGCGCACGGGAAGAGGGCCGGGATCGCCCGAGGTGAGAGCAGGCAACAGGTCGGTCAGACAGCCCCGACCATAGGCCGGGAGAATCATGCCTTCTGCCGAGGACCCGTTCGGTGATTCGACGTTGACCGGTGCAGACTCCTGCATGACGGGTTCCGGTGTCACCTGGCTGAACCTGAGGTTGCGAGGTGGTTGTGAACCGTCATCGGGTCAATTGTGCCAGCCCGATGGCCGCCCAACAATGAAAGCGGCAAAAGTTGTTAGCCGCTGTCGGGGCCCGACCGGTTCCGACCGCCCGGCCCGGGAAACCACTGGGCGGTCCTACAGCCGCTACCTTTGGTGACGTGAGAGTGTCCACCCGGGGCGATTACGCCAGTCGAGCCCTCCTGTCGTTGGCTCTACATCAGGACGAATCGGGTCCGACGACCGTGCGCGACATCGCGGAACGGACCGGCCTCCCCCAGCCCTACCTCGAACAGATCCTGCTTGCGTTGAAAGGTGCAGGTCTCGTCCGGTCGAAGCGTGGTGTCGGTGGCGGCTACGTGCTGGCCCGGCCGCCGGCCGAGATCAACCTCGCGGAGATCCTGCGCGCCGTCGACGGGCCCATCGTCCTCGGTGACTTCGGCGACCCGCACACCGACGGGGCCTGTGATCACGAGGGTCAATGCGTGTTGCTCTCGATCTGGCACTCGATCGGCAATGAGATGAAGCAGCGGCTGGAGACGTTCTCCCTGGCCGATATCGCCGACATCGCCGGAGGTGGCCAACCCTGGCCCACGGCGCCGTGACCGGTGGGGCGGCCGAGAGCCCGAGCGGTTCGACCCGACCGGTCGAGGGTCCGACCCGTTCCACCCGACCGGTCGAGGGCCCGGTCGGGCTGGCCATTCGTCGTCGTCGCATGACCAGGGCCTTCGCTCCGGAGCCGCTCGATCCCGAGCTGGTCACCCGTCTGCTCGACAACGCCCGGCGGGCCCCGTCGGCCGGCAACTGCCAAGCCGCCGGGTTCGTCCTGCTCGACACCCCCGAACTCGTCGGCCGTTACTGGGACACGACCCTCCCGGTCGAGCGACGTGAGGGCTTCCGCTGGCACCAGCTGCTGGACGCCCCGGTTCTCGCCATCGTGACCACCGAACCCGGTCGGTATCCGGCCCGCTACGGCGAGCCCGACAAGGTGGCCACCGGCCGCGACACGGCCGATCGCTGGCCGGTCCCCTACTGGTGGGTCGACGCAGGCGCCGTGGCCCAGAACCTCCTCCTGCTCGCGGTCGAGGAAGGCCTCGGGGCGTGCCTGTTCGGCCCGTTCGATCACGAACCGGCGTTGAAGGAGGAGTTCGGTGTCGAATCGTCTCGACGGCTCGTCGCCACCATCGCCCTCGGCCACCGTCTCGATGAGGGTTCACCCGAGGAGCCGGGGCGATCGGCGGGCCGCCCCCGCAGACCACTCACCGAAGTCGTCATCCGCCCGACGTCCGGCCCGACTCGGTCTCCAGCCGACTGACGACCACCGCAAGGTCGTCGGGGAGCGCCGACTCGAAGCGCATCGTCTCGCCCGTGCGCGGGTGTTCGAATCGGAGTTCGGCGGCGTGCAGGAACGGACGCTCGAGCGGCAGACCGAGCCGGGAGCCGCCGTAGCGGTCGTCGCCGACGATGGGGTGGTCGATCGCCGTGAAGTGGGCCCGGATCTGGTGGGTCCGTCCGGTCTCCAGCCGACACTCGACCAGCGAACAGCGGGGATCGGTGAAGCGGTGGATCACCCGATATTGGGTTCGGGCCGCCTTGCCGTCGGTCACAACGGCCCGGCGGATCGGGTCCCGGGGCGAGCGTCCGAGGGGGGCGTCGATGAGTCCGGCGTCCGATTCCAGGTCGCCGACGACGAGCGCCGTATAAAGGCGTCCAACCGACCGGCTCGAGAACTGGCCGACGAGATGACGGTAAGCATCCTCGTTCAGCGCCACGACCAGGAGGCCCGAGGTACCCCGGTCGATCCGGTGGACCACACCGGGTCGCTCCGAGTCGGGGTCGGCCGCAGCCAGCTCACCGAGAGCCGGGAAACGGCTCAGCAGACCCTGGATCAGGGTGCCATCGGTGACCCCCGAGCCCGGATGGACCACCAAACCCGCCTGCTTGTCGACGACCACCACGTCATCATCGGCGTACACCACGGTGATCGGCACGCTGGCGTCGGCCTCCAGGGAGTCGTCGAGGTCGTGGACCTCGATGACCACGACGTCGTCGACCTCGACCCGCTGCGACGGCTTGTCGGGCACCGCGTTGCTCACGGTGACCATGCCCGCCTCGAGAAGGGTCAACGCCTGGCTGCGGCTCACCCCGGCGACCATGGCCACCACCCGATCGATGCGCTGCCCGGCCAGCGCCGATGGGATCGTTTCGGTGATCACCCTCGCTGCGGTCACCCGCCGGGTTCCGCAGCCGACGGTTGATGCCGGGGTTCGACCCCGATGACGTCGGGTGGATCGTGTTCCGGGCGCAGCCAGACGAGAGCCACGAAACCAACCACACCGCAGACCACCGCCGCATCGGCGACGTTGAAGACCGGCCACCAGCCGAGGTCGACGAAGTCGACGACGGCACCGGACAGGAACCCGTCCTCCGCCCTCGTCACCCGGTCGATCAGGTTGCCGATCGCCCCGCCGGCGACCAGGCCGAGGAGGATCGGGCCGAGCCGGTCGACCCGGCGGGCGGCCGCGATGAGCAGCGCCACGGTGATGACGCCGACCAGGACCCCGAGCACCTCACCGAAACCCTGACCGCGGGCGAAGGCGGCCCCGGTGTTGAACACCAGATGGAGCCGGGCACCGGCAACCAGGTCGATACAGGCGTCCGGCGTGTCACAGGATCCCGCGATCAGCCGGTCGAGCGCCCACTGTTTGGTCAGCTGATCGACGACGGCAACCGCGAAAACCACCGGAAGGGCCCAGCGAAGACCGCCGAAACGGCGATTGCTCAGAACATCGACGTTTTGTGTTGCACGCATACCGACGCTTCGGGAATGGCCTCGAGCCGTTCTTTGGGAAGGATGTCGTCGCCCGCCAGGCAGAGACCGTAGGTGTTGTTGTCGAGTCGTTCGAGCGCGGCGTCGATGTCGGCCACAGACTGGCGGGCCGCGGCCGAGAGGGCGAGATCACGGTCACGTTCGACCGCGATGGTGTCGCCCTCACCCGACTCCTCGTCGAACTGGACGTCTCCGGGCTCTCGATCGGCCATGAGCGCGGCGGCTTCGGCCGCAAGCCGATCGGCACTCGAGGTGTAGTTGGCCCGCTCCTCGAGCAGACGCTCCCGCTGTTTGGCCAGCCACTTCGCATCGTGTAGATACTTGTAGCTCTTGGGAATCGTGCGTTCCGACGGGTCGGTGGGGGTGGTCGATCTCGTCACCTTGTTCCTCGTGGTCGTGGATCCTGACTTGGTGGAGGATCGGCGGGAACTCGTGCTGCTCGCAGCCTGCTTCTTCGCGGTGGACCGCGGAGCCGCCTTCGTCGCCGACGCCTTCTTCGTTGCTTTCGTTCCGCCTGCGGCCTTCTTGGTCGAGCTGCGCGCGGCGGACTTGGCTGTTGCCTTCTTGGTTGCCTTCTTGGTTGCCTTCTTCGTTGCTTTCTTCGTGGTCTTGGCCACCGACTTCTTGGCCGGGGCGGACTTCTTCGCCGGCGCCTTCTTCGCTACTTTGCGTGTTGTGGCTCCGCTCGATTTCTTGGCGGTGGAGGCGGCGGACTTCTTGGCGGTTGCCTTCTTCGTCGACTTGGCGGGCGCCTTCCGGGCCGCTCCGGACTTGGAGGACTTCTTGGCCGACTTCTTGGCCGTTGAGCGTTTCGTTGCCACGTTGCCGTCGCCTTCTCTGCTTTCCGACCGGGACGGATCTCATCCACTGAGGGGCACCGAGCACCGGCTCGACCCCTCGGCCACCCCACTGGGGGCGGCACGGCCAATAGGTCGGCGTATTGTAGAGCCCAGCCGGGACATCCGCAACGATACCGCTCAGGGACCGCTTCGCGCCCGCACGCGAATGCGCCCCATACTGTCATGCGAGCCCGACGCCGCCAAGCCCGATCGACACGAAATGGCCGATTTCCAGCGCCCGACAGGGATATCGTGACCTCATGGTTTCTCGTCAATCACCCCCCTACCCTTCAGTTCCCCCGCGTCCCGATTATCCGGCGATCGAACGGGCGATTCTGAAGCGGTGGGAGGAAGAGAACACGTTCGAGGCCTCCGTCGAGCAGCGGCCTCCGGCCACCGAGGGCGGGAAGCAGTACGTGTTCAACGACGGGCCGCCGTTCGCCAACGGTCTCCCCCACTACGGACATCTTCTCACCGGCTATGTGAAAGATGTCATCCCCCGTTTCCAAACCATGCAAGGCAACCGAGTCGAGCGTAATTTCGGCTGGGACTGCCACGGTCTTCCGGCCGAGATGGAGACCGAGAAGGAACTGCGGATCAGCGGTCGCCGGGCCATCACCGACTACGGCATCGACAAGTTCAACCAGGCCTGCCGCACCTCGGTGCTCCGCTACACGAAGGAGTGGGAGTCCTACGTGACCCGCCAGGCTCGCTGGGTCGACTTCGAAAACGACTACAAGACGATGGACCGCGACTACATGGAGTCGGTCATCTGGGCCTTCAAACAGTTGTGGGACAAGGGTCTCGTCTACGAGGCGTACCGGGTCATGCCCTACTCCTGGGGGGCCGAGACGCCGCTGTCGAACTTCGAGATCCGCCTCGACGACGCCACCCGACCCCGCCAGGACCCGGCCCTGACCGTCGGCTTCCAGTTGGAGCCCGTGGCCGGCGACCCGGGTCCCCTGACGATCCTGGCCTGGACCACCACCCCGTGGACCCTGCCGTCGAACCTGGCCCTCGTGGTCGGCGCCGACATCGACTACGCCGTCGTGGCGGCGCCCCCCGACAGCCCGTTCACCGGTCACCTCGTTCTCGCCGAAGCGGCACTGCCGCGCTACCAGGCCGAACTGGGCGATGACGTGACACCCACGATGGTGCTGAAGGGCGCCGATCTCGTCGGCCGCGTCTACCAACCTCTGTTCGACTATTTTGAGGGTTGGGACAACGCCTTCCGGGTGCTGGCCGACGACTACGTGGACACCAGCGAGGGAACCGGGGTCGTGCACACGGCCCCTGGCTTCGGTGAGGACGACCAGCGGATCGGCGAGGCCAACGGGATCGCTCTTGTCGTGCCGGTGAACGACGAGGGGCGTTTCACCAACGAGATCACCGACTTCGCAGGCCAGAACGTGTTCGACGCCAACCCCGAGGTCATCCGGTGGCTGAAGGAGCGCAATCGGGTACTCCGCCACGAGACCTACGACCACAACTACCCCCACTGCTGGCGGACCGACACCCCGATCATCTACCGGGCGATCAACTCGTGGTACGTCAAGGTCACCGAGATCACCGACGAGCTGCTCGCAGCCAACCAAAAGATCAACTGGATCCCCGAACATGTCCGCGACGGCCAGTTCGGCAAGTGGCTCGAAGGCGCCCGCGACTGGTCGATCAGCCGCAACCGATTCTGGGGTTCCCCGATCCCGATCTGGCGCAGCGACGATCCCGCCTACCCCCGCATCGACGTCTACGGAAGTCTCGACCAGATCGAAGCCGACTTCGGGGTTCGTCCCGACGACCTCCACCGTCCATTCATCGACGAGCTGGTGCGACCAAACCCCGACGACCCCACTGGTCGCTCGATGATGCGGCGGGTGCCCGAGGTGCTCGACTGCTGGTTCGAGTCGGGCTCGATGCCCTTCGCACAGCTCCACTATCCCTTCGAGAACGTGAAGCGGTTCGAAGATCACAACCCGGCCGACTTCATCGTCGAATACATCG
>Ga0224510_10002461_pt1 | contig 11079 bp, 13 predicted proteins | sample SF_May12_sed_USG_FD_170161 | JGI IMG/M metagenome (GOLD analysis project Ga0224510, IMG submission 170161) | Sediment microbial communities from San Francisco Bay, California, United States - SF_May12_sed_USGS_4_1 | ecosystem: Environmental > Aquatic > Marine > Sediment | place: USA: California... | reverse complement strand
CCGCCGCAGGCGGTTGACCACCACGGTGATGGTCTCTTCCGGCGATTTCATCTTCTTGGTGCTGAAGGCGATCTCGAAGTTCTTTTCCGCCAGTTGCAGGAACGGGTTCAGGCTCTTGCGGCGCATATCGTGGGCGAGGTAGATGGTGCCGCCCGGGGCCAGGAAGGTGTCGAGGATGTTGAGCAGCGGGGCGAAGAATTCCTCCCGGAAGAGGATCTCGGCGCCGACGATGGTGTCGAACTGCGCCATGGCGGGCGGGTTTTTCCAGTCGATGATCTTGAATTCCACCCCTGTCAGGCCGCTTGCCGCCGCCGAAACCCGTTGGAAATCGAGGATGGTCGGCTCGTAATCGCTCAAGGTGACCTTGTAGCCCATGGCGGCGGCGACCAGGCCGGGGGCACCGAACCCGGCGCCAAGCTCCAGCAGGGTGGAGCCGGGTTTGACGGGGAGGGTCCCGATGGTGTGCGCCAGCATCATCGACGCCTCCCACAGCTTGACCCAGAAGGGGAAGTCGTCGGTGTTCTTGAACGGGTCCTTGCCGGCCAGCAGCGGCTCGATGTCGGTCACCTGCAGGATCTGCAGGGCCTTGTCCTGCACGGTCAGGGTTTGAAAATTCACCTTGTATTTCTTGCGGATCTGTTTGAGGATCTCCGCCGCCTTGCCCGGCAAATCGTCAGCTTTCATGCGTTACATCCTTTTCATCGACGCGGCCCTTCCGGGCCGCTGTTATACGGAAACTGCCTTCCTCTCTCAACGCAGCAGCAGGGTCAACACCACCAGCGCCGCCAGGGCGAACCGGTAGTAGGCGAAGACCACAAAGGTTCTGGTGCGGATGAAGTGGAGGAGGAAGGCGATGACTAAATATCCGGAGATGGCGGAGGAGAGGAACCCCGCCAGATAAAAGCCCCCCTGCCCCGGCGCGAAGCCGTGGCGGATGATCTCCGGCACCTTGTACACCCCGGCCCCGCAGATGATCGGCGCCGAGAGCAGGAAGGAGAAGCGCGCCACCGCCTGCCGGTTGAGGCCGCGGAAGAGGCCGGCGGTCATGGTGATGCCGCTGCGGGAGACGCCCGGGATGATCGCCAACGCCTGGGCGCAGCCGATGAGCAGGGTGTCGAGCCAGGTGATGGAGGCAAAATCCCGGCGGTGGGCGCCGGCCTTTTCCCCGAGCAGCAACAGCAGGCCGACGCCGGCCAGGGTGATCGCAACCACAAGGGGATGGCGGAGGTTGGTTTCGATAAAGTCGCCGCAGAGCAGGGCGGCGACCACCGCCGGGACGGTGCCGGCGGCAAGTTGCAGGGCCAGCATCCGCAGGGCGGCCGTTTCGGCATTTTTGTCCCGCCAGGCGAGAAGGGCTCTTGCCATCAGCCAGAAATCGCGCCGGAAATAGATGACCACCGCCACCAGGGTGCCGAGATGCAGGAACACGTCAAAGGCCAGACTCGCCTCCTCTACGTCGAGAAAGGATGCGGCCAGGACCAGATGCCCAGAACTCGAAACCGGCAGGAATTCCGTGGCCCCCTGCACGATCCCTAAAAAAATCGCATACAAGATGTTCATGGGGTGCCACTATACGAAAGGAGGGGTGAAATGTAAACCGCAAAGCGGTGATGTCGAGGGAGGCCGCCAGTCGTCGCGGTACGGGGCGGAAAACAAGAAAAGCCGTCCGGTCCCATGTGAGACCGGACGGCTTTTGTGCAGTCAGATAACTGTCTGGCGCGGATTAGCAGCCTTCGATGGCGCCGCTGCTTTTCTTCTTGCCGGCCTTGACTTTAACAGTGGAGCCGACGGCCAGTTTGCCGGCGTCGCCGCCACAATCAAGGGTCACGGTGCTGCCGGCAACGGACTTAACTTCACATTTTACGTCGCTGGCAAAGCTGACTGCCACGGTGCCGACGGTGAATGCCATTGCCATTGCCAAAGCCATGATCTTCTTGTTCATGATGCTCTCCTTTGTAGATGTGTAGTTTTGGATGACTCACTAACCGTTATAGCGCTCCAGTCACCATGAAACGATAACTGGTTGCAATCGTGTATGTATCCGCTTCCATCTATTTTACAAGCGTATAGATTTAAGTACCGGAAAGCCTCCCTGCTTGTCAACCGGAAAACAATCGCGCATGGTTACGGTTGACCGGCGGGTTGGGCCAGGACCCTCTCCACGTCGCGGTAGAGGGTTTCTTTGTCGATATATCCTTGGTATTTCTTGACAATTATTCCTGCGCGGTTCACCAGAAACGAGGTCGGCACCCCGATGATGCCGCCGAAGCCGTCCACCGTTTTCTGGTTGGCCATCAGGACCGGATAGTTGATGTCGTGGGCGTTGATGAACCGCTGCACCGGTCCGCTGGAGGTGTCAAGCGACATGCCGACAATGACGAAACCCTTTGGCGAGAATTCCTGCTGGGCCTTGTTGAATGAGGGAACCTCCCTCACGCAGGACGGTCACCAGGTGGTGAAAAAATTGATCAGCACTACCTTGCCGCTCAGGCTGCGGCTGTCCACCATGGCTCCGTCCAGGGCGTTGGGCAGCACAAAGGCCGGCGTGGTGGCGGCACGGGACTGGCCGGCAGAAAGGCCAAACAGCGTCAATATCGCCAGCAGGGCGACAAGGACGCCTTTATCAAGAAGGGATTTATTCATCAGCGACTCCTGCCGGCGGTGGCGCGGCGGTTTTTTTAGGATAGCGATACCTGTATCACGAACTCCTAAACTACCCAACCCCCTCCTGCCCTGTCAACAGAAAGAAACCTGCGCCACCCGTCGCCGGAGGTTGAACTTCCCGGTTGGATATGGCACTCTTGGTATTCCATTTCGCTTGCTTAACAGGACTTTATGCGATGACCGCCACCTCTCCAGATCTCCCGCCAGGACAACGGCGTTGGCCCCTGTTCATCGTTGTCGCGGTGGGTGTTTTCATGTCCACCCTGGACAGCAGCATGGTCAATATCGCCCTGCCCGCCATCATGCGTGATTTCGGCAGTCATCTGCATACCACCGAATGGGTGGTGCTGGTCTATCTGCTCACTATCACCGCCACCCTCCTGTGGTGGGGTCACCTGGGCGACCGGCACGGCAAGAACAAGATCTATTCCGGCGGCATGCTGCTCTTTGCGCTGGGCTCGCTGGCCTGCGCGCTGGCCGGGAACCTGGCCTGGCTGGTGGTGGCCCGTGGCGGCCAGGCGTTGGGGGCGGCGATGATGATGGCCACCGGCCCGGCCATCATCAAGCAGACCTTCCCGGCCAACCGGTTGGGGCGCAGCCTCGGCCTGATCGGCGTGGCTGTCTCCCTCGGCTTGATGACCGGCCCGGCGCTGGGCGGCTTGATCATGGAATTCTACTCCTGGCGGGCGATCTTTCTGGTGACGGTGCCGGTGGGGCTGGTGTTTTTTGTCTTGGCCCGGATGGTTCTTCCCGGTTCGCCGGGGCCGCTGGCCGCGCATCGTTTCGATTGGCCGGGCGCGCTGTTGTGCGCGGTGGGGTTGTTGTTCCTCTCGCTGGCCCTCAGTCAGGCCACCGCCGCCGACCGGTCCGTTATCCGGGTGGTGCTGTTGCTGGTGGTCGGTGTGCTCGCCTTGCTGCTCTTTGTCAAGGTCGAGGTGGTGAGCCACAGGCCGTTGCTGCCGTTACATTTATTCCGGCAGCGGTTTTTCAGTGCCGCCGTGGTCTGCGCCGTTCTCTCCTTTATGACCCTGTTCGTGGTGATCATGCTCACCCCGTTCTATCTCGACCGGGTGCTGTCGCTGTCCAGCGCCAAGATCGGCCTGGTGATGATGTCCATCCCCCTGGCGGTGATGCTGGTGGCGCCGCTGGCCGGCTATCTTTCCGATCGCATCGGCGCGCGCCTCCTTTCCACTGCGGGCCTTTTTATCTCAAGCCTCGGACTCTTGCTGCTGACGGAGTTGCCCGTCAACCCGAGACCGTGGCAGGTTGCCGTCCGGCTGACATTGATGGGCTGCGGGCAGGCGATGTTTCTTGCCCCCAACAGCGCCTCCCTGTTGGGGCGGGTGGAACGGCAGTACGCCGGGGCCTCGGCGGCGCTGCTGGCCACGGCGAGGAATCTGGGGATGCTTTTGGGGATTGCCCAGGCCGGTCTGGTCTTCTCGATGGTTTTCAGTCGCGCCACCGGCGGGCTGGATATGAAGGATTTTGCCGGCGCCCATGCCGGTGAGTTTCTGGCGGCGATGACCGCGGCCTTCCGGGTTGCAGCCGTCTTCGGCCTCCTGGGCGTCGTTATCTCCTGGCGTCGTGGGCCGGAGCCGGTTGCGGCGCTTGCCGATGGGGAAGGGGTTTGAGACCGGGGCCGCTCAGGCGGTGAGGTCAATCAGGGCGAAGGGGCGAAGACGCGCTTTCGTCTCCAGCTCCTTTCTGAAGGTGTGCAACGGATTTTCGGTCGCCTGACGGGCCGTGAGTGCGACGGGTTGAAAGCCATGCCCGGCAAGGATTGCCGCAAGCTCCGGAATGGCGTCGGCCAGGTGGCGGCGCACCGTTTCCTCGCCGACCAGGAAATCTCCCCGGAGGCTTTCCCCTTGCAGTAAAACCTTCAGGTGTACATCCCCCAGCCGACTCATCCGCAAGAAGAAATCGATGGTGCAGGGCGGCTCCTCGGCCTCCTTCCCGCCGCTCGTCTCCATGGAGAAAAGCCACTCCCCCCAGCCGGCGTTGCCGGTGAAAAAACAGGGGAAAATCAGGAAATCCGGTTGGTTGCCGGATGGCCGGGCGTTGATTTGCTGATGGGCGTCCAGCAGCTTGGCCATCGCTTTGATCTCGTTTGCCGAGGCATGGTCGGGGCCGAGTTGGGCGGCCAGTCGGTCTGCCACGGCCGACAGCTTTTTGCTCAAGGGGATATCGGTCGCGGCCTGGCTGCCGGAGGGGCGGAGGAGGGCCAGCAGTTGGCTGAGCTTGCCGCTCTCCGCCTGGCCGCTTGTCGCTTTGTCTGCTATTTCACCGCGTACGGCGGCAAGGGCTTCTAGCAGGGACGCGGGCAGGGCCGTGGGGGGGGCGGCCGCCGACTCGCCACCGCCTGCCAGCAGGGTGGCCGCCTTGGCCAGGTTGGCCCCTTCGGTAAAGAGCAGCCGGATGAGTTCCTGGGCGCCGCCTTTTTTGTCGGCCTGGGTCAGCCATGGCATCGCGCCCCCTTCCTTGACCTCCAGATACAGTTCGGCGCCTGGCTTGAGCGGGACCATGGTCCGAGCGGTGACGGTGCGGCCGGCGATGTCGAGCAGTGCCTTGCCGTCGGCGGTTATCTCCAAAACCGTCCCCTTGAGAACCGTGCCCACGGTCAAGGTCATCCCGCCGCCGGGCTTGCCGGTCTCCGCCGGCGTGGTCCCGTTTGTCTTGGGGGAGGCGGCGGGGTCGGTTTTGGTCGGGAGGCGGCTGTCGATTTTCATGGAGGGTATGAACGCCGGGCAAGGGTGGATGGATGGGCGTTTGGGGACGGGCGGCAAAAAAAGATCAGGCCGGCGGATGTCCTGGCAGCGGCAGGCGAAGCTGCACCTCGACCCCGGCGGGGAGGCGGTGCAGGGCAAAGTTGCCGTCATGGCCCTTGATGATGCGTTCGACCATGGTCAACCCCATGCCGGTGCCGTATGTCTTGGTGGTGAAAAAGGGATCCTTGGCCACGGACAGGTTGCTGTCGTCGATGCCGATGCCGCTGTCGGTGATGGTGATCGTCACCTCGTGGTCTGTTTTGGTGGCGGCGATGGCAAGGGTGCCGCCCTCCGGCATCGCCTCGACGCTGTTTTTGACCAGATGCAGGAACATCTGCCGCATCTGGCGGACATCCATTTCCAGAAGCAGGTCCGGCTCCGGCAGGTCGAGATGGGTTTCAATCCCCTGCCGGGTGATCTGTGACTGCATCAGGAGCAGGGTCTTGCGGATCACCGGATAGAGCGGGGCCAGTTCCTTGTGGAATTCGGCCTGGGTCACAAAGTCGAACAGATCCTGCAGGGTGGATTCCATCCGGTCCGTTTCCTTGACCATCACGCTCAGGTATTTTTCGTATTCGGGGTCCTCGATCTTTTTGGCCAGAATCCGGGAGACGCCGCCGATGGAGGTGATCGGGTTTCTGAGTACATGCACCATCTGCGCCGCCATCTGGCCCAGGGCGGAATAGCGCTCCGCCTTGACCAGCATGTCCTTGTTCTGGTCGATTTCCTGGTTCAGTGCCTCCAGTTCGAGGATCTGTCTCTGCATGTCCATGTAGAGGTGGCTCTGCTCGATGGCGAGGCTTGCCTGGCTGGCAAACAGCTCCAGGGCGCGGATGTAGTCGTCCTGGATGGGCAAGCGGGTCACGAAGTTGTCGGCGATGATGACCCCGAAGGCGCGGCGCGGGGAGAAGAGCGGCACCACCACGAAGGTGTCCTCGCCGAGAAGCTTGATGAGGTCGTGGGGGATGGGCAGGGTGGTGTGGTCGGCCCGGTTCTCGCCGCGTCGCTCGAAGGGGACCGGGACGCTGCCGTTGTCCCGCGAGACCTTGATGCTGCGCCGTTCCTTGGCGGACTTGATCAGAATGTTATCGACGTCAGTGGCCGGCACCAGCATCTTCTTGACGATCCGGTTCACGGTTCTTTCGTCGGATTTACATTGCTCCCGGGCATCCTTGATGATGTCGAGGAGCTTGTAGTCCTTGGCGTGCAGATCCTCCCATACCTGCGCCGCGCTTTCCCGGCAGTCGGGGCCGATGGCGAGCCTGCCTTCGAGCATGGTGTTGTCGTCGTTGAACATGGCCAGGAAGGCGCGGTTGAAACGCAATCCCTCGTTGGCAGTGATGCCGACCAGGATGGCTTGCAGGATCTCCTCAAGCTCTAGGGTGCTCAGGTAGACCGTGTTCATCTTCATGGAGAGCTGATGCAGCAACTGGATCCGGAAGTGGGCCTCTTCGAGCTCTTCCTGGTATTTGCGGTTTTCCAGGATCAGGCGGCGTTTTTCGAGGGTCTTTCTGACGACAAAGAGGATCTCGTTGAACTTGACCGGCTTGGAGAGGAAATCGTCCGCCCCCTTGCGGATGCACTCCATGGCGATCTGCAGGTTGGCCATGCCGGTGAGCATGACCACCGCGAGATCCGGATACTTGTCGGTGAGCTGCGGCAGGAGGGCATTGCCCTCGATGTCCGGCAGGCCGATGTCGAGGAGGACCAAGGCCACGGTCTGTGATTCGAGTTTCTGTAGCAGTTCGGTACCGCTGGCGGCTTCCTCGACGGCGAAATTCTGTTCCCGGAGAAAGGTGGTCAGCGGTTCCCGGATCGCCATGTCGTCATCGACAACGACAATGACCTCCTCGTCGGTGAGCAGGACATCGGAGGTGAGGGACACATGCTCCCGGAATCTGGCCATGGAAGCAACCATAGGGTATCACGAAGAGAGGGGGGTGAGGGTTAGTCTTGCTGTCGCGCAGCCGGACGAAGGCTTGGTGAACGCGGCATTCGATTCAAGGCGGTTTGCCGCCGTTTGATATTGTTAACTGTCCTTTATTTGACGATTTTCGCCGGTTGACTGTCAAGCAATATGTTGCCGGGAAGAACGGGCGTGCAAAGGAAAAACGAAAAACGCACTTTTCGACACCAAGGCCGAAAAGTGCGTTTGCAAATACAACCCCCGGAGGGTCCGCGTTGGAAACGCTCCCCCCGAGAAGGGCCTTTTTTACATTTCGACGACCAGCTTGTTGCTTTCCTGGTTCCAGGTGGCGACCACGTACCAGAGGGCCATGGCCAAGCCGACCAGGGCCAGTGAGCCGCCGTAGCCGAGGAAGGTATCCGGCATGTAGACATAGGAACCGAGCTTGCTGGCGTTGGTGACGCCCTCCTCCATCCATGCCTCCTTGCCTTCGAAATCCATGCTGTCGAAGTAGCTGCTCACCAGTGCGTTGGTGATACCGAAGAAGGGCACGACGATCCACAGCTTGATCTGCCCCTCACCGACCCGCCACAGGGTGCCGGTACCGCAGCCGCCGGCCAGCATGGCGCCGAAGGCGAAGACGATGCCGCCGACAAAGCCGCCCCAGCCGAAGGTGCCGCGCACGTAGTGCATGGGGTCGCGCAGGCCGGTGAATTTGATGACGGCGATGCCAACGGCAAGCAGGAAGATGCTCAGGGCCACGGATTTGGCCATCTTGCAGTCACCGGTCATGTGCGGCTCGCGGAAGCCCTGGATCATGCACCAGCGGCCGCGCTGCATGGCGTACCCGAGACCGGCGGCGATCAACAGCATGCCGCTGCTGGTGGCGATGAGGTCATCACGGTCCATGCCCACATGCATTCCCTCGTCGCCATAGCTGCCTGCCAGCCAAACCAAGCCGGCAATGGCTGCAAGCGCGAAAGCGGCCTGAACCGCGCCAGGGAACTCAATGGTTTTGGCGCCGCCGGAACCCCAGGAGATATTCTCCATTTCCCAGTAGATGTATTTGAGGCCGATGATCGCGCCGATGATCAGGCCGAACATCATGGCGAAGCCGTGTGCGGACAGGTTGCCGATGGCGTTGTAGAAACCGCCGACGTTACAGCCGCCGGCAAGCGCGGCGCCAATGCCCATGAAGACACCGGCAACCACCGCCTTGATCATTTCAAGGGCCGGTGGTATCCGCAAGGCGAAGTCGCCGCCCAGGTTGGCGGAGAGAAAGGCGCCGGCGACGAAGCCAACCCCGATCACCGAACCGGAGTGCTGCAGCCAGTTGGCGGGGGAGTCCTCAAGCATGCCGATTCCGTACAGGATCCATTCGCCCCAGTTACGGATAGCGCCAACCGCACCCCAGGGCCGCGCCCAGGCGAGCATGATCACGCTTAAAAACGCGATAAGCATGCCGGTGGTCATTGCATCCCATTCCTCCCTGCACAACTTGTTGTACAGGCCCTTGATCGCGTTACCGAATTCGCTTCCCTCACTCATGCATTCCCCTCCCAAGAAATTAATGGTGTAAAACTATCGTAAAGCCATGCCCCCGTTGCCAGAAGGGGCTGACTCGCCCTCATTGTTATGAGACTCATTGACCTTTACTAGCGGTATTTGTTTTTGTCAAGTACGTTCACAGGGCGCCGAAGTGCAAAAACCGTGGCGACGCGGCGTGGCGCGGGTTTTATACTTTGCTAAAGAAAACAATAAAATAGCAAAGCGGTCGTTGCGTTTGGCAGGGGTATTTAAAGCCTTGACAGCCGATTGCAATCTTGGTAGACACACTGAAATGTAGGCATTATCAGTGTCACCGGCCTTTACGCGGCCCCCCCGTAAGTTGTTGATTCGCCAATAACTGGCGATGGTTTTTATAAAAATCCCATTATTACTATTAGTAAGGAGGAAAACCGATGAGTGACGCTAAGACCGCACCGGATGGAGTTACCCCTACTCGTACGCTGGACGCTAAAGGCCTGAGCTGCCCCATGCCGCTTCTGCGTACCAAGAAAGAGATCGACAAGCTTGGTGTCGGCGAAATCCTGGAGGTTCTCGGCACCGATCCCGGTTCTCGTAACGACCTGCCCGGTTGGTGCGAGCGTTCCGGCCATGTGTACATCGGCGAGAAAGAGGATTCCGGCTTCTTCCGTTTCTACATTCAGAAAGGGAAATAGTTCGGCCGTCAGCACAAGCCGAAATGACCGGCTGTAACTCGCGTACGGTCGAACTATCTTATTTCAAGAGGAGAAGAACATGGCGAAAAGTTTAGGTATTTTCGTTACCTCGGCCAAAAATATGAAGCATATCATGGGAGTCACCAAGGCTGCCAAGGCCAAGGGCTGCAAGGTAAAGATATTTTTCACCTGGCAAGGCACCAGGCTTGCGAAGACCGCTGAGTTCCCTGAGCTGTGCAAGATTGCCGACGACGTTTCCATCTGCGCCGACAGCTACAAGAAGTGCGGCTTTGATGCGGCAGACATCCCCCAGGGTCTTACCGACAAGGAGATGGCTACCCAGGCGCAACACGGTGGCATCATCGAAGACTACGACTGCTATATGACCTTGTAAGGAGGGGAATCCATGTCTAAAAAAGTATGCTTTATGCTCGTCCATCCTGATTACACCCTCGATGGTCTCCGCTCCTGTCTGGGGCTGGCTGTCGAGAACATGTATTCCTACGCAGTGGTTATGAATCAGACATTGGCCCCCCTTGACGATTACAACAAGGAAAACATCGATTGGATCCGCGACATGGAAGGCGAGGTTTATTCCACCGTTCCGGCCAACTGTGAAAACGAAGGGCTTGAGCCGATTACCCTTGAGGAACTCGGCCAGAAACTTCGCGACATGGATGTTATCGTGCCTTACGGCATGATGCCGTAATCAATTTGTGCCAAGGGGATTTCATTATGAAAATCTTGAATGTATATCGTACCGCTCCCACCGCGGACGTGAAGAAGCTGGTGGAGATCGTTTCCGAGGGCCGTGAGGCCTCAAGCTTCGATCTGAACGTCGACGCACCCGATTACGATAAGCTGGTGGACATGGTTCTTGCCGCGGATAAGACCATCTGCTGGTGGTGATCTCGGCAAAGCGGAAACGCTGACCGTCTTTTTAAGGCCCCTTTCCGATGGAAAGGGGCTTTTTTTGTCGGCAAGGTACGGGGATTTAAGCCCGGATCTGCTCCTCGGCAAGCATCCGGTCGAGAAAGCGGAGCAGAAAGTCGCGCTGCAGGGGGGTGGCGTAGCTGATGCAGGTGCAGTGCAGGTTGGATTCGCTGCGCACTAGCAATTCGCAGGAGAGTCGCTCCCGGCCGGGGTGGTTGCTCAGCTCCAGGGCGAAGTAAAACGGACCGCACCCCTGATGCCCCTGCTGCGCCTCGCCCAGCAGGTCGTCGCTCAGCCGCAGCCAGAACATGCCCTCCATGCCGGCTGGGCGTGCCGTTCGTTTCAGGTAGTTGTCGATATTGGCGCATTCTTCCTGGGTCAGGTCATCGATGACAAGCTGTCGCATGCTGGTTCTCCCTAGTTCGATTGGCTCTGGGGCGCTCCGGGGTTGGCCGCGCCGGTCGGAACGTGCTCGTTTCCGGTTTTGGAAACTACCCAAATCGCCTGGGCAAGGCGAGCTTTTTCTTGCCGGCCCGCCTGCCGGCCGCCAATGTTTCCGTTGTCCCGCCAAATCCGGTTTGACATCCCG
>Ga0224510_10002458_pt1 | contig 11083 bp, 9 predicted proteins | sample SF_May12_sed_USG_FD_170161 | JGI IMG/M metagenome (GOLD analysis project Ga0224510, IMG submission 170161) | Sediment microbial communities from San Francisco Bay, California, United States - SF_May12_sed_USGS_4_1 | ecosystem: Environmental > Aquatic > Marine > Sediment | place: USA: California... | reverse complement strand
GACATCTGGAGCTGTGCTTCATCTGTACGGCAAGCCAATGATTCGTCCAGGCAGAAAAATGGGTCATGTGACTTTCGCAGCTCCGCAAAAGGAGACGGCAATCGTGACGGCTCAGAAGTTCATCGCTACCCTGAGAAGGCCCGTTTAACTGGTTCCCACCTAGCACTCATTCCCCGGCTGGCCGGTGAGCAGTCCGCTCTCCAACCAGCGCCGTTCGCTTTTGTCACTCATTAGCTCGCTAACGTTCGAAAGATCTCTGAAACGTGTGGGAAAATAACGGGTTAACAGCGACTAGGGGGGTATGCAATTTGCTTATTCTCACATGCTGTTCTTTCTGGAGGGTCTACAAAATGTCCCACCACTCAGCGCAAACAAGCCATGGTCAAGCGGCTAACCGACTCTATCAATTGCTCACAGATCCGGGTTCTCGTTACCTCGTCCTTCAAGGCCTTGTCACCATAATCCTGTCATATGAATTGCTTTTCGGTGCGCATTCAATCATCAGTCGAGGCGTAAGCAACACGTTGGTGATGGGATTCTGGTTAGCCATGGTCGCGATTGCGGTGTTGCCTAAGGCTGTCCTGGCATCTGCTTGGTTCAGCTCAGGCCTGGTGGCGATCGATACGGTTCTCGTCACCTCCGTTATTTATCTTTCGGGCAATGCACGATCCGATCTCTATATTGCGTACTTTGTTCTCGTGCTTGTGGCGGCATCCGTCAGGCGGTTGAGCCACGTGCTTGGGCTCTCTCTCTTACTGAGCGTCGGATATGCAGTTGTCCTCTATGAAGGCATTCTTGAAACCGGCACGCTGGCCACTGGGCAACTCTTGGGCATTCCGGTTCTTCTTGTGATGGCAGTGTTCTATGGTGTCGCCCTGGAAAACACGGCTCTTGCCCAAGAAGAGAAAGCATCGTTGCTGAAGGATGTTGAGGGACTGAAACGGACAGAGGATGAGTTGTCGAACACAAAAACTCAACTCGAGGCACGAATCAAGACTCTCAAGGAGGACCTCACGAGGGCGAACACCGAGCTGCGCGAAGGCCAGATTGTCCGACAAGGACTGGAACGACGACTTCAGGAAGCACAGAAAATGGAAGCTGTCGGCCGAATCGCGGCGAGGATAGCCGGAGAATTCGGAGCGTTGTTCGCGGGTATCGGAAAACAGACCGGCATCATGTTATCGCGTTTCCAGGCGAACGATCCGCTCAGATCATCCGCCGATGAGATCTTTAAGATCGGCGAAAAGGCTGCCACCTTGACGGCACAGTTGATCGCACTCAATCTCGAAGACCGTCCGGTTTGTCATAGAGTCTCCGTTCAGGCGGTCTTGACCGACCTGCACGAAATGATGAAGAGCCTACTCCCTTCAGGTATTGAACTGATTATCCAAACACAGAAACAGGTGGTATATGCCGAAGTGGATCGAGAAGGGTTAGAAACCGTCATTTTTCACCTTGTGGTGAATGCACGGGATGCCATGCCGAATGGAGGTCGCTTGTCGATCGATGTGAAGACATACGAAGACGCATCCCAATCGAATCTATCTTTGCCGAGAGGCATGAAGTCTCCACAGGTTGTAATTGAGATCACGGATACTGGAACCGGGATGAATCTCGATACTCAAACGTACATGTTCGAGCCGTTCTTTTCGACGAAGGAAACCAACATCGGCCTTGGCCTCACAGCAGTATATGGAATTGTCAAACAGAATGGAGGCGCACTCGACGTCAATAGCCGACCAGGGCAGGGAACGACCGTCCGACTGGTCTTCCCTGTTGCCTCACCCACCGGGATACGTGAGGAGGTTATTGCAACTGCCATGGCAGCAAAAGGAAATGAAACCATTCTGCTCGTGGAGGAGAATGAAATCGAGCGGAAGCTCGCGTTGTCAGCCCTGCAACGGTATCGCTATCGGGTTCTGGAAGCGGCATCGTCAGTCGAAGCCATGATGCTTATGCAACAGTATAACGGCATTCTTCATCTCACGGTAAGCCCATTAGTCATGCCCGAGATCGGGGGGCGTGAACTGGCACGCCGTCTCATGAATCTACATCCCAAGATGAAGGCGCTCTTTGTATCTGGTTACGACGACGAAACGATTCAACATCATCGGATCAATCAGCGGTTTGTATTGCAACATCCTTACCGTCAATCTGGTCTTATCGAAAAGGTAAGGGAGACGTTGGATGCTGCGTAAGGGGTGTGAACGGAACGGAACGCTCGGCGTTAGTCATCCCACGTTGATCGGGATGGAGCAAAAAATTTCACGTCTTTTCGCTTGAAGAACCCAATCAGAACCATGCCGGCGATAAACCCTCCGATGTGAGCAAAGAAGGCAACCCCTCCTCCAGTGGCACCGACACTCATCCCTCCGCTGATCAGTTGCGTAATGAACCACATTCCAAGGACAATTCCAGCTGGGACTCTGGTCATTCCAAGTCCGGGTAAGAAGACCAGTACGTGAGCCCGCGGAAATAGAAGCAGATAGGCACCTAACACTGCTGAGATAGCTCCACTGGCTCCGACCATAGGAATGTGAGAGGAAGGATCGGTGAGCGCATGACTGAGTGCGGCGAGGATGCCGGAAAGGACATAAAAGACGACGAATTTTGCATGACCCATCACGTCTTCGATGTTATTCCCGAAAATCCAGAGATAGAGCATATTCCCTAACAGGTGCATCCACCCTCCGTGAAGAAACATACTTGTTATAAGTGTAAGGGTGGCGGGAAACGCGACCCTGGCTTCGTCTGGGAGTGAGGCTTGCCCGAAGATGACAGAGGGGATCGCACCATATTGGAACGCGAAGAGTTCGCCCGGACTCTGGGGAAGGTTGACTTGGTACAGAAACACCCCGACGCAGGCGGCTATGAAGGTCATCGTGACGATGGGTGTCAGTCTCGTGGGGTTATCGTCGTGAAGCGGAATCACGATGGTTCCAGGCTAGCGAATGAGGGCACCATTCATAACCAAACGTGGCAGTCTGGGGTCAGCTGGTAGGGATCCATCGTTCTGTAGAGGAACGGAAAACCCCGCTGCGTGGGTATGGCCTCCCCCGCCGAACGAGGCGGCGATGGTACCGACATCTGTTCCATCGGCACGGGAGCGCATGCTGAAATAGCGACGACCATCCCGATCATGCCAAATCATGCAAAACGGGTGATGTGGTGAGAGCCGTTCGCCGATCTGGCTGGTCAGGATCGCGCTTTGTACCGAGGGCACGACGACGCCTTGGAATTCCACCATTGTGGCCTGTGCTGCGAGCTTGTCGACCAGCTCATGTTCGTAGCGTAGGATGGCCCGGCCCTCTTGTTCAAGGGAGGCTTGCGTAAAACGGTCCCACACAGTGAAATCAAACGGATAGGAGGCTAGAGCGGCATTGATTTCTCGACTTCCTGGTAAGGTCCACGTCCAGAGATCCTTGTCTTGAATGTATTGAAGCAACCATGGCGCGGCAGTACCATGTGCCCACTCCCAACCCAAAACCGCACCGGACTTGGTTTGATCGAAGTAGGCGTTCGGAAAGCCCTCTAGCGTTCTCTCTGCCGTGATATGGTGGTCAAGGATCAAGAGTTCCTTGGTTTCGGAGGCCATGGCTTCCAGAATTGGTCGGCCATAGCTGAAGTCGACAATGACAACTCGTCGATCTTTGAGGTCAGGCGGAGGAGGCTGTCCGTGTTTGACGGGCACAAAACTCGCGCTCGGGAATTTCCTCCAGAGAGCCCAGGCGGCCCCAAACCCATCGGAACAGTCCGCATGGTAGAGGACAATGTCGGGCGAACCATGAAATGGCGGAGCAGACGAGACAGTATCCATAACAATGGGAAAGGATATCATGCCCGCGTCGTGACGAAAAGGTATCTTTCTTGTCTACGTCAGGAAGTGGGACGACTACAGCCCGTTGAGGTGGCTGATCAATTGGCGAAGTCTGCCGGCACTGCGTCGGTTGAAGTTGAACACGAGCCTTGGCAGGTCGCGCAACGCCGGTTCATCGAGTTCTTCCTCGAGAGGGCCACGAAGTTCGAACGTGCCATCAGAAAGCAGATCCGTGAATCGCGCTCGGATCTGCTCAAGTTGCTCCGCAGAGATGGTTTGTCTGAGTCGCAGGGCGAGCTGTCGTCCTACAAACCGGATAGAATGATATCGGCGATAGAATTGGAGAATGTGGCTGACCGCCGCTTCCGCAGAATCAACGATGACAAAGAGACTCATGTCTTCTTCATTGATCAATTTTCGCTTTAACAGTTGTCGTACCACGAACGCCGACCAGTCATTCCAGTAGTCGCAACCAGGAGCCTGTAGGCAAATGATGGGCTGAGGGTCGCTCTTTCCGGTCTGGGCCAAGGTGAGGATCTCAAAGCCTTCGTCGTGCGTGCCGAAGCCACCTGGGAAGAGCGCAATGGCGTTCGCTTCTTTTTGGAACATCAGCTTTCGCGTGAAAAAATACTTGAAGGTGATCAGTTTCTCGTCATCGGCGATCGTTGAGTTCGGGCCTTGCTCAAACGGCAGCATGATATTGACGCCAAAGCTGTTCTCCCGCCCGGCACCTTCTTGAGCGGCGCGCATGATCCCATCCGCCCCTCCGGTGATGACCATGAATCCTTCTTGCACAATGGCATGGGCGAATTGGTGGGCTAATCGATAATTGGGATCGTCCGATGGCGTCCGTGCCGAGCCAAAAATGCTGACCTTTTGACGGTCACGATAGCCATGAAACACCCCAAAAGCATGACGTAACTCTTTGACGGCCCGATTGACGATTTTAATGTCCAGGAGGTCGAGATGTGCATCATTGAGTTTCAACAACCCCATCAGAAGTTCTCGCATGAGTGCTGCATGCAAGTCGTCTTCCGGACTATTCAGAAGCGTGCTGATTTGATGAAGAATCTCGTCGCGTGACAAGACGGGGCGAGAGCGGTTCTGTGATGATTTTCCGGTTGTATACATGGTTGTCCTTGGGTTGAGTGAGGAAATTGTACCAGCGGAACGGAGGTTGGTCAAAGATTGCGACGATCTAGACCAATTTAAGATGGGTCGAACGACTTAGGAAGATTGGCTAGCACCCACGCTTTGATTCGTGACTGATCGGCCGGAGAGAGATCCGTAAATTGGATCTCGATCCCAGGAGGCGTGGAGATGGCAGCGCGGGTTGCGCCTGAGACCTGCTCAACCAGGGCATTACTCAGGACCGTCCCTCGTATCGTCAACGGACTCATCGCTTCTGATAGGGAAAAACTCAGAATCACTTTTGTGCCTGAAAGGAGGAAGGCTGGAGACTTCACAGAAGCACCGGCATGACTGAGTTGGGTGATGGTCACCTGATGTTCAGCACCCACGGACTCCCCATCCATGATGCTGATCGTCGCGACCATGCTGGTCATGCACCGCTTCGGCGATAGTACAAGGTCTCGTGCAGTGAGGACTCCGACCGGCTGATCTTGTTTGGTGACGATCAGGATCGGTATCCCGGTGGACATCATGAGGGTCGATGCGTCCTCCATCGCTCGATCGTATTCGATAAATTGGACTGGCTGTGTCATGATCGTGCGGACCTCAATATCATCCGGTTCAAGCCCCTGGGCGACCACTTTCTTGACAATGTCAGTCGGTGTCATGAGTCCGAAACGAGACTCAGAGTCTTTAACGAGAAGACAAGGCATCCGTTCACGCTCTAAGAGAGACGCCGCTTCGGTGACGGATACATCGCCAGGAATCTGAACGACGCCGGGTGTCATCATGTGTGCAACCAGAGTGGCCTGCTGTTCCGTCTCTTTTTGCTGTTGACCGTCCTTGTCCGACATTCCTCAGCCAGGTCCTTTTTCACTGGTAATTGGTTCCCCTGGCCGTCGCAACGTATGCCAAGTATAGCAGAAGGTCTGCTGAGCCCACGGAGGGGGGAAAGGCTTGTCATTCAATGGTTTTACGACATACACTAGACGAAAATTGTGATCGACGGAATGGGTAGAAGAATGACAAGTCGAGGGTGGTTTCATCATGAGTTTCTTCGCCGACTCGAGGCGATTCCTAGGCACGGACTAGGCCTTTCCGTCGACATCCATGCTCCTGCCCTCGCGAGCTTGCGGGGAGCTCTCCAGGAACGTCACCTTCCACTCGGCTATCTGGAGGTCTTCCGTACGACCTCGATGGCCTTGAAGAACCTGAAGAAGGATCTTAGCGACGAGTTACTAGCCTATCACGGAGAAGGGTTGTGGGTCACCCAACCGGAGGTAACGGAAACGAGGTCTTTTCACGCGGCCCTCAAAGAAACGGTCGAGCAGCTTTCCATCCTGCAGAGTTCTTGGTTGAATCACGAGTGTGCGACGAAGGTTCTCGCCGGGCATTACTTCGGAACCTATCTCCCTCCTCTCTACACTCGGTCAAGCGCAGAAATCGTGAGCGAGAATATCAGAGAGATCCAAAGTTTTCTCGATCAACAATGTGCGCTGGACAATGGCAGCACGCCGTTGGTGCTGCTGGAAATGCCGCCACTCACCTATTTCGTTGCCGGGACCCTATCACTTCCATCATTTTTTAGAATCATCTGCGAACAGTCGTCTTGTGGGTTGGTATTGGATGTCGGTCATCTCTGGACGGTCTTTCGCTACTCGAGGGCCTCTCGATCTGAGTCGCTCGTGCAATTCGTGAGCATGTTTCTCGATGAATTCCCCATGGAGCGGGTTGTAGAAATTCATGTTGCAGGTCTGGCCATTCACGTTTCAACCGAACCCCACTTCTCAATCCCCGCAGGCCGCACGACCGAAGACGTCCTTCCTGCATGGATCGATGCGCATGAAGCCCCCATCCCTCCTGTCTTGTTCGAAATGCTCGATCTGATCCTGAGTCATCCACGGCTTATCAGCCTGAAAGGGCTCGCGTTGGAGGTCGACACGAAACCTGTTGGATTGATCGTTGAGGAATTCGCCGAGTTCTCGCGATGCTACGCATCAGTGTTTAATCGTACATCGATGGCCGACAAGAGCGCGCTCACTATCGAAGCCGGCTCATTCCATGAGGGCCAGAGTTCAACCAGAACCAGGCAGGACTTGAGCCACGCCTACGATCAGTATGTACGTGTCCTAACAGGCAAGGCTGAGCCGGTGGGGCCGGAATGGAAACAACCCTCCGCATATGAAGAAGAGGTGGACCGCTATCGCACCGGCTATCTCACGCATGAGATTCTCCATTGGGGCGGTGACTTGGAGGATATGTTCGTGGAGTCCTGTCGTCGGCTCAAAGAGACAGGAGTGTCCCTCGATGGATTTGTCATCTTCTGGTTTCGTGAGCCACGGCCCCTCTCCGAAGCGTATGATTTCTTTTTGCTGAAAGTCGAACGGTTTGTGGAGTTCGTACATGAGGTTGCTCCAGAACTGCAGAGTACGGTAGATCGAGAAGCTGGAGAGCTTCGGCTTGCCTATCAATCTGTCAACGAATCACCCGTTGTCGCGAAGGTACACTGAGATGAATTTCTGGCTCAACCTTCCACGCCCAATCATTGGGCTGTCGCCTATGGATGGTGTCACCGACGCCTGCTTTCGATCGGTGATCGCGAGCCAAGGGAAGCCGGATGTCACCTTTACAGAATTTACTCATGTACATGATGTCTGCCGTGGGCCTGAGATCCAGCTGGAGACGCTCCTCTACAGCGAAGTCGAGCGTCCGATTGTTGCCCAACTCTATGGAAAGGACCCGTATCTCTTCTACCAGGCGGCCCATGCCGTATGTGAACTAGGATTTGATGGATTGGACATTAACATGGGGTGCCCATCGAAGAGCGTCGCTTCCTCCGGATCGGGTGCCGGACTGATCCGCACCCCCGAACTAGCGCGCTCTCTCATACAGGCGGCCAGGCGCGGTATCAATGATTGGGTACAAGGACAAACTCTCCAAGAAGCTGGATTTAAACAGGCTCGCATCGACGCGTTCCACCGTTTGAATTGCCGGCGCGGCAACGTCACTCCAACTTTACGGCGCCAGTTGCCTCTTTCTGTGAAAACCAGAGTTGGCTACGACGAGGTCGTGGTCGAATCGTGGCTTGAAGAGCTGCTGAAAGAGCAGCCGACCGTGATCTCCCTTCATGGACGGACGCTCAAGCAGATGTATCGAGGGTCTGCGGACTGGTCGGCCATTACGCGCGCCGCCGTGATGGCGAAGCGATCAGGGACGTTACTGCTGGGGAACGGCGATATTCAACACCCATCGGACATTGTGTCGCGCGTCCGCGAGACAGGCGTGGACGGCGTGTTAGTGGGGCGCGCCGCTCTGGGCGCACCTTGGTTTTTTCACGCGAAGGAACAGGTGCGGCAGCAAGCGTGTGACTCGTTTGCGATCGGAAACCCCACGGATCTTGATCTTGCAGTGTCGCAGGAAGAGCGCTTCGCTGTTCTGGTGGACCATGCACAGCAGTTTCAGGCTCTCTTTGGTCAAAAGCAATTCTACCGGATGCGAAAGCATTTAGCCTGGTATTGCAAAGGCTTTCCGCATGCCGCCTCGCTTCGGGCGCAAATGGTGCGTGTCTCCTCGGTCGATGAGTTGAATCAGGTGCTCGTGGATTTCAAGGGGCGGATACAGGAGACAGATAGGGAGGAGTTTCCACCATCTGAAGCGACCGATGACATGAGCCTCTTGGCGTCACGATGCAGCTAATTCTGGCATCGAGTTCGCCGCGTCGCCAAGAGCTGTTGGCGCTGTTGGGTCTGTCCTTTCAGGTTATCCCGCCGAATGTCCATGAACAACCGACACCTGAGTTGCCACCCAGTGAACAGGTCAGACGATTCGCTCTTGAAAAGGCGCGAGCAGTAGTGGCTCAATTCCCAGATGGGTTGGTGCTTGGCAGCGACACGGTCATTGAGCTCGACGGTCAGCTATTGGGAAAGCCGGTCGATCTCCACGATGCTCGCATCATGCTCGCACGCTTGGCCGGCCGCCTGCACCACGTCCATACAGCTGTGGCTCTGTGCAGCCGTGAGCGAGAGCTGGAGTTCGTCGAGAGTGATACTGCGAAGGTAGAAATGAAACCTGATCGTGAGAACCTCTATGCCCGATATCTTGCCTCGCAAGAATCGATGGGGAAGGCGGGGGCCTATGCGATTCAGGGGCTTGGCGGGGATCTGGTGGATCGCATCGATGGCGACTATACGACTGTGGTGGGGCTCCCGCTCCAGCTCGTGGCACGCTTGCTTGGGTTGGCCGGGTATCCCGTTCCTGTGCATGTCGAAGAGCTCTACCAGCGACGTCCTTACGCGAATTGGAATCGCTTCGCGGTGTGATTGCAACGGTTTGTCTGTTCCCCTAGAATACTCCGATGCCTCCAGCCGCCTCGTTTTTGCGTTCGGGACAACCTTGTCTGGCAGTGCACGAGAGAGGGAAAGGATGATTCTTCGAAAAAAAATCACGTTTGCACTGGGACTGATCGGAACTCTGGCAATCGGGCAGAGTGCCGCCTGGGCGATCGAGGTTAATTTGTCGTCGGAAGACGCGCATAAGGCGCTCGAGGCCGGGCGAGTGCCGATGGAGAAAGCCAATTCTCCGGAAGATGTGAGGAAAGTCCTGCAGCAAGCGTCCTTAGCGAGTCGTGTCGGTGCCGATCCGGAGAAAGAGCCCTGCGGTGCGAGCGCCATTCTGCGCACCAAGCACTACCGGTTGGAAGCGTTTGGTCGGCAAGAGGCGGCGGAATCAAAGAAGCGAAAGATGGACGTGCGCATGCCCGAGGAGTTTATCCAGAAGGTGATGGACATGCCCAATATGGAGATTGAGGTACAGTTGTGCGGCGATGACGAGTATTTCGCCGAAGGGGCCTTGATCGAGCTGCACCAAGAGTCGAAACGAACCAAGGCGATCGACATCGGTAAAGCTGAGCGGGGACGAAAGAACGAAGGCAACGGCCCGGCCTTCCGATCCCGGTTCACCGCCGTCTTTGCCTATGAACAGTTCGACCCCAACGCCACGTCGGTGTTCGTAGTCAATCTACAAGATGGACAAGAGATCAGAATTCCTGCCGAATTGTCGAAAGTGAAGTAAGGCTTCGTTCATCCCCAGGCTCTCTTTCCCCGTTTCAGCAAGGTCTTGAACAGGGACTTCATGCCCTTGCGGACGTCTTGGCATCGTTGACGTTGGCGTTCGACCATGCGACCCGCGACAAATCCGGAGCGAACGTTGGTCGAGTATTTGAGGAATTGCCGGACATGACGCTCGGCTTGAAGCGCATCCTGGTGGATCCCCAACAGATCTTGGATTGCTCGCGCGGCCTTGATGAAACGGACGGCTGGTTTGCCTGCCGAGGCGCGAGCCAATTCGGCGGCATAGCGGGCGCGTTTGGTCTTGATCCTGATTTTGTGGAGCGCAACGTCCGAAGGGGAGGCTCTCAGACCCTTGATCGCCTTGCGCAATTTCTTGAAGAGCCGCTTAGCGAGCTGATCCACAGTTAATGGAGACTCGACGACTGCAGGGTCGTGTGCGGCTTGTTGCAATCGCTTGATGAGCTCGAGGTATCGGGCGCCGGAGAGTTCGCTTAGAACCATCTGTTGCACGGCATCCCGTTGAGATCGAAGGTGGGAGATAAAGGCGGCTAACAGCTTGCGATCTCGTGCGTCCAATCCAGAAGATTCCTCCGTAAAATAGGCAATCTGGACATCCAGATCGCGGGCGGTTCCCAACATCTCGCTCAACCAATCGAGCTCCTGGTCTAATGATGTGACCCATGCGGATAATAGAATTGGGCGAGCTGTGCGAAGCACTGCCCGCAGGCGCCTTGTCGCGACGCGCATCTGATGCAGGCTCTCGCTCTCAGTTCCGAGTCTCGTGCCGGGATCATGGGCGAGAAGCCACTTGACGTGCTGTGCGAGTGCCCACTTCACATGCTCAACCACAGGCGCGTTTGAGTCAGGTTGCGGGGCTGGGGTGGGAGCTGGCAGCGAGAGGGCACGATAGAACTTGGGCCGTCCGTCATGGTCGGACGCGCCGGCTTCGCGCATCTGCTGTTCAAGAGAACGAAGTGCAGTCTCATCACCCTGTCGTTGCTCTATTTCGAGCTCATGAAACTGCTGAATGTTTCGGCCGTTTTTGATGACTGACACCCTGTCGAGG
>Ga0224510_10002457_pt1 | contig 11088 bp, 12 predicted proteins | sample SF_May12_sed_USG_FD_170161 | JGI IMG/M metagenome (GOLD analysis project Ga0224510, IMG submission 170161) | Sediment microbial communities from San Francisco Bay, California, United States - SF_May12_sed_USGS_4_1 | ecosystem: Environmental > Aquatic > Marine > Sediment | place: USA: California... | reverse complement strand
GTCGAGCGTGGCCGGTGCGAGGGCGCCCGGTCGGGCGACGGCGTACGGCGCCGTCGTCGTCGGGGCGATCGGCCTGTGGTTCTGGGGATGGGTCGTGGCACGGCTCGCGGGGGAGCTCTCGGAGCGTGGCAAGGATCCCGGCCTCGTGATCCCACTGGTGGGCGGCTTGGTGTTCGTCTGGCTGGCCTCGGCGCTCGCCGGATGGCTGGCCGGCCGCGGCGCCCGAACCTCGCCTCAGGCGTAAGGGTGACGCGGCGCTGCGGCCCGAGCGCGGAGGGGCTCACACAGCGAGCGGCAGCGAGCGGTAGCCCCCATCAACGGGTAGGGTTCGGGGTTCATGCGAGCGGTGATCGACGCCCGGCCGGCGCTCGACCCACGCCGCACCGGCGTGGGTCAATACACGCAGCAGGTGATCCGTCATCTGCCGCACGCCGACCCCACCAGCGACTACGTCGCGTGGTACCTGCATGCGAAGGGGCTCCTCAGGCCGCGTTCCTTCTTCTCAGGCGTCCGAGCGCCCAACCTCACGGAGAAGGCGTCGAGGTTCCCCGCCCGCGTGTTCGGTCCGATGTCCTCACGCTTCGGCGTGCCCCGTATCGAGTGGTCGGTCGGCTTCGATGTGCTGTTGGCGACGAACTTCCTGCCGCCCGCGACCCGGAGTTCGGGCGTCGTGATGGTCGTGCACGATCTCGCCTACGAGCAGCTGCCCCAGACCGCCCCCCACATGAACGACCGCTGGCGCCGTCACTTCGAATCGTGGCTGCGTCGCGCGGCGGGCGTGCTGGTGCCGTCGGACTCGACCAAGCGAGATCTGCTGGAGGTCCATCAGATCGATGAGTCTCGCGTGCACGTCACGCCGCTCGGCGTCGACATGGCGGCATTCGCTCCGGCTCCACCGGAGGCCGTCGACGCGGTGCGGCGAAAGTACGGCATCGACCAGGCCTACGCGTTGTTCGTGGGCGGCCTCGAGCCCCGCAAGAACCTGGAGGCGCTCGTGCGTGCCTTCGCGACCACCGAACCGGGCACCCGTCTCGTGATCGCGGGAGGTCCGGTGCGCTGGGACCCGAAGGCCGCCGACCGGCTCGACGTCGCGATCGGGCAACTGCCGGGGCCGGCGCGGGCCCGCATCGTTCGGACAGGCTACGTGAGCGACCGCGAGAAGGTCGCGCTGATGAGCGGCGCGACGATGCTGGCGTTTCCCTCGTTGTACGAAGGGTTCGGGTTCACCGTGCTGGAGGGATTCGCGGTGGGCCTTCCCGTCCTGACGTCGAACGTGTCGTCGCTCCCCGAGGTGAGCGGTGATGCAGCGATCACCGTCGACCCGTACGACGAGCAGGCGATCGCGGCCGGCATCAGCCAACTGTTCGACGATCCAGACCTTCGGGCGATGCTGTCGGCCGCAGGGCTGACGCGCGCGTCCCGGTTCACCTGGGAGACGACGGCGAGATGCACCGTCGATGCGCTGCACGCCGCCGACGTCGTGGCACACGGGTAGACTCGGCGTCGTCCTCGACCACAGGCACATCCGAGGAAGGTCGCATGGCCGACTCCCACGTGCTCGTCACCGGCGGCGCCGGATTCATCGGATCCCACCTCGTCGACGCGCTGCTCGAGCGCGGCGATCGCGTCACCGTGCTCGACCGACTTTCCGCAGGGGGCAGTCTCGCCAACATCAGCGGCCACGAGGCGAACGCGCGCATGTCCTTCATCCGAGGCGACGTGTGCGACCCGGAGGTGGTCGGACGTCTCGTGCGCGAGGTCGACGCGGTCGTTCACGCCGCCGCCGAAACGCACGTCGATCGCAGCATCGAAGAGCCTGCGGCGTTCCTCACCACCAACGTGCTCGGCACCGAGAGCGTGCTCGAGGCGGTCCGGCGACACGGGACCCGCATGCTGATGATCTCGACCGACGAGGTGTATGGGGCCGGCGATCCGGCCGGCGGGTTGTTCGACGAGGACGCACCGCTGCGCCCGCGAAGTCCCTACGCGGCGAGCAAGGCCGCGGCCGACCTACTGTGTGCGGCGTCGGTGACGACCTACGACGCGCCCGTGGTCCTCGTGCGCGGCACGAACGCGTTCGGACCACGCCAGATCGAACGGGTGGTGCCGACGTTCGCCGTGAACGCGCTGCGGGGATCGCCGGTGCCCGTGTACGCACGCGGGGAACAACGCCGCGAGTTCCTCTACGTCGGGGACTGGGTGCTCGCGGCGTTGACCGTGCTCGATCACGGCCGAACCGGAGTCGTCTACAACATCGGCGAGGGCCACGAGCTCTCGAACGCCGAGCTCGCCCGGCGCATCTGCGAGCTTGCCGGCGCCGACCCCGAGCTGATCGAGTTCGTCGCCGATCGGCCCGGCCACGACTTCCGCTACGGGGTGCGCTCGGATCGCCTGAGGGCGCTCGGGTGGCGTCCGGGATGGGAGTTCGATGAAGCGCTCGCACACACGATCGAGTGGTACCGGGACAACCTCGACTCGCTCGAGGGGGCCCACGAGGTGCCCGTGGTGACCGCGCCTCGCGCCGTCGGAGGTCGAGCGTGAGGCTGGTCGTCACCGGCAGCAGCGGCGATCTCGGGCGCGCTTTCCTGGCGAGGGTGCCCGCCCACCACGATGTGCATGCCTTCGATCACGCGGCGCTCGACGTGGGTGATCACGACGCCGTGCGCCAGGTCGTCGAGCCGCTGGGGCCGGATGCGATCCTGAACTTCGCGGCGTTCACGAGGGTCGACGAGAACGAGTCCGATCAGGCGAGGGCCTTCCGCGACAACGCGCTCGGCCCCCAGCATCTTGCTCTCGCGGCGCGGGCGATCGGCTCCGTGCTCGTGCACATCTCGACCGACTACGTCTTCGACGGCGAGAAGCGCACGCCGTACGACGAGACCGATGTGCCATCGCCGCTGTCGGTGTACGGGCGCGCGAAGCTCGCGGGGGAGCGATTCGTGCGGGAGATCGCTCCGGAGTCGTTCGTCGTGCGCGTTGGGTACGTGTACGGGGGCGGCAACGACTACCTCAGCCGAACCGTACGCCGGCTCGTTTCCGGGGAGACGGTGGGCGGCCTCGCCGACCGCTGGGGATCGCCCACGTTCGTCGGACATCTCGCGGAGCGCATCCTGCCGCTGGTGGCGACCGGTCGCTTCGGGCTGTATCACCTCGGTGGCCCGCAGCCCGCATCGTGGTTCGAGGTGCTCAGCCGCGTGCAGGAGCTGGCCGGTTCGGTCGGTTCGGTCGAGCCGCAGCGGGCTGCGGAGCTCGGTCTTCCGGCGCCCCGCCCCGTTTCCTCCGCTCTCACCAGCGTGTTCACTCCCCACCTCGGTATCGATCCGATGCCCTCCCTGGAAGAGGGCCTCAAGGACTTCTTGGCCGATGCGCTGAGCTGAACTCGCGCTCGATCGGCCACCGGTAGACTCCCGCGATGCGTCTCCTTGGCCTGTTGATCGCGGTCGCGCTGGTGGCGGTGGCATGCGTGGATGCTTCCGGCCAGGACGAGGCGAGTTCGCCATTGCCGACCGCGCCGTCGCCCGTCGTCAGCAGTCCATCGGCCGCTCGAGCGGTCGACGAGGACGCGTTCGACACGACCACGCCGATCAAACATGTCGTGTTCCTGATCAAGGAGAATCGAACGTTCGACCATCTGTTCGGCCGGTTCCCCGGTGCACGCGGGGTCACGGTCGGCATGGATGCCGGCATCGAGCGTCCGCTGGTCCGCGGCACCGATCAGGCCACCGACTCCGACATCCCGCATTGCTACAACTGTGCCCTCCGCGCCTGGAACTACGGCAAGATGGACGGGTTCAACCAGAGCGAGTCGGCCGACGACTGGGCCTACACACAACTGCGGAAGGACCAGCTTCCGAACTACTGGAACTGGGCCACACGATATGCGCTGTTCGACAACTTCTTCGCGAGTGCGCACGGACCGTCGTTCCCGAACCACCTGTACTCGATCGCCGCTCAATCGGGAGGCGCGCACGACAATCCCCGCCGCAGGCCCGGACTCGGGTCGCTCACGTTCGGTTGCGACGCGCCACGGGAGCAGCTGGTCGAGGTCGTCGACAGCGAGGGCGTGACGAAGCGGGTTCGTCCGTGTTTCGACTTCCTCACCGAGGGCGACCTGTTGAACCGCAAGAAGATCCCATGGTCGTACTACGCCGCCCAGGAAGATCAACGCGGCTACATCTGGTCGGCGTACTCCGCGATCCGCCGCTACCGTGAAGATCCGAAGAAGTGGCAGCGGCACATGTTCCCCGTCGACCGCCTGGTGCAGGACATCAAGGCGGGCGAGCTCCCGCCGGTCACCTGGATCACGCCCCGGTTCGAGTTGAGCGAGCATCCCGAGTACAACTTCTGCCACGGCGAGAACTGGTCCACCAAGGTGATCAACGCGATCATGCGGAGCGATATGTGGCAGGACACCGCGATCTTCCTCACATGGGACGACTACGGCGGCTTCTACGATCACGCGCCGCCCCCGCAGGTCGACGGTTTCGGCTTCGGGATCCGCGTGCCGATGCTCGTGCTCTCGCCCTACGCGAAGCAAGGGGTCGTCTCGCACGAGCTCGGCGAGTTCTCGAGCGTGCTCCGGTTCATCGAGGACAACTGGGGACTCACCAAGCTCACGAAGCGTGACCGGAAGGCCACGCCGATGCTCTCGGCCTTCGACTTCGAGCAGGACCCTCGTCCACCGGCGCCGCTCCCGCTGCGCGACGACTGCGAGGGACCGATCTACTTCGAGACCTGATCCGATCGAGTACATGCTGCGAGTGAGCACCGATCAGCTCTCGGCGGGCCATCTGGTCGAGCTGCGAGCGTTGTTCGATGAAGCCTGGAGCGAGGATGGGTTCGACGAGCACGACTGGGCGCACGCCCTCGGCGGCACCCACTTCGTGATCGAGGCAGGGGGCTCGGTGCGTTCGCACGTCTCGGTCGTGGAGCGCGAGCTGGTCGCCGACGGCCGCCCGCTTCGGACAGGATACGTCGAGGCGGTCGCGACGCGTGCCGCAGACCGACGGCGCGGGCATGCCACGCGGTTGATGCAGGAAGCGACCGCGTTCATCGACGAGCGCTACCAACTGGGCGCGCTCGGCACGAACCTCTTCGACTTCTACACGCGGCTGGGGTGGGAGGCCTGGCGGGGGCCGACGAGCGTGCGTACTGTTGACGGCTTGGTGCCGACATCCCACGAGGACGGGTTCGTGATGGTCAGACGAACGCCGTCCACCCCCGAGCTCGATCTCGGCGGGCCGATCAGCTGTGACTGGCGCCCGGGCGACGTCTGGTAACCAGCGCGAAGCACCACGGTTCCGCCACATGCCGGTGCTACGCTCGGCGCCGATGACGCCGGACACCGACGCCGCGTCCTCGCCCTCCGACGACCGTGAGAGCGAGGCATCCCGCGCCCTCTCGCGCGAGATGTACTGGGCACGCGAGACGGCTGCGCGCGGCCGCATGGACACCCCCGAGATCCGTGATCGCCTGCACGACTTCGCCGCGCAGATGCGAACCGACGAGACGGTCGTGATCCCGATGGGGGAAGGCAACCTGGCGTCGCCGTCGAAGTGGCGACGGCAGCTCAAGCGCCGCATCTGGCGCGTGATGCGCCCGGCCACCTGGCGCTACGACCGCCTGCTCGCCGACCACGCCGAGCTCACGACCAGTCTCGCCGAGAAGGTCATGGTGCTCGAGGCCGAGATCGATCGCCTCAAGGCCGGGCGGGGCGACGCCGCGGAGGGCGACCCGGAGTGAGGGTCGCCGTCCTGCATCCACAGACCGCGTTCGTGCGCGGCGGCGCCGAGACGCACACCGAGGCCCTCGTGCGCGCGTTGCGCGTCGCAGGTCACGACGCCGACCTCGTTCAGATCGCCGGCAAGTGGTACCCGCCGAGTCAGCTCGCCCATCAGATGGCCGTGTGGCGGAGCTTCGACATCACCGAGAGCAACGGCCTCGAGGTCGACGCGGTGATCGGGCTGAAGTTCCCCGCCTATCTCGCCCAGCACGAACGGAAGATCGTCTGGCTGGTCCACCAGCATCGCACCGCGTACGAGCTCTGGGATCACCCTGTCTACGCCGATCTCAAGCGTCAGGACGACGGCGCCAAGGTTCGAGACATGGTCTGGGAAGCCGATCGCGTCGCGCTCGGGGAGGCCAAACGCGTGTTCACGAACGCGAAGAACGTGCGCGATCGGCTCTGGAGCTCGCTCCGCATCCCAGCCGAGTCCCTCTATCACCCGAGCCACGTCGCAGAGGGCCTGCTCGACTCCCCGAGCGGGCCGCTCGGCGACTACCTGCTGTTCCCCAGCCGCATGGAAAGCCTGAAACGGCAGTCGCTCGCGATCGATGCGATGAAACACACCGCGTCCGCCGTGCGTCTCGTTCTGGTCGGGCGCGGCCCCGACGAGACTGCGCTTCGAGCGCAGGTGGAGCGCCTCGGCCTCGAGGGCCGGGTCACGTTCGAGATCGGGGTGAGCGACGAACGACTGCTGCACCTGTATCGAGAGGCGCTGGGCGTCTACTTCGGCCCGTTCGATGAGGACTACGGCTACGTCACGATCGAGGGCTTCGCCGCGTCACGCCCGGTGATCACCTTGACCGACAGCGGCGGGCCGCTCGAGTTCGTACGTGAGGGCGAGACCGGACTCGTGCGACCTCCGGAGCCCAGGGCGATCGCCGAGGCGATCGATCGCTTGTGGACCGACCGCGCCGGAGCTGAGCGGATGGGCGCCGCGGGCCACGACCTGGTGCGCGCCGAGGTCCCGCGCTGGCCTGACATCGTGGCGCGCCTGCTCGACTGATGCAGCGGGTGAGGAGACTCGGCCGTCGCCTGCGCGCCACCCCGACCGCCGTCGAGGTGCATCACGGCCGCGGTCCCGGTTCACAGGGCGACGTGCTCTTCGCCGGCCCTTTGCCGCCGGCACCGACCGGCATCGCGACCTACGACCGCGCGGTCCTCGAAGGACTCGATCGCATCGGCTTCACCGACCGGGTCCGCATGGAGACGCTCTGGCCGGTGGGAACCCAGGACGCCGGACGCTTCCCCGGCTACCACCTCGGCGTGTTCCAGCTCGGCAACAACGTGGAGTTCCACCTCGAGATCTATCGCGCCGCATACCTCACGAGCGCGCTGGTCGTGTTGCACGATCTGGCGCTCGACGATTTCGTCCGTGGGCTGAAGGCCGCCGGTGAGCCATTGGGATACATGGCGGCCCGCGAGGCGGGTCGGCTGTGCGACGAGCTCACCGATCCCGATGTGATCCGCAACGAGCCGCTGCGCGAGCCCTGGTGCGCCCACGTCGTGCGCCGGGCGCGAGGCGTGATCGTGCACTCCGACTTCGGCCGGCGTTACCTGGCTGGTTTCGGCGTTCGCACGCCCGTCTTCGTCGTGCCGCACCCTGCGATCGAGGGGCCCGAGGCATTCTCGACCTCTGCGCCCAGGGGGCGAGAGCTGCGCGCGAGCGCGGGCGATCCGCCGTTCCTGGTCGTGGCGCCGGGTGACATGAACGAGGCGAAGCAGCTCGACGCGCTGGTGCGCTCGGCGTCCGTGCTGGGCACGGGGTCGCACGTGGCGATCGTGGGGCGTCGCATCGAGGGCTACGAGCCCGAAGCGGCGATCGAGGCCGCCGGAGCCGCCGGGCAGGTGAGTGTGCACGCCGACGTTTCCGACGCCGACTTCCTCGCGTGGCTCGCGGCAGCCGATGCGGTCGTCGACCTGCGGTTCCCGCACCGCGGCGAGGTGAGCGGCTCGCTCAGCCGCGCGATGCAGGCCGGAGTGCCCTCGGTCGTGAGCGCAACCGGCACGTACCTCGACGTGCCCGACGACACGGTGCTCAGGGTGGCCCCCGGGCCCACCGATGTGTCCGAGCTCGCGCACGTCCTCGCGCGCCTGCGCGACGACGCCGCGCTGCGATCGCAATTGGGCGCTGCTGCGGCTCGTCATGCCGAGCACCTCCGCACGCGCGAGGCCACCGCTCGCGGGTACGAGCGCGCGATCACCGAGACGCTCGCACTCGTGCGTGACCCGGGGCGCAAGGCGATGGCGATCTGGGGCAAGTCGCTGGTCGACGCCGGCATCACCGAGGACATGGTCGCCCAGGGGTTCGGCATGGAGTACGCGCGGGCGCTCCGCAGCTTCGAGCCCGGCCCCGAGGTCGCGGCGTCGCAACGGAACTTCGAACGATCGCCATAGGCCGGACACGGGGTGAGCCCACCCCTCGTTGCTAGACTCGCGAGCGCGCTGACCTGCGGATCTCCGGCCCGCGAACCATCTCAACAGGAGCACCTCGCCATCGCCACCACAACCGTCATCGAGCGCACTTCCGAGGCGCCGCATCTGAGGGTCGTTCCTCGCCTGCGTGAGCTCTGGGGCTATCGCGAGATCCTCGCGAACCTCGTGCGCAAGGAACTGAAGGTCAAGTACACGGCCTCGTTCCTCGGCGCGATCTGGTCCGTGCTGAACCCCATCGTGTTCCTCGCGGTGTTCTCGTTCGTCGCGATCGTGCTCGACAACCGCGTGCCTGATTTCCCCGTGTTCCTCCTGTCGGGCCTGCTGGCCTGGAACCTGTTCTCCGCGTCGTTGCTCTCGGGGTCGAGCGCGGTGATCGACAACGCCAATCTCGTGAAGAAGGTGGCGTTCCCGCGCGAGATCTTGCCGCTGGCCTCGGTGGGGGTCGCGCTGTTCGACTTCGCGTTGCAGACGACGGTGCTGTTGGCGTTCATCGTCGTGAGCGGCCATGGCATCGGGGCCGAGGCGCTCGTGCTCTACCCGATGGCGTTCGCGACGCTCATGGTCTTCACGACGGCGATCACCCTGTGGTCGGCGGCGCTGAACGTGCGCTACCGCGATGTCGGCCACCTCCTGAACCTCGGGCTGCTGGTCTGGTTCTGGATGACGCCGATCGTGTATCAAGCCGCATTGGTGCAACAGACGCTCGTCGAGCGCGACGTGGCCGGGGTGAGCCTGTGGAACCTCTACCTGGTGAACCCGCTTGCCCCCATCGTGCTCGGGTTCCAGCGGGCGCTCTACGGCGACCCGGTGCAGGACGGCATGCAGGTACTGCCTGAGCTCTCGGTCGCGTGGCAGGCTGGTCTGCTCGCCCTCGCGCTCGCGGTCTCCGCGGGGTTCCTCTTGCTCGCGTGGCGGACGTTCTTCCGTCGCTCGGGCGACTTCGCGGAGGAACTGTGACCGCGGCGATCGAGGTCATCGACGTTTCCAAGCGGTTCCGGCTCTACCGGGAGCGTCCCAGCAGCGTGAAGCAGCGCCTGCTCGTGACACGGTCGAGGGCCGAGGAGTTCTGGGCGCTGCGCGACATCTCGTTCTCGATCGAGGAAGGCTCGTCGATCGGACTGATCGGGCACAACGGCTCGGGCAAGACGACACTGCTCAAGTGCATCGCCGGCATCCTGCGGCCGAGCGGCGGCACGATCCGCTCGCGTGGGCGCCTGGCCGCCCTGCTCGAGCTGGGGGCCGGGTTCCACCCCGAGCTCACCGGGCGCGAGAACGTCTACCTCAACGCGTCGTTCCTCGGACTCAGCCGGCGCGATACCGATCGGGCTTACGACGACATCGTCGGCTTCGCCGAGCTCCAGGACTTCATGGACAACCAGGTGAAGTTCTACTCCTCGGGCATGTTGGTGCGGCTCGGCTTCGCCGTGGCCGTCCACGTCGATCCCGAGATCCTCTTGATCGACGAGGTGCTCGCCGTCGGCGACGAGGCGTTCCAGCAGCGGTGCATCGATCGCGTGCGGCAGTTCCAGCGAGACGGCCGCACGATCGTGCTCGTCACCCACGCCCTCGACACCGTCGTCGATGTCTGCGACCACGCGGTGATGCTCGATCACGGCCTGCTGCACATGAGTGGAGGGCCGGCCGAAGTGGTGCGGGAGCTCAGGCATCGGCTCCTGAGCCGCGATCCCGACTTCGTGCCCGAAGAAGGAAGCCGCGAGGTCGAGGTCGTCGCCGTGAGCTTCGATTCGGGTGGCGACGGCAACGGTACCGTGTGGCCCGGCGCCGAGCTGACCATCGCGGTCGACGTGCACGCCAACGCGCGCGTGCCCGATCTCGATGTCTCTTTCGCTGTCGTGTCGACCTCCACGAACCATGCGGTCGTCGAGGGGCGTACGAGCACGATGGGCCTCGATCTCGGACCGATCGAGGGGAAGAAGCGGGTGGTCTTCCGCGTTCCGCCGGCCGAGTGGGTCGGCGGCAAGTACTTCGTCACGATCGGCCTCGAGTCGAAGGACGGTTCCCCCTACCACATCCAGACCCAGCGGTACCTGTTGCAGGTGCCCGACGACGTGCAGGTGCCCAAGCGTCTCGAGGTCCAACCCGCCGCCACGGTGGAGGACCTGTGAATCCGAACCCACCTGTCACCGATCCCGAGGCGCATGACGTGCACCTCGCCCAGCGCACCGCAGTCCACCCTGCGGGGAGGAAGGACCGCACGATGTTGATCGGCTTGATCCTGCTCTCGGTGGCCCTTGCCGCCCTGGCACAACTCACCTTGAAGCACGGCATGAACCAGGTGGCCGAAAGCACCGGCGAGCTGCAGCTGAACGCTCATTCCCTGAAGGACGTCGCGAGCACGCTGGCGGTCTGGGGCGGCTTGCTGCTGTTCGGGCTTTCGGCGTTCGTGTGGCTCGCCGTGCTCTCTCGAGCGTCGCTCTCGTTCGCCTATCCGTTCGCCTCGCTCACCTATGCGTTGATCCTGCTCGCAGACCGGTTCGTGCTGCATGAGGAGATCCCTGCGCTTCGGTGGGCGGGCGTGTTCTTCATCATGCTCGGCATCGTGCTCGTGGCCCAGACGCCGCACGAATGACGGTCACGGTCGCTCCCGAGGCCGCGGAACTGGCGGTCGTGATCGTGAACTTCAACACCGGCGCGTTCCTCGAGCGGTGCCTGGCATCGATCGAGCGGTTCCGCGGCGACGTCGCGCTCGACGTACTGGTGATCGACAACGCCTCGCACGATGGCTCGCACACAGATGCGGTCGCGGCACACCCTTGGGCGCGCCTCATCGAGAACGAGACCAATGTGTACCTCTCGCCCGCATGGAACCAGGGCATCAGGGAGACATAGGCTCCCTACGTGCTGCTGCT
>Ga0224510_10002456_pt1 | contig 11088 bp, 7 predicted proteins | sample SF_May12_sed_USG_FD_170161 | JGI IMG/M metagenome (GOLD analysis project Ga0224510, IMG submission 170161) | Sediment microbial communities from San Francisco Bay, California, United States - SF_May12_sed_USGS_4_1 | ecosystem: Environmental > Aquatic > Marine > Sediment | place: USA: California... | reverse complement strand
CAGAATAACCTTGGCGCCCATTCCCCGCATGATCTTACGGCGTTCGATTGAGAACGAGTCAGCCATGGTTGCGACAAATTGATAACCCTTGGCCGCGCAGACCATCGCGAGCGCAATTCCCGTGTTGCCCGAAGTTGCCTCAATCACGGTTTGACCGGGCTTCAGGACACCGCGACGTTCCGCGTCGTTGATAATGGCAAACGCGAGACGGTCCTTGACGGACGAAAGCGGGTTAAACGACTCGACTTTGACGTACAGGTCGACATGGTCGGGAGCCATTCGATTCAGACGGACGATCGGCGTATTGCCGATGGTTTCAAGAATATTGTTGTAGATCATTTTTTTTTAACCTTTGTTAGCGACCCTGAAATCAGGTTTAGCATAATTTTGCGATAAATGCGGCATGGTGCCCGGAAGCTCCTCACCGAGCGCGGCCACTTCACCGACGATCAGCATTGCGGGGGCCGCTACCCTGTTTGCGTCGGCCAGCAAGGTCAACTGACCGAGGGTTCCGCGAATGACGCGTTGCCTGGGTGTCGTACCATTTTCGATGATGGCGACGGGCGTATCCGCTGATCGTCCATTGTCGATCAGCATGTTCATTAAATCCGCAAAGCGCTGCACGGCCATGTAAAACGCAAGCGTTTGCTTTGCTCGCGCCAGTGCCGGCCAGTCGAGACTGTCCACGGAGTCCTTGCCATGAGCCGTTATCAGGGTCACGGACTGTGACAGGTCGCGGTGCGTCAGCGGAATCCCTGCATAGGCGGAACAACCCGCGGCTGCGGTGATGCCTGGGACAACCTGGTAACGCAGTCCGGCGCCCCTGAGGGCTTCAGCCTCTTCTCCGCCACGCCCGAAGATAAAGGGGTCGCCGCCCTTCAAGCGGCACACACGTTTGCCCGAACGTACAAGACCGACCAACAGGGCATTAATCTCGTCCTGCGAGTTCACGCGACATCCCGGCGTTTTGCCCACGGAAATCCGGTCAGCGTCGCGCCGGGCCAGTCCCAGCACTTCTTCTGAAACCAGCCGGTCGTGCAGGATGACGTCGGCGGTCTGCAGGATTTGCAGCGCACGAATCGTGAGCAGGCCCGGGTCGCCCGGTCCCGCGCCGACCAGCCAGGCCTCGCCGCTTTCCCCGGCCCTTAATGTCTGCAACAGTTCGCGCATTGCCGCCTCCGCGCCGGCAACGTCGCCGGCAATCGCCATGCTCGCGGCCGGGCCGTCGAAAACGGCTTCCCAAAAACGGCGCCGACTCAGGAGATCGCTGCACCGGTTGCTCACGCGCTCGCGCCAGGCGCGGGCGAGGCTCGCCAGTTTTGCGAGCCCTACAGGCAGCAGCAATTCAATCTGCGCGCGCAGCTTGCGAGCGAGTACTGGCGCCGCACCGCCCGAGGAGATGGCGACGATGACAGGGCTGCGGTCAACGATCGCCGGCGTGATGTAGCTGCAATTCGCAACATCATCCACACCGTTGCAGAAAGTGCCGGCCGCCGTTGCGGCGCGGTAGACCGCCTGTTCAACGGCTGGATTGCCGGTCGCGCTGACAACGAGCCAGTGACCGGCAACATCGGCGGCTCGAAATTCGCGGCGGAGAAGTAGGTGCCCGCCGCCGGCCGCCAGGGACGCGATCGCCGCGCTGATATCCGGCGCCACAACGGTAATCACGGCACCAGCCGATGCCAGCAGTCGATATTTCCGCTCCGCCACGGCACCGCCGCCAACGATGAGGCAGGATCGATCGCGCAAATCGAGAAAGGCCGGGAAATAGTCCATTGAGCTGTCCGCAACAGGGATGGGCCACTATAGGCGAGGCACCCGCAAGCCCAAAAGACACACTGTTTCTGCTGATATAGCTTTGGGTTATAAGAATCTGTTATACCTGCCGCGGGTGAAACTGATCCGGCCGCTAGCGGTCACATACTCCAACAGGGGCTCAGGAACGAAACGACCGGCATGAAGCTGCAACAACTCAAATACCTGCTCGCGATTGTCGATAACGGCATGAACATCACCGCCGCGGCTGAGCGGATGTACACGAGCCAGCCCGGTGTCAGCAAACAACTCAAGCTGCTCGAAGAAGAACTCGGTTTGCAGCTGTTCACCCGCAAGGGTAAGAGTCTCGGTGGCATCACGCCGGCCGGCCACCAGGTCATTGACCGCGCGAGAATTATCATGCGCGAGGCGGACAACATTCGCAGTCTCGCCTCGGAGTTTTACCAGGAGGAAGAAGGCTCATTGTCGATCGCCACGACGCATACGCAGGCACGGTATGTGTTGCCCGATATTGTTGCCGAGTTTCGCAAACGCTTTCCCAAAGTCGGTCTTAACCTGCACCAGGGAACCTCCGAGCAAATCGCTGACATGGTCGCAGCCAATAACATCGACTTTGCGATTGCAACCGGCTCCAACGATCTGTTTTCCGACCTGATGCTGGTGCCCAGTTACCGATGGGATCGCTCCATCATCGTGCCGAAAGGGCACGAACTAACGAAACTCGATCGCAAGATCACACTTGCGGATCTCGCGAAATATCCGCTCGTCACCTACGTCTTCAGTTTTGGCGGTCAATCGTCGCTAAAGCGTGCGTTTGAGAAAGAAGGTCTCGATCCCGATGTGGTGTTCACGGCACGCGATGCCGACGTGATCAAGACATACGTTCGTATGGGTCTCGGCGTCGGTATCGTCGCCAGCATGGCGGCCGATTGCGACGACCGCAAGGACCTCGAAGTCATTGCAGCGGAGGGCCTGTTCCCGCGCAGCACAACCTGGATAGGCTACCGCAAGAACACCGTACTTCGAGCATATATGGTTGAATTTATTAGACTTTTTGCATCCCACATTTCGGCGCAGCAGCTCGACGATATCCGCCGGGCAGCCTCGCAGGAAGACATAGACCGCTTGTTTGACCCCGCCCGACTACCGGTCCGTGGCGGTTGCTCCGACAGCGTTACAGAAGCCGCCTGAGCGAAACTCAGTCCGGCTTGTAGCCCGGACCCTTCAGGAACCGGCCCGGCCTTGCTCCGGTCATCTCGCCATCCGCCAGCACCACCTCACCATTTACAACCACGTGCTGCACTCCGGTTGCATTCTGATGGGGTTCGGCAAAGGTCGCATGATCCTGGATCGTCGCCGGATCAAAGATGACGACATCTGCAAAATAGCCGGCCTTGAGCGCACCGCGATCCTGGATTTTCAGGTTGCCAGCGGGAAAACTGGTCAGCCTGCGAATGGCTTCCGACAATGAAATAACTTTTTCGTCGCGTACGTATTTGCCGAGCAGCCGGGCAAACGTGCCGTAAGCGCGCGGATGAGGATTGGACAGCAGGAATACACCTTCCGGCGTCATCGATTCGGCATCGGAACCAAAGGCCATCCACGGCTGTGCGATCTTCTTTTTCACATTCTCTTCCGACATCAGGAAATAAATCGCGCCCACCCGGCTGCCATCCTCGACGACCAGGTCCATCATCGTAGTCACGGGCGAGGTGCCGCGCATCGCGGCAACCTCTGCCAGTGTCTTGCCGGTCAGGTGTTTCAGGTCCGGGTTCTTGAAGCTGTTGAGCAGTACGCGATCCGCCGATCCCGCCGCGAGATACAGGTTTTCCCACTCGTCAGAAGGTGTCGCTATTTCGCGCTGCAACTTTTCGCGCACCTCGGGATCCTTAAGACGCGCGGCCCAGGCGTCGTAGCCACCTTCCTGCACCCAGGGGGGCATTGATGCGTCCAGTCCCGTCGCGCCCGCCGTGTAGGTGTACATATCGGCGGTAATATCGAGGCCATCGGCCCTTGCCGCTTCGATGCGTTCAAAGACCGCGTCCAGCTTGCCGTGGTTCTCTTCGCCAGCCGCTTTCAGGTGATAAATCTCGGCACCGATGTTAGCCGCTCGCGCAATCGCAATCAGTTCATCGACCGCTTCAAGCAACTGGTGACCTTCATTGCGGATGTGGGAAATATAGCGCCCGCCGAATTCGGCAGCGACTTCATTCAACGCAATTAACTCGTCGGTCCTGGCGTAAAACGCCGGTGCGTAGATCAGCGAAGAACCGACCCCGAGCGCGCCTTCCTGCATCGCAGTGCGCACCAGTTCTCGCATCCGCTCCAGCTCTTCGTCCGTCGGTGCGCGATCGGCAAACCCGATTTCGTGAATGCGAACGGTTGTGGCACCGACAAATGAAGCGACGTTTGTCGCGATCCCGCGCTTCTCGAGGTATTGCAGGTACTCGCCCAGTGTTCGCCACTCGACCTCAAACCTGATATCGCCCTGGTTGCTCACAAGACGATCGGCCATCGCGTCACTGAGCGGACCCATCGACCAACCCTCGCCCATGACTTCGAGCGTGACGCCCTGGCGGATATCGCTTTGCGAAGCGCCGTCCTCGATCAGGGTCTGGGTGGCCCAACTCAGCATGTTGATGAATCCGGGCGCGACCGCCAGGCCGGTCGCATCAATCGTCTGCCTGGCGTCGCCGAGATTTTTTCCGACAGCGACGATGCGATCGCCGGTGATTGCGACGTCCGCCATTTGCGGCTCGCTCCCGTAGCCGTCATAAACCGAGCCGTTAATGATCAGAAGATCGAAGTTCCCGGCCGCTGGCGCATCGGGCGCTTCCGTCCGGGAACAGGACGCGAGCAGAATGATCAGGGAGGACAGGCACAGGAGCTTCTTAAACATGGGGTCGCCTCGGGACAGGTCAGCGCATCATCCTGATCAATATGACGACCGATGTCTACGGCAGTCAGGCAGTTTGGGCTTTCGCGAAATTCTTTCCAAAATCGAGTTCGTGCAAGCCGCACTCGCGTTTCAGCCCGAAGAACCGTGTTTCCTCGACCGTATCGACATCACGCAGCGATTTTGTCGTGTGCACATCGCCGATGGATACATAGCCTTTCTCCCATAATGGGTGATAAGGCAGATCGTACTTCTTCAGGTAATTGAAGATGTCCCGGTCCGTCCAGTCCGCAATAGGGTACACCTTGAAACGGTCGCCCGACCTTTCGACAAACGGCGTTCCGGATCGCTCGATCGATTGGCCGCGTCGCAGGCCCGAGAACCAGGTGCCAACATCGAGTTCTTCAATCGCGCGCTGCATTGGCGCTACCTTGTTCTCCTGGTTATAGGATTCGATGCCGGGCAAACCCTGCTCCCAGCGCTTGCCGTCCACCGCCTCCTGCCAGGCACCCGATCGCTCTGGTTTGTAAACCCTGAGCTCGAGCCTGAGCCTCGCGGTCAATTCCGCGACGAATCGATAGGTCTCCGGGAACAGGTAGCCAGAATCGATAAGAACGACGGGAATGTCCGGTGCTTGCTGCGTCACGAGGTGCAACATCACGGCGGACTGCGCGCCAAAACTCGAACTGACGATGTGTTGGCCGGGCAGCGTTTTCAGTGCCGAGGCAATTCTTTCTTCAGCGCTCATGAATCTGCCTCCCTGCACGTACTTCCCGAACAGTGCCTGTGCGCACCAGGAAATCGCCGAAGTGTTCACCCTCATCGCGCTGCGCGGCAAAATCCGTGAATAGTGGTTGCAGCGTTTCCAGTACTTCCGCTTCATTGGCGTTATCGAGCACGGGCGCGCCAAGACGCTCGCCTGCAAATCCGGCGCCCAGAAACACCGTGTAACGGCCGGGCCCTTTGCCAACCAGACCGATCTCGGCGATATAGGGTCGGGCGCAGCCATTAGGGCAACCCGTCATCCGGATCGTAATCGGCTCATCGGCCAGCCCCAGTCCCGCGAGCATCGCGTCGAGCTTGTCGATTAGCGCAGGCAGGTAACGCTCGCTTTCCGCCATCGCCAGCCCGCAGGTCGGAAACGCGACACAGGCCATCGAGTTCAGTCGCAAGCGACTGGCGTGCACACTGTTTTCGATACCGTATTCGATCAGCAAGGCTTCAATCTCAGCTTTCGCTTTGTCCGCGACCTTGCTGACGATCAGGTTCTGATTGGGCGTCAGTCGAAACTCCGTGTCATGCCGTTCTGCAATAGCGCGAAGACCACTCAACAGCCGCCGCTCGCCGAAATCGCCGACTCGGCCATTCTCGATGAATAAACCGTAATGCCAGGCGCCAACGTCGTCGCGCAGCCAGCCGTACACGTCACCGTTGGCAACGAACGCGAATTTCTCTGCGGCCGAAAATTTGACGCTGGAGCGACGTTCAACTTCGCCCCGGAACCAGTCGATACCGCGATCCTCGATCGTGTACTTGAGGCGCGCGTGCTTGCGATTGCTGCGGTCGCCGTAGTCGCGCTGCGTCATGACCACAGCTTCCGCTACTGCGAGCAAATTCTCGGGACCGATAAAGCCCATGACATCGGCAAGTCGAGGATAGGTGTCCGTCTCACCGTGCGTCATCCCCATGCCACCACCAACGGTTACGTTGAAGCCAGCGATTTTTCCGTCCCTGATGATCGTGATGAAGCCCAGGTCCTGTGCGAACACGTCGACATCATTCTGCGGCGGGATGACGAAAGCCGCCTTGAATTTTCGCGGTAAATACGTGTCGCCATAAATTGGTTCGATCTCCCTTTCGGAGGAGTCGAGTTTTTTGCCGTCCAGCCAGATCTCGTGGTACGCGCGCGTCTTTGGCATCAAATGCTCCGACAGCGCCTCGGCACAGGCTTGTACTTGACGGTGTACCGATGACAGGGCCGGCAATGGCGGAGACATCACATTGCGATTGACATCGCCGCAGGCTGCGATGGTGTCAAGCGTCGAGCGATTGATATCGGCAACAGTCTCCCTGAGATTGCGCTTGATAACACCGTGAAACTGAATCGCCTGGCGCGTGGTCAGGCGGATTGTCCGGTTCGCATGCTGCGTCGCGATACGATCCATACCCAGCCATTGCGAAGTCGTGAGTAGACCTCCCGGAATCCGGGCACGTATCATGAAGCTATAGGCTGGCTCGAGTTTCTGTCGCGTACGTTCGCTGCGAATATCGCGATCGTCCTGCTGGTAAATGCCATGAAACTTTGAAACCTGTGTATCCGGGTCCGCTATCGCGCCCGTCAGTGGATCGTTAAGGCTTTCTGCCAGCGTGCCGCGCAAATGCCGGCTTGCTGCTTTGATACGCTCAACTTCGGTAAGGTCGAGGTCCGACATCAGTACACGTCCCTCTGGTACCTGCCTGCCGAACGCAATGCTTTCAATTTCTGCTCGGCCGCGGCTCTGTCCAACCCGTTCTCTGTGGCGAGCACATCGATCAACGCGTCGTTTACATCGCTCGCCATGCGCTTTGCATCGCCGCACACGTAAATGTATGCACCCTTGTCTATCCAGCGATTCAGCTCGGCCGCGTTTTCGCGAATCCGGTCCTGAACATAGACCTTGCGGCGCTGATCCCGGGAAAAGGCCACATCGAAGCGTTGCAGCTGGCCCTGCTTTCTGTAGCGCTGCCACTCGAGCTGGTACAGGAAGTCGCTGTCGAAATTCCGATCACCGAAGAACAGCCAGTTTTCGCCATTTGCGCCGGCTTCGACACGGTGCTGCAGAAAGGCGCGAAACGGCGCCACGCCCGTGCCCGGTCCGATCATGATGACCGGGGCGCTGGCCTCCGGCAGACGAAAACGCGAATTGCGCTCTACGTAAACGGCAACACGATCGCCCGGAGCCAGGCGGTCGGCGAGGTGTGTCGATGCCGCACCCCAATGTTTGCGACCAAAGGCCTCGTAACGAACGGCGGCAACAGTCAGGTGCACTTCGTCGGGATTCGCGGCAAGGCTCGATGCAATCGAGTATGAGCGAGGACTTAGCCGACGCAAGGTCGCAACGAACTGGTGTGCATCGACGGCGGCAGGAAACTGTCGCACAACGTCGATAATCTGATACCCATCGATGAATGCGGAGAGTGCTTGCGGGTCGTTTGCTTCAAGCATCGACTTAAGACCGGCGTCGCCGCTCATCGCGCTCCATTCGCGCAGGAAGCCGAGGCTGACGGACGTAATTTCCATTGTCTTCGTCAGGGCGTCGACCAATGTCAGGCGCTTGTCACGCACCGTGACGATCGAGTCACCGTCCAGCTTGAGTTCCGTCAGCAGCTCCGCAACCAGCGGCGGCGGGTTTTCGACGATGACCGCGAGCGAATCGCCAGGCTCGTAGCGGAGCCTGGAACCCTCGATCGACAATTCGATATGACGCACATCCTTGCTCGATGAGCCGCCTGTTATTTTCTGGTTGACGAGTACTTCGGCCGGGAAGGGATTCGATTTGTCGAACTCGGATACCGTCGTCACCGCACGTAACAGCGGTGCGACGCTGGCTTCGCCGGTTGCCAGGAGATCCGGTAACGCCTCGACGATGCGTCGCGTCCAGCCCGACGCTGCCTCGTCATAATCGAGATCGCATTCCTGTAATGCTTCGATGCGTTCTGCGCCAAGCTCATTCAATCGCGAGTCGAACTCACGCCCGGTCTGACAGAAATTGACGTAGCTGCTGTCGCCGAGGGCCAGTACCGAATACTTCAGGTGCTTGAGTGGCGGTGCGTTGTCGGACAAGAGGAATTCGCGGAAAAGCTCGGCGTCGTCGGGCGGGTCGCCTTCGCCATGAGTGCTGATGACGAAACTCACCAGGGATTCACGTTTCAGTTTTGATGGTTTGTAGTCGGCGAGGCTCACCGCCTCAGCCGCAAATCCTTTTGCCTTCGCCTGGCCAACCAGGGTTCTCGCCAGCGCTTCACCGTTACCGGTCTGGGAACCGTAGAGCACGGTCAATCGTTCGTCACCGGCGTTCGCGACCGTGGCAGCCGGAACCCCCGCCGGTGTATCAGCCCGCTCACCCGCCGCCGCCAAACCCGCTGCGTAACCCGACACCCACTGCAATTGCAGCGGAGTCAGGCCCGACACAGCGGCCTGAAGATTATTCGTCTGTTGTAAATCCAGCGGCAAAATACCGGCGGGCAAACTGCTCATTTCGGCGACTCCTGAATGCGTCGATGCCGCGCGGATAAGCGCGGCAAGCAGGAGTTACCTTAGGGAGGAAGCCTTGTGGCGTGAACGGTTTGTTGGTTATCGGCTTATAACGAGCGCTTATAACAAGTTCTTATATCTGTAGTCGCATCGCGCGACCGGGCCCTAGTAAATCCGGATACCGCCGTGCCGCAGGCGACTGCGGCGATCGACCCACCACATGCCGAGCAGTATCCCGCCGATCAGGCAAACGGCGATCGCAATCGCGACCCAATTCAGAGGCAGGCTGCCACGGTATTGTTCCTCGATGCCCTGCACGGACGCGACGGTCGCCTCGAGTTCGACAATACGCTCGTTCGCCGCCGCCAATTGCGCATCGAAAGTTGCCGCGTCGTCTTTCAGGATTTGTATCGCTGCGGCGGGCTCAGCAAACGCCCGTTTGGTCGCCTCGAGTTCGGCGAGCAGAGCATCTCTTTCGGCTGTAATTTCGGCAACGATCAGTTTCGCCGGTTTTTCATCGACGAGATACGCCGCCTTCACCCATCCCTCTGTTCCATCCGGCAACCGAACATTGGCGTAATTGCGGTCGCGCGACAGGACTTCCATGGCCTGGCCGCTGTCCATCATTTGTAGCGCGCGCCCGCTGGTGTCCTCTGCCTCATAGAGACCGAGCCGAAGATTGTCGGTGACGTATGCGGTATCGCCGAGTGCTGTCACCGGCGCGAGCGCAAGCAGGGTCAGTATCCCGACTGCTCCGCAAACTGTATTACGCATGCTGATCTCCATGACAAAGGGTTGTTAACGCCAGGCGCGAGTGTACCTTATTGTTCATACACCCAGCGCAACAGCGCCTCCTGTACTTCTTCGCCCGGACCGCGGTGTATGTCCTCGAAGTTTTGCAATGCAACCACGGCATAGCGACGCCCGCTTCTGGCTTGCAAATAACCGGCGATCGCGGCGACATGGTCCATCGAGCCCGTTTTCATATGCGCTTTGCCAACGAGCTGGCCCTTGGTAAAGCGGTGCCGCAGCGTGCCGTCCAGACCGGATAGCGACATCGACGAGAGATACTCGGGCATGTAGGGCTGACGCCAGGCAAAGCGCAACATCCTCGCCATATCCGCAGCCGTCGTACGCGTTTCCCGGGAAAGCCCCGCACCATTCGCCAGCGAGATTTCGGTCGACGCCAGCCCGTTCTTCTCGAGCCAGCTCGAAATCGCCGCCCTGCCACTTTCTTCCGTGCCCGGCGCACCGTTAGTCTCGGCACCCAGTGTGTACAAGAGCTGTCGGGCCATCACGTTGTTGCTGTGCTTGTTGACGCGCGCAATCATTTCGGTCAAAGGCAACGAGCTGAATGACAACAGCGGCTCCGCATCCTCTGCAACGACAATATTTCGCCAGCCGCCGTTGAACGCGCCGCCCGATTCGCGCCACAGGGAATCAAATAATCCGTACACGAACTCGTTGTGCGAGAGCGCCGCCCTGTCCATTGCATATCGCTTGCAGCCGTTCGGAAAGCGACCCGAAAACGTCACTTCATCCACGGCAGGGTTTGCCGTGATCGTGATCCCGCGCTGGTAACCCTGGCAACTGCTGTTCGCAAGCCCGAGCCGGTTTTCGACGCGAAGATTTTCCAGTTCCGGATCCATACGAACATCAACAGCACCGTTCGCATGGTCCGGTTCAAACCAGTACCGTACAACCTTGAAGTTCATGAGCAAGGCGTTTGGTGCAACGTTGTAAGCACGCAGGGGCTGTCGGTCGAAAGCACCCGGGTCGTAGTCACCGACATCGAACCAGCTGTCATCGATTAACAAATCCCCGGTTATTTCCTTCACTCCTGCCTGGCGAATATTTCTCAGCAGCTGCCACACCCTCTCGGTGACCAGGTACGGGTCGCCGTAGCCCTTAATAACGAGATCACCGTCCAGGCGGCCATTTTTCAGTTCGCCCATGGCAAACACATCGGTCCGCCATCGATAGGCAGGGCCCAGGACATCGAGTGCAACGAGTGTCGTCAACAACTTGATGGTTGAGGCGGGGTTGCGAGGCTCGTTGGCGCGCCATTCCAGAACCGTGGCGCCACTGTCCAGGTCGGTAACGACTATGCTGAGTGACTCGGCGGGCACGCTCCTGACCTTGAGCGCACTCTGCACGCCCAGGGGCAACTCGCCGTCCGCCG
>Ga0224510_10002454_pt1 | contig 11097 bp, 13 predicted proteins | sample SF_May12_sed_USG_FD_170161 | JGI IMG/M metagenome (GOLD analysis project Ga0224510, IMG submission 170161) | Sediment microbial communities from San Francisco Bay, California, United States - SF_May12_sed_USGS_4_1 | ecosystem: Environmental > Aquatic > Marine > Sediment | place: USA: California... | reverse complement strand
GCTGATGGTCGGCATTTATCGCACCAGCGCCGCACTCGAGGCGGCCTGGAAGTATTTCATACTCGGTTCCGTGGGAATCGCGCTTGCCCTGTTCGGCACGATCCTCGTCTACCTCGCCGCGCAGGAACAACTCGGGCAGGGAGTCGTGGCGATGTCGTGGGACAGGCTTGTCGCGAGCTCCGGCAGCTTCGATCCGGCCCTGCTCAATCTGTCTTTCGTGTTCCTGTTGCTTGGCTATGGAACCAAAGTGGGCCTGGCCCCGGTGCATGCCTGGCTGCCGGACGCGCATGCAGAGGGTCCGACGCCCATCTCGGCGGTCCTTTCGGGCCTGTTGCTCAATGTCGCGCTGTTCGCGCTATTGCGATTCAAGCTGATCATGGCCGGGAACACCGCCGTGATCTCACCGGGGCCGCTGATGGTAGCGATGGGCCTCACCTCGCTGCTGTTTGCCGGCCTGATGATTTATCGCCGCCGCGACATCAAGCGCATGTTCGCGTATTCCTCGATCGAGCACATGGGAATCATCACGCTCGCCTTCGGACTGGGCGGCCCGCTCGCGAATTTCGCCGGGCTCCTGCACATGGCGATGCACAGCCTGACAAAGTCGGCCATATTTTTCGGCGTGGGTTACATTTCACAGCTCGAGGGAACGCAGAATATCGCTGACATCCGCGGTCTCACGCGCAGTCAACCGCTGCTCGGCTGGCTGCTGGTGGCCGGAGTCGTCGCGATCGCCGGCCTGCCGCCGTTCGGAATATTCACCAGCGAATTCCTGCTGGTGACATCGACGTTCGCTGGCTCGCCATGGCTCACGATCGCGCTGGTCACGGGCCTGGCAATCGCATTCGGCGGCTTGATGCTGCGACTTCACGGACTTGCATTCGGCGAGACCGAAAAGCGCCACACACTGTCCGCATTTCGGCTCGCACCCATGGCACTGCACCTCGGCCTGGTCGCGGTCGCGGGCCTGTACCTTCCGCCGGCCATCAATGCCTGGTTCCGGCATGTCGCCGGCCAGCTCGGATAGGCCTTCCCATGTTCAAAGCGCTGCTCGGAAATTTCACTCCTGTGTCGTCGCACCGGGGATGGCCGCGTGTCGAGGTGGACGCCGACACCTGGCAGGCGATCGGCCAGGCCCTGCGCGAAGGCAAATTGGATCTGCTGGGGGAATGGGGCGACGTCAACGCCGTGCATTGCGCGCTCTTCGAGCGTGCGACGGGCCAGGTATGCATCACTTCCATCGCAGTGCGCGCCGGTCACGTACCATCCCTCGCCGTTTTTCACGCCCCAGCCATCCGGCCGGAGCGGGCGATCATCGATATGTTCGGCTTTGAAGTGGTCGGGTTGCCCGACCAGCGGCCCTGGCTGGACCACGGGCGGTGGGCAACTCGTGCGCCGCTCGCAGCACAGGCGCGATCGCCCGGGACGTCTGGTTCCTATCGCTTTCTCGAATCGGATGGACCCGGTCTGCACCAGATTCCGGTTGGGCCAGTGCACGCGGGCATCATCGAACCCGGACACTTCCGGTTCACTGCGAGCGGTGAGACCATCGTGCGCCTCGAGGAACGTCTCGGCTATACGCACAAGGGCATCGAGTCGCAGCTCAAAGGCAAGTCAGTCGGCGAAGGCACGCCGATAGCTGCCCGCGTCTCCGGCGACAGCACCGTGGCGTATTCCCTGGCATTCGCCAGGGCGGTCGAAACAGCGCTTGAAATTCTTCCACCGCGGCGCGCCGCCTGGCTGCGCGCCATCATGGCGGAGCTCGAGCGCGTTGCGAATCACCTGGGCGATATCGGAGCAATCTGCAACGATGCCGCATTCTCGATGATGCACGCCGAATGCGGAATCCTGCGTGAAGAGACATTGCGCGCCTGTGCGGCGGCTTTCGGTCATCGCCTGATGATGGATCGGGTTGTCCCCGGAGGAACCTCCGTGGATCTTACGGCGATGGGTCAGGACGCGATCCTCTCGTTGACACAGCACTTGAGCCGGCGGTTCCCCGAGCTGATCGAGCTGTATGAGAACACCGCGTCGCTACAGGATCGCACGGTTGGAACCGGAGCGGTCACTGCGGCGCTGGCCGCGGAATTTGCCGCGGGCGGGTTTGTGGGTCGAGCCTCGGGCCGCTCCTTTGATGCACGCACAACGCTCGCATACGAGCCCTACGATGCGCTGCCCATCAAACCTGTAGTGCGGAGTGAAGGCGACGTCGATGCACGCATCTGGATCCGAATAGAAGAAATACAGGCAAGCGTCGAGTGGCTCGAGGCCGCGCTGGACTCTCTGCCGGCCGGTCCCGTGCTGCCCCCCACGATCGCAGCGCCAATATCGAGCGTCGAAGCCACTGCAATTGTGGAGGGATTCCGCGGTGACGTGCTCGCGTACCTGCGTATCGGGCCCGATCTTTGCATTGAACGATGCCACCTTCGCGACCCGTCGTGGTTTCAATGGCCGCTGCTCGAAGTCGCGATCTACGGCAACATCGTTGCGGACTTTCCCCTCTGCAACAAATCATTCAACTGCTCGTACTCCGGACACGATCTGTAGGCGAATATGCGCAGACGGCTGTTCAAGAATCTTTTCAGTGCGCCCGTCACGGAGCCATACGCCCCGGATCGGCGGGAGCCGCTTGAGGGCGCTGGCGAGCCCCTTCGCGGTGCGATTGCGCGACGCCTCGGACGCAGCCTTGCAATCCGCGCCGTGGATGCCGGATCGTGCAACGGCTGCGAACTGGAAATTCATGCACTCAACAACGCATTCTACGACATCGAGCGATTCGGCGTTCGCTTTGTCGCCTCGCCGCGTCATGCCGATCTGCTGCTCGTGACAGGGCCTGTTACCCACAACATGCGGGGGGCGCTCGAGCGCACTTACGCGGCGACTCCAGCCCCGAAGTGGGTCGTGGCCGTCGGCGACTGCGGCGCTGGTTGTGGCATGTTTGAAGGCAGCTACGCCTGCGTTGGCGCGGTTAGCAAGGTCGTGCCGGTTGATCTGGTGATTCGTGGTTGCCCACCGACGCCGGTGGAACTGATGCGCGGCCTGACCCTGCTGCTGATGCGACCCTAGCGGACTTCAAGTTTCGAACCGTCCTGTGCCAGCTGGAACCGATCCAAGCACTGGACGGGTGATCGTGACCTGATCGCCGTCGACGCGGTACGTTCCGCTCCTGGTTTCGCCGAGAAACGTGGCTTCCACCCGGTTGCCGGCCAGGAATGTCACCGAGTCGAGAAAACCCGTCCTTCGCCGCCGGCGGCGTCTTCACCCGAATATGTGCCCTCAATCTGTTTGGCGCAGCCCGTGAGGGCCGCCAGGAAAAGTATCGTTGCAGCCAATCGGATAGCCGCGCTTCCATCATTCATGACTTGCTCCCGTCGCCCATGATTCCGGCATTCGTGACGGCACGGACGGCCTTGAACTTAGCCAGGCTTGGCTCGTCGCCCGTAAAACGCGGCAGTTCGTCGCCGATCTTGATCCAGGCCGCGTGCTGGTCGTAGAACACATGGCACTGCGGTTCCCGGTCGATGGGTCCCCTGATCGAAGTGCGCGTGACGTGCATCTCGCCCTGGCAGAGGGCGGACGCGAAGAACAGCGTGGTCCCGCAGCTGTCGCAGAACCCGCGCCGGCTTTGCACCGAAGACTGGTACCAGCGCGGTTCGCGCGAGCCCGGCAGGTACCGGAAGCGCTCCGCTGCCGCACCGACCCAGCTGACAAAGGCCGCTCCATGTGCCTCGCGGCAATAATTGCAATGGCAATGCGCAAAAAACAGCGTCGGCGGGGTAATGGAAAACCTCAGGCCACCGCACAGGCAACGCCCCTCGAAGTCCTTCATTGCGAAATCCTGAAGAAGAAACTGATCCACATGCCGAACAAGAGCACGGTGCTCGCCGCGTAGACCATGAACCGGTGCATCACCCGGTTATAGGTCACGTGAATCAGGCTGTGCAACGCGCGCAGGAATACGAAGGCCCAGGCCGCTGCAACGTACCCGGCCGTCGAGCCGCCATTGATCGCGATGGCGATGCAAAGCACGTAGAACAGCACGGGAACTTCAAACAGATTCCGGAAATTGTCGGCCGCCTGGGATTTCTCGAGCATGCCGGCCGCCGCGCGCGTGGTTGCGAGCGACTGCGGGTTGATGCGCTTGCTCCTTATTTCGCCCAGGCGGTCGGCGTAAAGCTTGATCCACACCAGCGCTGTTACGAGCACCATCGCCGCACAGGGCAGCCAGATCGCATCGGTTGTCACGTAGTGCCTCCCAAAGATTTACTGAGACCTGCGGCGGCGATGAGCCGTCGCACGGGGTAACATACAGCAGGCCCGCGCATTTGGCAGTCGGCACGGAAATCCGATGAATGATGAGCTGGACACCGGCGTCCTGCCGACATTCCACGACGTGGAAGCCGCGGCCGTGCGGATCGCGGGCGTCGCGCGGCGCACGCCGCTGCTGGCAGACACGCCCCTTGACGGGCTGACCGGCGGTCGCATCCTGATCAAGCTGGAGTCGTTGCAGCGCACCGGCTCATTCAAGATCCGCGGCGCCTACAACCGGCTCGTGCAACTTGGCGCCGGCGAGCGCAAGGCCGGCGTGGTCGCATTTTCGTCCGGCAATCATGCCCAGGGTGTCGCCTGCGCGGCAGCGATGCTTGGCATGCCCGCCGCCATCGTGATGCCGGCCGATGCACCGCGGGCCAAGCTCGAGGGCACGCGCGCGTTCGGCGCCGAAATCGTCAGTTACGACCGTGAACGCGAGAGCCGCGAATCGATCGCCTCCGAACTGGCCGCCAAACGAGGCGCCACGCTGGTGCCGGCCTTCGACGACCCGCACGTTATCGCGGGCCAGGGCACGGTGGGGCTTGAACTCATGCAGCAGGCTCGCGAATTCGGCGTGACCCCCGACCAGGTGCTGATGCCCTGCAGCGGCGGCGGGCTGGTCAGCGGCTCGGCGCTGGCGATTCGCGAACTCTCGCCGGCGACGGACGTGTTGTGCGCCGAGCCGGCGGGCTTTGACGACACGCGCCGATCGCTCGAGGCCGGATCCAGGATGACAAACGCGAAGGGCGCGCGCACGATCTGCGACGCGCTGATGTCGCCGTCACCGGGCGTACTGACATTCGCGCTGATGCGCCAGTTTCTTGCAGGTGGTGTTTCCGTCACCGACGCTGAAGTGCAGGTCGCGATGGCCTGGGCTTTCCGGCACCTGAAACTCGTCGTCGAGCCGGGTGGATCGGTGGCACTCGCTGCACTTCTGGCGGGGCACCTGCCGGCACGGGACAGGACCACCGTGATCGTGATCTCCGGCGGCAATGTCGATCGCGAGACACTGGACGTCGCATTGCGCCAGGCCGGAAATCACTGAGGCGAAAGGACAACCTCTGCGGCGAGCCTCCACAGCACGATGAACAGGCCTGCCGCAAGCAACATCAGACTGCCGGCAAGCGCCAGCAGGATCCTGCCTCGAAGTACGGCCGCCGGGCCTTCATGAGTGCGCTGACCCTCGATGATCCAGGATCCCGGCGGCGGCATGCGGGCCGTGTCGATCGCACGCAAGGCCGTCCACGCAACCCAGGTCGCGAGCGCGAACAGGGAACCGCCGTAGAGCAAGGCGTAGATCCGGACACGCTGCACGACCTGCGCCGCCGCCTGCTCGGGCGACTGCTCAAAGAGCAAGCCCAATTCGATCGTGGTCGCGCGCATCGCCTGGATTGCGAACCAGACGACGACCGAGGCCACTGCAAGGAGCAGCACGCCGATCAATGCCGCGACGGGGCGACTGATGACTCGATAGGGGCGCTGATTCATCCGATTTCCGATCGCAACTGGTCCAGGTAGCCCTGCATGAAGTCACTTCGGCGCCGCGCCTCGCGCCGCCCGGCTTCGGTCAGCATCGTGTCCGCCAATTTCAGCAGCTTGGTATAGAAATGATCGACCGACGCCCCGGCATCATCGGGCGCGCGTGCTGCACAGAACGGGTCATCCGACTGGTAGATCGGCCGGCCCAGCGCCGCACCGACCGCAATGCAGCGTGCGATGCCGATTGCGCCGAGCGCATCCAGGCGGTCTGCGTCCTGCACGATTCTTGCCTCGATGGTGCGCGGCGCGATGCCGGCAGAGAAGCTGTGCGCTTCGATCGCATGCCGGATGTCCGGCAGCCAACCGGATGGATAGCCTGCTCCAGCCAGGAACTGGACTGCGCGCGCTGCGGCAACGCGTGAGGCGCTCGATCGTTCCGTGGAATCCTTCGCGACATGGACGCAATCGTGCAGCCACGCGGCAGGCAGCACGATTTCGCCACGCGCACTCTCCGATACGCACAACCGGGTGGCCGTTGCGACCACGCGGCGCACATGCACCAGGCCGTGCCCGGGATCGCCGCCCGGCTGGTCCGACAGAAAACGCTCGAACAGCGGCTCCCATTCCTGCTGCAGACCCGCAAGATTCTCCATCGGCGGCGCAGTTAGCGGCGGCCCGCCGGACGCCGGCGGCGGGCGCTGCGCTTCGAGCGCGCCGCAAGCGCGGCCGCGAGCGCCTGCCGGGTCCAGATGCGAAGTTGCTCCGCGTCCTCCAGCACGTCGGCCGGCACTTCCCAATAGGCCATCACGTGATTCGGCCGGTCCGGGAATGGACAGAACGGCCGGCTGCCGGCCTGCTCAAAGCGCGGCCGGTTTGCATCGTCGGTCTTGAAATACAGGGCGTCGTCGTCGATCAGCGCGAAAAAAAGGCCATCGAGGTAAAGACCGACACCGCCAAACATCCGGCGCGCGTTGACCTTGCCCGCGGCCGCGAGTTGTTCCAGTACGTAATCGCGGAATTCGTCCGAGACAGCCAAGCCGCGCTCCTCCCAGGGGTGGTCATCTTTCGCACGAGGGCGCCCCCAGGGTCAATAGGGCGCCGTTGACGCTCCGAGCGCAGCGTGTATGCGATTGCACAATTCGCGATGCTGCTCCGGATCGAAGGCGATCGCATCGTTCCAGTCATACGCCCAGGGATGGCTTGTTGCATACGCCGCCGGTTCGTCATGGAACCGCGGTATCACATGTGCATGCAGCGCCGGCTCCTGATTGCCGAGGATCGCGTAGTTGATCCGCAGCGCCCGAGTGACCTTCTGCACGGCGTCGCCAAGCGCTGCCATGTCGGCGAGGAACTGCGTGCGTTCGGGGACGGCAAGCGTATTCAATGTCGGCACGACCGGATCTGGCAACAGCAGGCAATAACCGGGCAACACCTGCCGCTCGCCCATGACGGCCCAGCCAGAGCTCAGGCGGGCGATGAAGGTCGGGTCGCTCCCGCCACGCAGGGCGTCAACACGGCGATGAATGGCGGTCGTCATGACTAACCCGACCAGCTCCGTACGCGGCCAGTGTCCAGATGCACGAAATCCGACACTGGATAATATCCGACGCCGCCGGCCTGACTTGCAAGCGCGAGGTCCCTGAGCGCAATTGCCGGCATTCCGACCAGGCGAACGTCGATGGCACGGCCTTCCATGTGCAGGCTGTGCGACGAAACCCCGTCCGTGGTCGCCGCGAGCATCGTATTAGTGGCGGGTGAACGGTAACCGGAGATGATTTCGTAGCGCGGCTCCCGTCCGGCCGCCAGCGCGAGCTCATGCAACAGGTCAAACAGCCGTGAGTCCATCGCGAGGATCTCGCCCGTCCTGTAATCGCGCAACAGCCAGTCCAACGCGCCCAATTGCTCCGGGCTGTAGGCCCCATCCGTGAAGTACCGGGCGTCCAGCTCTTCGCCGGTATGGGTGTTGATCAGGTGCAGGCTGCGCTGCGTGGCCACTGCTCCGTCCGCCCTTGCGATGCGGGCAGCCGCGGAGGCGGCTGGCAGGCAAATGATCAGCCCCGTGAGGAAGCGCCGGCGGCTTTCACAGGCACAACCTGGATCAGTCACCGGCTGGCGTGGCATTGACGATCAGCATGTGCGCGCGCGGGAAGAAATTGAAATCCGTGGCAGTCGCATTCGTGTAGGCGCCCATCTGGCGTCCCATCAGCAGGTCGCCGGCCGCGAGTTCAGGCATCGGAATGTCTTCGGCAATCACGTCGATGCTGTCGCAAGTGGGCCCCGCCAGCACGCAAGGCTGCTTCGGACCGGCATGTGGCGCGACGGGCTCCACGGGGTAGCGCGAATGGTCGTATAGCTGTCCGCTGAAGGAGCCGTATATGCCATCGTCAAGGTAATACCACCAGCGACCCTCCCGCATGGCGCGACCCATGACCGTGGTCAGGCAGAACCCCGCCGGACCGCAGATATAGCGCCCTGGCTCCGAAATGACGCGAATCCCCTTCGGCAGCCCGGCAAGCGCCACGCGGATCGGAAGGCAGAACTCCTCGATGGCTTGCGCCGGCTGCAGGTAATCGATCGGAAAGCCGCCGCCGATGTCGAGCACCTCCAGTGGCGGCAGGCCATGGGCCACAGCTTCCGAAATCAGCACGCCACAGACCTCGATGGCGCGTGCATGCGCATCCGCCGTTCCGACCTGTGAGCCGACGTGGAATGTAAGCCCGCTGACGGTGACACCTGCTCGCGCCGCAGTCGCGACGAGCGCAATCGCTGCCTCGGGATCGCAGCCGAACTTGCGCGAGAGATCCACCATTGCATCCGTGCTGCGATAGGCCAGGCGCAGCAAAAGTCGCACGCGCTCGCGATAAGGCGTGAACTTGAAGATTTCGTCCGGGTTGTCGAAGACAAATGTGGTGATGCCGTAATCGAGCGCCCTCCGTATATCCTGGTCGCGCTTGATCGGGTGCGTGTGGATGCAGCGATCGGGCGCAATTCCCGCCGTGCGGACGAGGTCGACCTCGCCATTGGTCGCAAGATCGAACCAGGCGCCCTCAGCAGCCAGCACCTTGACGACAGTCGCGTGGGGCTGCGGCTTCAGCGCGTAGTGCAGTTCCACACCGGGCAGTGCCGCGGCGAGCGTGCGGTACTGGCGCCGGATGATGTTGCAATCGATGAAGAGCAGCGGCGATCCGAATCGGGCCATGAGCGCCCTCAGCGCGGCCTCGCTGTACGGCGCGGCGAGCCGTATCCCCTCTTCGGCGGCACGAATTCTTCTGATCCTGGCAGGCTTGTTCAATAGCTAGTCCCCGGAATTACTGCGGACTGATTCTAGGCAATCCTGGCGCGTCCGTCAGTCGAGCAGCGGATCCACCAGCTTCAGCAAGCGCTCGAGCGCTCCACGATTGGCATCCAGCACGGCGCGACCGGCCGCGCCCATCGACCGGCGCAGCGCGGCGTCGCCCAGCAATTCCGTAACGACTGCACCGAGTTGCCGGGCATCAGCGACGGTGCGCGCCGCGCCCGCCTCCAGCAGCAGGCGGGCAGCCGCCTCGCTGTTGAAATTATAAGGCCCGGTCAGCACGGGCCGGCCCAAAGACGCGGGTTCAAGAAGATTGTGGCCACCGATCGGCACCAGGCTGCCGGCAACGAAGGCAACGTCGGCCGCAGCATAGAACATCATCAGCTCGCCCATGGTATCGCCAAGCAGCACCGACGTCGCAGGCGGAATCGCCGTGCCACTCGAGCGGCTCGCGAAGGCTTCGCCACGCCGGATCAGCAGCTCCCGTGCGATATCAAAGCGCTGCGGATGACGCGGCACGAGGATCAGGAGCGCATCGGCGCATCGCTGCCGCACGGCCTTGTGCGCGTCGAGGATCAATTCCTCCTCGCCCCCATGCGTACTGCCGGCGACCCAGATCGGCCGACCCGGTGCATGCGACTGCCGCCAGGCGGCGCCGCGATCCTCGATCCCTGGCGGCGGCTGGAAGTCGAACTTGATATTTCCGGTGACGTGCGTGCGCGCAGGATTCGCGCCGATCGATCGGAATCGGCTGGCGTCGGTTTCGCTTTGGGCCGCAATCAGGATGCCGTGCGACAGCGCCTGGCGGAACAGCGGCACCAGCCGGCGATAGCGCCCGACCGAACGCGGCGAGATGCGCGCGCTGGCCAGCACCAGCGGCACTTTGCGGCGGCCGCATTCAGCATAAAGGTTTGGCCACAACTCGGTCTCGAGGATCATCGCCAGTCGCGGCCGCACGCGGTCGAAGAATCGCCGCACAGACCCTGGAAGGTCGAATGGAATGTAGCGCAGCCGCACTGAATCGCCGAAAAGCTGCCTCGCCCGCGCCGCGCCGGTCGGCGTGACTGTCGTCAGCAACAGGAGATGACGCGGGTGGCGCGCCAGCAATTGCTTGACCAGCGATTCGGCAGCCTGGACCTCGCCGACCGATACCGCATGAATCCAGATTGTGTCGCCCTGCAATGCCGGCCCGAAACCGAATCGCTCGCCGAGACGCTCGCGATAGCTGGGATCGCGCATCCCACGCCACAGATGCATCAGCAGCGCAACCGGCGCCGCCAGGTAGATCAGGAAGTTGTAAATGATTCGGATTGTCCTTCATCCATCGTGCGAGGAACGCAGCACCGAATATCCCGACTGCCATTCGATGCCGCCCGCGGTGACTTTCTCGAGACTGCGGGCCAGCCGGTTGAGGACGCGCTCGCGCCAGGCGCCGGGTTCGCGCACGCGACCGCGATCAAAGTCGAGCAGCCAGACCTCAGCCTCCTCCCCCAGCATGATGTTGTTGGCGGTCAGGTCTGCGTGTTGCACGCCTGCGTCATGGAAGCGACGCAGGCAATGGCCGATCTCCGCCCAGCGTTTCTCATTCATCCGGCCCGCGCGCAACATCTCGGTCAGCGACGCCGCACCCGCCAGTCGTTCGGTGATGAGTTCCGCCACGTAGGTGAAGCGTCGACGACGATAACCTGCCGCCACTGGCGCAGGAACTGGCAGACCCTTCTGCAGCAGGGTCGAGAGCAGCCGCAGTTCCAGAAAGGAACGCGTGCGGTCCTCGCCAAGAAAAAGGAATCGTTCGCGCACGAAATGGGCCACGATGCCGCCGCGCAAGTAGCGCCTCAACGCCCAGTGCCGTCCGCGGTCTTCGATGAAGTGGATCGACCCGCGTCCCCCGGTGTGGGCGGTCAGCGCGTGACGCGCCTGCCAGCGGTCGCGGTCGAACAATCCCCAGCCGGGTTCGTCGACTCGTTCGGGATCAAAGAGAATCGCGCCGCGGTCGACAGCGAGCCGCTGGA
>Ga0224510_10002453_pt1 | contig 11097 bp, 9 predicted proteins | sample SF_May12_sed_USG_FD_170161 | JGI IMG/M metagenome (GOLD analysis project Ga0224510, IMG submission 170161) | Sediment microbial communities from San Francisco Bay, California, United States - SF_May12_sed_USGS_4_1 | ecosystem: Environmental > Aquatic > Marine > Sediment | place: USA: California... | reverse complement strand
CCGATGCGCTGCGCTGCTGGCGGCAGCCCTCCGCCGCGTTGTGGCCGATGCGCAGTCGAGGACCCTGGTGATGGTCGAGCACCGAGTGGAGACGACCCTCGACCTGGTTGATCGGGCAGTGGTGCTGGAGGCGGGCGGCGGGGTCATCGCCGACGGCCCTCCCCGCGAGGTCTTTGCGCGGCTGGGGGACGAGCTGGCGGCCGCGGGGGTCTGGGTGCCTGGCCATCCGTTGCCGCGCACGGGACGCCAGTCGGACGCGGTGCCCGAGCCATTGCTCGTCGCCGACCAGGTCGGCTACCGCTACCCGGGCGCACGCTCGGCGGCGGTCGGCGGCGTCAGCCTGGAGCTGCGCTCGGGTGAGGCGCTGGCGGTCACTGGCGCGAACGGGTCGGGGAAGTCGACGTTGGCGCTGCTGCTCGGCGGGCTGCTGCGACCGACCGCCGGGACGGTGCTGGCCGCGCAGCGGCTGGCCGGGTCGCTCGGCGGCGACCCCGGGCGATGGAGCGCGCGCGATCTTGCGGCTCGCGTCGGATCGGTCTTCCAGGATCCGGAGCATCAGTTCCTGACCGGTCGCGTGGTGGATGAGCTGACGATCGGCCCGGCACGTGCCGGAGTCGATCGCGCCACGGCCCGGTTTCGTGCCGACGAGCTGCTGGCGCGCCTTCACCTCGCCCATCTGGCCGAAGCGAACCCTTTCACCCTCTCGGGCGGAGAGAAGCGGCGCCTCTCGGTGGCAACGGCGCTCGCCGCGCAGCCATCGGTTCTGATCCTGGACGAACCGACCTTCGGCCAGGATCGCAGAACCACCGTCGAGCTGCTGGATCTGCTGGCTGTCCAGCGTGATGCCGGGACCGCGATCTGCTTCGTCACCCACGACGCCGCCTTTGCCGAGGCGCTCGCCGACCGCACGCTGCGGCTGCCGTCGCCATGATCCGCTTCACGCCGATCCGACCCGACCCCGCCGCCCCGCTCGCGCGGGCCAACCCGGTCGCCAAGTTGATCGCCGCGGCCGTCCTGATGGGCGTTCTGTTTGTCTCCGCCGACCCCCTCACCGCTGCGCTGGTCCTCGCCGGTCTGGCCCTCTGCCTTCCGCTTGCCGGCGTGCCGCCCCGGGACCTGTTGGCCCGTACCTGGCCGCTGCTGCTGGCGGCGGTATCGGTCGGCGTGCTGAATGTCGTCCTGGGTTCGAGCGGTACCGGCGCAGTCGGATGGCTCGCCGGCATCGGACTCGGGCTTCGGCTGCTGGCGATCGCCCTGACCGGGGTGCTGGCCCTTGCCACCACCGATCCGACCGACCTGGCCGATGCGCTGCAGCAGCAGGCGCGCCTCTCCGCACGCGTGGCGGTCGGGGCGCTGGCCGCCGTCCGGCTCCTGCCGATCCTCGCCGCCGAGTGGCAGATCCTGCGCCTGGCGCGCCGCGCTCGTGGCGTCCAGGCCGGGCGCTCCCCGGTCGCAGCGGGGCGGATGGCGCTCGGGATGCTGCTCACCCTGCTGGTCGGAGCGGTTCGTCGCGCCACCCGCCTGGCCGCCGCCATGGAGTCCCGTGGGTTCGGCGCTCTGCCCTGCCGAACCATTGCGCGGCCCGGCCGGATGCGGGTCGCGGACTGGGGCTGGATCTCGGCGGCCGTGCTCCTCGGCTTCGGGGCCGTTTCGGTGAGCCTCGCCACTGGCAGTTGGCGGTTTGTCTTCGGCTAGGGCGGGTGTTGCCAGCGCCGCGCTCGGCATCGGAGCGTACCGCCAGGGATTCCACGAATCGGGCCCGGTATTCCGGCCACATTGCTCGGATACGGAGGAATCGGCCGGGATTCCGCGTCATCTCGGTCCGTACGCTCAAATGCCGAGCGGCCACCCGTGCCGAGCGCGCAGCTCTGATGACGGAGGCGGTCAGATCGCGGGATGCGCGCCGGTGAACGGCTCCAGCCAGGTCGGCTCGTGCTGCGTGCCCACGTAGCGCGCCGGGTCGAACGGTGCGAGTGACAGCGTTTGCGCCTCGCCCTCGGAGATCAGCTCGGCGAGCAGCAGCCCCATGATCGCGGCGTAGGGGAGGCCGTGGCCGGTCAGGCCACACGCCAGGTAGCCGCCGGGGACCGGCGTTCCGTCCTCCGCCGGGAGTCGCCCCATCATCGGGATCTCCAGCGACGCGAAGTCGAGCAGGCCGGTCCAGCAGCGCACGATCCGGGCATCGGCGGCGGCTGGATGAAGCCGCCCGAGCAGGCCCGCCAGCAGCGGAGGCACCGCCGGTGCCACGTCCATCGCGTACGAGCCGATCCCCATCTCACGGTCCGCCACCGAGAAGCCGCCGATCAGCACCTCGCCGGTGCGGAGTTGCCGCCAGTACTCGTTGCACTGGTTCGTCTCAAAGCCGGGGCCCAGGATCGGGGGGATCGGCTCGGTCACACAGACGTGCTCGCGGATGGGGGTCAGGTTGGCGCCGATGTGCGGCACCAGCACCGGTGTCCAGGCGTTCGTTGCGAGCAGTACGGCCCCCGAACTCACCTCGCCGTGCGAGGTGGCGACGCCGGCCATCCGGCCGGATTGGACGAGTACCTTCTCCACGCGCACCCCGGTCACGACCGAGGCGCCGCGCGCCCGGGCCGCGGCCAGCAGCGCGTACACCAGGTGGATGGGGTGCAATTGCCCATCGCGAGGCGTCCATTTGGCGCTGCGCACCTGGCCGAGGTCCACCCCGGGAGCCAGTTCACCCAGTCGATCAGGACCGATGATCTCGACCTCCAGCCCCTCCGCCGCCTGGATCGTGGCCATGCGGCGGCCGTGGGCCTCATCGGCCTCCGTGGTGAAGAGGTCGAGTGAGCCGGTGCGATCCCAGTCCACGCCGCCGGGCAGGACGCCCTGGAGCTCTTCCAGCAGGTCGAGCGAGCGCATCGTGTAGTCGAGAATGGAGCGCCCGCCCGCCCGCTGGACGAGCTTCGTCACCCGCGGGAAGTGCCCTCCCAGGCCGGCGAGGGCCATGCCCGCCAGGCGCCCGCTCGCGCCGCTCGCCGGAGCGTTGGCGTCGATCACCAGCGGTCGCATCCCGGCCAGCGCCAGTCGGTACGCTGCCGAGGCTCCGACCATTCCCGCTCCCACCACCACCACCTCGGCCGTCGCGGGCAGCTCGGCGTGCGGGTCGGGGGCGAAGACGATCGGCTCGGGGGGCGGTGCGAACCGCGGGACAGCGCTCATCGGGAGCCGAGTGTACCCTCGCGGCATGCCCCGCTCCGAGGAGCTTCGCGTTCGGTCCGGCGAGATCCACCTTGCCGGGGTTCTGACCCTGCCCGACGCCCCTCCCCCAGACCAGCGTCGTGGCCGCTACCCGAATGTGCTGCTCCTGCCGTCCTGGTTGCCGCGCGACCGCGGTGGCCACTACGACCGGACCGGGCACCCGACGTGGTTCGGTCCGGCTGCGGCCGCTCCCGGTCTGCTCGAGCGTCTCGCCGACGCGCTGGCTGAGCGCGGTGTGGCGACGCTCCGCTGCGACGCGCGCGGCTGCGGTGCCTCCGACGGGGTCTGGGAGGCGGCCGATCTGTTCACCCGCATCGACGACGCGCGCGACCAGCTGGCGGCCATGCGCGGCCACGGGGCGCTCGACCTGCGCCGCACCGGGATCGTCGGGCACGGTGAGGGGGCGACCCTTGCGATCGCGGTGGCAATCGCCGATCCGGTCGTCTCGGCCATGACCCTGGTGGGAGCTTCAGCCCGTTCGTGGCGCGACACGCTGCGACGCGCCGCGGCGACTCGCGGTCGCACCGGTAACGATCGTGAGCATCCGCTCGTCGCCGCCCTCGACCTGTGGAGCGAGGATCTGCTGGAGCGCGCCGAACGACGAGAGGCCTCGTTCGATCTGCGCCTGCGCGGCGGCGAGCGCGTGACGATGAACCTTGCCGCCATCGAGCAGGCGATCCACACCCCGCCGCTCGCGCTCGTGACCATGCTCCACCGGTCGGTGACGCTGGCGCACGGCATGGCCGACAGCTGGGCCGATCCGGCCGAGTCGGCTCTCATGGCCGAGGGGCTTCGTGCCGCAGCTCCCGCCGACGCCCCGCCCCGCCTGATCAGCGTCCCCGACGCCGGGCACGACCTGGCCGAGGCGAGCGACACGGTCATCGAGGAGCTGGCCGATGACCTCGCCGCCCGCCTGCTCCCGAGGGAGCTTCCCCCGGTGCTGGTCGCGATCGAAGCGATGGGGTGAGGTACGATCCGCCCGTGAGTCTGCCGAACCCGGGCGATGCGGCCCCCGCATTCCGCATGACCGCCGACGACGGCCAGTTGGTCTCTACCGAGAGCCTCTCCGGGTCGCGCTTCGTCTTCTACTTCTACCCGAAGGACGACACCCCAGGCTGCACACGCCAGGCGTGTTCGCTGCGGGACAACTGGGAGCAGGTGCTGGCCACCGGGGCTGAGGTCTTCGGCGTCTCGCCCGATTCGGTGGCGAGCCACGCCAGGTTCCGCGCCAAGTACGAACTGCCGTACCGCCTCCTCTCCGATGAGGGACACGCGGTCGCGGAGGCGTTCGGCGTGTGGGTCGAGAAAACCTTCCTGGGCAAGAGCTACATGGGGACCGAGCGAACCACCTTCGTCATCGGTCCTGACGGGCGGATCGAGCACGTGCTGCCGCGCGTCAAGCCAGAGGAGCACGTGGGCCGGCTCTTGGAGTTACTCGCCGCATGATGTGGATCGCCATCGCCGTCGTCCTTGTCGCCTGGTTCGCCGGGCTTCTCCTCCAGTTGGGCCCGCTGGTCAACCTGCTGCTGGTGCTGGCCGCCGTGCTGCTGGTCGTGCAGGTCATCAACGAGCGCGAGGAGCAGGCGTAGTGGGGTGGGCCGGCCTCGCGTGGCGCGCGGTCCCGGTTGTCCTGCTGCTCGCCTGGCTGCTTGCCCTGATCGGCGGTTTCAGCGGAGGCGGTCTCGTTCACCTGCTCGTCCTCGGGGCGCTCGCCTCCGTGGCCTGGGACCCGATGAAGGGTCAATCCGGCTAGTACCCCGCTCGTCCGCGACGGCCGAGATGTCACGTCCATCGGCTACGCTTGCGATCCGTGAAACTCCTGCATTTCGCCGATCTCCATCTCGACGCGCCCTTCGCATGGGCCAGCCCCGCCGTGGCTCGACGGCGTCGCCAGAATCGGCGCGAGACCCTCGGACGCATCCTGGAGCTGGCAGAGACTGAGGCGGTCGACGCCATCCTGAGCGCCGGCGACCTGTTCGAGCACGAGCGCTTTACGCCGGACACCATCGAGTTCCTGCGCGCGACCTTTGGGCGGACGGATCGGCCCATCTACCTCGCCCCGGGCAACCACGACTGGTACTCGCCCCGCAGCCCGTACGCGCTGGCCTCCTGGTCGGCCAACGTGCACCTCTTCACCGAGGACCACCTCACGCCGGTCACCCTTGCGGATGGGTTGACCCTGTGGGGCGCCGCTCACCGCGCTCCTGCCAACACCGATGGCTTCTTTGCCCGCTTTTCCACCGACCGTGGTGGCATCAATCTGGTACTGGCGCACGCGTCGGAGCGCGGCGCACTCGCCTTCCAGGAGTCGGGAAAGCAGCCGCACGCGCCGTTCGACGCCAGCGAGCTGGAGGCTGCGGGGATCGCGCACGCGTTCCTCGGGCACTATCACGTCGCACGCGACCGTGAGCGCCACACGTACCCGGGCAATCCGGATCCACTCGAATTCGGTGAGTCTGTCGGACGAGGCGCCGTCATCGCCGAGGTCGCCGACGATGGTGCAGTGACGCGCGCGCGCCACTCGGTGGCCGTCAGCGCCGTGCACAACATCGACGTTCCGCTCGACGGCTGCCAGCATGCCGATGACGTTCGCGACCGCGTCGGCGCGGCGATCGCCGATCTCTCCGGCTCGGTACGGGTGACCCTTGCCGGGGAGGTGCCGGCCGCGCTGCCGATCAGCCCACGTGAGTTGCAGTCACTCGGAGATCACCTCGACGGCCTCCTCGTCCGCAGCGGCGCGATCCGCCCCGCCTACGACCTCGAGGCGATCCGTCAGGAAGCAACGGTTCGCGGGCAGTTCGCCCGCGACACGGATGCGATCGAGGACGAAGAGCGCCGACGACGCGTGCTCATCACCGGCCTGCGAGCCCTCGAGGGCCGCCCCGACCTTGAGGTCGCCTGACCGATGTGGATCGAGCGGGTGGTTGCGCGTGCCTTTGGACCATTTCAGGACGCAACGCTCGAGTTCGGCGAGGGGATGACCGTGGTCGTCGGACCCAACGAGGCCGGAAAGACCAGCTGGCACGCCGCCACCCGACTCGCGCTCACCGGCCTGCGCCGGGGACCGGGCATGACCAAGGAAGCGCACGAGCTCATCAAGCACCATCGCCCCTGGGATGCTCCGGAGCGATGGGAGGTTGACGCACGCCTCCACCTGGCGGACGGCCGCGCGATCGACATCAGCCAGGACCTGGCGGGCAAGGTGGCCTGCCGCGCCCAGGACGTGGTGCTGGGCGGCGACGTTTCGGGCGAGATCGTCAACGAAGGAACACCCGATGCCAGTCGGTGGCTCGGCCTGGATCGAGACGCCTTCGCCTCGGTCGCGGCGGTCAGCCAGGCGCAGATCATGGCCGTCGCCGACAACGCGGCATCGCTCCAGGACGATCTCCAGCGGGCCGCCGCCACGCGCGGGACCGATGCCACCGCCGCCGAGGCGATCGACCAGCTGAAGGCCTTCCGCCGCGAGTCGGTCGGCGCTGACACGAAGGCCGCCGTCGGACCGTTTCGCACGGCGCTTCGCGATCAGGAGGCGGCGGATAGAGACTTGAGCGAGGCGCGACGCCTGCACGCCGAGTACCTGGAGCGCCGGGCGCGGCTCGAGCTGGCCGAGGCGGCGCACCTTGCGGCGAGCCGCACGCAGGCCGAGGTCGAAGCGGCTCGTGCACGGCGGGAGTTTGAGGACATGGCGCGGCGGACCGCCCGCGCCGAACAGCTCGCGGCCAGGCATCCGGCCGCGCCGGCCGGCCTGGATGCTCAGAACGTGCTGGCTGGCGAGGTAGCCGCCGCGCTGGACGGTTGGCGCCGCCGCCCGACGCCGCCACCTCTCGAGGGACCTGGCAGCGCGGAACTCGCGGCCCAGATCGCCGCTCTGCCGACGGTGCCGGACGGCGATCGCCGTCCTGACCCGGAGGTGGTGGACGCGTCCCGCGCACTCGATCTCGCCGAGGAGGCCCTGCGGCTGCATCACGATCGTCCCGCGACGCCGGTCGACGTGCCCCCGGCAGCGTCAGAGAAACCGGGGACGGCCGGCTGGGCCGTCCCGCTGCTGGTCGGCGGGGCAGCAGCGGTCGCCGGTATCGCATTGATCTGGCTGCAGTTGACCATTCCCGGCATTGCGCTGGCTGCGATCGGGGTCGTGCTCGCCGGCTGGGGATGGTCTCGTCGGGCTCCGGCCCGTCGCCGGAGCACTGACTCGGGAGTGGCTCGCCGCCTCGACGAGGAGCGGGCCGCGGCGTGGCAGTCGAAGAAGACGACGCTCGACGCGACCCTTCGGGATGCCGAGGCACGGATTCTCCAGGCGCTCACTGCGCGGGGAGCAGCCGCCGACGGGGCGCCCCGAGCGGCGTTGACTGCATACGAGATCGCCTGTGCGGACCGCGCGACGCAGGCCCAGGCCGCCGCCGGCGCCGAGGGGCTGCGCCAGGCGCTCGCGTCCCGGAGCGCCCTCGAGGCGAGCGCGGCTCAGGCACAGCAGACGATCACTGCCGCGGATGCCGCGCTGCGCACCGCCGCCGCCAGCGTGGGCGAGCGGCCGGACGGCACGGTCGAGGAGATCGAGGCCGGCCTGGCGGCCTGGCAGGCGCGCTGGGCGGAGGCGGTGCGCGCCGTCGAGGTGGCCATCCGCGAGTGGCAGGAACTCGAGGGGCTGATGGACGGCCGAACGATGGAGGAGTGGCGCGAGGAGACCTCCCGGCGGGGCGCTGCCGCAGAGCGGCTTGCCGAGGCGCTCGGCGGACAGCCACCGATCCTGGAGGTCGGCGTGGATCCCGAGGCCGCCGAATCGAGCGCCCGCGCCGCGACAGCGACCGCCAGGGCCGCCGTCGATGCCCTGACCGGGGAGGTTCGGTTGACCGCCGCCGCGCTGCCCGATGTCGCCGAAGCCGAGGAGCGCGCCGCCGCCGCCCGCGCCGAGGTTGCCCGTGTCACGGAGCTGGCCGAGGTGCTCGACCAGACCCTGGATCTGCTCCAGGCGGCTGAACGGCGCGTGCACCGCGACATCGCGCCGGTGCTCAAGGCGTCGGTCGAGCGCTACCTGCCCGCGATCACCGGCGGTGCGTACCACGAGGTCGGGGTCAACCCACGCGACCTTTCGGTCGACGTCAAGGAGACGCACACCGGCCAGTGGCGGGACGCCAGGCTGCTCTCGGAGGGGACCCGCGAGCAGGTCTACCTCCTGCTCCGCGTGGCGATGGCCGAGCACCTGGTGACCACCGCCGAGACAGCCCCACTCCTCCTCGACGAGGTGACCGCCCAGGCGGACCCCGACCGCAAGCGACAGGTACTCGACGTCCTGCGCGCGGTCAGCGCGGACCGCCAGGTAGTTCTCTTCAGCCATGATGCGGACGTGCTTGCCTGGGCCGACGGCACCCTCACCGGGCCACGCGACAGGGTGATCCGGCTGGGCGGCTGGTAGGATTCGCCCGATCCCACGGCCATCCTGCCAGGCGAACCGATGCCCACCGACCGACTCCCAACACCCGAGCGCGTCCTGGTCGTCGCCGCGCATCCGGACGACATCGAGTTCGGTGCGGCGGGGACGGTGGCGCGCTGGATCTCGGAAGGCGCCGAAGCCCACTACCTGCTGCTGACCAGCGGCGACAAGGGGAGCGACGACCCCCAGGCAGACCCCGCGACCCTCGCCGCGACCCGCGAAGCCGAGCAGCGCGCGGCCGCAGCGGAGATCGGCGTGGCGCATGTGGACTTCCTCGGCGAGCCCGATGGCCAGGTCGAGTCGAGCCTGCGGCTGCGCGAACGGATTACCCGTGCGATCAGGGCCTTCCGTCCCGAGGTGGTGATGACCCACGACCCGACCGTGCTGTTCGTGAACAACGAGTGGGTGAATCACCCGGACCACCGCGCGGCCGGACTGGTGGTGGTCGATGCCGTCTTTCCGACCGCGCGGGACCCGTTGAATTTCCCCGAGCACCTCGCCGCCGGGCTGGGCGCCTGGAAAGTTGCGGAACTGTTCCTGTGGAGCACGAACGAGGCCAACCAGCTGGTCGACATCGGCGCGACGCTCGACCGCAAGATCGCTGCATTGGCCCACCACGCCAGCCAGTTCCGTGACTTCGCGGAGACGGATCGTTGGCTGCGCCGCGGCGCGGAGGAGTTGGGCGAGCGAGCCGGCTATGCCGCCGCGGAGGGCTTCCGCCGGGTGATGCTCGCGAGATGACCCGCTCCACGGGGCGGGTGCGCTGGCTCGCTGTCTCTCTTGGCGCCGCCGTCCTGATGGCGGCCTGCACGGCGACGATCCTGCCCACGCCGTCGGCGACACCCCGCGCCGTCACGGATCCGGCCGCTGAGCACGAAGCGGCACGCCTCGTGGCGCGCAAGTTCCTGGCCGCCTGGCGCGGAGAGCGTTATGAGCGGATGGTCGAGCTGCTGGCTCCCGCCGATCGCGACCGCTTCACGGCCGATGCGGTCACCGGTCTGCTGCGCGACTTCGCCGAGATGGCCGGCGTCACGAGCCTGGCGGCCGAACCGGGGCCGGTGCTGGCGACGAGCCTGCCGCCGGACGGCGCGGTGCTGGGGCCGCGTCAGGCAGTCACCATCCCGATTCGCCTGGCCTTCGAGACCGATCGATTCGGCCGCGTGGCATTCCAGCGGATGCTGACCCTCACTCCCGGGCCGGAGGGCTGGGAGGTCCGTTGGCGGGCTGCGCTGCTCTTCCCCGAACTCGGCGACGACGGCACGCTCGAGCTGACCCGCAACCTCGGGGCGCGCGGACAGATCCTCGCGGCCGACGGCACGGTCTTCGCGCAGGTTCGCGAAGACGGGACCCGGGTCTACCCGCAGGAGTGGCTGGCCGGGCAGACGATCGGCTGGGCCTCACCGGCTGGCGAGGCGGAACTGGCGGCGCTGGGACCCGACTACCGCGTCGGCGACCTGGTCGGTCGCAGCGGCCTGGAGCAGGGAGCAGAGGCGCTTCTCCGCGGATCGCCCGGGTACGTCCTGTCGGCTGTTCCTGGCCCGGGCGCTGAGCCGGGAGCTGTGCCGCTGACCCTCCTCGAGCGGCCGGCGGTGCCCGGTGCCGACCTCACCATCACCATCCGCCCCGATCTCCAGCGCATCGCCGAGGACGCCATCGGGACCTACAACGAAGCGGCCACCGCGATCCTCGATCCACAGAGCGGCGACGTCTGGGCGCTCGCATCGGCGCCACTCTTCAATCCGAACGCGATGGTGCTCGGCACCACGCTGGCCGGCGTGCCGCTCAGGACGCCTGGCGCGTCCGCCCGGCGCAACCACGCGGTCGAATCAGGCTATCCGGCGGGGTCGTCGTTCAAGCCGTTCACCCTGCTGGCGGCGCTGCGGACCGGCGTGGCGGACCGGTCCACCAGGATGTCCTGCAACGGGACCTGGGTTTACGACGGATTCACCTTCCGAAACTACGAGATGCACTCGCTGGGCAACAGCGTGTCGCTCACCACGGCCATGGCGTTCAGCTGCAACACCACCTACATGCCGCTCTCGATCCGTGTCTGGGACGCCGATCCGAAGGCGCTGACCGCGCTCATCTCCGAGTTCGGGTTCGGGCGGCCTACCGGCGTTGCCCACCTGGCAGAGACGGCCGGCATCTTGCCCGATGCCGCCTACTACGAGGGAACGCCGCGATGGGACGGCGGCTTCCGACCGTACGGCCCGTTCGACCAGATCCAGCTGTCGATCGGCCAGGGGGAGTACCTCGGCAGCGCGCTCCAGCTGGCCAATGCGTACGCGGCGTTCGCCAACGGCGGCACGCTGTGGGTCCCGCGCCTGGTCAGCGAGGCGACGCTCCCCGACGGCCGAGTTGTCGAGCGGAATGCCAAGCGGATCGCCCACGTGGTCGAGCTGGCCGCCGACGATTGGGTCTTCCTGCGCGAGACGCTGCGAGCC
>Ga0224510_10002452_pt1 | contig 11100 bp, 4 predicted proteins | sample SF_May12_sed_USG_FD_170161 | JGI IMG/M metagenome (GOLD analysis project Ga0224510, IMG submission 170161) | Sediment microbial communities from San Francisco Bay, California, United States - SF_May12_sed_USGS_4_1 | ecosystem: Environmental > Aquatic > Marine > Sediment | place: USA: California... | reverse complement strand
GGTATGGTGTCGCCCATGCATCTGCAGGATACTTCTTCTGAGAATACGGAAACAATTGAATTGCAGGATGGCCGTATTTTCGAAATGGCGTCACTGCAGGCCCAAACTGACGGGCAATATATAGGGCGTGTTCATTCCTATCGCGATGTCACCCAGCAAAAGCAGGTCGAAAAGCAACTCCGTATTGCCGCCACTATTTTTGATTCCCGGCTGGGCATGATAATTACTGACGCCAATGAAACCATCATTATGGTGAACCAGGCATTTACCAATCTTACCGGCTACACTCAAAAGGATGCTTTGGGGCGCAGCCTATTCCATATTAATTCTGACCTGGAAAATGAAGGCATCTACGAATCGGTATGGAAGCATGTTGACAGTGCAGGCAGTTGGGAAGGGGAAATCAATGGGTTGCACAAGAATGGCGAATTCAGCCCAATGTATTGCACTATCTGTGCAGTAAAAGACTCTGACGACATTATCACAAATTATGTTGCCACCATCAGCGACCTGACTGAGCGCAAGAAAGCTGAGGCTGCTGAAGCCTCCAGCCGCGCCAAATCGGAATTCCTGGCCAACATGAGCCACGAAATCCGCACACCCATGAACGGGGTGATTGGCATGGTGGATATCTTGATGCACAGCAAGCTCGATAACACGCAATTGCGGCTGGTTCAAACCATACAGGATTCATCGCTGTCGTTGCTCAATATCCTGAATGATATTCTCGATTTTTCCAAGATCGAAGCCGGAAAGCTGGATATTGAATTCAGGCCAACCTTCTTGCGTGGGCTGCTGGAAGGTGTCGTTGAACATTATTTCCAGATAGCTAATACCAAAGCATTCCAGCTGCACTTCTTCCTTTCTCCTGAGCTGCCACACTGGATATCCACTGATTCCGGGCGGCTGCGCCAAATCTTGCTGAATCTGCTTGGCAATGCAGTGAAATTCAAGAAGGAAGGGCATTCAGGCCGGATTGCACTGCATGTCGAGCCAGCCAGATTGGACGGCGGCCAGCCAACTGCAAGATTCCGGGTTCTGGATAATGGCATTGGCATGAGCCAGGAGACTTTATCAAAGCTGTTCCAGCCCTTCACCCAGGCCGATGAAAGCTCCTCACGCAAGTTTGGTGGAACCGGTTTGGGGTTGAGTATCTGCCAGCAACTTGTCAGGCTAATGGGCGGCCAGATACAGGCAAAAAGCGTGCTTGGCGAAGGGACGGAGTTCATTGTAGAGCTGCCATTGACCGAGGCGGCGCCTGAATCTTCCAGAGTGCCTGAGCCAAGCCTAAGTGGTGTACAGGTAGTGGCGGTGGCAAGAGATCCGGCAAACATCGAGATATTGAGAGCCTATTGCCGAGCCGCAGGCGCCAGCGTCCTTACTGCAGACAGTTTGACATCTGCCATTAAGCAACTTCCCGAAATACAACTGCAATGCCCAGAGACTGTACTGCTGCTGGATACCGGTGTTGATTCAGGCATGCGAGCCGGAATTCCGGACAATATGCGAATTGCACAATTGGTGCGCCGCGGAAATAGCGGTAGCGTGGCAGGCGCCATCCCCATTTATAGCAATCCGGTACTGTATGGGGATCTGGTCCGGGGTATAGCGCTTGCCTGCGGGCGTATGAACACTGAAAGTGTTGCCTTGCAAAGCGAAAGACGCAAAGAGCGCAGAGTTGGCGTGCCAACAGTTGAGGCGGCGCTGGCTAATGGGCAGCTTATCCTGCTGGCCGAGGACAATGAAACCAACCGCGAAGTGATGTGCGAGCAGTTGCGCCTGCTGGGTTATATGGCAGAAACGGCCAATAACGGTGAAATGGCGCTGAGCATGTGGCGTACGGGAAAGTATGCGCTGCTGCTGACCGATTGCCACATGCCGGTCATGGATGGGTTTGAACTGGTCCGGAGGGTACGCAAGGAAGAGGCGCCGGGTGTGCACTATCCAATCATCGCCGTCACGGCAAATGCCATGCGGGGAGAGAAGGAACGCTGCATGGCGCATGGAATGGATGGCTATATTTCCAAGCCGCTGCGGCTGTCCGAACTGGGGGCCATGCTGTCCAGGTGGCTACCCCTGCCTCATACCGAAGCAGGAAATGCCATTGAAGCCCAGCCTGTAGAAAACCCCGCCGGGCCGCCCCCTGCCGCAACAATACCAGGCAAGGTGGAGCTTACTGTCTGGGATGAAACCATGCTTACAAAAATGGTAGGCGATAACCCGGTGATGCACCACCGCCTGCTGGAAAAATTCATGACCAACTCCCAGAAGCAGGCCGATGAAATCCGCTCTGCCATAGAGGGAAATGATCCGCTAACGGCAGGGAATATTGCCCACGCGCTCAAATCGGCTGCACGTACTGTAGGCGCCATGAAGCTGGGCGAGCTATGCAAGGAAATGGAGCTGGCCGGAAAAAACGGGGAGCTGGCAACATTGAAGGCCCTTGTACCTCCTTTTCAGGATCAGTTGGCGGCAGTAGCTGCGTGCATGCACAGCAAGCTCACAAGGCACACTGAGCACAAGGTGGAGCAATCATGACGGCCACCCTGGCGCATACAGAAAAGCTTGAACCAGGAAAGAGCGGGCAGAAACATTCTGCCGCTGCACGGAAATATATTATCGAGTTGCTGATTGTGTTGACAGGGCTGGCCCTCAGCTTGGCCATGTTCAGGTATGTTGACCGTGTTGAAAATGAGCATGTGCAGAAAGAGTTTGAGCAACTGGCTGCTACAGCGGCGCAAGTTGCGATACTCGAAACCGATCAGGCTGTTACCAGGGTAAGGGTGCTACACGGCTTGTTCCTGGCCTCAACCCAGGTTGAAAAGGAAGAATTCCTGCAGTTTGCACAGTCTCTGACCCATAAGCATGGCACAAGTATTTATCAGTGGGTTCCACGGGTAACCCACGCGCAACGCGCAGCTTTTGAAAAGAACGCCTTCATGATCCGTGACAGACTGGCAGGAGATGCTGAGCGTGCGGCTGACCGGGCGGAATACTTCCCTGTGCTCTGGAATATTCAGCAAGGCGCATCGATAGAAACAACGGGCCTCGATGTAATGAGTGACCCGGATTACACCAGTGCGCTGGAACTGGCCAGGGATACCGGGAACCCTGCTCTCACTGCTCCACTCAGCGGTTTAGCGAGTAAGGATGGCAAGCGTATGCTGATGCTTTTCATTCCCTACTATGGCAATCAGCCTCAGCCTGCCTCGGTTGCAGACCGGCGGCAGAACCTGAAAGGCTATATCGGTGGAGCTATTGATCCCGAGAACATAGGCCTGTCATTGCAAAATATCAAAGAAGTATTTCCCATGAGCCTTGTATTGCTGGATCGCGATGCGTCAGGCGAAAAAGGAATTATTTACACGCATGGACAGCAAGGCAGTACTGCTGATGGCCAAAAGATCAAGAACGCAGGGCCACATTACTCCCACGTCATAAATATCGGCGGGCGCAGCCTGGCTATAGAGGTTCAGGCACATTCCAAGCCCCTGGATGTCCATGTAGGCAGGTATGCATTTTTTATATTGAGCGCCGGGCTGATCATAACAGTAATACTCAGCCTTCTGACCAATATTACCCGGCAACGCCTGGCCAGGGAGCGCATGGGTATTTCCCTGGAACGGGCCATGCTCATGGAAAAAAATGAAGAAGTGGAGCGAGCCAGCCGTTTCAAGAGCGAATTTCTGGCCAATATCAGCCATGAGATACGCACCCCCATGAATGGCGTGATCGGCATGGCCGAGGTCCTGATGAATACGCCATTGGACGAAGGCCAGAAAAAAATGCTCTCGATCATCCGCGACTCAGGCAATACGCAACTCGGCATACTCAATGACATCCTGGATTTTTCCAAAATCGAGGCGGGCAAGCTGGAGCTTTCCAATGAGCCTTTTTCAATGGTGGATACCATTGAAAAAATTTGCATGCTGTATGGAACGCATGCTGAGCAGAAGCAGGTCCAGCTCAGCTATTCGACAGACAACCTGCCCAAGCTGGTAGAGGGAGATCCGTTACGCGTCCGCCAAGTGCTATCCAATTTTGTCAGCAACGCCATCAAGTTTTCCAGCGGCCCTGAACGCCACGGGCAGGTGCTGGTGCAAGCGGGCATGATTTCCGAGGAAAAAGAGCGTATCTGGATTGAGATCAGTGTCAAGGACAATGGTATTGGCATGGATGACGCCGCCTTGTCACACCTGTTCTCACCGTTCACCCAGGCTGACCGCAGCACGACCAAACGCTTCGGGGGAACCGGGCTGGGCCTGGTCATCAGCCGTCGCCTGGTGGAAATGATGGGGGGCAATATCAGGGTGGAAAGTGTTGTCAATGCTGGCAGCGTATTTACAGCAGCCATTCCTTTCCTGAAAGTGGATGAGGCTAAATGGAATGAACGCACCAGCCTTGCGATGGGAGAAGGAGTTGTCGAAATTTGCACCACACCACCAATCCGGGAGCAAGCATTGCGCCAAGGACGGCTTTTGCTCGTGGCAGAGGATAATGAAACCAACCAGGAGGTCATCCGCCAGCAATTGGCCATGCTTGGCTATGCTGCCGATATTGTCGGAGATGGCATGGAGGCTTTTGAATGTTGGCTGACCGGGCAATACAAGGTAGTAATCAGTGATCTGCACATGCCAAAGATGGATGGCTATCGCCTTACCTCCGCAATCCGGGAACAGGAGCGCAAGGCGGGTGCAAGCAGAACCGTCATTCTGGCCTTGACCGCCAATGCGCTGCGGGGTGAAGCAGACCATTGTATCGCTATTGGCATGGATGATTACCTGTCCAAGCCCGTGCCTTTGCCCGAGCTCGGACGCAAGCTGGAACAATGGCTTTCCAAAGTTAGTAACGGTTCAAAAGAAGCATCAGATGAATATCCCATTTCTGACAGGGATAAACTATCTTTATTTGAGGAGGAGCAGATGGATAAGCCTGATTCAGAAAAGCTTCCTGTTTGGGATGCGGGTATGCTAGGCCGCATGATTGGAGACAACCAGGCTTTGCAAAAGCGTCTGATCGAAAAATTCTTGAGTAATGCGCAGGCTCAGTCAGAAGCCATTCAGGCCGCTGCTGCTGCAGGCGACATTGAAACTGCCGGGAAAGTGGCACATGCCCTCAAGTCTGCTGCACGCACAATCGGAGCAATGCAGCTTGGCGAATTGTGCCAGGAACTGGAAACTGCAGCAAAAGGCAACAAGGCTGAGGAATGCCGCGGCTTGGCTTCCCGGCTGGAGAACGATTTCAAAGTAGTCGCAGAGCTGATCAAGAAGGGCGGCTGATGACCTTCTTGACCTGCAGCCCTGTCAACAGGCTGCTTTTGTGGCAGCAACAAGCGTTAGTTTGGCTTGATGCCATGAGTAGCAGCCTGAAGGAAAGCAGCAGTTAGTCAGGGAGAAAATAATGGCTGTAAAGACATATAACTTCCAGACAAATGGCAGAATGAGCTGGACAACTGCCTGGATACTGCTGGGAGCGTCTACATTTACTTTCCTTGTATTCTGGAAATTTCCTCCTGTTGAAACAGGGGTGGGACTGAAAGCCTACCTCCCCCTGCATACCATTCTGGAGGTATTTGCTATCGGTGTGGCTGCTGCCATCTTTGCGGTGGAATGGCCAGGACGGCTGGTGAAAGATGCCCGTACATTATCGCTCCTTGCAGCCGGATTCATGGCAGTTGCAGTATTCGATCTTGCCCATTTGCTTTCCTATGCCGGCATGCCGGACTGGGTTACTCCTTCCAGCCCGAATAAATCCATCTATTTCTGGTTTGCCGCGCGCTTTGCCGCAGTATTGACCTTGCTATCGCTGGTCATGCCGCACAAACTGTTTATCCTGGCACCCCGCCAGGTATTGGGCGCCGCGCTGGCCTGGGTATTGCTGCTATGTTGGCTGGGCCTGTTTCATGATGAATGGATACCAGTATTTTTTATTCCTGATAGCGGGCTGACGCCTGTCAAAATTGCGCTCGAATGGCTGCTTATTGCCATTTTGCTGACAATACTGGTGCTTGTCTTACGCAACAAAGGCCAGCATGAGTTCTATTATCCCACTACCCTGATCACTGCCCTGTGGCTGACCATCCTGAGCGAATTGTGCTTTACGCTTTATTCCAATGTTGCTGACTGGTTTAACCTTCTCGGTCATGCCTACAAGGTTGCCGCCTATGGTTTTCTTTATGTCACGCTGGTTGAATCCGGCGTGGAATGGCCATACAGGAAACTCAGTGAAGACAGGAGCATCACGCAACAGATATTCGAGAACCTGATGCAAGCAGTCTGGGTGGCATCTCCGGACGGAAAACAGATGTATTTCGTAAGTCCGGCCTATGAAGCGATCTGGGGACGCTCTTGTCAGAGCCTGCTGGACAAGCCGGAAAGCTGGGTTGAATCAGTTCACCCTGGCGACCATCAGTTGCTGCTAGATACAGCAAGTAAGCATGCCGATGGTAACTATAGTGTGGAATATCGCATTGTGCGCCCGAGTGGGGAAATACGCTGGATAAGCAAACAGGTATTCCCCATTCTGGGCAGCAACAAGAAAGTTATCAGGATTGCCGGTATTGCCAGGGATATAACGGCACGCAGGGAATACGAGGAATTCATCAGGCAGGTAAAGGAGCGTTACCAGAACATACTCGACAGTATTGCCGGACAGGCTATATGGGAAGCGGACGCCGTTACTCTTGACATGACGTTCATCAGCCAGCAGGCCGAGACGATGCTTGGCTATCCGGTTGATGAGTGGCTGAAGCCCGGCTTCTGGCGCGAGCACCTGCATCCGGACGATCGCGAATGGGCGTGCGAGTACTGTGCCCGCCATACTGCTGCGCTGGAAGCGCACAGTTTCGAATACCGCTTCATTGCGAAAAATGGAAATATCCACTGGCTGCAGGATTCTGTCACTGTAATCCCCAAAGACGGCAAGCCATGTTGCCTGCGCGGAGTCATGTACGACATTACCGAAAAGAAGAAGATAGAGGCAGAGCTGCGCATTGCAGCTGTAGCGTTTGAGTCTAATGAAGGCATCACGGTAGCTGGGCCAGACAGAAACATTCTGCGGGTAAACAGAGCGTTCACCCGGATCACGGGCTACACAGAAGAAGAAGTTATCGGCAGGAACCCGCGCCTGCTGGCGTCAGGCCGCCATGACGCTGTGTTTTATCAGGATATGTGGCGCTGCATCAACAAAAATGGCGCATGGGAAGGGGAAATATGGAACAAGCGCAAGAGTGGCGAAATATATCCGGAATACCTTTCCATTTCTGCCATCAAGGACAAATACGGGAGGGTCACGCATTATGTTGCAACCTTCAATGACCTTACCGATCACCAAAAAGCACAGGCGGCCATTGCAGAGAACAATGCAAAATCGGAATTCCTGGCCAACATGAGCCACGAAATCCGCACGCCGATGAACGGCGTGGTTGGAATGATTGAATTGCTGATGCAGACCCAGCTCACCCCCGAACAGCAGAAAATGGCCAAGATTGCACGGGACTCGGCGCATGTGCAATTGTCCGTCATCAATGACATTCTCGATTTCTCCAAAATCGAGGCCGGCAAGATGGAGTTGTCCGTTGAGCTGTTTGAAATAGACCGCATGGTGGAAAATATTTTCTATATGTTTGACCAGGCAAGCGCGGAAAAAAATGTGGAATTACGGGCTTTCGTTGATCCTGAAATTCCGCCGGTACTCAAAGGCGATGTTCTGCGGCTGCGCCAGATTCTAGGTAACTTTCTCAGCAACGCCATCAAGTTTTCTGCCGGCGCAAAACAGGGCGGCAAGGTAAAGGTGCAATGTCAGTTGCTCGAGGTCAAGGGTGGGCAAGCCTGGCTGGATTTCATCGTCAGCGACAATGGCATCGGCATTGATGAAGCTGCTCAAACCAGATTATTCAAGGCGTTCCGGCAAGCCGATGCCAGCACGACGCGGCGCTATGGCGGAACGGGCCTGGGGCTGGCCATCAGCCACCGCCTGGCTGAAATGATGGAAGGCAGGATCATGCTGCACAGCATTCCGGGAGAAGGCAGTATTTTTACCTTGCGCCTGCCTCTCGGCCTGCCGGAGCCAGAGGATGCAATAAGCGCAGCCCCTGATGTCAGCGGCATTTCCTGCCTGCTGATCGGGCCGGATTCGGGATCAATAATGGAAATTGCCAAAATACTTGGCCAGGCAGGCATGCAGGTGCAGCGGGTGGCTGATAGCGAAATGCTCCGAAGCCGAAAAGCCGCAAGTGAGCCACTCTGGGTGTGGTTTAATGACATCGAGGATGAGGCCCGTATTGATGAGTTAATTCGCGCCCAGAGCAACAGCCCGGCAGAATTGCAGGTGCAGCATCTCGTTATTGGCGAGGGCTGCCAGCAAAGCAAGCCTTTGGAAAGAAAATCTAAGTTAAGCTGCAGGCTGTTTAGCAGGCTGACGCTTTTGGAAACCATAGAAAAAATTGTCAGGCAAGGCAATCAAGTAACATTTTGCCTTGCTGCTGCCGGGCCAGGTGCCATAAACGAGGCGGCACAAGGTTCCAAGCGGCGCATCCTGGTAGCGGAAGACAATGAGACAAACCAGGAGGTCATCCGCCAGCAGCTGGAGTTGCTTGGCTATGATGCCGACATCTGTAGCGATGGCGCTGCCGCTCTCGAACAGCGGGCAAAAAGTCATTATGACCTCTTGCTTTGCGACCTGCACATGCCGGTGATGGACGGCTATGAGCTTGTAAAGACCATCCGCCAGGAAGAAATAAAAAGCGGCGCGACAAGGATGCCAATCGTTGCCCTGACAGCCAATACACTGAAGGGGGAAGCAGAGAATTGCCTGGCGGCAGGCATGGATGACTATCTTGCCAAGCCGGCGCTGCTGCCGGTGTTAGGGGCGGCCCTGAAGAAATGGCTGCCTGACAATGCACCGGATGAGTGCTGCGACACGAATGCAGAACCCGGCTGCGCAGCGGCTAATTGCAGTAATTTACCGCTCTGGGACAAATCAGCGCTGGCCCGCATGGTGGGAGACAACCCTGATATTCACTTGCGCTTGCTGGAAAAGTTTCTGAACAATGCAAATGGCCAGAAAGAATCCATTATTGCAGCCGTTGCAGCTGAGGATGCAACTGCGGGCAGCGTGGCGCATATGCTTAAATCTGCCGCCCGGTCAGTAGGAGCAATGCAGCTTGGCGAGCTGTGCCAATTGCTGGAAAATGCCGTAAAAACCGGAAATAGCACAGCCTGCAAGCCTCTTGCTTCGCAGTTGAATATGATATTTATGGCCACGGAAAAGGAAATTCGAGCTGGCATGAAATAGGAGGGAGTGAATATGTCTGAAATAGCGAGCATGGGCGAAAAAATATTGGTAGTGGATGATGACGAATTTATCAGGCTGGTTACCCAGACAGCACTGGAAGGGACTGGTTATAAGGTAACGGGCGCGGAAGACGGCCTGGATGCCTGGGAAAAGATTGACGCTGATCCGTCTGCTTTCGATTTGATGCTGCTGGACAAGCAGATGCCGCGCATGGATGGCATCACCTTGCTGCGACGCATCAAGTCTGACGATCGCTTTGTTAATCTTCCGATAGTCATGCTGACAGGCGCTGCAGGAACCCAGGATGTTGCCGAAGGGCTTGCCAATGGGGCGCATTACTACCTGATCAAACCCTCTCCTGAAGAAATACTCAAGCTGACCATCCGGAACACGCTGGATGAGTTTCGCAGCAAGCGCGAGCTGCGCGAAATGGCCGGGCGCCAGAAAAACAGCTTGCGCATCCTGCGCCGCGCGGAATTCAGCTTTCGCACCCTGACGGAAGCCAGGGAGCTGGCGCTGTGGCTTGCAGAAGCCAGCGAGAATCCGGCTCGCACGGTCAATGGATATTCCGAGCTGCTGATCAATGCCGTCGAGCACGGCAACCTTGGCATCAGCTATGCGGATAAGAGCCGGTTATTAAGTGAAGAGCGCTGGGCCAGCGAAGTTGAGGCACGGCTGGCAGATCCTGCCTATGCAAACCGCCAGGTATCTGTCGTGATGGAAAAGACTGGTACAGATTGCAAAGTGACCATCTCGGATCAGGGAGCGGGTTTCGACTGGGAGAAATATATTGAATTCAGCCCGGAGCGCGCTTTTGACCTGCATGGCCGGGGAATTGCCATGTCAAAGATGATGAGCTTCGATAGCTTGCAGTATGTAGGAAATGGCAATACCGTCACCACCATGATAAAGGTGGGATAAACCAGGAGTTATTACAGCCATGACCGGTAAGCAGACAAGCCAGAAACTGGAGGGGCAACTGCTGTGGTTTGGCACGTTTCTGCTTTGCACACTCATAATTGGCCTGGTTGCCCTGACAATCAAACAGGGTAAAGACCGGGAACTCGACGTTGCGGTGGCTTCCGCCGCCAACAACGGCAGGATAATCGAAGAGAGCCTTGCCGGAGATATAGCGTTGATTGACTTTGCCTTGCGCATTACTGCTGACGAAATTGAGCATCAAGAAACCCGCCATGGATTCAACAAGAGAGAATTAATAGAGTTTCTGGCCCGGCAGGATAAGCGCATTCCGGAAATGATTGGGCTGCGCGTTGCCGGCCCTGACGGAGCTGTTCGTTTTGCCATCCACGGAGTGCAAGTCTCCAATGCCAATCTGGCGGATCGCAGCTATTTCATCCGCTCGCGTGACGACCCACAGGCAGGGCTGGTGATTTCCAGCCCTCTGTTTGGGCGCCTGGCCCAAAAGCCTGTCATTGTCCTCAACCGCAGAATCAATAAACCGGACGGCAGCTTTGCCGGCATTGTGCTTGCGCCGGTAGCCATCGAGCATATCCTGAAAAAATTTGCCAAGTTTGATGTTGGCCCCAATGGCGTCATTGGCTTATGGCAAAGCCCGGCTATTTCTGTTGCGCACCATGCGCCCGGCAATCTGGTGAAAGAAGCTGCAGCTCCTCCGGAAGAGCTGCGCAAGCTTCTGGAGGAACGCCCATCATCCAGGGACTACCGCGCCCTGGATGACATGGATAAGATGCAGCGTATTTACCACTTCCGCCAAGTTGGGAAATACCCCTTGTTCCTGGTTGTGGGGCTGGCAGAAAAAGATATCCTGGCAAAACAAAATAAAGA
>Ga0224510_10002451_pt1 | contig 11101 bp, 8 predicted proteins | sample SF_May12_sed_USG_FD_170161 | JGI IMG/M metagenome (GOLD analysis project Ga0224510, IMG submission 170161) | Sediment microbial communities from San Francisco Bay, California, United States - SF_May12_sed_USGS_4_1 | ecosystem: Environmental > Aquatic > Marine > Sediment | place: USA: California... | reverse complement strand
TCTGGCCAATGCCCGCACCCGCCGGTCGTCAAGGTTCACCACCAGCCTGGCCCACGACTTGACCCCCGCGAAGAGCTCGCCCTTGGCCCGGGCCACGCCGTCGATGTCGCCGAAGCCGGCCAGATGCGCCGGCTGCACGTTGTTGATGCAGGCGATGTCCGGGTCGGCGATCTCGGCCAGTCTGGCGATCTCGCCGGCCTGGTTCATCCCCATTTCCAGCACCGCCACATGGTGTTGACGCTCCACCGGCAGCAAGGAGAGGGGCATGCCGATGAGGTTGTTGAAGTTGCCCCTGGTCTTGAGAACCTTCATCTTCTGCTCCAGGATGGCGGCAACCATTTCCTTGACCGTGGTCTTGCCGGAACTGCCGGTGATCGCCAGCACCTTGAGGTTCGGCATCAGGGAGCGCCGGTAGGCGGCCAGGTCGCCCAGCGCCCTGGTGGTATCCTCCACCAGGATGACCGGCACCGCCGGCAGCGGCTCCGGCACCCGGGCGACCACGATTCCCGCCGCCCCTTTTTTTACCGCCTCCGAAACAAAGGCCAGACCGTCATGCTGTTCGCCTGCCAGGGCCACGAAAAGGTCCCCGGCCTCAATGGTGCGGCTGTCGGTTGAGATCGCTCGGAATCTGGCCTGGGGGCTGCCGGCCACGAATCGCCCGCCGGTGGCCAGCAGCACCTGGGAGATGGACCATGGCGCAGCCGGAACTGCAGCACTGCAGTAGCCGCCACCACCGGTGATTCCGGCCGGCTGCGACCGATCGTTTCCCACCCCTCCCATTCCGCCCAGATGTTGCATCAGCTCCCCTCCTCACTCGACTTCCGTGTCCAAACGGCGATCTCCCCACTCACGCCTTGGCCGGCCAGCCACACCATCCCATATATCGACAGCGTCCGGCTTTTGCGGCCGAATCACCGGGCGAGAACGGCCAGACCCCTGCGGGCTTCGAGCCGATCGTCAAAAAAAGTTTTTCCGGTCCGGGTGATCTGATAACACTCATGCCCCTTGCCGGCCAGCAACACCACATCGTCCGGTTGCGCCCCCCGCACGGCCATGGCAATGGCCTCGCGCCGGGAGGCGATGACATCATAGCCGCGCCAGCAACGGCCAAGCAGAATCTCGGCCCGCATCCGCCTTAAAGGGGATGAGAGCAACCCCTCCTCGATGTCGGCCAGGATCGCCTCGGGGGATTCGCTGCGCGGGTTATCCGAGGTCACCAGCACCACATCGGCCAGGCGGCCTGCCACCGCTCCCATCAGCGGCCGCTTGCCCCGGTCCCGGTCACCGCCGCAGCCGAAGACCACGATTATCCGGGCGGGCTTGAGGTCGCGCAGGGTCTGCAGCACATTTTCCAAGGCATCCGGGGTGTGCGCGTAGTCGACAAAGACAGCCGGCCCCTTGCCGGTCCCCTCGCCAACCCGCTCCAGCCGGCCCGGTACGCCCTCGAAGCGGGCCAGTGCTCCGGCCATCAGTTCGGTGGTCACACCCAGGGCGTATCCCACCCCGATGCTGCCGAGGATGTTCTTGAGGTTATAGCCGCCCACCAGCCCGGTTTTGAGCACCAGTTCACCGTCCGGACTGGCGATGGCGGCGGTGATGCCCGCCAGGGTGCATCGCCAGTCACGGGGATGAATATCGTTGTCTACGGCCAGACCGCAGGTGACGAGTTTCCGGCCCTTCTTCATCCAGCGGGGGTCACTTTCAAGGGTCCGCAGCAAGCGGTCGCCCCAGTCCTTGCCCTCCAGGGAGGAGCCATCGCCGCCGATCCGGTCCCGGATGATCACCGCGGTGGCCTTCTCGTTAAGATGGTCGCTAAAGAGTTGCCGCTTGGCCGCGAAATAGCTTTCCATGTCGCCATGAAAATCCAAATGCTCCCGGCTGAGATTGGTGAACAACGCCACATCAAAGGCCACCCCCTGCAACCGCCTCTGCACCAAGGCATGGGAGGAAACCTCCATCACCACATGGGTGACGCCCTTTTCAACCATCCGCGCCAGCAGCTCCTGCAACTGCACCGGCTCAGGGGTGGTGAAGGGGGCAGGGATCTCCTCGCCTGCAAACCGGTAGTTGACGGTGCCGATGACCCCGGGGCTTGATCCAGCAGTCTTCAGCAACCTCTCCAGCAGGTAGGTGGTGGTGGTTTTGCCGTTGGTGCCGGTGATCCCGACCATCCGCACCTTTCGAGCCGGATGGCCATGAAATGCCGCCGCCACCTCGCCCAGGGCCACCCGGGTGTCCGCCACCTCGATGCGTACCGCGCCGCTTTTCCCGGTCGGCCGCGGCCGGCCGCGCTCCACAATCACCGCTGCACAGCCGGCGGCTGCCGCCTGCTGCTCAAACTGATGACCGTCCACCTTGAGGCCCGGCATGGCCACGAAAAGAACGCCGGGGCCTGCCTGCCGGGAATCGGCGGTGACCAAGGTTATCTCGACGCCGTCAATCTTGCCGCTGGCCTTGCATTCAAGCCCGGCCAGAAGTGCGCTCAGTGCCTGCCGGGGGCGGCTGTTTTTGGCGGTCGCCATGGCTTACTGCCCCACCCGGAGTTTGAGGGTGATGGCCTTGCTCCCCTTGAGCGACTTGCCTCCTGCCGGACGCTGTTCGACCACCCTGCCGCTGCCCTCCACCTTTACCGGCAGACCGTAGGGCTGCAAAGCCTGCAAGGCCTTGCGCAGGCTGTAGCCGGTGACGTCGATCATGGTTTCGCTCAACGGTTCAGACGTTGCCACCTGCTTGACCTCCGGTTGCTGCCGCTGCTGAGCCAACCATGCCTCGTACACCCCTTCCCCGCCCCTTTCAGGGGGCAAAGCCTTGGGAGGCGCCACTGCCCGCCTGCCCATGCCGGCCACCGTCCGCAAAACCGACGGCCCCATGCCCCCCAGGGGCGAGGGGCTGGCGATATCAAATTTGGCGCCGCTCAAGGCCACCACCATGAACAGATCCGAACCGGCTGCAGGCATCCAGCCGAGGAGGGTGGCATGAAAACGGGTGGGGGCCGGTTGCACCACCACCTCGCCGGCCTCGGCGTCAGCCTCGGGATCTCCCCCCGCCTGGGCCGACCTGGCCGCCGCAGGCACGGAGTCCTCAACAGGCGTCGCTTTCTCTACAGGCAAGGAGTGGGTTACCACCATCTCCTTTTCCAGCAGCGCTGGGTCGCCATCCACCAGGTTTTCGGCCACCAGCGACTCGGCGAACACGCCGGATCGCAACGCAGAATCCCGGCCGCCCGCCAAAGCCCCAACCACGGCCGGGCCGATGCCGGGACGCAGGGTGGCAATACCCGCCACCCCGGACACCGGAACCTGCCGCACGCCGCTTTCATCCCAGATTGCACCGAGGAGATGGGGCTTCACGGCCACGCCGCCCTTCAGCAACCGGGCAAAGGCGGTAACCAACCGCAAGGCCGAGGTGGAGGCGGTGCTGTCACCGGCACGGAAGGGCTGGACGTCGCTCCCCTCCCCATCTCCCTCCCCTTGCTCCACGGGAAGATCAATGCCGGTGCGGGCTCCGAACCCCAAATGGGCGACCAGGGTGTCAACTCCGGTCGCACCGGGATTTTCGGCTGGAATACGCGACAACCCGGGACAGAGATACACCCCCTCCCGGTCCGCCACCCAGGGCGATCCTTGCGGCGCCACGGTTGTCACCGCTCCCTGGCGCTGATATTCGGCCCCGGCCATGAAGATTCGGCTGAGCCCACCGGGGAAGACCGGATCGGTGATCACCCGATTGCGACGCTCGGCGGCGGCGAACTCCCAGTACCGATTGGGGTCATAGGTCGGCAGACTGGCCATGGCCAGCACTTCGCCATTGCCATCCATGATCATCCCCACGGCGGAGGCGGCACTGGTGTTGGCGACCAGCCTGCCGAGTTGCTGCTCAAGGAGGGACTGCATCCGCAGATCGAGGGTCAGCACCAGGTGAGCGCCCTTCTCGGTGACGCCGCCCTGCCCGCCGAGCCTCATGGAAGCCAGCTCCGCCTCATGGCCTGCGGCGCCACGCAAGACATTGTCGTACGAAAATTCGACGCCGGCCAACCCCTGGTCATCCTTGACGAAACCGAGGATATGGGCGGCCGCCTGCTGTTGCGGATAGAAGCGATACATTTCGTTAATCCCGTAGACCCCGACGATGCCGTGACTCAGAATCTTTTCGGCGCGCTGGGCCGGCAACTTCCGGGCCAGCCAGACAAAACTCCGCTCCGCCTTCAACAACGACTGCAGCTCGCCCTCGTCGACCCCAAGGTCCCCGGCCAGAGTTACCGCCGCCGCATCAATATCGATGATCTCCAAGGGTCGGGCATAAATGGCGGTAAGCCGAAAACTTACCCCCAGTTCCCGATAGTTGCGGTCATAAATGTTCCGGCGACGGCTGTCAGAGCTGCTCGGCAACTGCTCCCGGGTTGACTGCTCCTGCCCCTCGCCCGCCCCGGATCCGGCAAAGTAATCAAAGCGGGAAAGGACCAGGAGCACCAGCAATACGGAAAGGAGCGCTGCCCAACCGATGATCAGCCACCCCCGCCTGACAGACTTCCGACGCACCCTCATCCAAACGCCCTATGGCCGCCAGACTTGGCCGGCCGACGGCGGATAGAGCCCCAGACCAGCGGCCGCCGCTTCCACACTTTCCCTGCTCCGCAACTTGTCCCGCTGTGCCAGCAGCACCACGTTGCGAGCCGAAGCATCCTTGCGCAACTGCTGAGCGGTGGCAAGCTCGCCCAGACCACTGTTGATCTGCCAGCCGAGCCACAGGCTGGCCGCCACCCCGATGACCACTGCGAAGGAAGCAAAAACCCCCACCGCCTTCCACAGGAAGCCGCCATCGCCGGAGCCCAGAGGCTGCCGCCGATAGCCACTCGGACGCTGTTCGACCGCTGGCGAGTATCGACGCGAATAATCCCGGATCATGGTTCCTCCCCCCTTACTTCTGCCACCCGCAGTTTGGCACTGCGTGCCCGTGAGTTTTCCGCCACCTCCGCCGACCCGGCGACGATGGGCTTCCTGGTCAACACCCGCAGGATGGGGCTGGCGTTAAAGGCTTGCTTCACCAGGCGATCTTCCAACGAGTGGAAGGTAATCACACAGAAACGGCCGCCCGGCTGTAACACCTCAACCCCGTCCGCAAGCACCCGGACCAGGTTCTCAAGCTCCCGGTTAACGGCGATGCGCAGGGCCTGAAATACCTTGGTGGCCACATGGATCTTCTTGGGATGAAAGCGCCGCGGCACCGCCGCTTCCACCACCTTGACCAGCTGCGCCGTGGTGGCCAGCACTTCTCGCTGCCGCGCCGCCACGATCTGCGCCGCGATGGGCCGCGCCTGCCGCTCTTCGCCGTAATAGTAAAAGATGTCCGCCAGCTCATCCTGACTGGCGCTGTTGACCAGATCCGCCGCTGTCCGCCCGCCCCGGTCGTCCATCCGCATGTCCAGAGGCTCATCTCCCTTGAAACTGAACCCCCGGCCGCTCACGTCCAGTTGCATGGAGGAAAGACCCAGATCAAGCAGCAGTCCATCTACCTTGCCGACCCTTATTTCGGCAAGTGTCTCCTTGATGGTGGCGAAATTGCGCTGCACAAAATGAACGCGCCCGCCAAAGCGGGTCAACCGTTCCCGGGCCAGGGCCAAGGCAGCCCCGTCCCAGTCGAAGCCAACCAGCCGCCCATCCGGTGCGCTCGCTTCGAGTATCCGCTCGGCATGCCCCCCCAGACCAAGATTGCCATCGGCATAAACCCCGCCAGCCCTTGGCGCCAGCCACGCCAGCACCTCTTCCAGCAGAACCGGCCGATGCAATTCCGCCATACCCTACATCAACCCGGATTGGATCATGATCTGCTCAAAGGCCTGGAAATCCTCCTCGGCCGGCCTGTTCTCCTGCTCCCAAGCCGCCCGGTCCCATATCTCGAAATAGGTGATCATACCGCTGACCACCACGTCCTTGTCCATGGCACAGCCGACACGGAGGTTGGGCGGCAGCAGCACCCGCCCCTGCTTGTCCAGGGGGCAGTCAACCACGCCGCCCACCAGAAAGCGAAGCAGCTTGATCATCTGCGGCTGGGTCTTGCCCTCGGCCCGCAGGGTCGTCTCCAACTCCTCCCACTGGGGAAGGGGATAGGCACGGAGACACTTGTGCCAGGGGGCGATCATCAGCCGCTCGTCATACTGCAGACGCAGGACATCGCGGAACCTGGTCGGGATATTGAGCCGCCCCTTGTCATCCAAGGCATGCTCAGACCGGCCGCGGAAATGACTCAATCGTCCTGGCACCACTGCTTCAGACACTGACTCCCCCCTTCACACCCATTAGCACCACTTTACACCACCACATGTCTCCTTATATGAGGGCAGCCGCATGGTGTCAAGGGAAAAAAAGGCGGGAGGCCATTGCTCCGTAATCATTCACAAAACCAACAATCAACCACATGTGGGATAGCCATGCGCGGACCACCACAACATGAAGGGTCGCGACTCCAGCAACATCGAAACAAGAACAAGGAATCGCAGACAAAAAGGAGCGGTGGTGGAAGGTGGGGTAAAAAAACTTAGAAAGTGACAAGAAGGGGGGAGAAAGGGCGGCAGCCGCAACACCATTGCCTGGTTAAGGCGGGCGCCCCTGAAAAACGAAAGAAACACCAGCCCCGCAACGCGCGGAGAGGGGAACAGAGGGAGGGCAGCTAGAGGATCACGGTCCGCTTGATGTAGTTGACGATCTCTTCCGGATCATCCATCAGGGTGAAGAGGAGCATGTCACCCTTCTCCACGTTGCCGCACTTCACCAGGGTCTCCTTCATCCACTCCACCAGGCCGGACCAGAACTCGGTTCCCACCAGGATGACGGGAAAGGACTTGATCCGTCGGGTCTGCATGAGGGTGAGCGCCTCGAAGAGCTCGTCCAGAGTGCCGAAGCCGCCGGGCAGACAGATGAAGGCCATGGCGTATTTGATAAACATCACCTTGCGGACAAAGAAGTACTTGAAATCCAACGGCATATTACTGAAGGGGTTGGGCTCCTGCTCAAAGGGGAGGTTGATGTTGAGGCCGATGGAGACCCCCTCGGCCACCGCCGCCCCCTTGTTGGCGGCGGCCATGATCCCGGGTCCGCCGCCGGTGATGATGGCGTAGCCCGCCTCGGCCAACTCGGAGGCAATGCGCTCGGTCAACTTGTAGTGGGGATCCTCGGGCCTGGTCCGCGCCGAACCGAAGAAGGAAACCGCCGGATTCTGGACACTGGAAAGGGTATCGAAACCGTCGACAAACTCGGACATGATGCGGAACAGCCGCCAGGAGTCGCCGACATTGAAATTTTCCAGACGGTACTGCTGTCGCTCGTCAACAAATCGATTCACCACCACCCACCTCTTGCCATGGTTCGGGGTTTACAGGACACGCCTTACAATCCGCGCCCGCCAACCCGCTATTGCTCTCCGGCCAGTTCGGCCAATGCCGGTGCCGCTTTACCATGATCCGGCCGGAGCCGCAACACCCTTTCATACATGCGCCGGGCCTGGCGGACCTGCCCGGCCTGGGCGTAAACCCGACCGAGGAGCATGAGGATGTCGAGGTTGTGGCGGTCAAACCGCAACCCCTGCTTGAGCGAAGCCAGGGCCGCGCCGCCATCCCCCAGCCGCAGTTGCACCACCCCCAAGCGATACCAGGGCTGCCACTTGCCGTCATCCAGTTCCACGGCCTGCCGGCAGAGCGACAGGGCGATCTCGTCCCCCTGCCCCGCCTCGGCGTAAAGCTCGCCCAGCAGACTCAAAATCGCCGCATCCCGTGGATCGAGGCGGGCCGCCCGCTCGAGACAGACAATGGCCTCGCGGTTGTGGCCCAGCCCCCGGTAAGCCTCGGCCAAGGCAAGCTGCAGGGCCGCAGCCGCCCCGTTGGGGCTGGCCCCGCCATGGATGACCACCGCCCGCTCCAGGAGAGGGACGGCTTCACCGTACCGCTCCTGCCGGCAGTACAACCGCCCCAGTTGCAGCAGCGCCTCGCCATGGTTGCCGTCAATGGCCAGCGCCTTTTCAAAGGCGGCGGTGGCCGCCTCGGCCCGCCCCTGCTCCAGATAGGCGAAGGCCAGATTGATGGGGGCCATGAAGTCGGAGCTGTCCAGAATGGCCGCCTGCTCGAAGAGGGGAATGGCCTCCCGGTAGCGGTTCATCTGCACGTAGACCACCCCGAGGCTGTTGAGCAGGTTGACGCTGTCCGGAGCAAGGGCGAGCCCCTGCCGGTACTCCCGCACCGCCCGGGCCAGGTCGCCGTCGTTGTAGTAAACGTCGCCGCTGATGTTGAGGCTCACCGCGTCGAAAAGCGCCACCGCCCCGGCACCGAAAAAGGAGGCGTGACGCAACGCCTTGCGGGCATTCACCGCCTGGGCAGACTTTCCGAAGGGTCCGCCGGGGTAGAGGGCGATACCCATGGAGAAGCCCAACCCCTTTACCTTGCCGATTTTTCGCCGTACCTCCTCGGCCCAGGCCAGCGCCCCGGCCTCGTCGGCATGGGCCAGCAGCGCGTAGGCCTCGCCGCCATTGAGCACCACCAGCGGCACTCCGGGGCCGAGCAGGGAGACGATCCGCTGGCTAAAGGGCTCTCCCGACGTCGCCTGGTCCTGATGAAGCAGCACCAGGGCGAACCGATCCAGCCCCCGCCACCGCCGGCGAAGCTGGGCCATGACCGCACCCGGCGGCGGGCTGAAGGGATGATCCTGCAACCGGGTCAAGGCCTCGTAAGTGCAAAGGGCGTGGGGGCCGCGACGGCGGGCGGCGTGCAGAGCCTCCCAGGCACGATCGAGCAGGAGGGCGGCCGTCTCCTCCTCACCCTGGCCAAGGGCGGCGATGCCGATATGGACCCGGGGGAAATTCTCCCGCTTGAGCTTACGGAGCACCGCCTCCCCCATCTTCAGACCCTGAGCGGAATCCCCCTCGGGCCAGAGGGTGCCGAACACCCCGGCCCCGCAGGCGTAGAGGGGGGCGACATGACCCACCATCCCTTCCAGGCTTCCGGCGGCACGGGCGAACTGAGCCACGGCCTGCTCGCCGTCCTTGGCCCTGGGAAAGATCTCGATCAACACCAGGCGGAGTTGCCCGCCCTCCGCCGCCCCGCCGGCCAACACCGCCGCCAGGGCGGCGCGCAGCTGCTGGCCGTTGGGCAGGGAGGTGGCGCCATCCACCGACCACTGCTTGAGCTGCCGGAACTCACGGGAGAGGATACGGCTCACCTCCAGGAGCCAGCTGGTGGACATATCGACAAAGGGCAACTCCGAGTTGGAGAGGATCGCTGCCCCTATCACCTCCTCGTCCCGCCACATGGGCAGCAACAGGGTGCTGCCGTCGGCGGACACCGCTGCCCGGCCGCGGTCGCGGACACTCTTGAGCCCCTCCCCCAGGGAGGCCTGCTCGGCCGCGAGGGACTCGATGCCGTCAAGGCCGACAAAGGCCACGGCAGTGCCGGGGAAGAAGTGGTTCACCGAGCGGGCAAAGGGCACCGCCAGCCGGTGCAGGTCGTCGCCGGTGAGCAGCGCGGCGTCGTTGGCAAAGGGAAAACGTTTCATGACATGGTCACCCCGAAGGCGGCAACAAGGTTGATGGCCAAGGACAGCACCTCATCATCGGCCACCGTCCGCAGATCGAGCAGGAAGCGATCATCCTCGATGCGGCCGATCACCGGCAGTGCGCCGTGGCGCAGTTTGGTTTCCAACTGATTCACCGAGTAGCACAGGGGACGCAGGGCCACCCCCCGGCTGGCCAGCCCCTGCTCGGGCAGGGCGCCCCCCCCCACCCGCGACTCCACATCCACCACCGCCACCTGGCAGCAGCCGGCCAGGGGCTTGGCGATGCGTCGCGCCAGCCGCCTGGCCCGCCGATCGATGACCCCGACGGGCAGGCTCAGCATGGCCAGGGCGGGAATGGCGGCGATGGCCTTTTCCTCATCAAAGTAGAGGCGCAAAATCGCCTCCAGGCCGGCCAGGGTAAACTTGTCGATCCGCAGGGCCCGATTCATGGGATTCTTCTTGATCCGGTCGATATACTGGCGTTTGCCGAGAATAATCCCGGCCTGGGGGCCGCCCAGAAGCTTGTCGCCGCTGAAGGTGACCACGTCCACCCCGGCCCGCACCACCTCCTGAACAGTGGGCTCCTTGGCCAGCCCGAAGCGGGAAAGATCGACAAAGCAGCCACTGCCCAGATCCTCCATCACCACCAGCCCCTGTTCACTGCCGAGCTTGACCATCTCCTCCAGAGGTACTTCCGAGGTGAAGCCGATGACCTTGAAGTTGCTGGTGTGAACTTTGAGCAGCATGGCGGTCCGGTCGGTGATCGCCGCCTGGTAGTCGCGGAGATGGGTGCGGTTGGTGGCGCCCACCTCGATCATGGTGGCGCCGCTCTTGGCCATGACGTCGGGGATGCGAAAGGAACCGCCGATCTCCACCAGCTGCCCCCGCGACACCACCACCTCACGGCCGGCGGCCAGGGTTTCGAGGACCAGCATCACCGCCGCGGCGTTGTTGTTGACCACCAGCCCGGCCTCGGCGCCGGTGAGGTCGCAGAGCAGTTCCTCCACCAGTGAGTAACGGCTGCCGCGCCGGCCGGTGTCCAGGTCGAATTCGAGATTGGAGTAGCGGGAGCCCACCTGCAAGAGCATCTCCATGGCCGACTGGGGCAGGATGGAGCGGCCCAGGTTGGTGTGGACCACCACCCCGGTGCCGTTGATAACGGTGCGGAAATTGGGGGTGAGCTTGCGGGCCAGCCGCTCACGGAACAGGGGGAGCAGGGCTTCACGGCCCAGATCCTCGGCCGTGACCGGCGCGCCGTCCAGGATCGCCTGGCGCTGCCGGGCGAGCAGATCCCGCACCACCCCCTTGACCATGGCAACGGGTGCTTCGGTGGAACCCTCGATCCAGCCAAGGAACTCGTCCACCTTGGGAATATTCCGCAACAACCCCTGCCGGGGCGGTTCACCCTTGGCTCTTTTTTTGGCATCGGTCATCGACTCCCCCCTCATCGGCGCACGCCACGGGCCGTTGCGGCCCGGCGCTAGACAATTCATAACGACTTTAACGAGTTACCGTTTTCGCAATAAACTGTCAAGCGCCAGACACCCGGCGACATGGAAAAGAGA
>Ga0224510_10002450_pt1 | contig 11105 bp, 5 predicted proteins | sample SF_May12_sed_USG_FD_170161 | JGI IMG/M metagenome (GOLD analysis project Ga0224510, IMG submission 170161) | Sediment microbial communities from San Francisco Bay, California, United States - SF_May12_sed_USGS_4_1 | ecosystem: Environmental > Aquatic > Marine > Sediment | place: USA: California... | reverse complement strand
AGATCATGGCCAGCGAAGTCATGAGATCGATGACGCCGGCGGTGGTGGGAGAGCTGGAGGGTCCGTGATCCATCGTGCAACTTATCCTGTACGCCGTGGCCTGGAAAGCCACGATCGTTTTGGCCAAGAGCTGATTCTCTCGAAGAAATTGATATGGGAAGAAGTCCGGGGATAGGCCGAGGTCTTCCACAAGACGGAGCGGTCATCAAAAGGGGGCTCCATCCCAACGGAGTTGCTTGGGGCATCTTTCAATAACCTGGTGAGGGCATGAATGGCATTAGTTAATTCGTTCAGAGGGCCATGAAGCTCTTCTTTGATAATATAGGGAAGTTTCGTCGCCGTTCGTCGTGTCTCGGCATGCTCATCCTGCTGCAATTTGGTCAAGGACTGAATCGCCGCAGTCAAATTGGCGGTTGGGGCGGCAAGACCGTTTGTCCCCCATCCTCCAGTGTGTTCCCGAATTTCCATGCCGGAGATTGATCCGTCCTTCGATTGTCCGCCCTGCATTGCCGTGAGTTGTTCTAACATCTGTTCCATGGTTTTTCTGGGGAACAGTTGGTCGATGAGACCGAGGAACGTGTGATGAGCTTTTATAAGCCTGGATAGCGTGGGTTTTTCAAGGAACGTGAATACATTCGCGACAATGAGCCCGACGATCGAGGTCAGGAATTTCCCGGCGAGTCCGTTAATCAGACCCTGAATTCCCACAATCTCACTGCCCTCGGCATGAAGCTTTCCGAGGCCGATAAACAAGGCGAGAAAGGTCAAGAGCAACCCGATGCCAGTGACCAATGAAGGAAATTGACGATAGAAGGCCAGATTCACATGGTTAGCCATGAGGGCTTCCTGCGTAAACACCTCAGCGGCACGCCTCGTGCTGAAAATACGCGGTTCCACAAACCAGGGAACCTGCTCCAGAATCAGCGTCATCCGGTATTGTGCCCATGGGCCGGCAAACATGGGTTCCCGTTGCATCCCCGAATTGAGTGTTTGGATGTCGTCGCAGTCAATTCGCGTGGAGGAGGAGGGCGTCCGGCTAGTGTGAGTTGTGGACCTTGTCCCGGGGTGATGAGTAAATCGGTCCCGATCAATTTCCCCGCGCTCTTTAGCGAGAGCGGTTAACATTGGGCGCACTCCATCGAACGCCTGCTGAACCGACGTGGTCTCTTTTTTTAATTTGAGGACCTGCCACACAAAAAAGAGCACGATCCCACAGGATCCCAGCCAACTCAGCATAGGGCTGTGCGGCCCTCCCAGGAAGGCCACGTCACGGCTTAAAAATTCCCACAGAACCGAAGGGGTATTCACCTAGTCACCCGCGTCTTCATGTTGCCCTCGGCTCATGCATGGCAAAGTCCTCTATTCCCAAAAGACGTATGAAGTCTTCTCAAGTTTTGTGCCGTACACAAAGCGGGGCAAAACTCTCCAAAAAGCTGAGAACAAGTGTGTGAAGCCGAAAGTGAGGTCTGGTCGCTGGGCAAAGAGTTCCACCTTCATCGGCAAGTTGGTCCTCTATGACCATTGCTTGTCTCTTAAATTTCCCCGCGATCTGCCGAACAGATGCTCCTTGCCAAAGATCCTCTGTGCTGCTCTATGTACCCTCGTTATGTCGAAATGACGAGCATGCCAGCGATTCGGGTAGGAAGAAAAATGCCCAGGATATGCCGAAAAGGGTTTCCCTATTTGAACATTAAGCCAAAAGGATTACAATGCACTTATTATTCCTGCTATGGCCTTTTGTGTGTGGAAGTGCTTTTCTGATGAGGAAAAGGGAAAATATGGAGGCCACCAAGACGACCCCACCCACTATTCTCATTGTGGATGATGAGACGGATATTAGTCTGGCTCTCGGCGATCAACTGGGAAACGAAGGCTATCAGGTGGAAGCGGTTGAGACCGGAAATGCTGCCCTGCGTCGTGTGTCCTCCACTCATTCCTATAGTGCCGTTATTCTGGATTTAGGCCTTCCGGACCTCGATGGACTGACGGTCCTTCAACGGCTTCATGCACAAGACGAAACCCTTCCGGTGATCATACTCACCGCGCATGGCGACCAAAAGGAAAAAATCGCCACGCTTCAACATCACGCGTTTGCCCACCTGATGAAACCGTACGACAAGCAAGAGATTATCCAGATAGTGCACCGCGCGGTGGCAGCTAAAAATCTGACTCTAAAGGCCGTTGAAGCGGAACAGGCACTCACTTTGAGTGAGGCCAAGCGCCAGCTTGAACAGCAACGCACGCAAACGCTTCTTTCGGAAAGTGAATATCGTCTCCGACTGGCCTTGAAGGGCGGCAATATGGGGATTTGGGACTGGCATATCCCAACTAATCACATTATCTGGTCCGATGAAGTTGCCGGGCTTTTCGGGTTAACTCCAGGGGCGTTGGATGGGACATATAGCGCGTATGTAAATTGTATTCATCCTGAGGATCGGTCGATGATGGAGGAAGCCGTTCGGAGAACTCTGGAGAATGAAGCGCCTTTCGAAATCGAACATCGAGTCATATGGCCCACCGGAGAGGTCCGGTGGTTAGCCTGCAAGGGACAGGTTGTCAAAGATCGGCAAGGTTGTCCCCAACGAATGCTTGGCACCGTTCAGGATATCACCCCCCGAAAACAGACCGAGATTAAATTGTGTGACAGTCAAATGTTCTTGACCTCTATTGTGGAAAATCTTCCGCATATGATTTTTGTCAAGGATGCCAAGGATCTCCGGTTTCTTCTCTTCAATAAAGCCGGCGAGGACCTCCTCGGCTATCCCCGAGATACCATGATCGGCAAAACCGATTACGACTTTTTCCCCACACCCGAGGCGGATTTCTTCACTAGTAACGATCGAAAAGTCTTGTCAGGTAGAAAACTTCTGGATATTCCGGAAGAATTCATTCAAACCAACACTCTCGGGACGAGATCCCTCCATACTAAAAAAATCCCGCTCCTGGATGCCCACGGGGATCCTCTCTACCTCCTGGGAATCTCCGAAGATATTACCGAACGCAAGAAGGCAGAATTGGAACGGGACGAACGAGAGTTACTCTTGAGGCTGATGCTTGAGACAGGGGCCGGTTGTGTCAAACGGGTTGCCGCCGATGGGACGGTGTTATACATGAACTCTGCCGGCTTGGAGTTCATTGAAGCGGAAGAGACCGATGTGGTTGGGCGTTCCGTGTTTGACCTGGTGGTGCCGGAGCACCGAGCCGCTTTCACACGGATGCATCAGGAAGTGATTCAGGGCAGGAAACGGACGCTTGAATTTCAAGTCCAGGGTTTCAAAGGGGTCCGGCGGTGGCTGGAGACATATGCGGTGCCGTTCAGAAATCCCCTGACGAAGGAAGTGGAGCATTTGGCCATCTCCCACGATATTACGGAACGTAAGGAGGCAGAGGACGTAATTCGGAAAGGCGAGAGAAAATTTCGAGCCATTTATGAACAGGCACCCACCGGCATTGCCATCCTAGACTCACTCAGTGGGCAATTCACTCAAATCAATAAGAAATATTGCGACATTGTCGGGTATTCGCAGGAGGAAATGCTCCATCGGACCTTTCGAGACATTACGCATCCGGATGATCTGCAAGCCGACTTGGATCGGATGCGGCACCTCCTGGCCGAGGAAGTCAGCAGCTTTCAAATGGAAAAACGTTACATTCGAAAAAACGGCGAAGTCATTTGGGTTCATCTGACTTGCGTCCCATTATGGTTGGAACCTACAGATCCTCGTTTGCATATTGCGATGGTTGAGGATATTACCCTCCGGAAGCAGGGGGAAAAGGATCTCCAGGAAAGTAAAGAATGGTTCCGACTTCTGGCTGAAGCGATTCCGCAGCAGGTGTGGACGGCGAACTCTGATGGATTACTCGATTATGTCAACAAACGCGTTGTTGAGTACTTTCAGCGTCCCTTCGAGGACATCATTGGTCGTGGATGGCAGAAGCTCTTGCACCCTGATGACTTGCCGGTATGCCTGACACGCTGGGCGGAAGCTCTGGAGACCAAGAAGCCTTATGAAATTGAATTTCGATTGCGGCGGGGAAGAGATCAAGTCTATCGCTGGCATTTAGGGCGAGCGTTGCCGATTTTTAATCAAGAGGGTCAGGTGGTGAAATGGTTTGGGACTAATACGGATATCACCCAATTGAAAGAGTTGGAAAATCAAGTTCGACAATCTCAAAAAATGGAGGCCATTGGGACCTTAGCCGGTGGTATCGCGCATGATTTCAATAATATTCTGATGGGGGTCGTGGGTTATACCGAACTCGCCAAGCAGAAGGCTGGGGCAAATGAAGCGGTCAAACGAAACCTGGATGAGGTATTAGTTGCGGGGCAACGTGCCAAGGAACTGGTCCGGCAAATTTTGGCCTTTAGCCGGCAAGCCGAGCAGGAACGACAGCCGATTGAACTTCAATTGGTGGTCAAGGAAGTCTGCAAATTCCTTCGCGCAACCTTACCGGCAACCATCGAAATTCGTCAAAATTTCACGGAAAGACCTACAATCATTTTAGGAGATCCTATACAAATGCACCAGGTGGTGATGAACCTGTGTGCCAATGCCGAATATGCCATGCGGGAAAGCGGAGGTCTTCTTGAATTGAAGTTGGAGCATGTCGCTGGCGAACCTGATGGAATAGGAACACATCCTGATCTGAAGGGAGGTTCCTATGTGCGCCTGACTGTTCGAGATACTGGAGCGGGAATGCCTCCAGAGGTCGCCCGACGCATCTTTGATCCATTCTTTACCACCAAGGGGGTTGGCGAAGGAACGGGAATGGGCCTAGCCGTCGTTCATGGAATCGTCATCAGTCATGGCGGTGTCATTCAGGTAGAGAGTGAACCTGGACAGGGAACGACCTTTCGTGTGTACTTCCCGGCGGCAGAGGCAGAGAGTGTCCAGGGGGAAAATCATCCATTCCAACAAGAATTTTTCATGGGCCGGGGGAATATTCTTTTTGTGGAGGATGAGGAGCCTCTTGCCAGGTTGGGGAAGGAGGCATTAAGAGGGTTGGGATATGAGGTCATGGTGCATACGAGCAGTGTAGAAGCGCTGGAAGTCTTTCGGAGTAATCCCTTCCGGTTTGATGCAGTCGTGACTGATCAAACGATGCCGAATATCACTGGTGAAGCGCTTGCCCGTGAAATGTTGCAGATCCGTCCCGACGTGCCCGTTATTCTCTGTACCGGTTTTAGCCACGCGATTACTCCTGAACAGGCCAAGGCCATCGGCATTCGAGCTTTTCTTTTCAAGCCATTGTTGATCAAAGACTTAGGGCGGGCTCTTCGTGAGGTTCTTCATTTAGATATCGAACCTCCACCCCCAAAAACCCCAGATCCTTCATAGGGGATCGTTCTCTCAGACTGTTAACCCAGTCAAAAATATAACCATCGGAGGTGTCCAAGGAAGCCTCACGGAGGTCGGGTCGTTCAGGATGTGGGTGAGCTTCGCCTCGGGGGAAACCCTGCCTGTCCCGATTAGAGGGATGTCACGGCATCACGGATTATCTTGGTAGCGAAGACATGAGGATCCTCTCCCTTGGTTGTCCATGTTTTGATCATGGAGGGGGTGAAGACTTGGCCTTTGCCAAATGTGAGTGTGATGGGATGGAGGTGGGGTCTTCTGGCATCCGGTGCCCAGGCCTGAAAACTTCCTTCGATTTTGACGGGGATAACAGGGACATTCAACTCGCAGGCCAGAACCCCGATGCCTTTCTTGAAGGGTTGGAGTTGCCCATCGATACTTCGCTCACCTTCGGGGAAGATCAGAAGGCTTTTCCCACTGCGAAGAAGGGCCGCTGAGGTCCTGAGGACGGTGACCAGGGGTGTCTCAGGCCCCACGGGAATCACATGACCCACGCGTGCAACCCAACGACGAAATCGTGAACGAAAGTAGGGTTCCCAGCCAAGTGTGTAGAGTTGCGTAAACGTCGATCGTGGCACGGCCGCGAGGACAATGAATGGATCAATAAAACTCAGATGGTTGGCGGCGAGGATACATGGACCTTCCCGAGGAAGATGTTCGATACCGTTGACGGTCAATTTGAAGGCCCCACGGAAGAGGCGTTCGAAGAATACCATTGCCATATTTCCGATGAGCCTGTTTCCTCGGGATAGCGGCGTGAGGAAGGTCTCCGTCAGAGCAGGCGGGAGGGGGGCTTTGAAGATGTCGTGCCAAGACCTGGGGGCTTCTGTTTTTCCGGCATGAACATGTTCGAGGGCCATGAGTTTGTCTATGACATCCCGTACGGTCACCACTTCTCCCATGAGCATTTCTGGTACCGGCCCCAACCGGCTTTCGAGAGCGGCTTGAAACTCGACACGTTTGAGAGAGTCGAATCCCATGTCAAGGTCAAGGTGATCATCCAAGCGGATGTCTCGGTGCAATACAGTCATCCCGGCCAGAGTTTCGATAACCACCCGGCCTGTCGTAGTCTGGCGTATCTGCCGGTCGGTCTCAGAAACTTGGGCCTGTGGTTGTTCGACCGAAGTCTTTTCTGATCGAGCTCTGGCCATGACCAGATGCCGCTGAATTTTTCCCAGGCGAGTACGCGGGAGGGGCTCCTTAACCAGGGTCACGCCGCTGATCCGCTTGTACGTGGGAAGTGTGACGGCGACTCTATTGAGCTCATCTTTAATGTAGCCTGCGGGATCATGAATTTTTTGTTCCCGCACATAATCAAAGTTTGGCACGACCACGGCATGAAGATGCTCGCCTTCCTCATCATCGCGGGGCAGCCCGAGGATGCAGAGTTCCGCGATCGCGGGATTTTGTTGGTATTCTCCTTCCAGTTCCTCGGGAAGGATGTTTTTCCCTCCAGGTGTGACAATGAGCTCTTTGATCCTCCCTGTGAGAAATAAGTACCCGTCGGAATCCAGGTAGCCCAGATCTCCGGTGTGAAACCAGCCATCCCGGATGGCCTCGGCCGTTTCGGCTGGCGCGTGGTCATACTCCTTCATGACATTCGGCCCTCGCACCAGCACTTCTCCAACTCCCGCTTCGTTGGGCTTGTCGATCCGCACCTCGACAGTGGCGATCGGTGGACCGACGGAACCCGGTTTCGGTCGAGACAAGGGACTGAAGGCAATGACCGGCGCGGTTTCGGTCAATCCGTACCCTTCTCGAATCGTAAATCCGAGACCGCCCAGATCCTTCGAGACCTGCGGATCCAGTTTGGCCCCGCCGCTACACAGGAGCCGAAGGGAGGGACCAAATCGGCTGTGAATAGGTGCAAAGAGGAACCGTCCGGGATTCCAACCGGTGTGGGTTCTCACCAGATCTGAGAAGCCGGTGAGCAGAGTGACAAGCCAGCGCCCTAGGAGGGGACGTCGACCAAGTTCTTCATAGATCGCCCGGCGGATCATGGCGAAAATTTGGGGGACTCCCACTGCGATCGTGATGCCGGTTTCCTGAATGCATTGCACCAGATCCGGTCCCTTGAGTGATTGTAAGAACGTGATCCTTGCACCCAGGAGAATCGGAACGAGGAAGGCAACCATGAACGGATAGGCGTGGTGCAGGGGGAGCATCACTAAAAAGTTATCCTCAGGCCCGGCTAACCCTTGCTCCATGATCGCTTTGGCGTTGGCTGTAAAATTCCGCTGAGTAAGCAGCACGCCCTTGGGCCTTTTAGTCGTGCCGGAAGTATAGAGCAAGGAGGCTACGTCGTCGGGATCGATCCTGATGTCAACGGGCGGCTTCTGCTGCCCTTGCGTGATGAGATTCCGCATGGACAGTTGGTGACGAGGCCTGTTCGCGTGATCCATGCACACCACGTTGATGGAGGCTGGGAGATCTTGAACCGACTCCCAGGTTTTTTCGCTGGCGAAGACGAATCGGCTGTTGGAGGTGGTAAGGAAGGACAGGAGTTGCTCCTGCGGCATCTGAATATCCAACGGAACGGCGGTCGCGCCGACTGTGAGGATGCTGAGATAGGCGATGACCCATTCGGGGCGATTTTCAGCCACGATGGCCGCACGGTTCCCAGGACGAAGGCCCTGCTCGACAAGGCCGTTTGAGAGTCCATGAACCTGTTCCAACACTTCCCCGTAGGTGTGACGTCGATACCCCTCGCCTTCTTTTACCTGCATGATCACACGATTCCCTGCAACAGCCGTGAGTGCGAGAAAAGCCTCGGGAATAGTATCTGGAAGGGTGGCGGGAGCGAGGAGAGGAGCCAGCATGATCTAAGTCTCGGGAGAGGGACACCAAGAAAAGAGGTGAAGCCAAGTCTACCCTAATGCGCCCGTTCTTCCAAGACCCGACTCGTGAACTTAAGATTTTCCTGTCAGAGTTGCCGGGGAGTGGTGTAATTGTGTCCCATTGCCGATGTGTGTGGGGCCATCTGTCGTTCAATCAAACCACTGCGTTGTTGTGTAATGAATTTTCCTCAACTGACACCTAGGGGTTTCCTCGCCGGGACCCAGCTGATTTAGCAAACAACAGGCAGTTGGGAACCCTTAACCAGAAGGGGGACAGTACCGAAAAAGTAGATGGCACTCTGTCATGGAGGGAGGTGGATTAGCCGGTGCCAGGAAAATGAGGCCTTCACCCATTATTGGTCTTTCTAGAATTGTACCTGGAAGAGGTTTTTGCTATGCCATTTTTGGAAGTTGAAGATATTCGGGATCTCCAAGTCGGGACGTTTGTCAAACTCGAGGGATCCTGGTTTAGTCATCCTTTTCCCACTAATACCTTTAAAATTAAATCCTCAGAAGATCTGGCCACCATTCAAGGTCTCAAAAACGTCACTATTCTCCATGATCCTGAGCGGTCTGCCTCGGTAGAGGTTGACGATGTTCAAGATGAGAACCGGCGGCCCGTTGATCTCGAGACGGACCCAAGTGGTTCCAAAGATGCCGAGGCCTTTTCCGATTCAGAATTCAATGAACCTGCAGTCGAGGATCCCCTCATCAAAGAATCCTCTCTGTCAGAAATCATTGACCGGCGGGAGGACTATCATGAATTTCAGGAACATCTGCGTAAGGTGGAAGGGGCGTACCACAAAACATTGAGACAGGGGCATGAACTGTTTCGTCAATTAAGTGATCGCCGACCGACTGGACTGAAAACCGCCGATGCGATGGTCACAAGCATTATCACGGCCATGCAAAATCCGAAGACCACGATGTCGTTGATTGATGTGGTCGGGGGTAACGGGATCGGTTGGGGTCTTTCGGAGCACGTCCTCAACGTGTGTACGCTGTCCCTCCTTATCGGCCGGCAGCTGGGTCTCAAAGCCGAAGTGTTAACGGAACTTGGTCGTGGAGCCCTGTTTCACGATGTGGGCTATCGAGCCTTACCCATGAAAGTGCGATTTAGTGCGGCCGGCATGAAAGTCGAATCAGATCCCGAGTTGGGACAACAACATCCCGAGGTTGGGCGACAGCTTATGGCCTCTTTTCCCGATACCGGCCAGGCGGTGTTGGAAATGATTGCTCAACATCATGAACGACTGGATGGTTCGGGATTCCCTAATGGCACGAAGGCAAGCGACCTCTCACTGCTGACAAAAATCCTCATGGTGGCAGATCATTATGATGAACTCTGCAATGCTCCTGATCCACAAACAAGTCTCAGTTCCCATGCCGCGCTCTCCCGTCTCTTTCGCCACGTCGTCATGAAGGGAGGTTCGTCCAAATTCTGTCAGGAGGTCGTGCAAGCCCTGGTGCAGGCCATTGGCATCTATCCGCCCGGGAGCCTGGTGGAATTAACGGATGGTTTTCTCGGGGTGGTAACACTGATCAATATTCAAAACCCCACCAAACCGATTGTGTTGTTGTATGCCCCCTGGCTCTGCCGGAACGATGGCATGTTGGTCAATCTGGCGCATGAGGGTGAGTTGGAAATCAAGCAAGCCCTGCATCCGAAGGATGTCCCCGAGCAGGCTCTGGCATATTTGAGTCCCCGTCGGATGGCCATGTTTGTCCATGCGACCGAACCCACCACCATGGCGGTCAACAGCAGACGACAGCGATCATCTCGCAAGCCGGGCCTGAAGCGTTAACCCGTTTTGTGTTGAAGCGGGAACGGGTACTTTCCCTCCTACGATGGTGGCTGTCTACAACCAAGGTTCGGCTTCAGGGTAAAATTGTAAGAAAATTTCTTGCGCCATGTTGGAGAGTAGACAAACGAGATTGGCTTGGGTTTGGTCCGTTTTTCCATTTGTGAGTTGCGAGGATTGGGCCAGTTTCCACGCACGGTGCAGATCGTCTTTCCGTTGTTCAATGACCTTTTCGGCCGTGTGTTGCCAAAAGAGGGGAAACTCTCGGGGATCGGCGTAGTCGCCGCGCCCTCGGCCCGAATGGGTTACCGCTAAATACCGTAACAGCACATCCCGTGTTTGCCGGTCGAGAAAGGCTGGAACCCAGGAAATCCGATTGGGATCTCCTTCTTCCTGACTTTTGGCATAAACCCGCTCGGCTAACGCTCCCAGGATGGCTCCCCCAATCGTAAAAATGCCATGAGAGAGTCCACCCGTGGCGAGGTCCGAAGCCAGTCCGGCTGCTGCTCCACTGGCCAGTGCTCCCCAGAAGGTTTCTTCTTCCCACGGTTTTCTTTCACCGGGCACGGTGACATCTTCAATGCGGGATTTCAGGGTGTGCGCCACGTCGCCGGTTAATCCATGTAACTCGATGAGGTGCGTGGTTACTGTTGAGATGCGTTGCGCTAACCGCTGATCCAGTGCCTGAATAGCCCCTTTGATCAGATGCTTTTTTGAGCGGCCCGTGGCCTCTTGGGGAATGAGTTCGCCATCCAAGGCTGTCTCGATCAATAGCTGGGCGAGATGGGTCATGGATGAGTGAAAGATCTGCCGGTGCGTGTCGTACCAGGACTTTCCCAGGTGTTCCATCGTTGGTTGTTTTTCTGGAGGCAGGGCCCGACTTATGCGATCCCATAAGACGCCTTCCTGGACCCAGCAACGTGTGAAGGCGTCAAGGCTCATCACGTCTTTGATCACGTCTTGTGTGACCCAGTGTTGCTTCCAAAGGAACTCCAGGTGTCGTTGTTGTTGAGGATCAATCAGGCCGGTTTGATTGATTAACACGATCACGGGTTTGTTCAGCCAGGTCAGAAGCTCCAGTTCCGGTTGAAGGTATCCCGCCATGGAAG
>Ga0224510_10002447_pt1 | contig 11125 bp, 14 predicted proteins | sample SF_May12_sed_USG_FD_170161 | JGI IMG/M metagenome (GOLD analysis project Ga0224510, IMG submission 170161) | Sediment microbial communities from San Francisco Bay, California, United States - SF_May12_sed_USGS_4_1 | ecosystem: Environmental > Aquatic > Marine > Sediment | place: USA: California... | reverse complement strand
GCTGCCGTCGACCCCGAGATGCTGGCCGCGAAACCCGATGATCTGAGAAGAGCGCTGCTCTCCTCGTGAAGATCGTTCGTTTCAAAGCGGGCGACGACATCGCCTATGGGCTCGCCGAAGCCGAAGGGGTCACCGTCTACCAAGGTTCCCCGCTGTTCGCGTGGGAGGCCACCGAGACGGTCGTTCCATGGGAAGATGTCCAACTGCTCGCGCCCGTCCTGCCTTCCAAGGTGATCGCAGTCGATGCCAACTTCCTCGAAACGGAGGACGATGGCGCCGCCCAGCTGTCATCCGATCCGCTCATCACACTGAAGCCGGCTACGGCAGTCACCGGGCCGAATGCGCCGATCGTTCATCCGCCGGCCACGTCCGAACTCGTCCACCAGGCGTCGCTTGCTGTGATCGTGGGACGTCTGGCGCGGGCGATACGGGCCGAGGATGCATCCCAGTACATCTTCGGGTACACGGCGGCGTCGGACATGGTGGCCGCCGACATCGAACGGTCCGAGGCCAGGTCGAGCCGTGCCCGCTCGTACGACACATTCTGCCCCCTGGGGCCTGCCGTCGAAACGGAACTCGACCCGCTGGAGCGGCTCGCCATCATCAGTCGGGTCGACGGCGACGTCCGCCAGGCCGGGTTCACCTCCGACATGATCTTCGGAGTCGCAGAGATCCTCGCCTTCGTGAGTACCGTCATGACCCTGCTGCCCGGAGACGTCGTACTGATGGGCACTCCTCCGGGAGCCGCACCGGTGGCCCCCGGAGACGTGGTCGAGACCGAAGTCGACGGGATCGGGTCGTTGTTCAATCGAATCGTCAGAGCCTGAGAGGAACCGCCGATGAGCGTCCGCGTTCGGATAGCCCCGTCGCCCACTGGATACGTCCACGTGGGCAACATCCGGGCCGCCCTGTTCAACTGGCTGTACGCGCGCCACACCGGGGGAACGTTCATCCTCCGGATCGACGACACCGATGTGGAGCGTTCCGACGTCGAGTACGAGGACGACATCAAAGCCGGGCTCCGTTGGCTTGGGCTCGATTGGGACGAAGGGGTGGACGTCGGCGGACCCCACGGCTCCTACCGCCAGTCGGATCGATTCGACCACTACCGCGAGGTGGCGCACGATCTCGTCGCCCGCGGCCTCGCCTATCACGACCCCCGCAGCCCCGAAGAACTCGAAGAACTGCGGAAGGTCGCCCAATCGGAGAAACGCCACCCCAACTATTACATCCGGCGGCCTGACACACCGGCCACAACCGGGCCCATCCGCTTCTCGGTTCCCCAGGACGCCCCCGTCGAGTTCGATGACATGGTTCGCGGTGACATGCGCTTCGAGGCCGGGGCGGTGGACGATTTCGTGATCCTGCGCTCCGATGGTGTCCCCACCTATCACCTCGCATCGGTGACCGACGACGTCGACTATCGGATCAGCCATGTGGCACGAGGCGAGGACTTGCTCCCATCGACGCCCAAACACATCCTGTTGACGAAGGCCATAGGGGGCTCGGTTCCGACCTATGCCCACCTGCCGCTGCTGTTTGGCCCAGACGGGAAGAAGCTATCGAAGCGACATGGCGACACGTCGTTGCGGGCGTATCGGGAGGGTGGGTACCTCCCGCAGGCGATGATGAACTTCCTCGCCACCCTCGGCTGGTCGATCGGCGCCGACCGCACCGTCTTCACCGTTGCCGAGGCCATCGAGAGCTTCGACCTCGTCGACGTCTCCAAGAACCCGGCCGTCTTCGACCTCGACAAACTGGCATGGATCAACGGCGAGTACATCCGCGCCCAGGATCCGGAGGACTTCGAGGCAGGCGCCCGGACCGAGATCGAACGGTCGATGGGCCGGTCGCTCGCCGCCGATGACTGGGAGCGGTTCAGGTCCATCTCGGGCTTGGTGCAGGAGCGAACCAAGTTCATGGTCGACATTCCCGACCAGGTGCGGTTCCTGTTCGAGGAGGTCGCGGCCGACGATGACTCGTGGGCGAAGGTCATGGACAAAGAAGGCGTCGCCGAGGTGCTGTCCGCGGCCTCGTCCCGGCTGTCCGGACTCGACACCTGGGACACCGAGTCCATCGAAGGCGCCCTTCGGGGGATGCTGGAGGACCTGGAGATCGGAGCCAGGAAGGGCCTCCAGCCGCTTCGGGTGGCCGTGACGGGGTCGGTGGTCAGCCCACCGCTGTTCGAGTCGATGGCCGCTCTCGGCAGCGAGTCGGTGCTCGCACGTCTGGACGCCGCCGGTCGCCGGCTCGCCGGATCATAGGAAGAGCGCCCGCAGGAGCACCGGGGGCGGTTTCGCCCCGGCCATGATGCCGTGACTCAGGGGTCGCGGTCCGAAATGCCCGGCACCCGGTGCCGCGGTCCGGATACCCTCGAGTGATCCGCACTACGTGGCCCGTGCCATTTCTGGCATTGGGCCGGTTCCAGCCCCGTTGGGCCACATGCAGGTGCACCGAAAGGACCGAAATGAGCATCACGACCCAGCCGCTCACCGACGAGCACCTCGATGACGCCATTCGGTTTCTTCGGTCGGCCAACCCGTTCGCAGAACACACCTGGGGGTGGGAAACAGGCCGTTTTCTCGACTGGCGATGGGGAGGCAACATCCTGCGTGAACCGGGCTTCTTCGCTCGGAACGGCACGGTCATCAGGCGCAGCAACGAGATCGCCGCTCTGGTGATCGCAGAGGGAGGTGCCGAAGACCACTGCATCCTCACTTCGACCGAGAATGCAGACTTGGTCGACTTCGGATTGACGTGGCTGCTCGACAAACGCGGAGCGCGCCCATCGATCTTCCTCCCGTCCGACGAGGCCACGTGGCTGCATGAAGTTCTCGCCGCTCACGGTTTCGAGAAGGGTGATGTGGCTGAGATGGGGTGGGGCTTCGACGTCACCCAGCTCGGCGACCTCCCGACCGTGCCCGAAGCGTTCATCATCGACACCGTGCACGGCGCGTCGGATTACCCCGAGATCGCACGGTGCCTCGAAGGCGCCTTCGGTGGAGAAGCGGACAGAGTCGCCGTGCTGGAGAGCCTCGCTCGCAACCCCGGCTACCGGGGCGATCTCAACATCGTCGCTCGTGCCTCCGGCGGTCGGATCGCCGCGTACTGCCGTGGCACGGTCGATGCCCATTCGGGGGTGGGGAGCATCGACCCGGTTGCCACTCACCCCGATTTCCAGGGCAATGGCCTCGGGCGCGCCGTCGTGCTCACTTGTTTCGCGGCGCAGGCTCGGCTCGGGGGAAGGGAGATCTACATCGGATCCGGCCCGGAAGGCTCTGCCGGGAGCAGGCTCTACAGCAAGCTCAATCCGATCTCGAAGATCACCTATTCGGCGTGGTCGCGGTCGCCCGCTTGAGATGAACGGGGCAGCGCCACCGGCTGCGCCCTTCGGTCGGGTCAACACTCGGCGTCACGCAGTGATGGTCAACGCACGCATCTCAGTCGAGATTGGCGGCCGCGGAGGGTTGCGGTCCTGATATCGGTAGGGGAGCACCGACGTGACCACCACCAGGGGCAGTCGCCGGACCAGTTGCCGTCGTCGTGAGTTCGCCAGCCGGTGCTTGGTAGTGGTGCCGTTGGTGGATCGGCGTCGCTCTTCGTGACGTCCAGGAGGCGGCGCCACATGCCGACCCGCGCACCACGATGCGCTACGACCGAGCGAGGCGTTCACTCGACCGCCACGCTCGGTGGTGGCGGCTCCCGCACGGAACTGCCGGTTCGGCTCGGGACGGAGTGCGTGTTAGTGGTCCTGGCGTGTGGTGATCTGGGCGTTGCACGGGCGCGAAGCGGTGGAGGAGCGGGCGCCGCCTCGCGCATGCGGCTTGTGCCCTGGGTCGGCGACCGGATCGACCCACTGGTGGCCGCCTGTACGGACGGCAAGTGATAACGTCCGTCGGTGTCATCTCGTGGGAATCGAAGATCGCTGATCGTCGAGGAGGCGCTCGAACTGTTCGTGGAGCGTGGCTACGACGGAACACCGGTGTCGGTGATCGCGAGCCGGGTAGGGGTGTCGAAGGCGGCGGTCACCTTCTACTTCCCTTCCAAGGACTTATTGGCAGCTGAGATCCTTGGTCCAGTGTTCGACGAGTTGGAGCGGGCCGTCGCGGAGTCGCCTGTGTCGGGATGGCCTCACGGCGCGTGGGGCCTCGCTGGCCGGATCTTCGACGTGTTGGTTGATCATCACGCCGCTGCCCGATGGATTGAGTCTGATCAGGCGATTCGAGGATTGGGGTACGGGTCGTGTCTGGACGAAGTGAACGAAGCACTGATCGGTGCCATGGCGGGTCGTGGTCAGCAGCCGCCGAAGGACCGGCTACGAGCGCTGGCTGCTGTCGGCGGGATCTGGGCTCCTGTGGGAGGCAGTGACGTGGAGTACTTGAAGGCTCACCGTGACGAGATTCTCCATGCGGCGCTCGTTTCGTATGCCTGGTTCGAACTCGAGGATGTCGTCTAACCGGAACATCGGACCCGACGAGTGAGGCCGGCCGGCTATGGGGCTGGCGGGCAGTTGCGGTCGATGAACTCTTGCACCTTCTGGGTGTCGCCGTCTCGTGCCGCTTGTGCGACGTCTGCCAACTGGTCGGCGGATTGCTCTTGCCCGAGTGAGGCGGCGGTCTCGACGTCTTGGTCGAGTGCGGCCATTGTGTCGTCGTGGGGGGAGTTCGCCTCTTGGAGGAAGGCGCGTTGGTGGGTGCACGCTTCGGCGATGTAGTCGCCGGGCTCGCCGCTGGAGCATGCGGCCACGATGGTCAAGGCGATGAACACGGGCGCGAGGTGGGAACGGGTCACAGGTCTCTCCTGATGATGAGAAATCGCGCGGCTACGACCGCAACGGTGTATTCGACGGCGAGGGCGACGGCTGTTGCGGCCCACGGGATGACAGAGCCGGTGGCGTTCGGTCCGTGGAGGGGCCAGAGGAGGTGAGCGAGCGGGTTCCAGACGGCTGTGCCGGCCCGCCACAGGAGCAGCACCCCTCCTATGGCCGCCACCGCGGGTACCCATGGGCGGGGCCAAGCCATGGTGGCTATGAGGCTGGTGATCGACGTGTAGGCACCGATTGCGATGCCGGTCGTCACGGATATGAGCGCGAGGAGCAGCACCGGAGACGGCCCGGATGGCAGCTCATACAGCTTGCCGGCTGCGGCGGCTGAGACCTCTTGTAGAGGGAGTCGGGCGTAGGCGCTGTAACCGACTGACGGCTCGGTGAAGGCGATGGCCACGATGGCCGACACGGAGACGGCGAGTGTGGTGTAGAGCGTGGACACGACGGCGATACTGACCACCCTTGTCAACGCCCAGGTGGCCTTCGATCCAAGACGGGTGACGACCGATCTGTCGATGTCACGCCCGCCGGTGATGTGAGCCGCGCACAGCCCTGCCACCATCGGCACCACGATCCATACCACCCATCTCAAGTCGGCGGCAAGGTCCAAGGCTACGTCCCACTGGTTGGGTGGCGGGCCGTCGAGGGGTGCGCGGACGGTCCTCCCCATGGTGGCTGCCACCGCAGCGAAGATCCCGGCTGCGAGCCCGATGCGCCGGGGGCGGATTGCTTCCAGGATGTCGATCCGGACGGTGCGCCAGATCACTGTCGGTGCTCGATGGCTTCGAACAAGATATGTTCCAGGCTGGCGCGAGCCGGTTGGACGCGCTGCAACGCCACCCCATCCATTACCAGCTTCCGTATCACCTCTGGCGTCGGCTCGGGCCTGTGGACCGTGACGATAACGTCCGATCCAGGGTCGATTCTGCTGTCCGGGTAGCGGGAGAAGATGATCCCGACGTGGGCCGGTTCGGCCACCTCGATCAGCAACGCCGAAGCCTCGTCTCGGAGCTCAGACCCGCTGACGCTCCTGCGGATCTGACCCCGATCGATGACCAGGATCCGGTCGCAGGCCTGTTCGACTTCGGTGAGGAGATGGCTGGCCAGCAGCACCCCTGCCCCCTGGGCAGCGGTCTCGGCGATGATCCGTCTGACATCGCGGACACCCAGCGGGTCGAGACCGTTGGTGGGTTCGTCCAGGATCACCAGTTCCGGGTTCTCCATCAGAGCTTGAGCCAGGTTGAGCCGCTGACGCATCCCAAGCGAATACTTGGCGACGGCCCGCGGATCATCAGGGTCGAGGCCGCATCGCCGGATCGCGCCGGCAATCTGTTCGACCCCGATCACCCCCCGGATGGATGCCAGATACGAAAGGTTTCTCGTCCCCGAGACACCCTCGACGAACCCGGGCCGCTCCGTCATGACCCCAATCGAACGCGGGAGCCTTGTCCGTCCATCCACAGGCATCCCGCTGACCTCGACGGTGCCGCCCGTTGCGATGGACAGGCCCGAGATGATGCGAAGCAGCGTTGTCTTCCCAGCCCCGTTCGCCCCGATGATCCCCACCACTTCACCCGCACCCACCTCGAACTCGATGTCGCGCAGGATCGGCCTCCCCTTGATCGTCTTGTGGATCCCACGCAACCGAACAACCTCGCTCACGTCACGAGCCTCCTCGCCAGACCCGACAAGGCGATGGCCCCCAACGCCGTTACCGCCAACCACGCCAACAGCACCGACTGCACGGTGAGCGTTCCGACCTCCAGCGTCATGTTTGAGTACGGAGACCACCGCGGTGGTGCAGCAAACGACACAACCAAATGAAACGCACCCACCACCACCGGGACAAGGGCGGCGCGGCGAACCACCAAACCCACCACCGCGCCCAACATCACATAGAAGACCGCGCCCGCCACGACAGCCCCAGTGATCGATACGATCACGCCGAACGTGTCGCTTGGGAACCCGGAAGGAAGCGGCGGCGCCGGGCTGTTCGAAGTCACAGCGGGAGCAACCATCCAACTCACAACCGTCGCCCCCGCTATCGGACTCCCGATCACACCGACCACCACCAGCCATCCGGCAACCACCATCGACGCGACATACGAGAAAGCACTCCGACCCCGCACACAGGAAAGAGCCCCAAACCCCGCTGAATCAGAGGCGATCCTCGAACCGACCACGAACGCTGCGTACACCGGCACCAGCACCGCCACCGGGAGAAGCTCGGCCTGGATGACGTCATACCAACCCAGCGTCTCGCCGGGTCCATTCGACCAAGGTGCCCGCATCATCACCCGCACCGTCAGATACCCGAACACGAGCACGGGGAGCACCCACGACCACGCACCACGCGTGAGACGGCGAAGCTGAAACCCAACCATCACAACAGCGGTCCTCTGGTCGGAGCGGACCCTCCGCCCCGACCAGATCACGCTAGTAGTTCGTCACCCCGGTGATGGTCGTGCCGCTCAAGCCGACAGCACCCGCCTCGAGCCGGAAGCACGTGTTGTCCAACACGTTGGTGGCCAACGTCTTCGTGGTGTGGTCGTTGGCCGCGATCGTGAGCCAGCTCCCGTTCTGCCCGTTGCAGAACCTCACCCTGATCGAGACGTCACGCGTGTTGACGCTGAGGGCGACGGTGATGTTGGTCCTCTGGTTCGTGGTGAAGTAATCCCCCCAAAGGGCATTGCCAGTCCCAGCAGGGAGTGCCTGCGTGAAGTGACTGTGCCCCACCGCACTATGCGCCGACGCTGACAACGGAACCATCAGGACACTCAACGCCAACATGATTGCTACCAGTGCACGCTTCATACGAATGCCTTTCATCGGTTGGAGCGTCCGATGCTTCGAGCGCTCACGAACTCTCCCCACAAAGGCGATTCGATTCCCCCTTCCTCGGCGAATCCTCCCGAGCGAGCCATGGTGACTCGAGCGGACAGCCTTGCCGTACGTACAGGCAGATTGTTGTGGTTGCCTGTACGTGCGTCAAGTGATTCCTGCCAGACGCATCCGTCGCGTCCGGCGGGCGCAGTGCTTACGGGCCAACTGTCGGGGGGGTCGACGTCGCGTTGCTCACTGTCCTCGACCTCAACTCACCAGCGCCGAACACCAGATCCCGCGCAGTTCATGTCGCCATTGTTCATGTCAGCCACGTTCTTCGACAGGCACCATGATGAACGCCGCCAGGACGCAGCCCGACTCGCGGGGTGGGTGGAAACGATGCCGGGCGTTTCCTGCTGGGGTGGTCAAGGGCTGTCGACCGCTTCGAGCGCCTGACCGACCGGTGCCAGTAGTTCTGCGACCTCGGGGCTGTCCTCGCCGTCGTATCGGACGTTGACGTGTAGCTTCCAGGTGGTGGGCTGGTCCGGAGGTGCCGTCGTTGAGGATGATGTGGGGCGGCGTAGGGGTCGGTGCTGCCGGCGGCTCCGTCGGGTCTGACCTCGAATCCGGTCAATAGCGGGTCGGTGGCGAACGGGGTCCATTGTGAGAGGTCTCCTGCTTCGAAGGCGAGGTTGACCGCTCCCACTTCGACTTCGGCGGTCCAGTCCACTTGCACGCCGTTGCCGAGTACTCGCCGTCGATCCGCGCACGGTTGACCCCCCGGACCCGGCACAGATCGCCAGATCCCGGGCAGAAACGAGCATCTCACCGAGTGTCCGAGATCGGCACGTATGGGGCGGGTGATGTTGACGTTGAGAATCAGAGGGATTCGGGCAGTGGCCAGATGTCCATGCTCGATGTGCCTTGTTCCCATGACCAGGTGAGGAGGTGCGCGCCGCCAAGCAGCGCGAATGACTGGATCGGAGTAACACCGTCCTCGTCCGCTGCGAGACCGGCGAGGGAAAGGCGCTGCTGTGGGGTCCCGGCTTGTCGGTCAATGACGACCATCCCACCATATTCGGTGGACTTGGCGAGGATGCGATGTGGCGTCAGGTAGGCGGCAAAGAAGTCGAAACGATCGACCGGGTCGTTGCCGTCTTTCGCAAAGACCGCATCAGCGGACACTGCCGCTCGGGGCGTCCAGTCGGGCCACGAGAAGATCTCGAGATCATCTCCGTAGTGCGGGGTGGTCAGGATCTCGGTCCCGTCGGGTGAGAAATCGGCGAAGACCCGCTGCCAGGTCCCGGAGGAAGTCACATTGATCCGACCCTCGGATGCCTGCACAGACCACAGATCGGTTCCATCCTGTCCCCGACCGGCCTCAACCACGAACCCCTGACCGATTGGATGGCCGTAGATAGTGAACCCGGCTGGATGATCGCTGTCTAACACCACGTCATGATCGAACCCGCCCGTTTCGGTGTCGATAATCAGCATTCGATGCGTGGCGGGGTCCTCAGTTGGAATGATGGCAACAGCCCGAGGATCCGCCCACGGGAAGGCCACCGCTCCGATCACGTCTCGGCCGTGCCACCCCGGGGAACACGGCAAGTCCAAGGTCTGTGTTCCTGCAAAGGCGACGACCAATCGATCGAGGCTGAGAGCAGCAACCGCCCGGCAATCCAGCGATGCGGCCAGCCAGCCGTCGAGGGGTAGATCATCGGGAGTGGGCTGTCGGTCCAGCGGACTGAGACTCTCCGAGAGCGGAGTCACCTGTTCCGCCTCCCAGCGGAGGAAACGCCGGCGAGTGTGATCCCACGTCCGAATACCTCGAGTGTCTTCATGTGCAACGGACGCGCCCAGCCTTTCAATCTCGATCACCGACAAGTCTGTTGCGAACAACGGTCCAAAGGGCAGCACCTCTACATTCTCGATGTTCCGCACCGATCGCCAAATCGGGTTCAAGAACACGCATTCCACAGAGTGCTCGGGATCGGCACGTACGAGTGCGGCTCCAGGGTGGCTAATCGACAGTGCCCGGCGGCACGACCCATTGGCAGGGTTGTCCGGTGACTGACGCGATCAGGTCGAAGTCGGCGTCGTAGTGCAGCACGGTGTAGCCGGCTTGTTCGGCAGCGGCGGCCACGAGGAGATCAGGGATCTTGCGGCCGCGTTGGCTGATGGCAGCGAGCATGCGTTGCACCTGGCGGGCCCGCTGGATGTGCTCGGTGGTCGTATCCACCAGTTCGAAGGCGTCGAGAGCTCCGAGGAGTTCGTCCCACTCAGCCGCATTGCGGGCTGAGTATCCGATCTCGAGGTCGCTGATCCCAGCGCGGGCCGCATGCCCGATCGCTGCCAGCGGCTCGACCACCGCCCGCACCGACGGTGCGCCGAGCCGGGTCAACACACTCGTGTCGAGGAGATGGCCTACCGCCATGCCTCGGCCCGGTCAACGAGATCGGCCTTCGCCAGCACGTCGAGCGCCTCGGTGACGCGGGGGTCCCGGCCTGCCGAAGCTATGCGGAGCGCTTCGTTGACCGTGTCTTTGATCGTGGCGGTGCCTAGCTCGGCACGAGCTGCGCTCAGTGCCTGTTCGTCGATATCGACCAGATGCTTGCTCATACCGAGCAGTATATACCAACGCTGGGGTGTATATCTAGGCTTTTGGGTAGGCACGCGCGGGGTTCCTGTCAAGAGGCGTTTTCGTTCGATGCGGGTGTCTCGGGACGCGTGTGAGCGGCGGCGGCTTAGCCGTCGTGGATGACGGGTTGGGTTGGGTGCGATCGTGGTCTGCCGGCTCCGGGTTTCGGCTGGTGCGGGATGCAACACTGGGGTGTGCAGAGGTCATGCCTCCGCCACGCCCCGATCGGCTCGGGGGTGGCATGGAGCTGTTCGGCCTAGGTCAGGGCTGGGCTCAATCACATAAGTCGGCCACGCCTTCAGTGGGGGGCCATGCCGATACCGAGCTCGCAGTCCACCTGACCACGTCCGCCAGTCACGCTGCCTCGGGCGGAGCGAGGCTCCGGATCTCGTAGTCACGTAGCCCGTAGTAGACAAGCGTGAGGACTTTGCGTGCCGCGGCGACCCGGGCCTTGTTCTTGCCGCGGCGTTCCGCCACCCGCTGATAGTGCTGCTTGATGGCATCCCCGCCGTGGTTCTTCGATACCGCCTCGATCGCCGCCCACCGCAGCAACGGCGGACCTTGTTTGGTGATCGACCCCCGCTGCACCTTGGTGTCGGATTCGCGGTGGCGCGGTGTCAACCCGGCCCACGAACACACATGCTTCGCAGACTTGAAGCGGGTGACGTCGCCCAGTTCGGCGGTGAAGATGGCACCGAGTACGGGGCCGGCGCCGTGGATGGCTTGGATTGCTTCGTAGCCGGGGTGGCCTTTGAACTCGGCAGCGATGTAGGCGTCGAGTTTGGTGATCTCGGTGTCATACATTTTGATCAACCGCCGCAGCGACCGCACCCGGG